>FWPV01004752.1_pt1 | contig 28048 bp, 29 predicted proteins | sample 2228371 | NCBI WGS metagenome assembly FWPV01 (sample SAMEA103939776, study PRJEB20133) | metagenome
TTGGTGGACTTCACCTCGAAGACGCCCTCGCCGATCTCGAGGATGGACACGTCGAACGTGCCACCGCCGAGGTCGAACACGAGCACGGTCTGGCTCTCGTGGCCCTTGTCCAGGCCGTATGCGAGCGCAGCTGCCGTCGGCTCGTTGATGATCCGCAGGACTTCGAGCCCCGCGATCTTGCCGGCGTCTTTCGTCGCCTGACGTTGCATGTCGTTGAAGTACGCGGGAACCGTGATGACCGCTTGGGTCACCGGTTCGCCGAGGTACTTCTCAGCGTCCGCCTTGAGCTTCTGGAGGATCATCGCGCTGATCTCTTCAGGCGTGTAGTCCTTGCCATCGATCTCGACGGAGCTGCGGCCGTCCTTGCCCTTGACCACCTTGTAGCTGATGGTCTTGCGTTCGGCCTCGGTCTCTTCGAACTTGCGGCCGATGAAGCGCTTGATCGAAGTGATCGTGTTCTCCGGGTTCGTGACAGCCTGGTTCTTGGCCGCCTTGCCCACGATGCGTTCGCCATCCTTCCGGAACGCAACGACCGACGGAGTCGTCCGGTCGCCCTCGTGGTTCACGATGATCGTCGGCTCGCCGCCCTCCAGCACAGCCATCGCTGAGTTGGTCGTCCCAAGATCGATGCCCAGTACCTTGCCCATCTTGTCCTCGCTCCCCTTTCTTGATCGCGTGGCGCGAAGCCCGCGAAACGGTCCATCGGACGTGCGATGCGGATACGTCGCTCCCCGATGATAATATCTAAGCGTAACATTATCAAGTTTTGTGTAATGGACGTTTGTATTCTACCCCTCATCCCCAGCCACGAAACGTGCCCGGGAATGCCCCTTTACACGTCTGCGGGCGGTCTGTAAGGTACGCACGAAACACGGGCGGCCGAAGGGCGCCGACCCCCGTCGCACTGAAGGAGTCAAGCATGCCCCGACCCATCATCAACGAGGACGACTGCTCGGCCTGCGGGATCTGCGTGGACGAATGCCCCAACGGCGTGCTGGAGATCGTCGGAGACGCTGCCGAACCCGTGCATGATGAGAACTGCGATGGCTGTGAGTCCTGCATGGAGGTCTGCCCCATGGGCGCGATAACCGAGATCGAACAGGACTGAGCACACGGCATCCACGAACCCGGAAGGCGTCTCGAACGAGGCGCCTTTCTTGTCGTCCGACGCCAGGCGTCAGTAGACCGGGCCGTCCGGAGCGGCGCTCTTGAGGTGGAGCCACGCCCTGCGCTTGGCTCTCTCGCTCGACAGAGCCGCTTCGAAATCATCGAGCGCGACGAAGCGGCGGCCCCCGGCCACCGCCACAGCACCGGGCGGCAGCGCACCAAGCCCGAACGCCCGCGCAAGGTCTTGCGCAGCGACCCCATCGAGCGCGATGACCACACGAGGATCGACCGCCTCGATCTGCAGCCGCAGCCGCCTCAGCTCCTCGTCGCCGCCGCTTCTGTCCACCGGTCTGGCCAGCGTGGCGAAAGCCCGCGGGGGGACCCAGCCCAGCGCCTCAAGCGCACGGCGAAGCGCACCGCCATCGGCTCCCGACAGCACCGCCCCGCCTGACGCCTCCGCCGGCCCCGGTCGCCCCTTGACCGCAACGACACTCGCCAAGGGGTCGCCGCCCCAGCGCACCGTATCGGCGCCTGGCACGAGCCTGTCGGCTTCGGCAAGCTCAGCGGTGATCTTGGCCACGAACAGCTTGCGCAGCTCGTCGGCTTTCTCACTGAGGCCGTTCCCGACCACCGGCTCCGCCACGGTCCGTGGTCCTACGTCTGCGAAGTGAACCAGCGCCACGTCATGGCGAGGCCCGTGTCAAGCCCGACAGCCGCCCTCCACCCGAACACGGCGTCCGCTTTCGACGGGTCCAGTGCACTGTGGAGGATGTCTCCCTCTCGCGGCGGAGCCGAGTCGACGGGACCGTGGTAGCCCGAGACGGCTCGCAACGACATGATCAGTTCGTTGACGCTCGTACGCTCGCCGGTCGAGATGTTGTATGCGGGGCCGTCCGGTCCGTCGCCCGCCAGCGGTCCCGGCGCCTCGATCGCCGCGAGCAGCGCGCCCACGACGTCGCCGACGTAGATGAAGTCACGAGTCTGTGCACCGTCGCCGAAGACCACGGGAGGCTCACCGTGCCGTATGCGATCGCTGAAGACGGCGACGACACCCCCTTCGCCAGCGGCGTCTTGCCGAGGACCGTAGACGTTGGAGAAGCGAAAGCTCGCGAAGTCCGTGCCGCTGCCGGACAGCTCCGCGCGGAGAAGCGCCTCGGCCTCGAGCTTGGATGCTCCGTACGGGCTCATCGGCGACTTGTTCGCCGTCTCGGCAAGCGGGATGGCTTCGGGTTCGCCGTATACGGCGGCAGACGACGCCGAGATGATGCGGGTCACGCCGGCGGCGCGGGCCGCAGCAGCGATGCGGCGTGTGCCTTCTGCGTTGACGGCTCGGTCACGCTCGGGGTCGGCTACGGACGCCGCCACACTGGCCTGTGCCGCGAGGTGGATGACCGTCTCCGGAGCGAACCCGGCGACGAGCCGCGACACCTCATCATCGAGGATATCGAGTTGCCGGAAGCGGGCGCGCGGATCGAGGTTGCGCGCACCGCCTGATGAGAGGTCGTCGATGACGAAGACCTCGTGTCCCGCCGCTAGCAGCGCGAACACGGTGTTGCTGCCGATGAAGCCGGCACCGCCGGTCACAAGAACCCTCACGCTCACTCCTTGTCTTCGCGTCCATGATCGAGCCGGACCACGCGGTCGAGCCGTGCCTGCACGATGATCCTCAGACGCGCGCTGTGAGGAGGGTGACACGCGATGAGGGTCAACGTCGGCGTCTTGGTCGGTGCGAGCACGTCCGTCCGGTCGGGGCTCACGGTGAACGAGCGTACCACTCGATATGTGTATCGCCGATACGGTGACGTGAGCTGGATCGGATCACCCACCTTGAGTCGGTCGATCCACCTGAATGGGGCGCCGTGCGTGACCCGGTGCCCGGCGATGCCGCAGTTGCCGGTCGGTCCAGGCAGGTCCGTGTAGCTGACCCAGCCCGGACCGCTCACGAGGTCGGCGCGCTTGGCCCCCTTGACGACGATCGCGTCGAGCCCCATGGCGTCCGCGGTGATCCTGCCGAAGACATCCCCATCACGCAAGGCCTCCCAGTATGCGCCGTCCTGCTCGGTCCACCCTTCGAAGTCGAGCTTCGGACCCGGAGCCGATTCGGCGACGAACAGCGCCGGGGGGGCGGCGCGGCGAAGGTCCCGCTGGCGCACCTCGGTCGTGGCATCGGTTGCGAGGTAGTATCCGAGCACACCGGCAAGCACACCGGCCGCGACGTTGCGCACCGCCGGGAACACCCAGACCCGCCAGCTTCCGGCGAAACCGCGCTCCGATGTCGTCACGCGCGGTCGTTCCACGAAGCCTTCCTTCCTTGCGCATGTCTCGCTTGGCCGAGCGAAACGAAGTGTACAACCCGAGAGGACCGGATCGGGGCCGCCGCGCCCGTGCGCTACACTGGCCGCGCATCGCACGTCTTCGTAGATGCGTGCGCTAAAGTCGAGACGCACGACGTCCGATTATTGTGATGCAGAGCACATACCACCCACGCGAGGTACCGATGTTCATCCGAAGAGCCCTCTCCGTCATCTCGACCACCACAGCGTTCGTCGTGCTCCTGTCTCTTGCTCCGGCAGTGAACGCGACCGAACCGGCGGACGCGACCTTGACGAGCAGTGCGGGCTTCGACCCGGCGCTCGAGCCGGCCAGCCGCCCCGCTGCGGTCGTAGCCGTCCCGGACAGCCCGCAGTACGTCCCCGCCGCCACGCCGAAGCGGACCGCGCGACGCGTACAGAGCAGCCGCGCCAGTCTCTCCGCAGCCTCGGGCACAGCAGCCACGGACTCGAAGCTTCGCCGCGCCAAGGCGATACTCGCCCGTCAGGTCGCCCGGTACCCCATCCTGAGAGGAACCACTGTCGAGATCGGTGATGCGAAGGGCTACCAGGCGATCTCCTACTACAAGAGCGGACGGATCGTGATCAGCCCGTCGCACCGGGCATCCCTCGAGCGCATCATCGCCCACGAGATCTGGCACATCATCGATTGGCGGCACAACAACCGCATCGACTGGGGCGAGAACATCCCTCCGAAGAACGCTTCGAGGTTCGCGACCAAGTAGTCACATCACCAGCCGGACCTGTAGCGTGCGAGAGGGCGGCTCCGTCCGCTACGCACGTGCGCGCCGGCGCCCCGACGGCCCGCAACCTTTCACCAGTGCGAGCGAGAGTACCTCGTCCATCGTCGAGACGGGCACGATCTTGATGTCCTGCCGCACGTGTTCGGGCAGCAGGTCCAAGTCGCGCACATTGTCCTTCGGAATCAACGCTGTGGTGATACCCGCCCGGTGAGCGGCCAGCAGCTTCTCTTTCAGCCCGCCGATCGGGAGCACCCGGCCCCTGAGCGTGATCTCCCCTGTCATCGCAAGGTCTCGCCGGACGGGACAGCCCGTGAGCACCGAAGCGACCGCCACGGCCATCGTGATGCCTGCGCTCGGCCCGTCCTTGGGGATCGCCGCGGCGGGCACGTGGATGTGCACGTCGTTGCGCTCGATGAAATCCGGGGCGACGCCAAGGTCTTCAGCGCGGGTCCTGATGTAGGAGAGCGCAGCGGTCGCTGACTCCCGCATGACATCACCCAGCTGCCCCGTGAGAGTCAGGCCGCCTTTGCCGGGCATCGTCGTCGCCTCGATGAAGATGACATCGCCGCCGACCTCGGTCCAGACGAGCCCGGTCGCCACACCGACCTCGTCCTTCTCCTCGGCAAGACCGTAACTGAACTTCGGCGGCCCCAGGTACTTGTGGAGGGTGCGTGCGCCGACAGTAGTCTTGCCCCTCTTGCCCTCGACGACCTTGCGCGCGACCTGGCGGCAGACAGCCGCGATGGTGCGCTCGAGGTTGCGCACTCCCGCCTCGCGGGTGTGACGACGGATGATCTCACGGATCGCGTCGTCCGTGATCTCGAGTCTCCCCGGCGTCAGACCGTGCTCCGCAAGCTGTTTCGGCACGAGGTACTGACGCGCTATATGGAGCTTCTCGTCTTCGGTGTAGCCTGGGAAATGGATGACTTCCATCCGGTCCCGCAAGGGCGCTGGAATCGGGTCGAGCAGGTTCGCGGTCGTGATGAACATGACATCGGAGAGGTCGAACGGGACCTCCAGGTAGTGGTCTTGGAACGCATAGTTCTGCTCGGGGTCGAGCACCTCGAGCAGTGCAGACGTCGGGTCCCCGCGGAAATCCATGCCCACCTTGTCGATCTCATCCATCATGAACACCGGATTGCGCGTCTTGGCCTGACTGATCTGCTGGACGATGCGTCCCGGCAGCGCCCCGACGTACGTGCGCCGGTGACCGCGGATCTCGGCCTCGTCACGGACCCCCCCGAGCGAGATGCGGATGAACTCCCTGTTCAGCGAACGGGCGATGGACCTGCCGATCGAGGTCTTGCCGACCCCTGGCGGCCCGACGAAGCACAGGATCGGACCGCGCATCTGGTCTGTGAGCTTGTGCACGGCCAGGTACTCCAACACGCGCTCTTTGACCTTCTCGAGCCCATAGTGGTCCGCGTCGAGGATCTCCTTGGCGGCCACGAGGTCGAGTTTCTCTTCGGACTCTGTGTTCCACGGCATGCCGATGAGCCAGTCGAGGTAGGTGCGGATGACCGCGGTCTCCGCCGACTGCGGCGGCATCTTCTCGAGTCTCGCGAGCTCCTTGAGGGCTTTCTCCTCCACGTCTTCGGGCATGCCGGCCTCACGGATCTTCTGCGTGTACTCATCGATCTCGGCCTGGGTCTCGTCGAAAGTGCCGAGCTCCTGCTGGATGGCCTTGAGCTGTTCGCGCAGGAAGTACTCGCGCTGCGACTGGGTCATCTGCTCCTTGACACGGTTCTGGATCTTGCTGCCCAGCTCGAGGATCTCGAGCTCCTTGCGAAGGAACCGGGCCGCGCGCTCCAGACGCTCGAAAGGTACGAGCGCCTCGAGGATCTCCTGCTTCTCCTCGACCTTGAGGTTCAGGTGGAACGCCACGAAGTCGGCCAGACGCCCTGGCTCTTCGATGGCGGACGCGGCGACGAGGACCTCCTGCGGGATCGGCTTGCCGAGTTCGGCCGCCTTCTCGAAATCCGCGATGAGCGCCCGCATGAGCGCCTGCGTCTCGAGATCGATCGAGACCGGCTCCTCGATGTACTCGACCCTCACCACGAAGTACGGATCGGTCTGGACGTACTCGAGGATGCGGAAGCGATGCTGGCCCTCGACGAGAGCTTTCGCCGTGCCGTCGGGCAGCTTGAGTTCCTGCATGATCGTCGCGACACAGCCGATCTCATAGATCTCACTCGGCTCCGGATCCATGGTCTCGGCGTGACGCTGGGTCGCGAGCGCGACCATGTGCTCCTCGCGCATCGCCTCCTCAAGCGCGCGGATCGAGCGTTCGCGCCCGACGAACAGCGGGACGACGAGGTTCGGGAACAAGATGACGTCGCGCAGCGGTATCAGCGGCAACAGCTCGGGCACGACTGTGGAGTTCTCGCGCTGAGACATGGGCCTTACGAGTCCTTTCCTGGATGCGTGCGATAATCCTACTTGCCCGTATGACCCCCATGGTACACGTAGCGCACGCCCCTTCTCGTGATGGCGCTGCGCGAGGAGATCACGCCGGATGCACTCAGCCAGCCGTGCCTGTGAGCGCCCAGCCAGCCGTGCCTGCACGCGCCCGGCACGAGCCATGCTGACGGCGCTGTGCCTGGCCGCCGCAATCGGTCTCCCGCCGCGCTCCGCAGCACAGCCGACCGAGACCCGTGCCGCACCTTCGTCGCCGGCTGACGCCGTCATCGAAGCGGGCGCCGCCACCGTCCGGTTCCCGGGCGCGAGAGCATCGCTGGAAACGAGCCGGCCGTCGATCGGCGTCGACGAGCCGTTCGGGTTCCGGGTACGCGTCAACGCCTCGGACTCGGCCACTAGAGCATGGATCCGCTTCCGGCTCCGGAGATCGACGGGCCGGCTCGTCTTCCAGCGCACGCGCGTGCTTCCCCTCGAGTCACCTGGGTCGGCCGAGACGTTCTTCGAGCGTGAGACTGCCGACCTCGGGCTGAAGCCCGGCAGCTACCCTGTCGAAGTCGACGTGTCCATCTCCGACGGCACGACCCAGCGCGATGCACGGCTCGCAACACGCCTTCTGGTCTTCGACCGCACGAGCCCCCGGCTTCCCATCGTGTTCGTGGCGCGGGTCTCCGGACAGACACTGTCCGACCCTCAGGGACGCTACGCGGCCGATCCGGGCCGTTTCACCCGTGCGAGAGACGACGCCCACGCGCTGGCGACGTGGGTGCTCGAGAACCCGGATGCGAAGTTGACCCTCTCGATACCACCGCTCCTGATCGAGGAGTGGCAACGGATCTCCGACGGCTACGAGTTCGCCAGCCCCGAAGGCGTCGAACGAGTGAGCGCAGATGAGGCCGTTCCGCGGAGGTACCGTGAGGTCATCGAAACGATCAGCCGGGCAACGCGCACAGGGCGTCTCGAACTCGTGAGCACCGGCTACGCGGACCCCTCTCTGCCGGACATCTCGGCAGCCGGCATGGCGGCCGACGTCTTGACCCAATACGAACAAGGCCTGTCGGCGACGTTCGCCTCGCTGGAGACCACGCCTTCGACCGGCACGGTTCCGGCGGACGGCTGCATCCCCGCCGACGCCGTCACAAGCCTCGTGCGCGCCGGCGTCCGCTACGCCGTCATCGCTGCGTCCTGCACCCGCACTGGAGACTCCACCGCCGCACCTACCTCACACCGGTCGAAGCCCCCGGGCCTCACAGTGCTCGTCGCAGACGAGACGCTCTCGGCGGCGGCGGCCTCCGGGGACACATCCGCCGTGGTGGGTCTGGCCTTCGCACGCGCGATAGACGACGGCATCTTCGGACCGCTCGTCATCTCGTCGGAGTTCGGACCTGGAGGCGCGGATGTGCACGCCTTCACCCGGGCCGCCGACACGCTCGCTTCGATGCCGTGGACGGGACTGCGCACGGGAGCCGCAGCGGTAAGCCCCACCAAGCGGACCGCGCGGCTCTTGGCCGCGAAGAAGGCCATGGGCGCCCCTGCGGGGTACTGGCAAGATGTCAACGCAGGGCGGCGTTGGGCCGATGCGCTCCTCAGTGCCGTGGGCGAAGGAGCGGCCGACGCGGTGACAGCGCGGCGAGACTCCCTCATCGCCCAAGCCTCCGCGTGGGCGGGTCCGGACGGCACATGGGCGGCCGCCGAGCGCGGCAGGATGTTCGCAGCCACCGCCAGACGCCTCGCAGACGCGACGCTTCGCTCGGTGAGCCTCTCCGTCATGCCCGTCACGCTCTCCGGCGCCAGCGGCAACGTCCCGGTGACGATCCGCAATGCCGCAGAACGGCCGCTCAACGTGCGGGTGCGCGCTCGCGCGAGCGGAGGAGCCCGGCTCGCCGGCGCCCGCGACCAGACGATGACGCTCGCTCCGGCCGAGACGTTCACGGAGATTCCCGTCGACCTGAGCCAAGCGGTGAGTGGCCGGCTCACCGTCGACGTCATCGCCGGTGACGTCGTCTTGGACTCGAAGACCGTCGACATCCGCGCATCGTACCTCGACCGGATCGCCACCGTCGGAGGCATCGTCTTCGTCCTCGGAGCACTCCTCGCATTCATAATCCGGCGCGTGACCACGGCTGAACGCAAAGATTCGAGCCGTGACGCCACCTCGGCGTACACTGACGCAAGACGAAGTGTGCCTCTCGGCTCGTCAGCGTTTTCCAGACGGGGCGGCGAGAGCGATGCGGATGACACGAAAGGCGTGAGATGAGGAAGGTATTCGTCCTCGACACGAACGTTCTGCTTGCCGACCCGAACGCCGTGCTCTCCTTCCCCGATGCCGAAGTCGTCATCCCGGAGACGGTCCTCGGAGAGCTCGACAAGCTCAAGACGGCCCGTGTCGACCCGGATTTGCGCTTCCGCGGACGGGAGGTCAGTCGGCTGCTGTTCGAGCTAGGCGAGGAGGGATCCCTCATCGACGGCGTCGACTTGCCAGACGGCGGGCGTCTGCGAGTCGCGCAGTTCGACCCCGACAAGCCCCTGCCTGACGGTCTGAGCTCGCGACAGGCGGACGACCGCATCCTCGCCACCGCCCTCAGCACGTGTGAGACCGCAGGTGCCGACTGCGAAGTCATGCTCGTCACGAACGATCTCAACATGCTCCTCAAGGCACAGACGCTCGGCGTCCCCGTCAAGCGCCACGGCGAGGGGGTCGAGGGAAGCTTCTCACGCCGTTACATCATCCGGCCCTTCCAGCGCTACAAGGTCCCCTTCGCCATACTCGCCATCGCTGTCGGAGTGTTCGCTGCGATCGTCGTCATCGTGTGGAGCACGCGTCCGGCGGCGAACAGGATGGCGACGGTCCCGCCGGAGTTCGAACAGCTCCTCAGCCCCTCGCAGCAGCAAGCGCTCCAAGCGCTCATCCGTCTCGAGGCGAACCCGCAGGACCCGAACGCGCTGCTCGCGATGGCGAACTTCTACTATGCGCTGACCGAGCAGGCGAGGGTGCAGCAGGACCCCGCATCTCAGATCCGCTGGTCGCAGCCCGGTATCAGGTACTACCAGCGGTACCTCGAGACGTCGCCGGACGACATCGACGCTCGTGCCGACCAAGCCACCCTGCTGTTCTACGCTGGTCAGACCGACCGGGCCATTCAGGAGATCGGCAAGGTGCTCGAGCGCAACCCGAACCACGTGAACGGCAACTACAATCTGGGCATCGTCTTGTTGCAGGGCCGCAACGACCTCAAAGGTGCTCGAAAGCAGTTCGAGAAAGTCATAAGTCTCGTCAAGAACGACCCCGACCAGCACGCCGTCCTCAAGCAGTCCGAAGCCCTGGTGGCGCAGATCGACGCGAGCCTCGGGCGCTCGGAGGACGCGACGCAAGGAGCGATACGGTGAGCAGCGACCACATCGACATAGCGATCATCGGCGGAGGGCCGGGCGGCCTGGCCGCCGCCCTCTACGCCGCGCGAGGCCGCGCCAAGACGGTCGTGTTCGAACGCGGCATCCCCGGAGGACAGATCATCACGACCGACTGGGTCGAGAACTACCCCGGCTTCCCGAACGGTCTTTCAGGCGCGGAACTCGGCGACCTGATGACCAAGCAGGCCGAGGAGCATGGAGCCGTCATCAGGACCTTCTCCCCGGTATCGAGCCTCGAACTGCTCGACGACGGCACGTTCCGGCTCACGAGCGAAGACGAGGAGTTCACCGCGACGGCCGTGATCCTCGCCACCGGCGCCATCCCGCGCAAGCTCGGCGTGCCCGGTGAAGCGGAGTACACGGGGCGCGGAGTGTCTTGGTGCGCGACCTGCGACGGCGCCCTCTACAAGGACAAGACCGTGTGCGTGGTGGGGGGCGGCGACGCTGCGGTCGAAGAGGCGATGTTCCTCACGAAGTTCGCATCACGTGTCCACCTCATCCATCGCCGTGACGAGCTGCGCGCGACCAAGTGCATCCAAGAGCGGTGCTTCGCCAACGACCGTATCGAGCTGCACTGGAACAGGACCGTGGCCGAGATCATCGGCGAGGACGGCAAAGTCACGGCCGTCCGGCTCCAGTCCACCGTCGGACTCGAAGATGTCATGCTGCCGGTCGACGGCGTCTTCATCTTCGTGGGCGTGCACCCGGTCAATGAACTCGCGAAGGGACTGTGCGAGCTGAGCGAGAGCGGGTACATCCTCATAGATCACGATGGGCGCACCTCTGTGCCTGGGCTGTTCGCTGCAGGTGACGTGACCGACTCTGAGCTCAAGCAGGTGATAACCGCGGCGGCGAAGGGTGCCTCTGCGGCGTTCGAAGCACTACGCTATATCGACAGCGCGACCGTGTGTACCGTCTGAAGTCCGGCAACGAGAGGGGTTTGACATGGCTGACCTGGTGCAGGTGACCGACGCGAACTTCGACGAGACCGTCACGGCGAGCGACAAGGTGCTCGTCCTCGACTTCTGGGCGCCGTGGTGCGGCCCTTGCCGCATGATGGAGCCCGTGCTCAAAGAGATCGCGGCCGAGTACGACTCGATCACGGTGGGCAAACTCAACGTCGACGAGAACCCTGCGACCGCCACGAAGTACGACATCCTGTCCATCCCGACGCTGCTCGTATTCAAGAATGGCGACGTCGTCAAGAAGCTCGTCGGAGCGATGCCGAAGAAGAAGCTGCTCGACGAGCTCGCCGCGTGGTTGTGAGGCCCCCATGTGCCAGAAAGGTGTCAACACCGACCAGATGAGACTCATGATCGGGCAGGCCGATGACGCGCTCGCGATGGCGCAGCAGTGGCTCGAGCAGATCCACCATCTCGCCGACCACGCCGACCTGCACGAGCCGAGCGTGAGCGTCGCGCAGGCTTCAGTCCTCCTGGGAGAGGCGCGAGCGAGACTCGAGTCGGCAGCGGACGCACTCGAGGCTCCGCCTTCCGGCTCTGAGGCACACGTCGAGCTCGTCTAGCCTCGACGCCGGACAGAGGCCCGAGAGGGTCCACGGCTGTGTGGGCCCTCACGTCTCGATCGAGCGCTGATGTCTGCGCTGCCCTTATGCGCTCGGGATGCTGACGCCTCACCACCTTGCTGGGTTCACGCGCTCACGAAGCGCCGGTCGTCCCGGCTTCGCGGTCACGCCTCGCCGAGCGCCTATTGAGCACGTATCCGATGGCCGCCGCCATGAACAACGTGATCACGCCGCCGACGATGCCGGCGACGCTCGTGCCTGCGTCGACCGCCGGCCACGAAGGGGATTCCTCGGCGCCCTGCTCAGCGTTCTCGCCCGCAGCTTCGAACGCGTAGTCGGGCAGGAACGCCGTGGCGGCTTGTATGTTCGCAGCCCAGCCGAAGATCCCCGCCTCGCCCGCCTCGAGCTCAGGCGAGCCGGTGATGCCCTCGATGGACCACTCGAGACCATCCGGATGAGTCGACGCGAACCAAGACACGGCTCCGCCGGCGATGACTGCGGCGACCGCGAAGCCCATAAGCACCGTCTTCATCGAGACGCCCGACACGGGCCTTCCTGTACCGGCCCGCGCGAGGATCTCAGGCTGAGCGTTGTGCACGAACATGACGACGGCCGCCGTCACCAGGCCCTCAACCAAACCGATCGCAAAGTGTATGGGCATCATGAGCGCGACGAAGGTGCCGAATGGCAGCGAGCTTATGCCCGATGCCACCGTCTCCAGCACGACACCTAAGGCGCCCAGCGAGAGCCCGACCACCGCTCCAGCGACAGAACCGGCCACGAACCGTCCGGCGCCCGGCGAATCGCCGACTATCCGCCTGAAGACGAACGGGTACGCGATGAACGCTGGGAACACACCGAGGTTGAAGATGTTGGCCCCTAGTGCGAGCAGACCGCCGTCGGCGAAGAAGAGCGCTTGGACGGTCAGCACCGACGCGATGACGAGGAACGCCGCGTGAGGTCCGAGGAGCGCGGCCAGGACCAGCCCGCCCCCGAGGTGCCCGCTCGACCCCGTCGCCGGAATCGTGAAGTTGAGCATCTGGGCCGAGAAGACGAAGGCGCCTGTGACGCCCATGAGAGGCACGCGCGCCGGATCCGCCTCCTCTTTCACCTTCTTCGCGCAGTACGCCGTGGTCGCGGCGGTCGCCGCCCACATCGTCGCTCCCACCGTCGGCGAGATGAGCGCGTCAGCCATGTGCATGCGAAACCCCTCTCTCCCAGCCTCGGTAACACGCCCACATCTCAAGGACGCCGTCGATGCTACGAATTGAGCAGTCGTGTTACACTCTCACGAGTCAGGCTAGCTGGTGCGCGCAACCTCGGTCAACGTGCAATCATGCCGCCGTTCGTGTTACGAAACACACCTCGGCCGACCTCGCGCCGCACCACACACCGCGCGTGCAGAATAGGAGGACGCCCGTGGGAGAGGTGGTTCGATTCTCCGTTTCGACAGACGAGCGTCTGCTCGACCGCTTCGACGCGCTGATCGCGAAGAAGGGTTACGTGAACCGCTCGGAGGCGATCCGCGACCTCATCCGCAACGAGCTCGTGGAAGACGCCCTGACCGACCCTGCCGTGGAAGCCGTCGGCACGGTCACCCTCATCTACGACCACCACTTCTCCGACCTCGGCGACAAGCTGACCGAGCACCAGCACTCGCACCATGAATCCATAGTCTCCACGCTGCACATACACCTCGACCACCACCGCTGCCTCGAGGTGGTGGTCCTGCGCGGCCCGTATGCTGACATCAAGCAGCTCGGCGAGTCCCTCATCGGCACCAAGGGCGTCGAGCACGGCCGGTTCGTCGCGACCACCGCCGTAGACGGCCTCCCCTGAAAAGCGACATCATGCCCTCGCTCCAAGAAGCCCTCTACGAGGTCGGGCGCGTCGACCAGCTGGCGGCGCAGGACACGTGGGTGCATCGCCTCGATGCACGCGTGAAGGTACTCGTCACGCTTGCGTTCGTCGTGTGCGTCGTGTCGTTCGACCGGTACGCGTTCATACCGTTGCTGCCGTTCGCACTGTTTCCCGTCATCATGGCGAGCGAGGGCCGCATACCGCTCAGGTGGATAGGGCAAAGGCTCGTCGAGGCATCCCCGTTCGCGTTGCTGGTCGGAATCCTCAACCCGCTTCTCGACCCGGCCGTCGTCGCAACGGTCGGCACTCTCGAGGTGACCGGCGGGTGGGCGAGTTACCTGTCGATCATCGTCCGCTTCCTGCTCACGACCGCAGCCGCCCTCGTGCTCGTCGCAACGACCGGCTTCCACGGTGTGTGCAACGCGCTCGAGCGCATGGGGGTGCCGGACGTCTTCGCCGTCCAGCTTCTGTTCCTCTACCGCTACATCTTCGTCCTCGCCGAGGAAGCCGTCATGATGAGCCGCGCCCGTGACCTGCGAAGCTTCGGGCGGCGCGGCACCGGCATCGCGGTGTACGGACAGATTCTCGGACACCTGCTCTTGCGCACGTACGCCCGGGCTCGACGCGTCCACGACGCCATGGTCGCTCGAGGGTTCGACGGGCGTGTCCGGGTACGCGACACACTCGCCATCGAACCGGCAGACCTGCTGTTCCTTGCGGTGTGCGCCGCGTTCCTGCTGACCGCGCGTCTCGTCGACATACCCGTACTCATCGGCTCGCTGTTCGTCTGAGGAAGAGGCTGGCATGACTCATCACATCATCGAAGTCGAGGACCTGCACTTCAGCTATCCCGACGGGACGACAGCACTCGACGGCGTGAGCTTCCGCATCGGGCACGGAGAGTCGGTCGCGCTCGTGGGCCCGAACGGCGCCGGCAAGTCCACGCTCCTCCTGCACCTCGTCGGCCTGAACGAGCCACAGCGAGGCCGAGTGTCGATCGGCGATGTGCCCGTGACCAAGACCACGTTGCCTGACGTCCGCAAGTCAGTCGGAATGGTGTTCCAAGACGCGGATGACCAGCTGTTCATGCCGACCGTCCAAGAGGACGTGGGTTTCGGACCGCTGAACCTCGGCCTGCCTCCCGAGACGATCGATCAGCGCGTGCGCGAGTCCCTCGAACGCGTAGGAGCGCTCCACCTCAAAGACCGGCCGCCGTACCGGCTCTCCGGAGGAGAGAAGCGCGCAGTGTCCATCGCCACCGTACTCGCCATGTGCCCGAGCGTGCTCGTGATGGACGAGCCGTCATCCAGCTTGGACCCGCGCGCACGCCGCAGGCTGATCGGACTGCTCAAGGGCTTCGAGCACACGAAGATCATCGCCACACACGACCTCGACATGGCGCTCGAGCTCACTTGGCGCACGATCGTGCTGTCCGAGGGCCGCGTGGCGGCCGACGGGCCCACCGGCGACATCTTCGCTGACACCGATCTGCTCGAGCGGTGCGGGCTCGAGCGTCCTCTCTCACTCCAAAGATGTCCGGCGTGCGGCGAGGCGAAGGTGTGATGCAGGCGGAAGCGGGGGCTGCTGACACCTGGCTGGAGAGCGGGCGGGGCCGCGCAGCGATGCCTCCAGGCGTGGCGCCCGGCCCGCTCGCGCTATGATGTGAGCATGACGCAACCTCGTAAGCGGAACCACTGCAAGCCTCATCGGCCCCATCGGTCGCAAGCGCCGGTCTTCCACGAGTGCCCCGAGTGCTTGTTCCTCTCGCCTGCTCCCGAGTTCACCGACGTATCGAGGCCGTGCCCTCGCTGCCGGGCGACCGGACCGCCGCGCAGGGCGGTCCCCGCCCCGAGGCTGCGCCGTTTCGACGAACGCGTGCGCGACTATCACCGTGACGGCGAGAACGAGATCGTCATCATCCTGGTGTCGACGCTCTTGGAGACGATCTTCGAAGACCTCTTGGCGCGCATGATGCAGGCTCGCGGAGCCGAGACCGCGGTCATCGCGCTCGTGCTCGACACAGAGCGAAGTGTCGGCATGCGGTTGGGTAAGCTGTTCCCCACCCTGTGCGACGCGAAGTTCGAAGACGTGGCGGCTGAGCTGGGCTACGGCGACTTCCCCCAACGGTGGCGTCAGATGCGAGCGCTGCGAAACGCGTTCATCCACGGAGAGTCGTTCGACAACCCGCGCGAGACGCTCGACGCGCGTGCCGCGTGTGATGCTATGGCTCTGCTCGACCAGGCCTACGACCTGTTCGTCCTCGTGAACAACCGGTTCGTCGCTGACGGCCCGCGAGCGAAACGGATCCGCGAGGCGTGAAGGCCCTCCAGCTCCACGTGACGGGGATCGTCCAAGGCGTCGGCTTCCGCCCGTTCGTCTACAACCTCGCGCGTGACCGCGGGCTCACCGGCTGGGTGCTCAACGCGAGCGACGGCGTGCACTGCCTGGTCGAGGGGCCGGACGACGTCGTCGACACGTTCCCCGCCATGCTGCGCGCGAGCGCGCCGGCGATGTCGGTCATCGAGAGCGTGGTGGCCGAGGAGGTCGAGCCGGAGGGCTTGTCCTCGTTCGAGATACGCGAGTCGCACGCCGAGGCCGGGGCGATGACGCTCGTCTCACCTGACATCGCGACCTGCCCGGAATGCCTCGCCGAGCTCGCCGACCCGGCGGACCGTCGATTCGGCTACCCGTTCATCAACTGCACGAACTGCGGACCGCGCTTCACCATCATCGACGACGTCCCCTACGACCGGCCGATGACCACGATGCGCGACTTCCCGATGTGCGCCGCGTGCCTTTCCGAGTACGAGGACCCCGGCGACAGGCGTTTCCACGCCCAGCCCAACGCTTGCTTCGTCTGCGGCCCGAGGCTCTACCTGAACCTCGCGGCAGACGAGGTCCGGCCAAGCGGGATCGAAGCGGCATGGGAGCAGGACTTACTCTGGACGCCGGAGGCCGAGGTCTCGCCTCGCCCGCACCGTGAACTCGTGGTCGAGGCGCGGCGTGCCGGCTCCATCCTCGATGCGGCGGCGCGTACGGTCGAGGCGGGCGGCATCCTCGCCATCAAAGGGCTCGGGGGCTTCCACCTGGCGTGTGACGCGACGAACCCGGATGCGGTCCGCACGCTGCGCGAGCGCAAGCACCGCTGGGGCAAACCGCTCGCGATCATGGTGCCGGACCTCGACACCGCACGCGCCTTCTGTCACATCGACGAGACTGAAGTGGCGCTGCTCACCGGCCCTGTTCGGCCGATTGTGCTGCTCCGCCGCCGCACGGACATCGAGCCGGGGAGCACCCTTGGCTACGCCTCCGTAGCCGGAGAGGCCGCCGGGCCCAGCGCCCCACTCGCCGAAGGGGTCGCGGACGGACTCGCGGAGATCGGCGTCATGCTGCCGTACACGCCTCTGCACCACCTCCTCATGCAACGCGTGGAGCGCCCCCTCGTCATGACGTCAGGCAACCTGTCCGACGAGCCGATCGCGACGGAGAACGCAGAAGCGCTGGTCCGGCTCGCCGGGATCGCGGACGCGTTCCTCCTGCATGACCGGGAGATCCACAGCCGCTACGACGACAGCGTGGTGCGCGTCGTGGACGGTCTCGTCGAGCCGGTCCGGCGAGCGCGCGGTTTCGCGCCGCACCCGATTCCGCTGCCCTTCGCGACCGACACGCACATCCTCGCCGTAGGACCGGAGCAGAAGAACACGTTCACCCTGCTCAAGGACGGGTATGCGTTCGTCTCGCAGCATATCGGCGACCTCGAGAACGCCGAGACGCTCGAATCATTCGAACGCACCGTGGCGCTGTTCGAGCATCTCTTCCGGATCGAGCCGCGCATCATCGCACACGACCTCCATCCTGAGTACCTCTCGACGAAGTGGGCGCTCCGCAGCAGCCTGCCGAAGGTCGGGGTCCAGCACCACCACGCGCACGTCGTATCGGTCACCGCCGAACGCGGCGTATCAGAGCCCGTGATCGGATTCGCATTCGATGGCACGGGCTACGGTGAAGATGGGCGCATCTGGGGAGGCGAGGTGCTCCTCGCCGACTGGCGCGGGTATGAGCGCCTCGCACACCTGCGCTACGTACCCATGCCCGGCGGAGCGGCCGCCATACGCCGGCCGGCGCGCATGGCGGTCGGTACGCTCGCCGCCCTCGGGATGCTCGACCACCCTGGCGCTGGCCCGCTGCGATCCCGGCTTGCCGAAGGCGAGGAGCGAACGCTGCTCGCGATGATCGACGCCGGCATCAACTGCCCGCTCACGAGTTCGATGGGGCGTCTGTTCGATACCGTGGCGGCCCTCGCAGGTATCGCTGACGACGCGCGCTACGAAGGCGAGGCCGCTATCCAGCTCGAGGCATGCGCCGACACCGGCGCCGAAGGCGAGTATGAGTTCGCCTTCCTCGATGCTCGGTCTGAGGGCACCCCCCGCCTGATCGACCCTGCACCCGTGCTCGACGCCGTTCTCCGGGATGTCGCCGCCGCCGAGCCAGCGAGCGCGATCTCCGCCCGTTTCCACCGCGCGGTCGTGCGATGTATAGTTCGCCTTGGCAGGCACTTCGCTGCGACGGGCCACGTGCGGCACGTGGCCTTGTGTGGCGGCGTCTTCATGAACCGGATCGTCTTGGCGGATGCGGTACGCGCGCTTGAAGCGGAAGGGCTGACCCCCTTGACACACGAAGCGTTGCCCACCAACGATGGTGCGGTGTCGTTCGGACAAGCGGTCGTCGCATGGGCGCGGCGACGCGAGACTTGAGTCCGGTGACGGTACCGGCATACCGAAGGAGCTTGAACGCATGTGTCTAGCGATCCCTGCCCGTGTCGCCAGCATCGATGAGAATCGCATGGCCAGTGTCGACATCCTCGGAGTCACGCGCGTGGTCTCCCTCGACCTCGTGCCCGAGGCGGCCGTGGACGACTGGGTCCTCGTCCACGCCGGCTTCGCGATACAGGTCATCGATGAGGAGTATGCCACCGAGACGCTCGAGCTCCTGAAGTCGGTGCCTTTCTTCGAGGACCAAGAGCCCCTGTTAGCCGAAGGGACCTGACCGGTGGACCTGTCAGCTTTCCGTGACCCCGAGATCGCACGGGGTCTGATTGAGGCTATCAACGCCACCCGCACCGGTCCCGTCAAGGTCATGGAGGTCTGCGGCACACACACGGTGGCGATCGCCAAGAACGGGTTGCGCGCCGTGATGCCCGAGAGGGTCACGCTGCTGTCCGGCCCGGGATGCCCGGTGTGCGTCACCGCGAACCGCGACATCGACCGCGCCGTCGCCTTCGCGCAACTGCCCGACGTCGTCGTGACGACCTTCGGCGACATGATGAAAGTCCCTGGCAGCTACTCTTCACTCTCACGCGAGAAGGCCGAGGGTCGCGACGTCCGTATCGTCTACTCCCCGCTTGACGCGCTCGCTTTGGCCGAGAAGGAACCCGGCCGCGAAGTCGTGTTCATCGCCGTCGGGTTCGAGACGACCGCTCCCCTCATCGCTGCCTCGATAGTGCGTGCCGCCGAGCGCGACCTGCGGAACTTCAGCGTCTTCTGCGCCCACAAGACCGTGCCGCTCGCGCTCGAGGCGCTTGTCAATGACCCAGAGGTGCAGATCGACGCGTTCATCCTGCCAGGACACGTCTCCACGATCATCGGGGTCGAGCCCTACCGGTTCCTCGCCGAGCGCTACGGCGTGCCAGGCGTCATCACCGGATTCGAGCCGGTCGATGTGCTGCAAGGCGTCTACATGATCCTCAAACAGCTCGAAGAGGGACGGGCGGAGATTGAGATCGCGTACCAGCGCGGCGTCTCGCCGGAAGGCAACCCGACCGCCCAAGCGATGGTCGAGCAGGTCTTCGAGCCGGCGGACGCCGAATGGCGGGGCATCGGGGTGATCCCCGGCACAGGGCTCGGCATCCGCGAAGAGTTCGCACGTTTCGACGCGACGCTCAAACTGCCGGTCGAGCTTCCCGAACCGAGGGATATCAAGGGCTGCCAGTGCGGAGAGGTACTGCGCGGCATCACCCTGCCCTTCGAGTGCAAGCTCTTCGCTCGCGCATGCACACCGGAGCACCCCGTGGGGCCGTGCATGGTGTCGAGCGAGGGCAGCTGCGCCGCGTACTACCGCTTCACCGATTACGGAAGACCGGGCGCCTAGGGCGCACCCACCCGTGCCCGGCGCTCCATGACGACCGGCCTCGACGAAAGGTACGTCATGCGCTCAGACCGCATACTGCTCGCTCATGGCTCCGGCGGCACCATGATGCGCGAGCTCATCGACGATGTGTTCGTCACCGGATTCGGCGAGGAGTCCTTGAAGCGCCTCGACGACGCAGCGTCTGTAGAGTTCCCCGGCGGCCGCCTCGCGTTCTCGACCGACACGTACGTCGTGCACCCGCTGTTCTTCCCTGGAGGCGACATCGGCCGGCTCGCCGTGTGCGGGACCGTGAACGACGTCGCGACGAGCGGCGCCACTCCTCTGTACCTCTCGGTGGGATTCGTGCTCGAGGAGGGCTTCCTCGTCGAGGACCTGCGTCGCATCCTCGTCTCGATGCGTGATGCGGCGCGCGAAGCGGACGTCCACATCGTCACCGGAGACACCAAGGTGGTCGAGAAGGGCCACGGCGACGGCTGCTTCATCAACACCGCCGGCGTCGGCGTGCTCGCCGAGGGGGTGGACCTGTCCGGCTCGTACTGCAGACCAGGGGACAGAGTGCTCCTGTCGGGTTCGCTCGGTGACCACGGCATCGCGATCATATCGACGCGCGAAGGGCTTTCGTTCTCGACCGACATCGAGAGCGACGCCGCTCCGCTCAACGCCCTTGTCGCAGCGACGCTTGCTGCCGCGCCGGGCACGCGCTGCTTCCGCGACCCGACCCGCGGCGGTCTCGCCTCGACGTTGAACGAGCTTGCCGCCGCCTCAGGGGTGCAGATCACGATCGACGAGACGCTCGTGCCTGTCAAACCCCAAGTGCGAGGGGCATCAGAGATGCTCGGCTACGACGTCTTCCAAGTCGCCAACGAGGGCAAGATGGTGGCGGTCGTACCGGCCGACGAGGCCGAAGCCGCACTCGACGCGATGCGTGCGGCGCCCTACGGCTCCGATGCCGCGATCATCGGCGACGTGGCCGAAGGCACTGCCGGCCGCGTGTACGTGAAGACCGCGTTCGGCGCGACGCGCATCATGGACATGCTCGTGGGCGAGCAGCTGCCACGTATCTGCTGACAGGACCCCTCGGGCGGGACCGGCGTCCGGCGCCATCATGGGCCGCGCTGCGCAGGCACCTTGGCATGCGTCGCGCGCGAGGAGCCCACACGCGGGGTCGCAGCTTGGGGGACCCCTGTCTCACCGGGGGCGACGGCCCCCGGAAACGAGCTCACCCGATGTCGTGCTTCAGGGCCGATCCTTGCACCCATTCGCCAGTCCGGTCCGAAAAGCACATACGTTAGACTCCGAAGCCATGAGTCCGGACTCCGCCACCGACGCATACCGACGACTGAGCGGCCTCGCGCGCATCGCCGCCGCAGGTCTGATCTGGGGCACCATACCGCTCGTCATGCGGTCGGCGGACGGTGCGTCCGTCGTCAAGGTCTTCTTCCGTGTCTTCTGGGCGTGGCTCGTGACCGCCAGCTACCTCGCTGCAACGGGCGGCTGGCGTGAGTTGCTCACCTTGGGCCGCGCGAAGCTGCTCCAGGTCGCTGGACAGGGACTCATCCTCACCCTCAACTGGTTCCTGTTCCTCACGGCCATCGACCTCACGACGGTCGCGACAGCCGAGCTGCTCGCCTACACCGGCCCGGTCTTCGTGGCAGCCCTGGCTCCCTATGTCACTCGTGAGCCCTTCGACCGCCGCGTGATGGCGCCACTGGGACTGGCCCGAGCCGCGGCCGCTTGAAGATTACGTCCGGTTTGCGCGCGAGGTCGCCTTGGCGGGCACCGTCATCATCCTCGTTCCGCACGGGCTTTCGGTGCGAAACGGGCGCGAGCTTCTGGGCGCCGGGCTCGCGTTCGCGTCCGCGCTCACATACGCCACGCTCCTCCTGCGTTCGAAGAAGATCCTGCGAGACATCTCCAGTGCCGGACTGATGGTGACCGAGTACGGTGTCGCCTCGGTCGTGCTGCTGCCCTTCGCCGTCTCAGCGTTTCAGCGCGGTGACGGACCGAGCACTTCGGCCGCCTATGCGTCACTGATCTCGCTCGGCGTGGTGCATACCGCGCTGGCGGGCTTCGTCTTCCTCAGCGGCCTGCGCCGCGTGCGCACCGACCACGCCGCGATCCTCACCTACGTCGAGCCGGTGAGCGCCATCGTCTTCGCGGCGTTGTTCCTGACAGAGCCTTTGACTTGGACGACCGTCCTCGGAGGCGCCCTGGTGGTGGGAGGCGGTGTGGCCGTGGCGCGGCTCCAGGCCCGCGAGGGAGTCGAGACCGTCCCGCTCGAGGCGGCGGGGACCGACGAGTGCGAACCGGACAGCGACAGGACCCCTCAGGGAACAAACGAGTAGTACCTCCGCGCGTGAAAGGACTCAGATGAGCCACCCGGTCTTCCCATTCGGGCACGACGTCGTCAGCCGCATCGCAGCGCGTGACGGATCGCTTTTCACCGATGACCCGGCTCGCGCTGAAGAAGCGGCCGCCTATATGGGCTGGACCGACGCTGCGACCCGAGCCGAGACCGAACTGCCGCAGATCGAAGCGCTCGCTGCAGGCATCAGGGCCGAAGGGCTCACGGACGTCGTGCTGCTCGGGATGGGAGGGTCCTCTCTCGCCGCGCTCGTCATGGGTTCACTGCTCCCGAACGACGGAACACGCCTGCACGTGCTCGACACCACGTCGCCGATCACGGTCCGGCATGTCCTCGACGATACGGACCCAGCCACCACGATCCACGTGGTGGCGAGCAAGTCAGGCGGCACCGTCGAACCGAACGCACTGTACGCGGTGTTCCGTGCGCGCGCGGATGCTGTGATGGGCCACGAGGCAGCAGGCCGCAGGTTCGTGGCCATCACCGACCCCGGTTCGCCTCTCGAGCGGCTGGCCGACGACGACCTGATGCGCGCGTGCGTCCTCGCGCCCCCGTCGGTCGGGGGACGCTACTCAGCGCTCACCGTCTTCGGGCTCGTACCCGCTGCCCTCATCGGCGTCGACGTTCATCGGCTGGTCACTCAAGCCCGCAACGCCCAGGACGCCATCGTCGCCAGCGGTGAACCGCCGGCGTTGGCGCACCTCATGGCCGCCGGGCACGCCGCTGGACGGGACAAGCTCACGCTCGTCGCCCCGGAGCGGCTGCAGGTGTTCGGCCTGTGGGTCGAGCAACTCGTGGCAGAATCGCTCGGCAAACACGGCACGGGGATCGTGCCTGTCGTCGCGACGCACGACGCGGCGTCGCGTCCCGCAAGGTCTGACGAGGTCCTCGTCGTCTTCGGCGGCGAGAGCATCGACGTCCCCGAGGGCGACGCCCCGCGCCTCGACGTCCCCTCCGGTGACCCGTACGACCTCGGGGCGTGGTTCGTCACGTGGGAGTATGCGGTGGCGGCCGTCGGCGCGGCCCTGCGCGTGAACCCGTTCGACCAGCCCAACGTGGCCGAGGCGAAGGCCGCCACGAACGCCGTGCTCGACGGCTCGCTCACCGCGCCGCCACCGGACGCCGACGACGCGGGGTTCTCACTGACCTTCGCCGGCCGGCTCGAAGCGCCTGACCGCTGTTCGCTCTCTGATGCCATCACTCATGCACTGCGGTCGCTTGACGAGAATGACTACCTCGCGATCCTCGCATTCGCGCCTGACGACGAAGAGAGGACGGGCATGCTGCGCGCCGCAACGGCGGCTCTGAGCACGCTGTGCGGACGAGCTGCGTGCTTCGAACTCGGTCCGCGCTACCTCCACTCCACCGGCCAGCTGCACAAGGGCGGACCGAACAGCGGCGTCTTCATCGTCGTGACGACACGGGATGAGGCCGACGTCGAGATACCGGGCTGGCCGTTCACCCTCGGCCGGCTGCACCGGGCACAGGCGGAAGGCGACCTCGTGACACTCGCGGCGCATGGGCGGCGGGTGCTGAGGGTCGACGCGCCTGACGCCTCGCGTTCGACGCTTGAATCGCTCGCCGCGCACTTCATCGCTGCTGCTGCGGCAGTTCGATGAGCTCGAACCGGCCCGTTGCACCATCGACCGCCTCGAGCACCCCGACGGTGCGGTACGGCTGGCTGCGACGCTGACTCGCCGACCCAGGGTTGAGCACGCGCACGGATCCGTGCCATTCGTCCCGCGGTCTGTGAGAGTGACCGCATACGACGACGTCCACGCCATCGGGGATGGGCCCGAGGTCAGCGAGGTCGTGTATCACGAGGAGGCGCACCCCGCCGACCACAGGCGACGCGACCGGCGGCAGGTCCCAGCCAGGGAAAGGCACACGGTCGCAGTTGCCTGCCACGGCGATCACGGGTGCGACGGCCTGAAGCCTCCACAAGACCTCTGCGGAACCCACGTCACCAGCGTGCACGATGACGTCCACTCCGCGCAGCGCATCGAGCGCCGCCTCGTCGATGACCCCGTGGGTATCGGACATCAGCCCGATGCGCACGTTCCACCGCCCATCATCGGTCGCGCCCGCCCTCGCCGAAGACCGGTAGCGCGCCGGCAGGGCCAAGGAGCGGGACTCGGTCGGTCGAGACTAAAGGCCTAACGCCTTCTTGAGCGCAGGGACCCGCCTCCGCGACACGGGGATCTGCGTCGCCGCCTCATCGGTGAGCGTGAGCAGAAGCGTGCCGCCGTACATCGGGACGACCTCCTTCACGCATGAGAGGTTCACGAGGTAGCGGCGGTGGATGCGGAAGAACCCCGCGGGCTCCAGTCTCGTCTCCAGCGAGGCGAGAGACATCGTGGAGAGGTAGCGCTCCGCGCTCGTGTGCAGGTAGCTGTAGTCGTCCTTCGCCATGATGAAGAGGATGTCTTCGACCGCGATGAGCAGCTTCTTGCCCGCCTTCTCCACGAGTATGCGGTCGACGCGCGCCGGCGCCTGCTCTGCCACTGGGGTCAGACGCGCGATCGCCTGCTTCAAGCGCTCAAGCTCCACGGGTTTCACGAGGTAGTCGGTGGCCCTGACCTCGAATGCCTTGACGGCGTGCTCCGAGTGAGCGGTCACGAAGATGATCGCAGGCGGCCTGGGGTGAGCGGCGAGGGCTTCGGCGAGCTGGACACCGGTGAGGCCCGGCATCTGGATGTCCAAGAAGATGACATCGTACGGGATCGCCTTGATGAGCTGCAGCGCCTCCATGGCATTGCCCGCCTCGCCAACCACCTCGACTCCACCGGCCTCACCCAACAGAAACCGAAGTTCTGAGCGAGCCGGCGCCTCATCATCGACCACCAGCGCCTTGAGCATCCCGCCTCCTCGACGGACCGCACCGCGTGAGCCGCGACTGCCGCGCACACAGGACGCGAACTAGTGTAGCCGCAATCCTGCCCCGGGGGTACGGGCACGTCCTCACGTGCACGATGTGACGAGCAGCACGTACCGCTCGCTGCTCTCCTTGAACCCGGCCGACCGGTACAGTCGCCGCGCCGCCTCGTTGGCCGCTTGCGTGCAGAGCGACAGGCCGAGCGCACCGCGCGTCCGCGCCCAGTCACGCGCGTCGGCCAGCAGACGTCTCGCGACCCCGCGCCTTCGGGCGGCTGGCGCCGTCGCCAACCTGCCCACCGTGACGACAGAAGCGCTCAACGCCGAGATCGCCGACCCCAGAAGCATGCCGTCCTCGCCGCGCACGAGCGTCACGTGCGCCCCCTCTGAGAGCGCTTCTTCCACCTCTGAACGGCCGTGGCGCCATATCGGCTCGAAGCACACGGCATCGAGTGCGACGATATCGTCCACGTCCGCCTCTGTCGCCACGCGGACCCGGTACTCGGCATCCGTACCGGCGCGAAGCCCGTCGACCGAGACGGAGAATGCGACCAGCTCCTCGAGCGGCCGCATGCCGGACTCGCGGTACGGCCCGGACGATGCCGTGTGGAGCAGCGGGGACATGAGCCGCGAGAACCCATGTCCGGCCGCAACCGCGCACGCGTCTCCCACGAGGTCAGGCACGCGACGCGGTGGCGCCCACACGCCTAGGAGGGCCGCCATGTCGAGATGCGCCCTCCATCCCCTGATCACGTAGGCGTCACCGTGGTCGCTGATACGGACCCTCCACGCCCCCTCCTCGCAGAAGCGTACGAACCCCTCTCGGCTGGGAAAGACGTGGCTCCCAGCGACCACGGGCCACAACCGGCCGGCCTCTCCCGCCGGGAGCTCACGAGTGCACCCGGTCACCTCAAGACCCCCAGCTCACTCGACGCGAGCACCACAGCAGTGATGCACAGCAGGGACGCGAAGCCGAGACGGAGCCGGCGGTCGGCCGTAAGGCCGTTCAAGCGAGCCCCCAGCACCGCGCCCGGCACCACACCGACGGCGAGACCCGCAGCGATGGCCCAATCCACGTTGCCGAGTGCGGCATGCGTGATGCTGCCGGGGACTGCGAGCAGGCTCACCGCCATGAGCGAGGTGCCGATCGCACGCTTGATCGGGTACCGCAGCCACCGTGTGAGCATCGGCACGAGGACGAAGCCCCCGCCGAGCCCGAAGAACCCCGAGTAGACGCCGGTGAGCAACCCGACGCCGGCAAGCGCCAAGCGCTGCGCAGGCGTCCGGGCACGTCGCCCGGACGAGTGTGCCGCCTGAGGCGGCTTCAGTACCTGCAGCATCATGTCGGCTGCGGCCAATGCGATGATGACGGCCGTGCCGACCAGCACAGCCGGGCCGCCCACCGAGCGCGCCAAGAAGGCGCCGAGGACAGCCGTCACGCCTCCTGAAGCGCCGATCACCACGCCGCCCCGCACATCCGCGTCCCCACGCCGTGCGAAGCTCACAGCCCCCGTCAATGCACCCGGCAGGATCACAGGGAGAGGCGTGCCGACGGCGATGAGGGCGGGTGCACCCATGAGCAGCCTGATCGCGGGCGTCGTGACGATGCCGCCACCGATCCCGAACAGGCCGGACAACACACCGGAAGCGAGCCCGATCGCTGCCGCGACGAGCACGTCCACCGCAGGGATCATTCCGATAGCGGCACGACCGGGAACCTGCCGGTGATGGCCGTCCGGTCGATGCGGCGCTCACCGGTGAACAGGCTCTCAAGCGCCACGTCGCCCCAGATGCGCTCCATCAACAGCGGCCAGCGACGTTGGAACTCGAAGTAGTTCTGGCAGTTCTCGCGCGCATACTCGCTCGCGTCCCGCACGGCGCTCAAGGCATACCGAAGGTAGCGGGCTCTCTCGGGCCGGCCGACAGCTCTGAGCACCGCGGTCATGAACGCACGCCAACCCACCGACGAATCGATGAACTCGCCCGGATAGGGAGCCATCGACTTCGGTGTGACCTGGCGCAGGTCGACCTGCGACTTGGCGAACTCGATCTTCCGGTGCTCGTAGACGAAACGATAGACGTCCTGGCGGAATCGCAATGCCTCGCTCACGACCGCAGGCGGAATGTGGAGGATGCGCCACTCATCGTCGATGAAGACGTCACCTCCGTGCATGCGCACGTTGATCACGTAGTCGATGTCCTCGCCGCGCGTCACCCACGGGTCGAAGCTCACTGCACAGAACATGTCGCGGTGCAGCGCGAGTATGCCCCCGAAGGCCACCTTGGCCTGCTGCAGCCTCGGCGGCTTCATCACCACATCGAGCGCCTTGTTGAACGCATCCTTCTGGCGCCAGAACATGTCACACCAGTGCGGCGCTTCGTGCTTCTGCCAGCGCCCCTGCTCGTCGACGTAGTAGCCGGTCTTGGCGAGCAACGGCGTGCCGTCCTGCAAGCGTGCGCCGAGTCCGTAGAGTGCTGTCTCAAGGAAGTCAGGTGACTCGACGAGCTCGTCATCGTCGACGAACACCACAGCTTCGTGACCGAGGACGGCCGCCGCGATGAGGCCGGCGTTCCTTACCGCGCCATAGCCGGTGAGCGTGATCCCCTCGATGAGGTCGGCGAACTCGAGTTGTTCGAGACGCCTATGGAGCGAGCCCATCTCAGCGGGTCCGAACACGAAAGCGTCGATGTCAGGGAACTCCGCGACGATGTCCCGCACGCGGTCTTCGGCGTGATGCGCGATCCCCTCCTCGGTGACCGCGACGATCACTACGACTCTTCCGAGCCCCCGTACTCCGTGCAGCGACTGAAGGCATGAGACGAGAGGCGGATCAATCGCGTCTACCGGCGTGGGGTGGTCGTAGATCGCGGCCTTCTCCTCAAGGGAGGTGCGTCCACGCCCCCCTGCCCTGCGCGTCCAGAAGGTCGGTATGACGACGACGGGTTCCACGGTCAGGCGGCTCCAAGTACGGTTCCGGTACAGCCCCGGCGGGCTGTTACATGATACCGCTATGGCGCCGCGTGCGCCGCGATGTTGTGTTCATCGACCAGACAGCGCGCGAGCGACTCCTCGAGTACGGCGTACGGCCGGCTCCCGATCAGCAGCTCGTTACAGATGATCGCGGCCGGCGTAGCCGTGATCCCGAAGGAGATCGCGAGGTGCCGGAACTGGTGCAGGCGGTCATCCAGCGCGTCACCTTCAAGGGCGAGGCGGGCAACACCGCGGGGGCGATCGAGAACCTGGCGCTGCTCTACGCGCTCACCGGCGAGG
>FWPV01004754.1_pt1 | contig 28044 bp, 28 predicted proteins | sample 2228371 | NCBI WGS metagenome assembly FWPV01 (sample SAMEA103939776, study PRJEB20133) | metagenome
CAATGTTATTCTTAGAATATTTAAGGGCTCGCGCCGCCAGCCATTCGGGGATCCCTGTCTTGCCAAAATAAGTGGCGATAGTCCAAACCCCTAACAAGATGCAGATTACATTCCATTCCACAGCCTGAAAGGCCTGCACTTCACTCATTGAGCCCAGCGCGACCATAAATAACACACCTAAGAAGGTAGCCACAACAACATCGATAATGCCACTTATGGCTAAACCAATAGCACCTAAAAAAATTATTAAAGTGATTATCTGGTTAGGTTCCATTAAAATGTCTCCTTTGGCAAATAAATTGCAAGAATGAATAATAGCAAAAGTAAAGGTTTGTATATCATGATTTTTTATAATGGGCAAGTATAATTCTATCTTTACCCAGCTAGCACTTTTTCTTTTCTCTCCAGCATGATGCCGCCCAAATTTTCTCCTAGGGCTGCTTTAATTTTTCCCCTTGATCTTTAAATATTAAAATGTTAATAAATAGGCCGAGGCTCGGGAGATTCAATAAAAATTAAAAAAAGAAAGGAGGATAATTATCATGGCTAATAAGAGTAAGGGTATTGATTGGTCTTCTTTGTGGAAGAAAGAAGACTGGTGGGCCTGTTGGATTGGGTGGTTTATATTGCTCTTATCCATAGCGGGAATCTTACCCGCGCCACCTAAAGTGGGCACATGGTCTGATTCTTTGGCCAAGGCATTCCCAGCGGGCTGGGCTACCTTAGGAAAGTTGGTCGTCCTCTTCATACTCACGGCGGTTTTAACGATGATCGGGGCAGCGGCTATGAAACGGGATATTAAACGTTACCTTCCCTCCTACTTAATCATATTTATCATCGCCTATATAGCCCTTATAATCGGAGCCCAAAAAGGAATTAAATATTACGGTTTTGAATATGTGCTCTGGGCCTTGTTTATTGGGCTATTTATCAGCAATATCCTGGGAGTACCGGAGTGGCTAAAAGCTGGAGTGATGACTGAATACTTTATAAAAATTGGCTTGGTTTGCATGGGCGCAGGTATTATGTTTTCGGTGGTTATTAAAGCTGGAGCAGTAGGATTAGCGCAGGCCGTGCTTGTGGTCCTTGTTGTTTGGTTTGCTACTTATTGGATTTGCCGGAAATTTGGCATATCGGAACGTTTTTCGAGTATTATCGCTACCGGCAACTCCATTTGTGGAGTCTCGGCATCCATAGCTGCCGGCGGGGCGGTTCAGGGAGACCCCAAGGAAGTTAGCTATATTGTGGCCTGGTTAATGGTATGTGCGGTACTCTTAATTGTCATTATGCCCCCCATTGCTAAATGGATGAACTTACCGAGCAACATGGCGGGCGCCTGGGTTGGGGGAGTTATTGATAATACTGGGGCCGTAGTGGCCGCTGGAGAAGTTCTGGGTAAGAAAGCAGCCCTGGAGGCCGCGGCGTTGGTCAAGATGGCTCAGAATGTGCTCATTGGCTTCGCCGCCTTCCTCTTGGCCCTTTGGGCGACCTTATCTCTGGAGCGGAAAGAGACGGGAGAGAGGCCATCTTTCGCGGAAGTTTGGTATAGGTTCCCCAAGTTTATTGTGGGCTTTGTAGTCTCTTCCTTGATCATTTCTTTCTTGATCGAACCGGCCTGGGGAGAGAAAACTGCTAAAAGTATAGGCAGGGCGGCCGATAGTTATCGCACGTGGTTCTTTGCTATTTGTTTTGTTTGTATTGGCTTAGAGACAAGAATAAAAGAATTGGTATCGGTGGGGGGAGGCCGGCCGGCCATCGCCTATTTTATAGGTCAGTTCTTTAACATGATCTGGACCCTAATTGTGGTCTGGTTCTTGTGGTCAGGAACTTTCTTTACTCCGCCAATTTTGCCTGATTAATGGTATGAGAGGGGCAGCTAGCCCCTCTCTTCATATAGAGCAAGAGTCATATAGAGCAAGTGCCTACTTAAAAGTGGAAGAATCAATAAAATATAATTTGATTTTGAGAAAGGAAGAAAATTTTGCGCGGGCCGTAGCCTTGGGCTTATGGATAAAGAGACCCCTTTCACCCTGGCATTATCTCTTACCCGGAATGTTTATTTTTGATTACCTGCGCCGTTCAGCTGCGGTGAGAAGTTACAGTGCCGCCTTTTTGTTTCCCCGTAAATTGGCTTTAGAGCTGAGTTTACAGGCCCTGGCCGGCAAAGACAGAGAAGAGCTCATGCGCCAGGCTGAAGAAAGAATTCAAGAGTGGCTTGCTGGTTACCGATTGAATGCAGCCGAGATTAGAGAAGGGCATGTGCAATTGATTAGCCTTTTGCTAGAACATTATCTAAAGCTCTTAAAAGCTGAAGGAGATGAATATTCTCTGCTGGTAAAAAATACTTATAATGATAAATTTAATTACCAAAACTTTTTGGAGAAGATGACCTTAGCTGAAAATAAAATTGATTTAGCTATTGCTCGCCATTTAGGGAACACAGAGGAGATAAAGAAACGTCTTCAAGCTGAAAGAGATCAGGTAGCTGAATTAAGGAAAAAAGAAGTCCTCCAATTTTTCTTATAACCATCTCTATTGCTATGCCCAGACTAATCCCCCGCATACTGGACACTAAGTTTGAAAATATATTAGCTCAAGAAAGGTCGTTAGCCAGAAGAGTGGCCATTGCGGTTATTCCTTCGCCTCCTTTGACGGTGTGGGAGGTTATGATTCCTCCTCTTTTCTTTATTAACTTTATTAGACTCAAGAGAGTTAGGGAAACCATGGCTCTTAATTTTTTATTCACTAAAAAATTAGCCTTAGAGGCAGCCTTTAATATTGTCGATAAAAGCCAGAGCGTCGGGGAAGCCAGAGAAGAATTGAAGGCAAAGACCGGACATATTTTGGCCAGGGATAAAAAGGGAATCTACTCGGCGAAGATCAGGCAGAAGCAAATGCAAGAGATGGACTTGCTTATAGAACACTATCTCCTCCTCTTGGAGGCAAAGGCCAAGGACTATTCTGCTATGATAAAAGAGGTATATGGGCGGCGAGAGGATTACTTGGCCTTTTTAGAAAAACTTGAGCAGCTGGAGAGAGAAGTTTATTTAGCAGCTAAGCAAACAGTTAAATCAGCTTCCGCCAAAGAAGTGGCCAGGCGCATGGAAGAAGCTACCTATAGAATTAGAAGATTAGAAGCTAATAAGATTTTTCCTCCCCTGGCCTCGGGCGTCTAGGTCAATAATTAATTTCCTGGAGAAATTCTGCTATATAAGTGTTTACTTGGTGCGGGTGTTCTAAGGGAAGAAGGTGACCTCCTTCACGAATAATTACTAGGCGGGAATTAGGAAGCGTCCGCTGAAGAGATTGGGCGAAAGACAGGGGTGTTAGGCGATCTTGCTCGCCAGCCAAAATTAAAGTGGGAATAGCTATTGTTTTTAATTTTTCATGGCTTATTTCCCAGTGCCAGAGGTTTTGAGCAATTGACCAGTAACTATTAGCATTAAAACTCTGGAAATCAGTTTTAAGCCATTCATAAGTTTCTGGATGGATCGAGGCCGAGGACATTTTTTTTAATTCTTCGTCGAGGAGGCGCTTTTCCTCGGGGAAAGAGGCTTCCCGGAAATTAAACTTGCGCGGGGCTGCAAGATTAATCATTAAGTTCAGACGCGCCCGCAGAAGAGATAGCCAGATTTTCTTTTTCCATATGGGCTGACGCTGGGCGCGGGTAGAAATTAAAATAAGAGCTTTAATCGTTTGGGGATGGCAGAGACAATACTCCAGGGAGAGCATCCCTCCCAAGGACCAGCCCATGAGCACAGTTTCATCTATACCAATTTTTTGGAGCAGAAATTTTAAATCAGCCACAAGAGAAGGGAGATCATAATTATTGGTTAGAGAAAGAGATTGGCCATGCCCCCGCAGATCGTAGGTTAATACCTGATATTTTTGGGACAAAAAAGTAACCTGATATTTCCACCACTTGTGGGAAGACCAGGCTCCGTGGATGCAAACCAAAGGAAGGCCCTGGCCATGAATTTCATAATAAATAGAACCACTGGGGATTTTTAAAATAGGCATGTTTATATTTTATTATACCACAGCCGTTAAACTAATTTCTTAGTTTTACCTTTCTCTTCTGGGTAAGGGAAGGAGAAAGGGAATGAAAATTAATTTGATTTTTGGCCAGAGAATAGATTAAGATAAACTACTAACTTGATAAAAATTTTATCAAATAGATAAATTTAGCCATGAGCAGAGAGATAGTGGGTTTCAGCTAAAGGGAGCACATGCTCTTTGTTTCTAGAATGATGTCTGATATTAATATGCCTTCTCCAAGCCTGGGTAAAGGCTGGAAAAGTTTAAGAAGATTTAATTTTGAGAAGGAGGTGAAAGTTTTTTATTTAATTGCTTAGATTTGCCTAAAAGAGAAAAAAAGCAAAAAGAAGGAGGCGAAAATGTCAAAATCAGAAACTCCCCTTTTGGATGAGTTGGAGAAAGGACCGTGGCCGAGCTTTGTTAAAGATATGAAGCAGGCCGCTCAAAAGAAGCCGATGGCGCGCGACCTCCTGCGCCAGTTAGAGTTATCCTATAAAGAAAAGATAGGGCATTGGAAGCATGGAGGAATCGTCGGCGTCAAAGGGTATGGAGGCGGGGTAATTGGTCGCTACTCCGATCGGCCCGATTTATTCCCTGGAGTAGAGCATTTTCATACTTTAAGGGTTAACCACCCTACGGGATGGTTCTACACTACTAAAGCCCTGCGAGCTCTATGTGATGTGTGGGATAAGCATGGCAGCGGCTTAACCAATATGCATGGTTCCACGGGAGATATAATTCTCCTGGGAACAAAAACGGAGAATCTGCAGCCCTGCTTTGATGACCTCTCCGAAGCAGGTTTTGATTTGGGAGGTTCGGGGTCGGCGCTGCGTACTCCCAGTGCCTGTGTCGGACCAGCTCGGTGTGAGTGGGCCTGTATTGATAGTCTGGATATCTGCTATAGTGTGACCATGCACTTTCAAGACAAGATCCATCGGCCTATGTTCCCTTATAAATTTAAAATAAAAGTTTCGGGCTGCCCCAATGACTGCGTAGCTTCTATTGCGCGAGCTGACTTAGCTGTCATTGGTACCTGGAAAGGGAAGATCCAAATTGATGCCCAGGAAGTAAAAGCTTACGCTGACTCTGGCCTCAAAATAAAAGAGGAAGTTGTGGATCTCTGTCCCACTAAATGTATGTCTTGGGATGAAGATAAAAAAGAATTAAAGATATTTGATGGTGATTGTAACCGGTGCATGCACTGTATCAATTTAATGCCCAAGGCGCTGCGTCCCGGGAAGGAGCAAGGGGCAACTATTTTAATTGGTGGTAAAGCACCAATTCTCCAGGGCGCTTTGCTTTCCTGGGTCATAGTACCTTTTATGAAGATGGAGCCGCCGTACGCAGAATTTAAAGACTTGGCGGAAAGAATTATGGATTGGTGGGATGAAAATGCCAAGAGCCGCGAGCGCGTAGGGGAATTGATCAACCGTTTAGGGATGAGGGTGTTCTTGAAGGCGGTTGGCCTCAAGCCAGTTCCGCAAATGGTGAAAGCCCCCCGCTCTAATCCCTATGTTTTCTTCTGGCCAGAAGAGATTAAAAAAGGAGGTAAGTAAAAATGGCAAAGACTGATATTGGTCCTCCAGATTATAAAAAGTTTCTTCCTCCCATAATGCAAAAGAATTACGGAAAGTGGAAGTATCATGAGATACTTAAGCCGGGCGTATTGAAGCATGTGGCTGAGTCAGGAGATGAGCTCTATACGGTCCGAGCTGGCTCCAGTAGATTATTGAGTACAGACCATATTCGCGAGATTTGCGAGATTGCGGATAAGTATTGCGATGGCTATTTACGCTTTACCAGCCGGCACAATATAGAGTTTCTCCTCACTGATAAAAACAAAATAGAACCCCTTTTAACTGAACTAAAACAGAAAAATTACCCAGTGGGGGGCACAGGACATGCAGTGACAAGCATTGTGCATACCCAAGGATGGGTGCATTGTCATACACCGGCTACGGACGCTTCGGGACCAGTGAAAGCCGTCATGGATGAGCTCTATGAATATTTCACGACCATGAAATTGCCGGCCCAAGTAAGAATTGCTTTGGCCTGCTGTTTGAACATGTGCGGAGCAGTCCACTGTTCGGATATTGCTATTCTGGGAATTCATCGGACCGTGCCCAAGATTGATCATAATCGATTGCCCAATGTTTGCGAAATTCCCACGACGGTGGCCTCCTGTCCCACGGGGGCGATTAGACCAGACCCCAAAACCAAGACTGTTATCATCAACGAAGAAAGGTGCATGTATTGCGGCAACTGCTATACAGTATGTCCGGCCATGCCTTTGGCTGACCCAGATAATGATGGCGTATCCATTTGGGTGGGTGGTAAAGTTTCCAACGCCCGCAGTGCACCCATGTTTTCCAAATTGGTCATTCCCTATCTACCCAATAATCCACCGCGCTGGCCAGAAGTAGTGGCGGCTATAAAGAACATAGTGGAAACCTATGCTAAACATGCGCGTCTTCACGAGAGGGTAGGGGAGTGGATTAATCGAATTGGGTGGGAGCGATTTTTTACTTTGACGGGGATTGAATTTACGGATAAGCACATTGATGACTTTACTCTGGCTCCCGAAACATATCGCACTACCACCCAGTTTAAATGGGGGTGATAAATGAGTGCTGAGCTAAAAGAAAAAGTATTGGAGTTTTTCCGGGAAAAGTCTAAAGGGGAGAAGAAGAAATTCTATATAAAAGATGTGATTAAAGGACTGCCCAATGAGGATCGGCATGCTATTCAAGAGGTTGTTAAAGAGCTTCTTGATGAGGGAACGCTGAAGTACTGGTCCAGTGGAAGTACCACTTATTTGATGCTGGCCGAATATTTTCCTAAGGAATAAACAAGGAGATGAGGAGTTTATCTCCCCCCCGGATTTTAATTGCCGCCTTTCGTGGGGGAGCAGGAAAAACCCTGCTCTCCCTCGGATTGGCCGTAGCCTTTAGGAAGCAAGGTAAAAAAGTTGTGCCCTTTAAAAAAGGACCTGATTATATAGATGCGGCCTGGTTAACTCTTGCTGCCCAACACCCTTGTCATAATTTGGATCTTTTTTTGATGAAACGGAAAGTAGTTCAGGATTCTTTTTGGGAAAATTCGCTTCATGCTGATCTGTGCTTGGTGGAAGGGAATCGGGGGCTATATGATGGCCTTGATGCTGAAGGAAGTCAGAGTACGGCGGAGTTAGCTAAAATAATCGACACGCCAATTATTCTGCTGGTGGATAGTGACAAAATAACGCGCACCGCAGCGGCTTTAGTTCTGGGCTGCCAAAAAATGGATGAGCAAATAAAAATTAAGGGGATAATCTTAAATCGCCTGGCTCGCCCACGACAGGCAGAGGTAATGCGTCAGGCAATTGAGAGGATTTGTCAAATTCCAGTCTTAGGAGCTATTCCGCGTTATGCCGATTTACCCTTTCCGGAGCGCCACTTAGGCCTGCTTCCTCCCCAGGAGCATGGCTATGTAGCTGATGCTTTGCAAAGAGCTGAAGAATTAGTCGTCAAAAATGTTGATCTGAAGCAGGTGTGGGCAATTGCCCAAGACGTCTCTTCTTTAAGGGAATGGATAAGAAGCCGAACAGGGAGCAGATTAGAAGAAAAGGGGACCTTGGCGGCCGATGAAAAAAATTACAAGCGGGTACTGATCGGCGTCATAAGAGATTCTGCTTTTCAATTTTACTATCCTGAAAATTTGCAGGCTTTAGAAAAAAGAGGGGCGACGATCTTAGAAATAAGTGCTCTCCAAGAGAAACTTTTACCAAACGTAGATGCGTTATATATAGGAGGAGGATTCCCTGAAACTAACGCTGAATATTTGGCCAATAATCGATCTTTTCGAAACTCACTGCGGCAAGCAATAGAGGATGGTTTACCTGTTTATGCGGAATGTGGGGGATTGATCTTTTTGGGGGAAAGCCTCAATATCGGTACCAAGAATTACCCGATGGTCGGCGCACTGCCTATTGCTTTTGCTATGGATAGGCACCCGCAAGGGCATGGTTATACCATTTTAGAAGTAGAAAGGAACAATCCTTTTTTCCCTGTCGGTTTACATTTGCGGGCTCACGAATTTCATTATGCGCGCGTTTTATGGTTTAAGGAAAATAGTGCTTATTTCGCCTGTCAATTGAAAAGGGGCGGGGGTATAGATGGTCAGAGAGATGGAATGTGCTATAATAATATATTGGCCATGTTTTCTCATATCCATGCGGCAGGTTGCCCGGAGTGGGCTGAGGGCTTAATTAAAAGCGCTGCTGCTTATCGAGCGCAGAGAAAAATTATTAGGGGAATGCGCTCCAAACCCCAGGAGGTAAGGCTTTAAAGGGAGATGCGGGACGAGTCAAAGAGACCCGAGCACGGGAGAAGGAATATCGAAAAAAAATAAAGCCCTTTCGGAAAAATAAAACTGTTACAAATAATTTATATAAAAAATTAAAGGAGGTTTGCGGGATGCCCACTATTGAATTAGCAGGAAAAACTTATGAAGTCGATGAAGATGGTTTTTTACAGGAATTAGATAAATGGAGTGAGGAATTTGCCCAGGCATATGCTAAAGAGGAAGGCATTGAAGGTCCCCTAACGGAGGAACATTGGAAAGTCATAAATTACCTGCGCGATTATTATAAAAAGTTTGGCATTGCGCCAATGATTCGCAAGTTATGCAAAGACACAGGATTTGATCTGAAGAAGATCTATGAACTCTTTCCTTCGGGTCCGGCCAAAGGGGCCTGCAAATTAGCCGGCTTAGCTAAACCCACCGGCTGCGTTTAAAAAAGACGAAAAATTAAATAAATTTTTGGGGATGGAAGGTTAAATGCCTTCCTCCCCAGGGGAGACTAATTTTTATAGTTTTTTTGGCGATCAGAGCACGCCCAAAGGCTAAAGAGGGGTTGCCGATGGATTTGATAACCATTAAACAGGAGGCAGGTCTTGCTTTTTCCGTGAGCGTCCGGGGCCATAAATTTATGGTCGATATGCCCAGAGAAGCCGGAGGGGAAGATCGAGGTCCGTCTCCTGCAGATTTATTAGTAGCGGCTTTGGGGAGCTGCATGGCTATGCATATGGCTCTATATGGTAAAACAGTAAATATTTCTTGGGCGGGCTTGGAACTTAATTTGGTTTACAATATAGGGGAAGAAGCAGGGAAGAAAAGAATAGCCAATATAACCGTTGATGTTCATTTGCCCAAGGATATGGGCTCCAGAGAGAGTGCTTTTTTGCGAGCCGGGCAAAATTGCCTTATCCGCAATTCTTTGGAAAAATGCCCGGAAATTGATGTGGCTTTAATAAAATAGAAGATGTCCGGAGTGGAGAGTTTAAAAAAATTCTTACAAGCACGTAAACCCGCGATTTTAGAAACATGGTTTCAAAGCGTAATCAATATCTATCCCGCAGAGCGCCGGGATTTTCTGCGCAGAAAAGAGGAAACCTTTACCAATCCTATAGGTTCTTCTATCTATGAAGCTTTAGCTGGATTATTAAGCGAGATTATCGAGGATAAGAATTTGGGCCGCATCGAAGACGCTCTTCAAGAACTAATTCACCTACGGGCCGTAGAAGATTTCTCTCCTGGGCAGGCTATCTCCTTTCTGCCTACTTTAAGACAGATCATCAGGGAAGAACTTAGGTCAGCCAATTTAATAAATGCTTATCAAGAAGAGTACGATCACCTCGCTAATTTAATTGACGAGTTAACTAGGCGCGCTTTTGATATATATATGGGTTGCCGCGAAAAGATTTTCAACTTAAAAGTTAAGGAATTGAAGAAAATAATAAAAGTTTAATTATTAATGCCGGAAGAGCTGGGGTAAAGTAAATTTGCTTGCCCCGGGGGAAGCAAGAACAGGACCAAGTGGTTATTTCTTTATTAATCTTCTTTATTCTTGTTCTCATTCCGATAGCTGCTGTCGGTTGGGGGAATTTATATTTTTTCCTGGGGATTATCTTTCCCTATTTCGCTTTTTTTCTTTTCCTCATTGGCTTTATTTACCGGGTTTGGCAGTGGGCCAAATCCCCGGTTCCCTTCCGCATTCCTACTACTTGCGGCCAACAAAAGTCTCTCCCCTGGATTAAAGTTAGCTTCTTTGATAATCCTTATAACACGCTTGGGGTTGTAGGGCGTATGATCTTGGAGATTCTTCTCTTTCGTTCCCTTTTTCGCAATGACAAAGTGGAAATAAGGGAAGGAAGGCCGGTCTTCGCGAGCGCGAAATGGCTTTGGTTAGCTGGCTTAATTTTTCACTGGTCTTTTCTTGTAATAGTCTTGCGCCATATGCGCTTTTTCTTAGAGCCTGTCCCGGCTCTAATAAATTTAATCTCTATGGGAGACGGGTTTTTTGAAATTGGCTTGCCCACCTTTTTTATAACTGACGTCCTTTTTCTGGCGGCAGCGACTTATCTTTTTTTGAGGAGAATTTTTATAGCCCAAGTGCGCTATATCTCTTTGCCGGCAGACTACTTCTCCCTCTTTTTGATTTTAGGGATTGCTCTTTCGGGAGTGCTCATGCGCCATTTTTTTAAAGTTGATCTGGCGAAGGTAAAAAATTTAGCTTTAAGTTTAATTTTATTGCGACCGGAGGTTCCTGAGGGAATAGACATGATTTTTTATCTCCATCTTTTTTTAGTCTGCCTTTTATTAATTTATTTCCCCTGGAGTAAATTGATGCATATGGGTGGAGTATTTTTAAGCCCAACCCGGAACTTAGCTAACAACAGTCGGAGGCAGCGGCACATTAACCCCTGGAATTATCCGGTTAAAGTCCATACTTATGAGGAATACGAGAATGAATTCCGGGAAAAAATGAAGGCCGCCGGAATTCCAGTGGAAAAGGAATAAGCATGTCTTTAGCCAAAATGCCTAAACCAGAAGAGCTGGCGAAGATTAGCCTTAAGCCTCCCCGCCGGAGCTGGATGGATATACCAGTGGAGTTCCGTCCTGGAACTTGGTGCTATAGTGCCGCTCCTAAGAATCTAAAGATTTTGGATTTGCCCAACCCGCGCGAGTGGCAACCTGCTGACGCTGACTGGAAACTACCCGAGAATTGGCAAGAAATAATCTTAAAGGGGATGAAAGATAGGTTAAGCCGCTTTCGGTCCTTTAAGCTCTTTATGGATATTTGTGTCCGCTGCGGTGCTTGTGCCGATAAATGTCATTATTTTATCGGCTCGGGTGATCCCAAAAACATGCCCGTTCTGCGAGCAGAGTTGTTACGTTCCGTTTATCGGCGCTACTTTACCAAGGTGGGAAAATTATTTGGACGCTTAGCTGGCGCCAGAGATTTAACCATCGACGTGCTCAAAGAATGGTTTTATTATTTTTATCAGTGTACCGAGTGCCGGCGGTGCTCGGTATTTTGTCCCTATGGGATTGATCAAGCAGAGATAACCATGATGGGGAGAGAGCTGCTTAATTTAGTGGGCTGCAATATCAATTGGATTATGGAGCCGGTGGCTAACTGCTATCGGATGGGCAATCACTTGGGTATCCAGCCTCATGGAATTAAAGATTCTTTAGAATTTTTTGCCGATGATATTGCCGACCGTACGGGAGTGAGAGTAGAAGTACCTATCAATAGAAAAGGGGCAGAGATTCTTTTTGTAACTCCCTCAGGTGATCTTTTTGCTGACCCGGGCACCTTTACGTGCATGGGTTATCTCATGCTCTTCCATGAAATTGGTTTGGATTATACCTGGAGTACTTATGCCTCTGAGGGGGGAAATTTTGGCTTATTTGTCGATCATGAATTAATGAAGAGGCTCAATGCTAAAATCTATGCCGAGGCAAAGAGACTAAAAGTAAAATGGATTTTAGGCGGAGAATGCGGCCATATGTGGCGGGTTCTGCACCAATATATGGATACAATGAATGGACCCGCCGATTTCTTAGAAGAGCCTGTCTCGCCCCTTACAGGCACTAAATTTGACAATGCCAAATCCACGAAAATGGTGCACATTGCTGAATTCACTGCTGATCTAATCCGGCACAACAAATTAAAACTTGACCCTAGCCGTAACGATCATCTCAAAGTAACTTTCCATGACTCTTGTAATCCATCCCGGGCTATGGGGCTTTTAGAGGAGCCCCGTTATATCCTTAAAAATGTATGTAATTACTTTTATGAAATGCCAGAAGAGACCATCCGGGAAAAAACCTTCTGCTGTGGTGGGGGAGCAGGTTTGGGAACCGATGAAAATATGGAGATGCGCTTAAGAGGAGGATTACCACGAGCTAAAGCGGTAAAGTATGTGCGCGAGAAATATGGAGTTAATCGCTTGGCCTGTATCTGTGCCATTGACCGGGCCACCCTGCAAACCCTCATGGAATACTGGGTCCCGGGAGTAGAAGTAACCGGCCTCCATGAACTGGTGGGCAATGCTTTAGTCATGAAGGGTGAAAAAGAAAGAGATGTTGATTTGCGCGGCCAACCCTTGCTTAAAAAAACAACGGTTAGCAGTAATGGGTGACAAAGGCAAGATCATTATCGGTTTGCTAATTTTCCTATTTTTACTTACATTCCCCTTCTGGTACGGAAGGGGAAAGTCAGCCTCTTTGCCGCCGCTCTCTCTGGATACTCCGGAAATTAAAAAATTGACCACAAAAAAATGCTTAGCCCCGACGGATTATATGCGGGCCAGTCATATGGAGCTGCTGCATGCCTGGCGGGAGGCGGTTGTGCGCGAGGGGAAAATTTTTTACGTGAACCCAGAGGGTAAAAAATTCGCTATAAATTTGTCGCGGACTTGCTTGGGGTGTCATAGTAATAAAGATAAGTTTTGTGATGTTTGTCATAACTATGCGGGAGTTAAGCCAACTTGTTGGACCTGTCATCTCGTTCCCGAACCAAAGGAGGGTAAGCCTTGAACTCAAGCCGGCGCAATTTTTTAAAAGTCACCGGACTTTTTCTTTTGGGTTTAGGAGTTAAACCTTCTTTAGGAAGCGGAGTGGCCCAGGATGCCTCGCACTTCCTCGTCAATCCCCAAGCCCTTAAAGGAAGCCGCTGGGGAATGGCCATAGATCTAAAGAAGTGCCAACCAAATTGCCAGGATTGTATAATTGCCTGCCACTTAGCGCATAATGTTCCGGATTTTGGTAATCCCAAAGATGAAATTAAATGGATCTGGCGCGAACTTTTGCCCAATGTCTTTCCCGGGCAGGGATTCGAAGATATTAATTCTCCCTGGAAGAATAAACCAGCCATTGTCTTATGTAATCACTGCGCCAATCCTCCCTGTGTGCGCGTCTGTCCCACCAAAGCTACTTTCCAAAGACCGGATGGCCTGGTGATGATGGATTACCACCGCTGTATTGGCTGCCGCTTTTGTATTGCCGGCTGTCCTTATGGGGCCAGGTCGATGAATTATAGAGATCCCCGGCCATTTATAAAAAAGATAAATCCGAATTTTCCTACGCGGACTAAAGGAGTAGTGGAGAAATGTAATTTTTGTGCGGAGAGGTTGGCCGAGGGATTGCTTCCAGCGTGCGTTGTCGCCTGTCCGGAAAAGGCTATTATCTTTGGGGATCTAAATGACCCCCAATCGACGGTGGCCCAAATTTTAAAGAGCCGTTTCGCTATTAGGCGCCGCCCAGAATTAGGAACCCAACCGCAGGTCTATTATCTTATATGAGAAGATTATGTTAGAGAAAATTTTTCATGGTAGCCGCATTTACTGGTCTTTAATTGCCCTGTTAATTTTGGGCCTAGCCATAGGCTTCTTCTTTTATTTAAAGCAGCTTGCCTACGGCTTGGGAATAACCGGGATGAGCCGCGACGTAACCTGGGGGCTTTATATTGCCCAATTTACTTTCTTAGTAGGTGTGGCGGCGTCAGCCGTTATGGTAGTGCTTCCCTATTATCTCCATAATTATAAAGTTTTCGGCCGCATCACTATTTTAGGAGAATTTTTAGCTGTGGCTGCCGTGGTTATGTGTTTAGCCTTCGTCCTCGTAGATTTAGGCCAGCCCGCGCGGGCCTTTAATGTTCTCCTATACCCGTCGCCTAACTCCATCCTTTTCTGGGATATGGTAGTTCTGAGCGGATATCTCCTGTTAAATATAGTAATAGGTTGGACGGTCCTGGGATCTGAGAAGAAAATAGTGCCCCCTCCCAAGTGGGTAAAGCCTCTCATCTATTTATCCATTCCCTGGGCGATTAGTATCCATACCGTGACGGCTTTTATCTATGCCGGGCTTCCTGGAAGAAGCTTTTGGTTAACTGCTATTATGGCTCCCCGCTTTTTGGGATCAGCCTTTGCTTCTGGTCCTGCTCTTTTAATAATCTTTTGTCTAATTTTGAGGAGATTTACGCGGTTTGATCCTGGAAGAGAAGCTATCCAGGCTTTGGCCAAGATCGTAACCTACGCTCTCTTAGCCAGTATTTTCTTTGTAGCCATGGAAATTTTCACTGTCTTCTATAGCCAAATACCAGAGCATAAGCATCATTTTATCTTTCTTTTCGCCGGCTTGGAGGGGCATCAATTTTTAGTGCCTTGGATGTGGACGGCCATCTTGCTCGCTGCTTTGGCCCTCGTTATTTTGCTCTATCCTGCTTATCGCCAAAATGAAAATTTACTAGTGGTCGCCTGTGGCGCAGTATTTATCTCCCTCTGGATTGAGAAAGGTTTGGGATTGGTCATTCCAGGTTTTATTCCTAATCCTTTGCAGAAGATTAGCGAATATCATCCTACCGGCCCAGAAATAGCCATTACCATGGGAGTCTGGGCTTTGGGCTTGCTCATCCTTTCCTTCCTTTATAAGATAGCTGTTTCAGTAAGGCAGGAGTTAGAAGGTTAACATATTCCTGCCGCTTTTCCATAGCCAAATAAGTAAGGATGAAAGAGAAAGAAACGCCTATGGTGAATTGTCAGGAGGATTAAAGATGAAACCGAAGTTGGTAGTAGTTGGGGGGGTAGCCGCCGGGCCCAAAGCGGCGGCCAAAGCCAAGCGCTGTAATCCGGACTTAGAAGTAGTTATTTACCAAGAAGAAGGAGCTGTTTCTTATGGGGGATGTGGGCTTCCTTATTACATAAGCGGCCAGATAAAAGAGAGAAAACAGGTGGTAGCTCGGACTATAGAACAATTTGCTCAAGATGGTATACAGGTCAAATTAAAGCATCGAGTAGAAGAGATCAATTTAAAGGAAAAGAAAGTCGTGGTCTGCAATTTAGCAACAGGGGATAAGTTTACAGATTATTATGACAAGTTAGTCTTAGCTACGGGATCTTCTCCTATTCGTCCGCGAGTTCCAGGTGGAGAGCTGCAAGGAGTTTTCTATCTCCGTTCCCTATTCGATGCCGATCTCATGCGGGAGCGTTTAGCTTCTGACCTAATCCGCAAGGTGGTGGTCGTTGGCGGTGGCTACATCGGCCTGGAGATGGCCGAGGCGCTCAGGGAGTTGGGCAAGGAAGTAACGGTAGTAGAGCAAGCACCGCAAATTATGACGCTCTTTGATCAGGATATGGCGCGCCTGGTCCAAAGATATTTAGAGAAAAAAGGATTGGCCATTCTCGTCAACGAAGGTCTCCAGGAAATTAAGGGCCGGCAGGGACGGGTCTATGCGCTCCGCACTTCTACCCAGGAAATCCAAACTGATGCGGTTTTATTAAGTTTGGGCATTCGCCCGCGTGTAGAATTGGCGCGCCAGGCGGGTTTGCGGATTGGCGAAACAGGGGCTATCTGGGTTAATGAGCGGATGGAGACCTCGGCGGAGGATATCTTTGCTGCGGGAGATTGTGTAGAAACCACCCACTTAGTTACGGGAAAGAGAGTTTGGATTCCCTTAGGATCCACAGCCAATAAACAAGGACGCGTGGTCGGGATAAATGTCGCTGGGGGATCAGCTGTTTTTCCCGGTGTCTTGGGCACAACCATTTGCAAGGTCTTTGATTTTAATGTGGCCAAGACCGGATTAAATAGGCAAGAAGCACAGCGGGCTGGCTTCAGCCCTCTGCAGGCTATTGTGCGCGGATATTCGGCCGCGCATTATTATCCGGGGATGAAAGAGTCTGTACTCAAGGTAATCGCCGATCAAAAAACCGGGCGTATCTTAGGTGCCCAGTCAGTAGGTGAAGGCCCGTCAGATAAATTCATTGACGTTGTCTCGATGGCTTTATGGGCGCGTCTCGATTGCTTAGCCCTGGGAAGTGCTGATTTGGCCTATGCCCCGCCCTTCAGTCCTGCCTTAGCCCCAGTAATTGTCGCTGCTCATGTCCTCCAAAATAAGCGCGAAAAAGTTTTGGACTGGATTTCAGCTGAAGAAGCGCTAGCCAAGCTGCGCGCTGGCCAAGATGATTTTGTTCTTCTTGACGTCCGGGAAGAAAAAGAGGTAAAGGAGAGGTATATTCCGGGATCTTTTTGGATACCGATGGGGCAAATTGCCCAAAATATCCCTAAATTAGATAAAGAGAAAGAGATAGCTATTCACTGTCACTCTGGAGCCCGCTCTTATAAAGGGTATTTAATGCTGAAGCATAGAGGATTTGCTAAGGTTAAAAATGTTGATGGGGGAATTCTTTGTTGGCCAGATGAGTTGAAAGGGAAGGAGTGAGAAAATCTTCGAAAAGATCAGGCAGCTTTTAATCTCTGCTGCCTGATCTTGTAAAATCTTTATTTTATGCGCCCTTCTTTAATATCTAAGATAACCGCGCCAGCGATCTGAGCCGCTACTCCACATACTGCCGGGCACCCTTGCCGACTATGCCCGCCCATGTCATGGAAAGCTTTACGCTCCTCCGGTATAGATAAGCGGTAGACTCTTCCGTAACGAATTTTGTGGATTTCGGCGCAAATCGAATGGCCAATTTTTTGCCGAAATTCCTCGTAAACTTTGCTGGCCACCTCCATGGCTTTATTATATTGAGCAACGTCCGTCAATTTTTCCCGTCCTACCAAGCAGCAGACTCCCATAATAGCTCCCGTAAGGGCTCCACAAGTTTCACCCTGGCGGACCACACCTCCAGCGAGGGCACTGCCGGCCTTAAAGACTTCGGGAGTTCCTACATTTAATTTTTCTTGCAAAGCTGCAAGAACAGCTTGCGTTCAGCCAAAATATTCCATATCGTTTCTTAAAGCTAATTCGTAAACATCTGCTAATAATTTTTCGCGATCGGTCATTTCTTGCTCCTTTCTATTTTATTTTGGGGATTTGCTTTTAATATACCCCATCATCTCGGCGATTTTCTGATAAGCTTCGGGAAGCTTATATTCAGGTTGAAAAGAATATCCCGTAGGCAGCTTGGAACCTGTCTTGGCAATCTGCCGCAACCCCTCCATTAAGTCGGCCAATTTTGGATAGGGCACAGTAAAGATCATCTCTTCGTCGCCGGCCATTGCTCGATAATGATCTCCCCGGCAGGGCACGGCAACTTGACATTCTCCGGTCTGCATGGCAGGAATGATTCCATATACGCACGCGGCATGCCCGGAAAGGGCACATTTAAGATTATAGCCCTCTTTATATTCCCGACCAAGCAAGAGCAGACATAGTTGGGATGAATCGCAATAAATAGTTACTATGTCTGGAACAAAGGGAGTGCTGCGCAGGGGAGCGGAAACTACTCCTATATACTTACCCACGGGGAGACGAGGAAATTCTTCCGCATAATGTTTCCCCGCTTCTAAGGTGGCTACATCTCGGGGGTATCTATTATGTCCATCCAGAAAGTACTGCGGGGGTTCGCCCAGACCGTACCCCACTACTGGTTCAAAACACCAGTGGTCTTCTTTTAACATGGCCATTACTTTTCCTTCGCGCCGCGTTAATTGGAAGCTTTGACAGAGAGATAGATGGTAACCCAGATCTTTTAAAGGACGCGTTGCTCCTGCGGGAATGTCTCCTTCTCCCTTTAAAAAAAGAAGAGCCAAAGGAAAAGTTTTGAGGCGAAGACGACGTTCCAATTCATCGCCCCATTCTTGAATTGTTTTTATATCGTTGACCATTTTTTCCTCCAATTTTTGCTCCTCGGTTAGTTTGGTTAACAGTTTAGTTTTTTCATGGAAAAACTTTTCTGTTACTTTTTAATAACTGAGATTAAATTAACAAAATGTCTTCTTTTGTCAAGAAAGAAGTTGACTAAACTTGCCTGGTAAATAAGGAAGAGGTGAAATGCTAAGAAGAAAAATTCCGATACCCAATTTTAATGAGCATAATTTTTTTGATCTGAATAATTGAGAAAAAAGCGAAGGTTGGGTAAAATAAGGAAAAATGGGATCAAGGAAGAAAAACAAAGGAAAGAAAATAAGCAGGATAAAACTATATTTATCTTTCTTCGTGGTTTTATCCTTTTTAGGTGCGATAATTATATGGAAAAAATCACCTTGGCAGAGGGAAGAACCGCGCCCAGTGGTGCGCGTGCCTATGCCCGAAATTCCTTCGCCCATGATGGCCTTAATTATTGACGATGGGGGATACAATTTAGAAAATTTTAAAAATATATTGGCCCTGGGGAAACCCATTACTTATGCCATTCTACCAGAAGCACCTTATACTCGCGAAACTTATCTCCTCACGCATCAGAAAAAACAGCAGATTCTCCTTCATTTACCTATGGAACCTAAGGAGGAGAACCATGCCCCTTTAGAAAGAAATATGATTCGCTGCCAGATGGCCCCGGCCCAGATAAAAAACTTTATTCATTACGCTTTGCAAAAAGTTCCTGAGGCCCGAGGGATAAATAACCATATGGGCTCCAGGGCTACAGAGAATCCAAAGGTAATGAAAGTTTTAATGGAAGTTTTAAAAGAAGAAAGATTGTTTTATATTGATAGTAATACGAGCTCAAAGTCGGTGGGGCCAGCATTGGCAGCGCAAAATGGTGTACCCTTTGCGCGTAATGAAAAGTTTATTGACCAAGAGAAAAATGTGCAGGCCATCAAACAGGCCATTCGGCAAGCTATGAAGAAGGCCCGAAAAGAGGGGAAAGTGGTCGTTATTGGCCATCCCTATGAGGAGACCAGGCAAGCTTTAGAAGAGATGCTTCCAGAGATCGAAAGGCAAGGAATTAGGTTAGTTTTTGCTTCCGAGGTCGTGGGGTGAAAAGGAATCTTTTAGTAAAGATAATTATTATAGGCGCTCTCCTCCTTATGGTGGGCCTGAGGGGCCAAGGGACGGAAGCGGCTTTTAAGGTTTTGGATATTCGTCATTGGTCTGCTCCGGATCATACGCGACTAGTCTTTGACTTAAATGGCCTACCCAAGTATGAAGCTTTGCCCGAGAGTGATCCTTTAGTTTTGAAGATTAAAATGCAGGAGATTGATTTAGGAGGGAAGTTTAGGGAGATTCTCATAAAAGATAATATTATTCAAAAGGTGCGGATCTGCCCCTGGGGGAGAGAAGGAGCAGAAATTTCCTTATCCTTTGTAAAGCCAGGGCGATGGAAAATTTTTGCGCTGCGTCCTTATCAAGATAAACCTTATCGATTAGTTATCGATATCTTTCGCCCGGATTTAGAAAATAAGGAGAAAGAAGAAAGACGGATTAGTTACGAGTTGAAAACGGAAAAGAAAAGAAGGATTGTGGTTATTGATCCAGGACATGGGGGAGAAGATCCGGGGGCTATAGGTCCTAAAGGGGCCAAAGAGAAAGACATTGTTTTAAAACTGGCCCAAAGAGCCCAAAAAATAATTGATGAAAGCGGAGAATTGAAGGCTTTTTTAACCAGGCGAGGTGACTATTTTATTCCCTTAAATGAACGGATTAAAATTGCCCAGGAATATGGAGCAGATTTGTTTCTTAGTTTGCATACTAATGGCAATCCCAAGCGCTTCACCAGGGGCACTTCTGTTTATTGTCTCTCCTTAAAAGGAGCTAGCGACACCGCCGCCCAACTTTTAGCTCAAAAGGAGAATGCCTCTGATTTGGTGGGGGGTATTTCTTTGGTAGCAGAACAGAAGGATCTCAATTCCATTCTTCTGGATCTGGAACAAACGCACACCATCAATGAAAGTTTACTTTTGGGCGGATTAATGCTCAGCGAACTAAAAAAAGTTAATCAGCTGCAATTTACTAAACCTTTACAAGCTGGTTTTGCAGTTCTCAAAGCCCCGAGCACCCCCTCGGTTTTGGTGGAGACAGCCCACATAACCCACCCCCTGGAAGAAAAATTGTTACAGAAAGAAGATTTTCAGGACGCTCTGGCGCGGGCGATTTTTTCCGCGGTGAAAAACTTTGTTCCACGCTTGGCAGTGAAGGAGCAAGGAACTGGTGGTTAAAAGAGCAAAGAGAGAAAGATTAAAGGGCAAGAAGAAAAAAAAGGAAGGAAGATCGGTGTGGAAGACTTGATTTTTAATAAGGTGATGGTTGTTTTTGCTCATCCAGACGATGCCGAAGTTCAGTGTGCTGGCACAGTGGCCCTTTGGGCTGAAGCCGGCAAAAAGATTACTTACGTCGTCTTGACCAAAGGCGACAAAGGAACGCAAGATCCAAATATGACGGCCGAAGCTTTAGCTAAATTACGCCGCGAAGAGCAGTTAAAGGCGGCCCAAATACTGGGTGTGGAGAAAGTCCTCTTTATGGAAAATGGAGATGGAGAGTTAGAAGTTACTATCGAAAAGAGACGAGAACTTACCCGAGTGATCAGAGAACATCAACCAGAAGTTTTAATCACCCATGATCCCTGGATGCGCTATCAGCTTCATCCGGACCATCGCGCGTGCGGAACTTTGACGCTGGATGCCGTAATTTCAGCCCGCGATCGCCTTTATTTTCCAGAGCAGATAGCTCAAGGCCTTAAACCATGGCGCGTCCGCCGGGTTCTTCTCTTTGCTTCAGACCAGCCTGATTTCTGGATTGATATTGAAAAGACCTTGGAGAAGAAGCTTAAAGCCCTTGGTCAACATCAGAGTCAAGTGAGCCAATGGCCTAAGTGGGAAGAATGGTTGCGTCAAAGAGCGCAAAATGCTGGAGCAACCCGCGGGCTAAAATATGCCGAACCTTTTAAAAGGCTTATTTTAAATTGAAAGGGCTGTTTCCTAATTGGGCATTGGTCATTCATCTTTTTTTTCTTCCGGCTTTTTGAAATCACAGGACATTTCAGATATTCCAGGTCTTTTGGCGGCAACTAATCTGGAGATGACTCAAAATTTCTTACCTACTGGGGAACACGCCTTATGACCCCGAATATATCCCTCGTTCATCTCTGATTTATCCCCAGGCCTCTTAACTGAAGTAAAATTTGGATACCAAAGTGACGGTGGGCAAGAGAGTTTCTTGATTGCATTTCGGAGTCGCCCATGGTAAAAAATAACTTTAAATCAAATTGGAGGAAGTAGATGACCTGCATCTTTTGCCATATTGTAGAACATAGGTTGCCGGCGGAGATTTTATATGAAGATAAAGAAATCACGGTCTTCAAAGATGTAAATCCCGCTGCCCCGGTTCATCTTTTAGTTGTACCGAAGAAGCATATTGATTCGCTGAATGCTTTAAAAGAAAAGGATGCAGATCTAATTAAAAAAATGATCCTGGTGGCTAAAATGATCGCCGAGAAACAAGGAATCCAGAATGGATATCGCTTAATTATAAATAATGGCCGTGAAGCTGGCCAGGTAGTGTATCACTTACATCTGCATTTATTAGGAGGCTGGGGGAAAAAATTGTAAAAAATTAAGTAAGCTTGGGCTGACGGTTAGTCCAAGATGTATGCATTTGATAAGCATGACCTACTCTTAAAATAGTCCCTTCATCAAAAGCCTTGCCTACAATTTGTAGCCCTACCGGTAATCCAGAGGAAGAAAATCCACAGGGAACGCAAATAGTCGGGAGACCTGTAAGATTAAAGATGCGCGTAAAACGAGTTAAAGCTGAGGCTACGCCCTCACTGAAATCGCTGATGGAAATTGTTTCCTGGCCGATTAGTGGAGCCACGATAGGGAGCTGGGGAGTAATTAAGGCATCCACTTTAGTGAAGACTTCGCGAAAAGTTTCTTGGGCGATGCGGCGGAGCCGTTGCGCTTGTAAATATTGGGTTGCTTTTACGGCTGCTCCTAATTGCAAACGCCCCAGGACATCTTTACCCAGATCTGCGGCACGCGTTTTGTGCCATTTCTCCAGACAAGCAGCTCCTTCAGCCAGAAGAGAGATAAAAGCCGCCGCGGAAAATTCAGGTAGATGAGGGATACTCACCGAAAAAATTTTTGCTCCTATCTTTTTCAGATCTTTAAGGGCTTGAGAAACTGCTTCCTCCACCTCTTTTTCTAAATGATCAAAATAAAATTCCTTAGGCACGCCTAACTTTAGCCCTTTAAGGTCCGTGGTCAAAGCCTTTTGGTAATTGGGAACGGGGCTTGGGGCGGAAGAAGGATCAGCAGTCATAGCCAGCTAAGTTATTTAGAGCAATGGCTAAATCAGCTACGCTTTTAGCCATTGGTCCCGGATGGTCCAGAGACCAACAGAGGGGATAGACTCCATATTTACTGATTCTTCCGAAAGTTGGTTTCAAGCCGGCTACTCCGCAGAGGGCAGAGGGAATGCGAATAGAACCACCTGTGTCCGTCCCTAAAGTGAGCAAAGCAAAAGAACAGGCCAAAGCAGCGGCTGAACCACCACTTGAGCCACCAGTAATCCTTTCTCTATCCCAGGGATTACGGACCGCTCCATAATGGGGATTGACTGAGGTAGTGCCATAGGCAAATTCATGCATGTTCAATTTGCCCAATAAAATAGCCCCCGCTGAATTCAGACGGGTTATGACTGTGGCGTCATAATCGGGTATAAAGTCTTGCAAAATTCTGGAGCCGCAAGTGGTGCGAATGCCTTTAGTAAAAAATAGATCCTTAACCGCATAAGGGATTCCATGTAAAGGGCCTCGATATTTCCCTTTTAGAATCTCTTTCTCCATCTGGCGGGCGGTCTTTAATGCTTTTTCTGGCAGGACAGTTATAAAGGCATTAATCTTAGCATCATAAGAAGCTATGCGATCAAGACAAACTTTGGTGACTTCCACAGGTGATATTTCTTTTTTGCGCAAAGCCTTAGAAAGGCTGGCAATAGTCCAAGATTGCGGATCTGAGGAAATCATTATTTTTCTCCTTAAGCTTTGAAAATTGGGGCTGGTTCGGTATCAAGAGGATCGAAGAGGCCAAATTTATCCACCTGGTCTTTAATTATTTTTTCTAATTCATTGACCTCTTCCGCGGATGGCGCAAGAGAAGAAATTCTATCTGCAGGCTTTATATCTTTCAACCTGGGTTTTATCTTTATCAACATATCATTGAGCCTTTCCTTCCCCAAATTTTTGCACCTCGGAGGTGCAACAAGGCCGCTCTCTCCGTATAATACAGAATTTAAAAAATTATGCAAGCAGATATTCTGAGAGAGAAGACCGCGATGACCAAAACTCTTTCAGCCAGAAGTTATACCGGCGAGATGTTTGGCAATCTCTTTTTTCTGTTTTAGATCATAATTCGCTAAAATAGTGATCACTTCCATAATAGGTGATCCACCACCATGCAAACCAGCTATCTGCCGATGGGCGCCAAAAGAAGAACCAATTAAATCATGGATCAAACGGAAACAACGATGCTGATTTTCAGCGCTGATCTCCGCTTTGCGCATTATATATTTATGCAAGAGAGCTCCTACTTCTTCCTGGTAGAAATCTTCTTCATAAGGCAAAGTCGCCGGCAGCCCCCCAGCTACATCACATAATATCTGGTACTCATGGTAAAGGGACTCTCCGGCATGCCTCCGCCCCACATTGCAAAAGACCACATCGGGAATGTAAGTTCCCGAAGAACTTGGTTTGGACTTTACGGCAGCGGCAATGCCTGCTCCATAAACCAATTCGGCCACACTTATTAAATCCGCCAGTTTGTGATTGATATGCTGGGCCCCTTCTACACCATTGTATTCCGCTACTAAGGATGTAGCCCCCATAATCAGATCAGTGAAGGCCGGCTTACAACCTGTATAACTATGCCGATGATAGAGAGCAAAGAGCGAGGCCGCCCGTCCCCCAAATTCCCATTCTCCACACATAAAAACCCTCTCCCAGGGAATAAGCACATCTTCGAAAATAGTTAAGGAATGACAGGAACCAAATTCGGCTACCGGAGCCTTTAAAATCTTCCGTGCCCGTGGAGCCGCAGCCACCACTACTTGTTTGATCCCTGGAGCATCCGCCGGGATAGCAAAGGCTACAGCCCAGTCACTTTCTTCTTTGGTTAATAATCGCGTCGGGGTAACCAAAATTTCATCTGCATAAGCGGCAATGCTATTATGGGCTTTGGCTCCGCGCACAATAATTCCATCTCGCCGCCGCTCCACTATGCGCAAGTATAAATCAGGATCTTTTTGTTGATGAGGCCTTAGTTTTCGATCTCCCTTGACATCAGTTTGCCCGGCACAGCCCACCAGGTCATTTTCTTGGAAATACTTTAAATAATCTAAGAAGCGGGGATAATACTGAGTCCCCTTAGCCTGATCTATTTCATGCGTAAAGACCGACATGGCATTAAGCATATCCACACCCATACAGCGCTGGATGCATGCCGGCGTTAATCTACACAAGGTGCGTGTCATCTCTTGCTTCTTTAAGAGATCTTCTGGACTGCGGTGGATATGGGTGAAACGGTTAATCTCTTGGGAGAGAAGATGGGAAGTGGCGGTGAGTAATCCTTTAAATTTTTCATCTTGGGCGAGATCAAAGGTTAATTTTATGTTATTCATGGGTCCAGCAAGACGCGGATCATCACGAGAGATCTTTTCTCCTCCCATGTAAATATTTGGCCTCATTGTACGTAATTTGTTTAAATATTGAGCGAATGTCCTCATGCTTTTTCCCTCCCCAAAGTAGTTTAGGCCTTATTCTAATAGATTGCCTTTTTGAAAACAAGGGTTATTAAATTCTGTGGTTTGATTACTTTTGATTTCGCAATAATTATCTCTCGAAAAAGCCCTTTAGGAATCCCCCATCCCTCCCTGAATTTTTTATCCACAATTTCTGTGGATAGTTTGTGGAAATAAATACGAATGGAATAACCAATTCTTTAAAATTCTTAAGTTTTATAAAAATTGCCTACTTTTTAATCAATATTTTCTAAAATGATTTCCAAGCATTATCTCAAAAAAGGCTTCCTACTTGTTTTTTCAAACTTTTAACCCGTTAATCTATTTTATTATCAATATTTTTATTACCCTCGTTTTCGCCTACACAATAAAATCGCCTATTCTCAGCCCATATGAAATTTAGAAAGCAAATTTAATTTAATTTTTATTCTATTTCTTGACTGATCAAAGATTTTTAAAAAATAGAAAACTGTGAAGGTGCTATTTTAAAAAGATTGGCTCAAATTTTCCTAATAGAACCTTTAAAAACACTTAAAAGAATTTGAGTCATCTCAAATTAGTTGCCGCCAAAAGACCTGGAATATCCGAAATCTCCTGTGATTTCAAAGGGCCGGAATAAAAGTCATCTTGCTGGCCATCATAAGGCCCATATTCCTTCCTTAGGGCGGCGGGGGGCTCTATTTTATTCGAGAAACTCGGTAAATTATTTTCCACTCTTTAGATGTATTCCCAAGATAAATTAAAGGGTTTATTAGCCTTCTCCCTATTTATTTCCTTTATCTCTCCAAAATTCCCATTTATAAATTTCATCTTTGGCTGCTCGAACATCAGGGGCATCAGGAAAGAGTTCAAGATATATATTCATATTATCAGTTGCTTTCTGATATTCCTTCAATTCAGCATAACTGAGCGCAATAGCCTTATAAAGAACAGGAAAGAAAGGGGCAATCCTGATGCCCTCTTTATATTCTTTAACCGCTTCGGCAAAATTACCTTCTTTTACTAAAACCTCTGCCCTTAAGGCATGTTTCCGGGCTTCTTCGGGAAGTTCTTTTAGATGAGGGTTTTTGTTTAAAAGAACTGCCACATAGCTCCTTATCTCTTGCGCGGCTTTTTGGTCAGCGATCTTCAATAAATCTGCGTATTCTTTAAGAGCTTCCCTGTTTTGCCCTCTGGCCTCCAATGCTTTGGCGCTCTCTTTTTTCCTAGTTACATATGGAGCCAGAGACTCAAGTACAGCCTCCTTAAAATGCTGGCGGAATACATCTTTCGCTAATAAGAATTCTTCCGGGATCGATATATATACCTCGGCAGACTTTTTAAAATCACCCATCTTTGAATGAGCCAGAGCCTCAAGAAGACGGGCAAATTGGTCGTCTTTAATATTGGCCAGCATTCTTGTGGCTTCTTCGATCTTGCCCCCTCTGGTAAGAGGGGGATTGTCAATGATATAAGAAAAGCTGATGGCCTCTTTGGCCAAAGTATTATGGGGATCCAGTGAATAAGCCAGGTGGGCATCTTTTTGCCCTTTTTCCCAATCACCTTTTATAGCATAAACAAGACTTCTCTTCCCCAAAGGACCAGCAGAATTTCTATTTAATATTTCGACTTTTTTGATCTCTTCTTTTTTTATATTGAACTTTTTTTCCAGAGCCTTATCTGCGCCTTTTCTTTCCATAGTTATAAAAACCTGATTTTCTTTTGCTGCTTGCAAAATTTGGTCAATTTTATTTAGGTCTGATCCCTTTGTAGATTCTCCATTGATTTTTATTATTCTATCACCTACCTTTAGATCTACTCCTTGAACTGTTCCCACTACAACAGGGTAATTCCCCTGGATGGCGATTAATCCGAAACCTGTCAAGAGACTGGGGGAACTAAGTAACATAATGGCCTTATTCAATGAGGCCATGGCGTCATCGAATTTACCAAGCCGCGCATAGGTGTCTCCGATGGCATAATAAATGTGATAATTATCGGGAACTAATTCTTGAGCTTTTTGCAGGATGGCTAAATTGCTGGGATAATCTTCTATTTTTAAATAAAGATTTGAGAGGGAAAGATAAAGGGAAACATTTTTGGGGTTGAGTTCTATGGCCTTTTTTCCGGAGGAGATGGCCTGATCTAATTTCCCCTGTTTTTCATAAATGGAGCGCAAAACACCATAGGGGAAATCGCTTGGTCTTATCTCAATTGCTCTATTGGCTGCGGCAATGGCTTTATCATATTGTTTCGTCTCTCGATAAGTGGCGGCCAACATGGTGTAATAGTCAGGTGCATCTTTGGGGTTTAATTTGATCGCTTCTTGAAAGGCATTTATGGCCTGCTCATGTTGCCTATCCCAGTAATAAGCATTTCCCAGCCAGAAATAGCAACTTGATTTCGGTGGGAATAAGGGAACATAATATCTTCTCCAGAATTTGACCATGGGATAATCATGTCCTCTAAAGTGCTTATCAAACTCCTGTTGGGGATTTTCATCTGCCGTTGAGGCTGCTTTGGCAAAATTTTGGGCGGCCTCTTTGTATTGTTCGTTTTCATAATAGGCCTTGCCTAACCAGAAATGCCATGCTCTGCCCAGCATAGCATCCATGCCTTCTTTATGGATATTAATGGCCCGATGGAAATAATTAATGGCCTCTTTATACTGTTTTTTTTCATAATAAGCTTTGCCTAATAAAAATAAACAATTGGAGGCAGATTTCCCTTTTTCTCCTTCTCTATCCACGCATGCTTTAAAGATTTCGACTGCTTTATCATAATTTCTTGATTCAAGGGCTTGCATCCCCGGCTCTATTTTTTCCTTTTCTTCCTCACATCCGGCGATCAATAAGGAAAAGATCCCCAACAGCAAAACTAAATGTGATTTTATAATCTTTTTCACTCTTGGCCTCCTGTCTCTCTATGTTTTATTTTTATATTTCTTTAGGCCCATTTCCTAGTTTCCTTTTAGGCGGGCTACCTTGCTCTTTGTTTGCTCCTTCGTTCTATTTTTATGTCTCGGGCTTGAGATCTCCACGTTACCAAATTTGTTTTCATGAAACATCGGCAAATTGGACACGTATCTTTATTTTTTTCTGCCAAAGGCGAGTTATCAACCAGGTCGTCATTCCTGCGCAAGATGTTCTTTTTTATTTTTTGGTTCTTCTCCAAATTAGTTGCCCAAATTCTTGAGGAAAGCTTGCCCAGGGCCGGGAAGGAAAGGCAGATTGCGCCGCAAG
>FWPV01000247.1_pt1 | contig 28043 bp, 24 predicted proteins | sample 2228371 | NCBI WGS metagenome assembly FWPV01 (sample SAMEA103939776, study PRJEB20133) | metagenome
AGGTGTACGTACGGGAGGGTGTAGCGGCGTGTGCGTATATCGGGCCGACACTATTGGCAATCGTGACAAACCGTTTTTCTTAGTCAGTCAGGAAGAGGCCTCTGTCCTGTGGACTACCTTGAAACTGCTCGGTGCGTTGACAGAAACTGTCGCTTGACCCTTTCTACGGAGGGTCGTTTCGATGATTTATGAGCATCAGCACGAACTCAAGGAACTCGTCGAATGGTTCACCAATCGACCGGTTCGTGGACCTGTCATCGTGGTCGAAGACACGACCGAATATATGACCATTCAAAGGGGCATGGTCCTCAGGCTCGGTGGCAATGATTATTGTGTGACCGGGGAAGCACGAGAAGGCCGTTTTGGCCTCCATGAACAACCAAAATTCTGGGTCAAGTACGCGATCGATCTTTCCACGGGGAGGCGAAAGGTAATAAAAATGGTATTCCACGAGGAATTTACCACCTCTCTCGGTCGCTTCAGCGTCAGGTGCAGGAGAAGTGCTGAGAAGGAGAGCGCTGTTCTCGAGGCGGTGGCACATCACCCAAACTTCATGCATGGTAGTACGGTGTCGGACGCTCGAAACAACAGTGTACGTATCATCGATCTCATCCAAGGATCAAGCTTGTTTTCGCATATCGTGGACATTTCACAGCCCCACGAAGAGTATTTTTATTGCACGTTTCCAAAGATCTTACGATCCATCATTACTTCTATTGAGGCAATCGAATTTCTGAATGCCCGGGGCCTTCACCATGGTGATATACGGAACGACCATATTATCATCGAGCATGATACCGGACAGTATCGTTGGATTGATTTCGATCTCCACGTCAATTACCCCGACTATGACATTTGGTCCATTGGAAATATCCTCGTGTATGCTGCAGGCAAAGGAATTCATTCAACCCAGACCGTCCAGGCACATCCTACTCGCTATCATGGAGTGACATCTTCTATCACCCAAGAAGACACGCTCCTGTTCTATCCATATAGGATCGCCAACTTGAAAAAACTCTTTCCCTACATTCCGGATGAACTCAATGACATCTTGCTACGATTCTCTTTTGGTTCGGACAGGTTCTATGAGGACTTTTCCTCGCAGATCCGCGACTTACAACATGTCCTCGCATTGTTGGAAACCGCCGAACCATAAGAAAGGTCGGCACTCCGAGGATGTAAGAAACACCATCGGCGAGAAAGCACAGCAGGCCTCTAGGGCTACGGATGTGAGTTCTTTCTCAAGTACGGGAGTTCCTCTTTGAGCATCGAAGGAATAATCCGGACAAGCCACATCCGGGCATCCAGGTTCGACGGATTGGCCAGGAGGGCCTCATTTCTTTCGATAACTCGGCCACTCAATGGCAAAAATACCCCATGTGCTTCCCCGTCCGCAGTGAGAAGGGTAATCCCTGGAAAGCCCTGCTCAACAAGGTCGTCCTCAAGAGGTGCGCGAATACTCACCACCCGTTCGATAGAGGCGAGGAATGAGGCCTCGATACCGACCCGGAACGTACCATCGTATTGATACACAGCCCAGGAATGTTCGAGTAAACGAAACGTGTCTCCAGGAAAAGGTGGTGTGAAAGGAGGGGGTTCTTTCTGGTTGTGCGTAGCATAGTCATGTGTACCAGGAGAGAGGCCCGAAGCGTCAGCGTGCTTATCCACGCACTTTTTCCTCAATGCGCGTCGCAGCGGGGGAAGCAATTCTTTCCTGGTAAAAGGCTTGGCAATGTAGTCTATGGCGCCTAATCGCATCGCCAGCAATGCCGTCCGTATGGTTGGGTATCCTGTTATCATGATAGTGGGGACCACAAGAGATGCTTGAGCCATCTCTTTGAGCAGTTCGAGGCCGTCCATCCCTGGCATCATAAGATCGGTGATAACAGCATCATAGGTCTCCCGAGAAAGTATTCTAAGACCTTCACTAGAAGAGAACACACTGTCGACCCGATACCCTTCGCGAGCCAATATTTTCTTTATACTTTCGTGGATAATTGGTTCATCATCGATCACCAAGATTCTCATAGTTTTTCTCTCTCAAGATGATGTACTGCTACAGGCAAATAAATTCCGAAGGTCGTACCCCTACCCACCTCACTCTCAACAACGATCCTGCCAGCATGCTGCTCTACGATGCTCTGGATAACGGGTAGCCCTAGTCCGTTGCCTTTAGGACCCTTAGTGGAAAAAAACAGTTCGAAGATCTTCGGGAGATTTTCTTTTGGGATGCCACATCCATGATCACTGACCAAGAGGAAGGCTTCTTTTGTAGCTTCGTCGCAGCCGGTTGTGATGGTGATTGTTCCTTTACCGTCCATGGCATCTGAGGCGTTCATGATGAGATTGAGTATCACTTGTTGCATCTGGCCTGCATCAACGTGCACCTCTCTGAGCGACTGGGAAAGATGTAGCTCGAAAGCAATGTTGTGGAACGTTGCCTGTCGTGCCACTAGGTTGAGGACTCGTTTGACGATCACGTTGAGATTCATGGGTTCCCTGATCGGTGTATGCAGCCTGGCAAAATCTAGAAGATCTCGCACAATCTGGCGGCAGCGGAGTGCTTCACGATAGATAACGGCGTAGTCCCTTCGGACTGGATCATGAGGGTCAACGTCAATGAGGAGGTCCTCGATAAATGCCAGTATCCCTGATAAAGGGTTGTTGATCTCGTGGGCGACACCAGCAGCTAACTTGCCGAGTGCGGCAAGTTTCTCTGACTGAATGAGACTCTTCTGGAGGTTCTTTTGAGCAGTGACGTCCCTTGAAATAGAACAGACACCTCTGTAATCGCCTTTATAGTCGAGCAGCGGGAAACGCACCGTATTGAGGTGGTACTGTTTACCGTCTACCGTTAGGGTCTCCTCATGGCAGATATGCGAAAGATGATTCAGAACTTCTCTATCTTTTCTCAAAAAGAGTTCCGCTGTCTTGGGGTCCAAAAGGTCTCTGTCCGTTCTTCCTATAAATTCTTCAGGAGTTCGGTTGAAAAGCTCGGCCGCAACCCTGTTTATAAAGAGATAGCGTCCCTCCAGGTCTTTCATTGTGATGAGGTCGTGTGCACTGTCTAGAAACCGTTGAAATCGTTGTACAGACTCGTTCAAATCCCAAAAGATCCGAGCCAACGAATGGTCTATTATCCTGATGCCGGGTCGCATGTGACGGTAAAGATCGGCTAGTATGTCGTCATTTCCCGTCAGCTCGATAATGAGTTGAAGATCCTGGTATTCCCAAACTGTATCAACACATGAGAAGGTCGGGATACCGATGCTGCGTGCATACACACTACCAGGGGAATCCACATTAGGGTCAACCACACACACAACGTGGAGAGACAAAGCAGATAACCTTCCTTCTTTGACGAGTTCGAGGATCGCACGACAGCCTTGTCCTCCGCCGATGATGGCTGTATTCATGCTGCGAGTGGCATAGGTAGACGCAATCTTCTGAGCCCCTACGAGCATCGTATACCTTCCAGGAGATTGGCTACTATATTACTAGACAATTCCTAAAGAAAGCTTACTACGCTCCTCCTTCATACGTCAATCACTCGCACTCCAAAAAGCTTTGCGTAAAGCACTATCGACAGCTGGGGAGATAAGACCCAGTTGGTATGCAAGGCTACGGTTGTTGATTCCTCGTACTACTGACCATCAGCACACACCGTCATATGGGCTTGCTCAACAAGGTCTTTTCTGCTCCTCGAGCCTAAGGAAATCCGTACAGCCCTGATCTATCACGGTCCTCCGACGTGCCAAGGACTTGACGAACTGAGTCTTTCTGCAGCAGAATCGCATTCGCCTTTGCAGGTCCCGTCTCCAGTGAGGAAGCCACAGGCGCAATCTATGCAGGATCACAGGGCCCTATACATCATCGCTCTCGCACTACTGATCTATGGGTGTGGAACAGGTTCTTCTGAATTGCAGCACAACATGCCTCCTGTTGAGTTTCTCCCTGAAACGTGTTCTTTTACCGCTTTTACGCAGATACCATATGCACAAGATGGAAGCCCCTATCATGTGATGGATGCGTATATCCCTGATGGAGCAGGTCCGTTTCCAGCCCTCCTGTTCATCCACGGTGGTGGATGGACAACTGGAGACCGGAGTGAGTTCCAAGGCATGGCTGAGTTCTATGCGCGCAGGGGTCTGGCAGGCTTCACTGTGGAGTATCGAACCGCTGCACCTGGGCTACCTTCCTGGCCCAAGGTACTACATGATGTACTGCTTGCCACTGAACACATATGCCAAAACGCAACCCTGTACCGCATCGATTCACAACGGATCGGCGCTGTTGGCTTTAGTGCAGGAGCCCATCTCGCTTCGCTCCTTGGCACGCTAGATGGCTCCGGGCCTTTCCTAGAAGGCCTTACCCTCACAAGCTGCCACCTGAGGTTGATCGTCGACTATGCAGGACCAACTGATCTCGAATTCATAGGTCTCAATGGTACCAGGACACCGGGCTACGCTCGGATAATCGATCTCATACGAATACTCATTGGTACTGATTACGAGAGTGATCCTACCTCGTGGAGAGAGGCCTCCCCTGCCACATATATAACTGAAAATGATCCGGTCTTTGTCATCGCCCATGGCACTGCAGATGATATCGTACCGATAGCCATCTCGCGCACGTTTTCCTTACAGTTGGAGGAAAAAGGTGTTGAGACACACCTGGTTGTGGTCGACCAGGCTGGCCATGGGTTCAATGAGCAACAGAACCTTTCTGTCCGACGAGTCCTTGAACCCCTGTTGTGGAGCCTCCTCCTGCAAGACCATGAAAGGTAGCAACTGCGCCGACCTTGATCTCGGGCTCCAGTGTTATTAGAATTTTTTTAGACGTTCACCCTGCATGCAACCCGCAGGAAGGAGGACACGAGATGCCGACTTACGAGTATGCATGCAATGCGTGCAGCCACAATTTTAGCCTCGTCATGAGCCTGGCAGAACAGGCGGAAAAGAAAGTTTCCTGCCCAAAGTGCAAGAGCGAGGACGTAAAGAGGCTTATTTCACCGTTTTCGGCAAAAACGAGCCGCAAAAGCTAAACGCTGCATCGAGTTAACCCCTAGAGGTGATGGGTGGGCCTCACTCAAGAGGTGGAGGGGTATGTGTTTGTCTTTTGCCCCTCGCGGTCCTTGCGCGACCGCACCCTTGTGCTGTCGTGTAGGAGGAGAGCGTGAAAAAAGGACGTCTGTGGCTCATGCTGCTCCTCCCTGCACTCCTTTATGGGTGCGGACAAACCCCTTCTTTGCCACAGCCCGCGCAGGAAAGCCCTGAGCAGTTTTCTCTGCTCTGGCGACATCAGGGCGCTTGGGATGAACATCAAACTATAAAGGATGGCAAAGTCTTTTGTCCCATGTACCAAGAACATCCCCCTCACCTCAAAGTGGTAGATCTACTGACAGGGGTTATCGAACGCGAGATCATTCTCAACCATAGATGTTGCTGTGCGCCTTGGTTTGCGCATGGCAAGGTATACCTTTTCGCGGTGGAGTACGATTTTGCCAACCCGATCCCTGGTATCGATCCTCGACCTACTGTGTATGTCATCGATACGAACACATGGCATATCGAGCAACGCTGGCCAATCAATATGTTCGCCGATGTCGAGGTAGCACCGTACCATAGAGATACTGACAGTTTTTATCTTCCAAGCGGTGCATACGACTGTACCACAGGAAGGCAGCTGTGGAACCTTGGCACGGCATTTATGAAGCAGGGTGGAGCGCTCATTGTCGAGGACACGGTATACTACCATTTTCCAACATCATTTGAAGCGAGACATATCTTGGATGGTCGGCTCCTTTGGAGTATTCCTTTGGATAGACACGACAACAACAAGTACAATACCCCTATCTACGATAGCGATCACCGACGTATCTATATCGGCACGGATCGCACCCCATGGGACGACGATATCGATCTGGCCCGCTGGAGGCGTAGAGGGACAGTATACGCAATCGATCCTGACCACCGGTCTGTAGTATGGAAAAGAACGTTTGAAACGGGTTCAATCAAATCGGTCCTTACCTATCACCGAGGCAGGGTCTTTGTACCGCTGTTCAATAAGCCACAAGGTACTCGAATCGCCCTTCATTGGAAGGACGGTAGCATACTGTGGGACCATACGATACCTGGCGATGATGGATGGGCGACGAGTGCAGTAGACGACCGCTTTCTTTATACAGCTGCGCATGGAATAGGTCGCTTTATCGTGCAGGAGCAAGAGACAGGTCACGTTGTCTGGCAGATCGAGGCAGGTCCTGGTATCTGTTGCTCTCCTATCATTTCTGGGGGGATCGTTGTGGTCGGAACAAGTACCGACTTCTTCGCAATCAGGATCGGGAGAGGAGTGCTTGCTGATGCTCCTTGGCGGGGTAACAGCTTTTTCACAGGGTATACACCAGGGGCGGTGGAGATACCTGAAGAAGAGAAAGTACCATGGCCGGAGTGAACAACGCTACCGCAACGTGACCTCACCTCTCAGCAGCATCCATCAAAGATAACCTCGTCGGCTCAGCAGATGCATCTCACTGACCCACACGTCGCACTCCACATATCCTCGAAAGTGCAAGTCTCCTGAAGGCATCTGTATCGATTTTACATGGAACAGTGACCCTATGAACGTGATCCAGCAGATCACTGGTTGGCTCTGAAAAAAGCGTAGCCTCACGCATGTGCATGGTCATGTACTGTTCTTGACTGAAAAGGTGTGGCGCAACAACGTACGCCATTGCGACTACGTCCCAGGGAAAAAAACCACCAGGAGCGCGGTCTGGATAGCTGCCGTACAGTAGGTCACCGAGGATACCCCACACGCTGACAAATAGCGTAAGCCTCGGAAGAAATGCATAGATCACAGAGGCAGGATGTTCCCCCACCAGCTGAAGTTCCTCACGCCGAAAGGACGTCTGAATACAAGTTTCGGTAGGTATAACGTACTTTGGGATACGTGTTCCCAGAACATGCTCAGTTGCTTCAGGATGAGCGCTGAAATTCAAATCCACTAGACCGTTGCGCAGGTTTCCACCCATGAGCACCAGACGTTGGATCCTCCTCTCAATGCCAGGGTGCTGCCTTAAAGCAGTGGCAAGGTTAGATAGCGGGCCCAGGCAGACAACTGTAATAGCCTTGGCCGGAAAGGAAAGCAGGGTATCGATCAGGAACCTGCTCGCTTCAGTAGGCTCGTTCAATTCCCGGCTCAGCCATCCGGCACCTTTACATACCGGGATATCACCACGGCCAGCCATACCCATCAGATGGAGGGCGTCCCGATAGGTGTCCGGTATAGGCGCATTCCCATAGGTAACTGTCAGCCCCACGATGTGTACTTCACTGCTGTCCAAGGCGAACAACACAGCCAGATCATCGTCAACATCCAATCCTGTTGGAACGCTCAATGCGGTATCGGTATCGATGAGGATATACGAGGGAATCGGATCATCATGACTGTTGTCTTGAACGGCAAAAGACTCCCCATCCTGCTGGCCGCACGAAGGCAGCATAATAGAAAGAATAAGAACGCACGCCCGCAACACCCTTCCCATGGCCCTCATATGTTCGACGCTACGCACACCTATTCCCTAACTTCACAAGCTCGATGCTACCAAGGATGAGGCAGAAACCATAGTGGCAGGCACATCAGTGCAGCCCATCTGCCCCATCAGTTTACATCAGCTACCCGTACCCTGAAACGGCATGCGTGAGCACCATCGGGGATCCTCTCCTCGATGACAAGCATGGTCCCAATACCCTTGGCGAGCTCACGTTCAAACTGCATGACAGCATCGCACAAGTTTACATCCCCTTCCCCCTTCCAGCCATACGGGCAACGGAGCAGGCAAAAGTGAACCTCTGTATCGGTCAGTGCACGTAGTTCCAGATGGGTTTCAAAGAAATATCTCATGACAAAGACAACAGTCTCAATTGGAGAAAGCCCCTTGAGAAGACCAATCCTTCGGGCCGCTCTCAGTGCGAAACGGGCGACACTTCCATGTGTTATGTTCCTTATCACCCAATACCCCATCTTGTGATTTGCACACCTCTTGAGTACAGGGCCCTGAAAGGCCATCACCTTTGCTATCGTGCCCCTAGGTAGCATAGTGCAAAGATCCTTGATCGTTCTCCTCATTTTGGCATCCTTGAGCTCATATTGTGTATGTATCCCATGTGCTCCTTAGAAATCGTCCTATCCGTTCGATCGCCTTGCTGGCTTCAGGAATCAACCCTACACCCATATGCCACACATGCATCATACCGTCCCAGACTTCTATCTGAGCATCAACACCTGCTTCGCGTGCACGCTGATAAAACCTGATAGCGTCGTCAAGGAGTATCTCGTCGCTTCCTACATGGATGAGCAACCGGGGTAGCCCATACAGCTCACCATATAAAGGCGATACCATAGGTGTCCGCACATCGATCTCTGTGCCGCCAAGATATTGAGAAACCATAAAGCACAGATCAGCCGTCTTCAGAATCGGATCAACACGTGCCTTGGTTACAAGGGACGTACCAGTGAGTGCCAAATCAAGCCATGGAGACAGGCACACTCCTGCTGCAGGCAGCGTAAGCCCTCTGTCTCGCAGTTTCAGCAATACTGCGATCGCAAGACCTCCGCCTGCAGAATCACCTGCAATTGCCAGTCGCCCAGGCGAGACGTCGCTTACCAGCAACCATCGATACGCTGCACAGGCATCGTCGAGTGCAGCAGGAAACGGGTGCTCAGGAGCACGGCGGTACTCAAGGAGAAGTACTGGTGCCTGTGCGGCTTTCGAGAGATAGGCTGCAAGTGCTCGGTGAGTCCTTATCGATCCAGCTATGTAGCCTCCACCATGCAGGTACAATATGGCACGATCATGTTGGGCCTGTGGGCTCCAGATCCACGCCGCAGGAACACCTCCAGCATTCACAGTCTCCTGCTTCGTGCCCCACGGTCCTCTAAGGAGCGCGGTGTACCGCTCCATCTGGCGCCTTCGCTCAAGAACGATGGCTTGGATCTGCGGCGTTTCCGTGTTCGGAGGAGATGGTGTCAAAAGACCAGGTTCCGGTGATTGCCTCCTCCAAGGTCGTGTGGAAAAGGACCGGGCAAGAGAGGCAATGATTCGTGCGCGCAGACTGGGCATTTTTCATGCTCTGAAAGGGCTAGGTTGGAAAACCTCATCATCATGGCTAACGACCATCGAGGATCCCATCAGGATACAGTTCTCGTGAATGAATGATGGCATTCAGTGGTGGTTATGAGCATTGTCATAGTGGTGCTCACTGTATGTGCGAGAAGTATAATTGCCATGTGCCGGTCATCACATCGGGAAGCAACTCATGGCGATAGGAAGCCCATTGGGATTCGCTCCAGACAAAAGGTTTACCTCGAACGCTTGGGGGACCGTACTTCATCCAGCAACCATCGCTCAGACCCCACCAAAGGGACGGCTCAAGGTCGCCTCGCTTGTCCAAAAACTGCTGGATCAGCGATGCGCTCACTACCTTTGCGTCAACAGAACCACCTGGCCGAGGATGCTCTGGGACGAGATCCCATCGCGCGTATATGGATCGAGGGACATCATCGTCGTGGTACGTAATCAGGACTTTTGCATCTTCTACGCCTTCTACAAATTTGATACGGTCCAAAAGCTGTTGATACCGGATATCTACAGGTGCCTCAGGGTAATTCAGTGCCTGTCTTACTCCGTAGGCAACTGGATAATTGAACCCAATGACGTACTCGTCCGAGAGCATGGTGGTATCGTAAGAGTAGAGCGTACATTCTGGTTTGCAGACTACCTCATACCCACCACGCTCCCCGGGCTTAAGGTAGTAAAAGACATACTCATCCATTTCCACAAGGCCGAATCGACGTGTGGCAACCTCACCCACTTGATACCCATTCATGTAGGTCCCTGAATTTTCCAGTGCCATATACTCAAAAAACTCCTCCATGGTTCGGCTGTACAGCTCAGCCAGGGCAGCCCTCCAGAAGCTCCAGAGCGAATTGATTCTGCTTTGAGCCCTTCTCTGCTGGGATACGGTCGTCTCATTGAACAAGATTCCATGGCCGTTGTATCCAAAATCAGAGGCAGAGCACAAAAGCCCGGGGTTCAACTGCTGCACACTCATGTATTCACCATTGAGGTACAGATTGAAACGGACCGGCAGCGAAAGTGCGTAAAGGGTCCATGTGGTATGTGCAATGATAAGATCTTTGTCTGTTCTCTTGATGAAAGCACTGCAGCGGTCCGCAAGCGCTGTCAATGGCACGAACCTGCTCGCAATGTCAATAAGATCTGTTGCGGCATTGAGAAAATACACATCTAAGAACGTCACCATATCCTTGGAATACGCAAGCCGCAATTCCTGCTCAGGTATGAAGTCCGGTTTGAATGCTTCTTCCTCCTCAAAACTGAACGCAACAGGCTCCAGTCCTGACGCACCATGCGCACAGCCACGCATTCGATATAGAAGGCCTAGGAGCTTTTCCCTCAGAGAGGTATCGTGGCAGTCGCGAATCCAGTTCAATGAATACTCAAGATTGAGCCTCAAGAGCATCTCCACCAGAGGCCGCGCTGGCTCGATCAATTCGACGGGCAGACCAGCCTCACGGACTGCACCCTCAATGGCATTGTCACGAGCAGCAGGGATCAACGCATCGCACAACCTGCCTTGGATATATCCTGCCTGATATGCTGCTCTCAGATGACTCGCATCGTTGCTCACTATAGAAAGATTGTAAAATTGGGCATAGTACTCGATTACGCCTGCTGCATCATCGTGAAGGACATACGACCGGCTCCATTGTGCCGGAGTAACAGGGATATCAAGGCTGTCAGAATCTGATGTACCACAGCACATACACACCCACACCAAGCATACCGTAAAGATCGCCACTCGCAGAGGAAGCACGCCCCATCGGTCTCTCATCATGCTTTTCCTTCTTACACTCTTCCCTCCACAGCACTACTACAGGGGTTCACCGAGGCCACGCCTTTCAGAAGCCCTTTCATATTCGTATCGTGCACGGGGAAGCATCTGTTTGAGTGCCTCGATTCGAGAAGGCGCTGTGGGATGTGTCGAGAGAAATTCCGGCCGCTGCGTTGATTCGGCTCGACTGAAACGCTCCCATACTCTCACTGCTTCAGTAGGATCATATCCTGCCTTGGCCATATAAAGAATACCGATCTCGTCCGCCTCCCTTTCATGCTTACGTGAATACGGAAGCAGTACCCCAACTGTACTTCCTACTCCCAAGGAAGCCAAAATGATATCTCTATACCTGTTGTCCTTGAGCGAAATATCTGCGAGGCCCAGACCCAATTGAAGAAGCAGTGCCTGGCTCATGCGTTCAGCAGCATGCCTGGCAACTGCGTGAGCAACCTCGTGTCCTAGGATAGCAGCGATCCCAGCCTCATTCCGAGCGATAGGCATGATGCCGGTGTACACGGCGACCTTTCCGCCCGGCAAACAGAACGCATTCATCTGGTCCGATTGGATGAGATTGAATTCCCACTTGAGTGAGGGCATATCAGACACTGAAGCGATCCGATGGCCCGCTCTCCTGAGTATCTCGAGCCATCGAGGGGATTCCGCAAGCCTCGATTGCGAAAGGATCGACTTGTACGCCTCTTCACCTAATGCCAGCTCGCGTTCAACTGAGATGAGATTGAGGGCCCTCCTCTGCGTATGTGGGACCGTCACACAGGCACTTACCATCATAAGCAACACAAGAAGTGCTGCACCACAGGAGGTTCGTTTCATCAAGGATCCTCGAACGTTGAAACGAGGAGCACTGTGAGGAGCAAGCTTCTCGGCTGCACCACAGTGCATGGATATCACTTCTACCTGATGGCCCCTTATCAGTATCCTTTATGCTGCATGTGAGGCCCTTGACAGTGCCTCGGGCAAAAGGGATGCCGCGCTCAGTAGTCGCTACGGGCCAAGGCGGATACTCGCTGTAGCCGTACCGCCTGACGCGTCGGTCGCCAGCAGCGTTGCTGAAGGAGTGGTCCCACCCTTAAACTCGTACGTCACTGTCTGGCCGAATGCCTTTGTCCCATCGCTGAACGACCACTGCCAAGCCAGGATCCTGCCACGGCCTCCCTCGGCATGTCCGCTGAGGACGGTCTTTGTCTGGTCACGCTTTTGTACTGAAATATATGCCCTTACCTGAGGATACACACGTATCGTCGTTGACCAGGAGGCTGTCTTCCCTGCAGTATCTTCTGCCCTGATGGTTACTACATGCGTGCCCACAGTGAAGGGACGGACGACATAGGTCATTGGCGGTGAGTAGGTAATTGTGCCATCGCCGAAGTCCCAACCAATCATCCCCTGGAGTTCATGGCCGTGAAATACCGCTGGCTCGTAGCAAGCCAGAAGTGTAACAGCCAGTGTTCCATCACTTCCTGCGCTACCGATCATCGGAGAGGCCATTGCTTGCAGCCCAGGCCAAAATCCACGTGCCCAGTCTGTGGGAAGGGTGGATGATGAAGGAGCTATGGTCTGAAAACCCAGGGAAGAAGCATTGCCAAGGTGTCCAGCGATGATCTGCTCGCCAACATAGGTCGAAACGTTAAATTCACCGTGGTCCGAAGGGTACAGCGAGGTATATGGATAGACCCATGCAGGATATATGTACCCCAGATCGTCTTGCGCCTTAGACATATGTACCACAGCGTCAGCATCCTTTATCGCCTCTGCAATAGTCAAGGTGACTTCAGGGAAGGGTTCGCCTGGCATACTCAGGAAAAGGAGCCTACCAATCCTTACTGCAGTAAGCCATGTCCCTCCTATAGAGCCGTTGAGATACGGCGGCACTATGGCTCGATTTACCGGGTACTTCCCGGTCTCCTCAGCGATCACGTCCTTGAGGTCATCTGGCAAGGACCATGCATGATTCAATACTAAAAGGCCTGTATTCGTCGCCTGTGTGAAGACCAAGGAGTCTGCACTACCAATGGTCAGATCGTCGATCCAGGTGGCATGTGAGAGGGCCTCAAACACGAGGCTTTCGACGACGCCTGCCAACCACTCCATCGCCACAAGCCCCTGAGCCTGCACCGGGGTCTCCTGTCTACCCACTGTTGCAGGACCTACAAGGGCCACGCCACCAAGTTTTTCCTCAAGCCTTTTTCTAACTACGCCGGGATAATCAGCACTCAAGAGCTCAAGGCAGGCGCCACACACAATGTCAGGATGGGTAGGGACGTGGACCAACGTGGCAATCGTGGAGCCGTCTTCCGGCCTCACCGCACGGAGCACAGTAAGTTGTCCGTCGATGGTCCAACCAGGGTAGCTGTCATATTGCGCAGTCGTAATGTTATTCAGGAACGACGCATCGACCACTGCCCATTGCAAGTAAGCAGGGACGGCATGTTCTGCGGCCAAGGTAATCGCATCCACGGTTCGGTCGCTGAGCAGTCTGAGATAGGCAAGCGGCACCGGTCCCCAAATGCCCTGGACCGTTGGTGCTGCGTGACTATGCGTAGCCTGAATAATGATGTCAGCCTCGCTCAGAGGAACCCTACCCCTCGCGCGGACTGCTTCCGCCGCTCGCCTTCTCACTCCTGTTATGCCGTACTCCTCTCCCTCCTGGCATGAGGCGAACCAACCTTGAGCATCGACAATGGCAAAGGCAACGGCCTTGATCCCATTACTCACGTATAGAACCCTGACGCTGAGCGGATCATGGATCGTTGAGATGAGAGGACCACGCATGTTGCCGCCGGCATATACCGGTACGGTGGGATCAACAGAGACAGCAGCAGTACCTACGGTAAACAAGGCCTTGTACTGTGAACCTTGGCCCGGCTCTATGAGGCGTCCACCCTCACCACCACAGCCACCACTACCTGACACAAGCACCATAGAAGTAATGAGCAGGTACATCTTCCTGGAGAGGAGAGCCCTGATGCTAATTTTGGCACGGCATGGTTCCATCTGCTGTGTCTTGATCACAATAGCACACTGTTGAGCTGATAGAAGACCGACCGTTCGAGCATCACCAGTAAGCAGGTGAAGCTCAGTATAGGCTCGCCAGAACTTGAGTGTCAATTACATCGTCATCAGGACACAGGATGTAGGGCACCTATACACATGTCCCCATTTTGCTCACAAATGAAGCACCGGCAATGGCAGGATTGGTTCAGCGTGTGTGTCTCCATATACAGGTACGTGCAAACAATGCCCTGGAAGGGACTCCTGCTGCTTGCTCGCCCATATCACCTCTTCAGTGTTAGTTGCTATTGGATGGGGGACAGACTCTGTAAAACGATTCATCAAACTCAGGGTGCGAGCTGTACCTCTTCAGGAATCTTTGTGGAAACGCGTCCTTGTGCCTGAATATATCAAGATCTACCTTTATACCTGCTTCCCGAAGAGCACGACCTATATCCATGATTGATGGCGGACATCCAGGGATGGCAAGTACTCGATCAGCACCTTTGTATCCCTTGTGTGCCTGCGACATACACTTGCCGATAAGGATTACCGTTTTCATCCCGTGGGTAGGTGTCATCACCTTTCCGGTAAGTACCTCGACCTGATCCCACGGTTTTCCCTCCCATGCATTGGCTATGGCAGCAAGCGTCAGGCCATTGACATGTGAACAATAGGTACAAATAGTGAGATCATATTTCCGGTAAGAAAGTCCTTTGATCCCCATCTTCTCCATAGGGAGGGGAAGCGTTCCCTTCTCGTTATACGGGAAAAGGTACTCATGTCGTGAGGCGACGTCCTCAATCCGCTCGCCTCTAACCTCGATTGTAGTTGGATCGAGCGGCCTTCCCTTTTCCCTTGCCGCATGGACAAGGTGCGGGATCTCTGAAGGGTGATACCCGAGCACCGCACCGCCCCCCATGTCGGCTGCGAGCGGATCGGCCGAGGCTACCAGCAGGTTAGTCCGCCGTGCCTTGCCATCGTACATAGGGCCCCGTTCATTAGAAAAGATCCCGTCTATCAACGTGCACGAGGCAGGGATCGTTCGTATGAGCTTTCCAACCATACGGTGAAGATCAAGGCCAGGGTCACAGCAGTGGCACCTTTTCCTTGAACGAATATCGATGAGGCCCTTTATGTTCTTGATCCCCAGGCTTACGACGGTTTGCGCATGCGTCTTAAGGACTGGGAGATTGACCAGAAAATCTGAGCTGAGATAGTCGGTGTTGAATTTGAGTGTGACCCCATCGCCCAGATCAACGCTCTCAAAGGGTCTTTCGAACACATTAATGACGTTCACTCCGTAGCGTTTCGCCAGCGTGTGGTATCCGAGAGACGCAAAGGCGTGAGCAGGCGTCTGAACATCTCTGGGATCGTATACCACGATCCCTTCTCCGATGATGATCCTACTGACTCCATGGTCTTTGAGCAGAACCACCATGTCCTCAACAACGCGTGAGGTCGTAACCACACCCCACATGGGGAAGGCCGTCTGGTGCGTCCAAAAGACAATATTTGGTTTGACAAACACCGTGGCATTCCGGGGCAGTCTCTCCAAGGCGTGTGCGAGTTCTACAGCCTTGGATACCGACTCAAGGGCCTTCTCGTACCGCACCAGTGAAACAGTCGATGCCGGTATAAACGGCTTCTCTTTCATCTCTCACCAGAAAAAGCGACTGATTGTTCGATGCAACCCCGGTCAGTGGACACAGATACCTATGTCACGAAGTATGGTCAGAAGATAGTGTGGAAAACCCAGCGCGTGGCGATAGATGACACGTGGCTATGGGTACACTCATGGAGCAAGGAGCTGTCTGCACTACTATTGACTGGAATTTCCTCGATAGGGGATCTTCTCAAGCAGCCTAATAGGTTACTAGAAATGTCCTGGCCGGCATCGTGCGCTGCAACAGGGCATGCTCCGACCAGGACATTGTTACCAACAGCCTCTATCTGTAGAACATCGTCCCGAGTCACTCTGTGGTCCTCTCAGCCTCTTCCTCTATCCATACCGCATCAGCACAGGATTGACCTCGATCTGTGCGTACTTGGTGGAGGACTGCTAAGAGATACACTAAGCACCACTAGCCCTCGAGGGCTTCAGAACGATGGACGACAGATATATGGCTTCAATCTCAAAGCTTACGTACCTCCCCTGCAGCTGGACCCTTTTGCCCTCGTGTCACCGTATATTCCACGCGATCGCCCTCGTTTAAGGTCTTGAAACCTTCACCGATAATGGCGGAATGGTGCACAAAGATATCACCGTTTCCAGCATCACGAGTAATAAACCCGTACCCTTTTCGCTCGTTGAACCACTTCACGACTCCTGTTTCCTTTTGCATCCTTTGAGTACCTCCTGTCTCTCTTGATGCCCGCCGGGGATCGCACTGCATATGTTACCACAACAAAAAAACCGCCCAGGCTCGTAAATCTGGGCGGCCGCATGCGTGATCCTCAACAGAATTACTATTCCTACAAACACTACTATACATGTCTAGGGGGCATGTGTCAACCACCCCATTTCCAGCCTTCGCTGGTTCAGCACCCACTCACATAAAACATTTTTCTTTCTTGTGCTGCAGGTACTGCTCGGCAATCAGATTGAGTGGTTTCTTTGCCTCGTAAAAACGCTCATGAAGTGCCTGAAAGATCTCTGCTAACTCCAACGCTCTGGCTGTACGATGCTCTGCTGCCAGTTTGTAAAACCTCCGGCCCTCTTCCTCAAAGAATTCAGGGCTCACCTTTGTTGTGAGCCTGAAGTGTCCTCGTCCCGCCTCTCCTACAAAGGTCCCAAATGGTCGCTCGGTACACTCAGGAAACACACCAAGTACGAACAGACAGATATCAGCAATCCTTTTGTAAAAACCTAGTCGGTACTCATCCTCTACTGCCCCACAGAAATTCTTGAGACTTTCTATATCAAAGTCATTAAATCTCACCCGTTCCCATACCCCTCGCTTTACCCGATACGTGAATGTATACGTCTCGATCCTTGTGAACGAGGAAAGCATGTGAGCCAAGTAATAGATCATGTCCTCGTTGGCCAGTAAATCGATAACCTCCCTCGTATCGAACACGGGAATACTCATGCTGCCTGATTTTTCCAATGTATAGCGGAGCTCTTTCATGTCCCTGACAGCTCTCCTCAGGAGGATCTCAAAGAAGAGGTGAGGGGAGATCTTCAAAAATATCTCCTCGTCATCGACCACCCTTTTGAACACATTCTCGTGGGACACATACGTAGTTCTGAAATCCCTATCTTCACGAAGTATTTGGGCCAATCGATATCGGTCCTTAACCTCAGGAGAGACTGTTTCCATAAGGAACTCAATGTCTGCTTTCGAAAGCGGAACTTCTTTTATCCGTGATTGAGCCATCTGATCCTCCTGACCAGAAGACAAAAGGTTTTCTTCACTGACCGTACCTTTCTGTATCTAGTATACTACGGCTCGCTCAGGATGGTGTAGACAGGCAATGTGGCCGATACTGGTGCGCCCCTTCGGCTAGGGCATTTCACCTGCGTGTTCTTTTTGGTTCGTCCACTCAGGTCCGATGACTTGTATGGCGATCTCTCGCAGATCTTTTCTCAAGGGTTTCAAGCTGAAGGTCATGGGTATTTCCTCCCTGAAGAGGTATCTGCGTGGCCGCTTGTATGGCGCTATGCGCTCGTCGGCCCAGCGTGCGATTTCTTCTTCTGTAGCGCTCTCACCTGCTTTCAACTGGATAAACGCCACCGGCATCTCACCCTTGATAGGGTGAGGGACGCCAACGACGACCGAACGCTCGACCTTGGGATGTTCTGCCAGTTGGTGCTCTAACTCAGTCGGAAACACACTATACCCGCCGCATTTTATTACATCTTTTTCACGCTCCACGAACTTGAGGATCCTCCACCTGTCCAGCCGCATAATATCGCCGGTACGAAACCACCCATCTCGAAACGCGTTTTTTGTCTTTTCCTCGTCATTCCAATACCCGATCATGATGTTCGGACCTTTGAGCTCGAGCTCTCCTGGCTGCCCTTTCTTGACAGGCTTGCCTGAAGAATCAGTAAGCCTGTACTTTATTCCTGGTATCACCCATCCTGCACACGGGGGTCCCCACGGTGGGCTTAGACAGACGTGCCCGGCAGTCTCCGCAGTCCCATATCCAGTGACAAATAAGGGCTTAATGGAAAAAATCCACTTCTTGCGCTTGGAGAGTTCTCGGAAGGTCTTGACAATATCGGGGGGAAACGCATCTGCACCACCACCCCACACGAGGATAGACCGAAGATCGTAGTCAGCAGCCCCTGCCTGGAGCAGCATCTTGAACATCGCTGGTATTCCTGCAAAGAACGTGACCTTATAGTCTTGAATCTTCCTGAGCACTTCCTGGGGATCGAACCTCCCCATAAAGTACATAGGGATCGCCATTGACAGCAGAATCAGGAGATTCTGGTGTCCGCTCGTGTGGGCGACAGGCATCACAAGAAGAGCGAGCTGGCGTCGATGCGAGGGCAACAGCCCAAAAAGAAAAGCATATCTTCGTATGGTGTACATGAGATTTCTATCGGTCAGCATAGCGCCGCGTGGCACACCAGTGGTCCCCGAGGTGTAGAAAATAATCACCACATCGTCTCTGGAGGAAAGCCTAGCCGGTTCAAGCTGATCCGAGGCATCGTCCATGAGTTCCCCAAGACTGTAAAATCCAGGGGGCTTCTGACGCTTCGAAACTAGTATCCATGTCTTTATCACCGGTACTCTTGCTGTATCCTGTATATTGTTCCCAAAGACATACTGATCGGTGATCATCACCTTGGCACCGCTGTTCTCCATCTGGTACTGGATCTCGTTAGCCTTGAGCATGAAATTGAGTGGCACCGGGATAGCACCGATCTTCATGCAGGCAAACTCGGCAAACGCGAGTTCCACACGGTTGAAGGTAATGAGTCCTACCCTGTCGCCCCTGCCGACCCCGAGCTTGATCAGCCCATTGCCTATTCTGTTGACGAACTTGCGAAGCATTTCATAGCAGACGACCTGACCGGTAAAGAATGGGTATTCGAGCTTCCTGTCCAGAAAAAACACCGGTCGCTCACCGTATACGTCGGCGAGACGATCAATGAAATTGGTGGAGGATATGGATGCGTTGCGAACAACGAGGTGCCAGAACTTCTTGAAGTAGTTGGGCACAGGGCGTTTGCCCTGAATGGAAGTTTCAAGGTCTAGATGCTCCATTACATCATACCTTCCAACTTTGCAATGATGAGTCGCTGAATCTGGTTGGTCCCCCCTCCGATGGTCCCCAAAAGGGCGTTACGGACGTACCGCTGCATATCGTACTCCATCATATACCCATACCCACCCAATATCTGCATACCATCGATAGTAATCTTGCGCGCTGCCTCAGTTGCATGGATCTTGGCGATCGAACATTCGAGAGAACAGAATTCTCCTTGCTCTTTAAGCCATGCGGCATGGTAGGTAAGCAGGCGCGAGGCGCGAATTTCGATGAGCATATCAGCCAGCATCTGTTGAATCATTTGGTAGTTCGATATGGGTTTTCCAAACTGCTTTCTCTCTTTTGCATACGCAAGGGCATCGTCGTAGGCACGCTGAGCTATTGCCGTATAAAGGGCTGCGATCATAATCCTTTCTATGTCGAGGTTGTTGATCATTTGGAGCCAGCCTTTATTGAGTGCCTCGGGACCACCGAGGATATTCTCGGCGGGGACGCGAACGTTGTCATAGAAGATCTCACAGGTGCTGATCACATTGTTGCCGAGTTTGTTCATTTTGCGGATGGTGAGCCCTTCACTGGTTCTAGGAACGATAAAAATGGTAATCCCTTCGTACCTACTGCACTCCTTATCTGTCTTTGTACACGTCATGATAATATCTGCAATATCAGCACCTGAGATCATGGTCTTTTGACCATTTATGACGTACTCATCCCCATCCCGAACAGCACTGGTGGTGATGGAGGAGGCATCTGAGCCTGCCTCAGGCTCGGTCAAGGCAAACGCACCTCGAAGCTTTCCCTGGGCGATCAATGGCAAATACTTCCTCTTCTGCTCCTCGCTTCCATTGATATAGATCGTTTCGCCTGCAAAGAATACTGGTCCAAGAAAGATCGCGCTGGCAGCCTCGCTCCCATAGGCAAGTTCTTCTGCCGCAATGATAAAATCGAGGACCGACCCGCCGACCCCTCCGTATTCCTCTGGAAACGGCAAACCAAAGAGCCCTGTCTGGGCCATCTTTTCAACGAGCTCGAACGGGAACCTTCCTTCTTCTTCCAATCTGCGGTCGAGCTCGCGCGAAGTCTCTCGCTTGATAAAATTTCTTATGGTTTCACGAAATGCTTCCTGTTCCTTGGTGAATCTAAAATCCATGATCCCCTATCTCCTCACAAACCTCTGGGTGGGAGGATTGGCCTATCTTCCTTTCCATACTGGTTTTCGTTTCTCCATAAACGCCAGTGGCCCTTCCCGAGCATCTTCGGTCATGAACACCTCTGCAGCGATCTCTAGTTCGAGATTCAAAGCCTCGTCCATGTTGAGGTTCATACATTTTCGTACCGAGCGTTTCACTGCCTGAATCGCCAGTGGGGCATTGTTACAGATCTTCTCAGCGATCTCCATTGCGGTGGGCATGAGTTGATCTTTAGGAACGACTCTATTGATAAGTCCTATCTCATACGCCTGCTTGGCAGTTATGAACTCGCACGTCAGGAGTATCTCCATGGCCCAGACAAACGGGATTTGTCTGGGCAACCGCACCGTGGTTCCCCCACCAGGAAACAGGCCTCGTTTCGGCTCAGCGATAGAAAATGTCGCATGCTCTGCTGCGATGCGAATATCAGTGCCCTGGAGCATCTCGAGTCCTCCAGAAGAGCAGATACCATTGACCGCAGCAATGATCGGCTTCCATATATCTCCCTCACGGAGTACGGCAATCAACGGCGCATTAGGCGGATACTCATCTCCTAAGAGCGATTTTTCACCGCTCGCTAATGCCTCGATATTCTCAGTGACCGCAGGGATAAAGCTTTTCAGGTCTGCTCCCACACAGAAATCACGGTCTCCACTTCCTGTCAGGATCGCAACCCACACATTGGGATCATCCCTGACATCCAACCACGCCTTGGCAAGCTGACCCATGGTCTCAAAATCAAGAGAATTCCGAGCTTCGGGCCTATGAATGGTCACTATGGCGATATGATCTTGCTTCTCATAGATAACAGCCATCTTCTCCGTTTCCTCCGTACACAATGATTCATTGCTTCATAAACCTTAGCAGCGAGAGGCCTGGCCAGGTCTCCAGAATACGAGATATATACCCCATCTTGGGATCTTCACCAAATGGTGAAGTATTTTTTATGTAGCAAATGTCCAAAGGCCATGTCAATCGAAAAGAGACTTGCCACGCTCACCAGCTTGTGGCTGTGCTCACAACTCCAGTCTGCGAGGATAGAAACAAACAGCCTATAGCACCTTGCCTCAGCCAAAAGATCTATTATTGACATTCACGTGCGGCTCTCTTCATACTTGGTCTTCGGGCTGGTGATTCCATGGCATACGTTTCCCCAATGACAACCATAGGTGGCGTTTCTTGACAAGTACGCAGGACACTCAAAGAAACGGAGGTCAACCCATGCCCCGTGGTAGCTACCACCTGATGCGACCCATTCGTTTTTTTTCTGCTGCCATTCTCAGTCTTTCCTTCCTGACAGGATGTCCTGTACCGTCTGTCGATCTTACCCCACCTCCCTGGCCTGAATGGGTATTACGTCATTGGGTGTGGGAAAATGAAGGGACACAAGAAAGTGCCCTCGCATTGGTGGATGGATTCCTTAGCCGCAATATTCCTACTGGAGCTGTAATCATCGACAGGCCATGGGAAGTCGAGCCCACGTCGTTTGAGCCGGACCCTGCTCGTTATCCTAACTTAGACAGACTGATCGAAGAATTTCATGCTCGTGATGTACGGGTATTTCTATGGGCAGTGAGCATGATAAATGAGAATGCATCTACTTTTGAATACGCAAAGCGCAACGGCTATTTGCTCAACGACGGTAAGACGGTTGAATGGTGGGCAGGGAAAGGTGCCCTCCTCGACTACACCAATCCTGAAGCCGTGCAATGGTGGCATGGGCTTATGGATAATATTCTCGCCTTGGGGATTGACGGATGGAAATGCGATGGTACAGACCCTTATGTGCTCCTGCTCGGCGGCGCCTATGGTATGGGTGGGACCGTTACGTGGGAAAGCTACCGGGACGCCTACTATCGCGATTTCTTCGAATACACACGTCTCCGCTTAGGTCCAGATCGAGTGATAACAGCTCGACCCAGTGACAGCTATATAGGCCTTCCGATACCCATCCCCTTTGCACCCCGAGATGTTAACTTTTCTGGCTGGGTTGGCGACCAAGACGGGACGTTTTCCGGAATGAAGGCAGCATTTGCCAATATGGGGGCGTCTGCGTTCTTGGGGTATGTGAATTTCGGCTCGGACATTGGCGGATTCAGGGGCCCAGAAGGAAGAGAACTGTTCGCACGATGGACGCAGTTTGGAGCCCTCTCACCGATCATGGAAAATGGAGGTGATGGAGAGCACCGACCGTGGATGTACGATCCTGATCTCACTCAGCTCTATCGAACCTATACCGTGCTTCACCATGAGCTGATTCCATACCTTTACAGTCAGGGAGCCCGTTCCTGGGAGCAGGGGGTTTCACTCATGAGACTTCAGCCAGGATGCTACCAGTACATGCTGGGCTCCAGTCTCTTTGTAGCGCCAATCATGGAGCCAGGAACATCACGAGAGGTCTTGTTTCCTAGCGGCCGGTGGATCGACTGGCTCGACGAACAAAACGTGTACGAAGGTGGCACGCGTCAGGTTCTAGAGGTTCCTTTGGAACGGTATCCTGTGTTTGTAAAGGAAGGTGCCATCGTTCCACTCAGGGTTGTCGATGCCACGACCGGACACGGTGGCCCGTTCTCTGATGGACATCTTACCGTAGCGGTTTACCCGACCGAGCGAGGCACTTTGTCGTTTGATCTTTATGAGGAGGCTGGGAGCGGCATACGCTTCGTGTATTATGCAAGTCGTACGAGCCTCGTGCTGGAAGCATCCCCAACCTCCACTCCCCTCCTATGGAGAGTCAAGGGTGGTCCAATCCCTGCACTAATCAAGGACGATGTGGGGGCCTCCCCAATGAGGGTCCCCACCCCAGACGACCTCCTCAGCGGCCCACGGACCTGGTCGTACGACCCTGGTGGCATAACCTGGATAAGGATTTCTGATCCTCAATCTGGAGTGAGACTTCGTATACGATCGAGCCCTGCAGCTGACTGAGCAATGCTCAGCGTCGAAGCAGTCTCTGCTCCATCTCTGGGATGCAACAATCAATGGTCTCCACAATCCTGTCAATAGTTGGCCTGTCCATAATGAGGGCAGGCGCAATACAGACAGTCTCCATAGTCGAAGACCTAATATACACACCTTTTTCCCAGCAGAGATCCACAAGCAGCTCCGGTGCAGCGTTTTCTGGCTGTATCGGGATCTTACGCTCCTTATCCGCTACCAATTCAATTGCAGCAAGCATTCCCATGCCCCGTACATCACCCACAGAATCGTGCCTGCGAAGCAATTGCAGTTGCTCGAGCAGATAAGCGCCATTCTCAGCCGACCTCTTGACCAGATCTTCCTCTTCGATCACCTCGATGTTGGCCAGCCCCGCTGCACATGCTACAGGGTGGTTCATATATGTGAAGCCATGCATCAGAGGCAACCGCTCGTCCTGACATGCTCCAATAACGTCGTACATGTCAGCCTTCATCACCGCAGCGCCTAATGGGATGTGACCCGAGCTTATGTTCTTTGCAAGACTCACCATGTCGGGTCGTATACCACCCCAGTGCTCATGGCCGAACATCCTGCCTGTACGCCCAAATCCGGTAATCACCTCATCCAGAATAAGGAGGATATCGTACGCATCGCAGATCTCCCGTACCTTTGGAAAATATTCCTTAGGCGGTGGAATCACCCCGCCAGACCCGATAACAGGCTCTGCAATAAAAGCAGCTATGGTCTCAGGGCCCTCTGCCTTTATTGTTTCCTCGATATCTGTGATGCATTCGAATGAGCATCCTGGGTACGTTCTGTCAAATTCACATTGATAACAATACGGAGCAGCAACTTTCACAAATCCTTCTGGCAGAGGTTCTATGTTGAAGTGAAATGGGAAAATGCCTGTAGCTGCTGTGGTTGCCAGACCCATACCATGATAGGAATATCTCCGCGATATGATCTTGTATTTTTCACCTTTTCCCTGCACTGCCCAGTAAAGTCGCGCCATCTTGATATTGGTCTCGTTGGTTTCCGATCCTCCGCAGGTGAACCATACACGGGTGAGGTTATAGGACGGATCGAACATCCCTGCCAGCTTGGCCGCGAGTTCGATCGAGGGTGGTGTCCCTACGCCGTGAAACGACGTAAAGTAACAGAGCTTTTTCATCTGGGACCTTACGGCCCTGAGTATCTTGGGATGATTATGACCAACCGCTACGCACCACAACCCTGAAAAACCATCGATGATCTCCCTGCCCTGGAGATCACGGATCATAACACCCTTGCCTTCGACAATAATCCTGGGTGGGTGACGTTCAAAATGGGTGGGATGGGTCAAAGGATGAATGAGATGGGTCTTGTCCCATTGTATAAGAGCCTTCCTAGATCTCATGTTTCCCCTCCATCATCAGCATGGCCCCTTTGCCCTGTTTCGGTCTTGGGACGCATACTATTTAGTCGCCATATGTCAGTCAAGCAGAGCCGCTCAAATGTTTTGTGCACTATCTCTTTCCACGCAAAGACAAGTTATGAAAGAACGAGGTCATTCCACCTTACCTTCGGTTTCCTTGAGGTCGTATTGCATCCGCTGCCCTTGAGCTCTCTTTCGTGCAGTTGATTTTCTGCCCTCGGTATGCGACCGTAGGTACGTCTAGGAATCGAGTGAGTACCGTTGGAATCCAGACGAGTGGGGACCCGTGGAAACTGTTGTCAGCCTGGACGGAGCTTCTTTTCCCATTGGGCATGTATGGGTTGTCGCCACTGACAGAGGGATCCTCAGGGTACGTATCTCTCGAATGAGTCGCGAAGAGGTTATTGCCGAACTCCTTAGCCACCAGGGGACCCTTACAGTGAGCAGCAGTGGTCTTGTGGGTCAGGAATTTCTCGAGGAACTGGACCATTATTTCTCTGGTAGGCTTACCACGTTCAAAGCGCTACCGCTCATGCAAGGGACCCCGTTTCAAGAGCATATCTGGACGCTTATGCGTACCATACCGTATGGTGCCACGCGTACGTATCGAGAACTTGCCATTGCTTCGGGCCGGCCAAATGCCTATCGTGCGGTGGGAAATGCCGCAGCAGCAAACCTACTTCCTATTCTCGTCCCCTGTCATCGAGTAGTCGCACAACATGGCCTTGGAGGATACTCACCAGGTCTGCTGACCAAAAAGTGGCTACTCGACCATGAACGAACGGTTGCACAAAGGAGAAAGCTCCGTGAGGGAGACCCGGTTACGCGCGAACGAGACGATCTTTCGATGGTACAGGATCGAGACCGAAAAGATCGTGCTTTTCAAAGCAATCATTGAGTGCTACGAAGGCCTTGCCGTGGTACGGACTGTGGATCCTGACAAGGGAATTGTCCAACTTCTCATCAGCCCGGATTTTGTAGATGAAGTAGAACACATTCTCGAAGACCTTTCATCTCATGTGCGCATCATCCCTGTCCCAAGGCCTCCTGCATCCCACGAGGACACTGACAACCGTTTCTTCGAAGATACCTGAGACCTTGCTGATGCACTGCTCACCGGGCTTGGTACTGATCAGTCCGAGACCAAGTGATTTTCGTTCCTTGAGCCTTCAAAGAAAATATCCCGTGGTCGCGGCATATCCTTGTCTGGACCGATGAGCCTTCCCTTTGGTATCACCACAATACCCGAATCAGTAACAGTGAAACGCTTTCGGTCTTGGTCGAGATCATACCCGATGGTAGTACCAGGCAGGATCTCCACAAACTTGTCGATAATGGCCCTTCGTATCTTTGCATACCGGCCGACCACCACTGCCTCCATAAGCACCGAATCTTCGACAAGTGAGTAGCTGTTCACTCTGACCTGTGAGGACAATACCGAGCGGACAACCCTCCCTCCGCTTATGATGCAACCACTCGAAATCATGGAATCCAATGCCTCGCCCCGCCTAGCCCCCTCCCCTTTATCGGCAAACACCATTTTCACGGGAGGAAACTGTGGCTGGTAGGTCCTAAGTGGCCAGCGCTTGTCATAAAGGTTGAACAATGGGCTGACTGCCACCAGGTCCATATTTGCCTCGTAATAGGCATCAAGGGTACCAATATCCCTCCAATAGGGTACAGCGCCCCTGTTTTCATCGACAAAACCGTAGGAAAATACTCTCCGTCTCCCTACTAACTGAGGAAGAATGTTTTTCCCGAAGTCGTGCTCGCTTTCTTTTTCCGCCTCAGGTATCAGTTCCTCGTAGAGCGTATCACGAGTAAAAATGTAGATCCCCATGGAGGCATGAATGCGATCGGGCTTTCCGGGTATCGTCTTGGGATGGGCAGGCTTTTCTTCAAACCCAATGACCCTTCCGTCACCGTCAACTTCGAGCACCCCGAGTTGTGGTGCGTCTTCCTTGGGCATCTCCACCGCGCCTATGGTGACATCAGCGCGCTTCTCAAGGTGATAAATGAACATCTTGGAATAATCCATCTTGTAGACGTGATCCCCGGCCAAGATCAGTACATGCTCAGCATTCTCATGTTCGATTGTGTAAATATTTTGGTAGATCGCATCAGCTGTTCCGCGATACCAGTACTCTCCCACCCTCTGCTGTGCAGGAATCACGTTGAGGTACTCATATAAGTCTGAGCTAAAGATATTCCAGCCATTCTTGAGATGATTGGCCAAGGAAAACGACTTGTATTGGGTAAGCACATTGATCCTGCGAAGCCCTGAATTGATACAGTTTGAAAGCGTAAAATCGATGATCCGGTAGATACCGCCGAACGGCACAGCTGGCTTTGCACGGTCTTTGGTAAGCGGATAGAGACGCTCACCCTTGCCTCCTGCCATCACAAACGTGGAAAGTCCTTTGAGATGCGTGATCATACGAGACACTTTCTCATGCACTCAGGCCCAAATGATAAGTCCCATGTCACAGGGATGGACCAACAAGGGGTGTTTGGGAAGGATCCTGATATCAAACCCAATTCTCCCACTCTTTGTACATCGGATAGTTCCTTGATATATATAGCCGTTTTCAGCCTCAGGATCCTTTGCACGGACCATCTTTTGAGTGACGACATCTTTCAGTTCGCCATTAACACTCAGGACCCCATAGTAGAGCTCAACCTGCACATCCTCTGGCCGCAGTGCCCCTAAAAATATCCTCGCACTCAGAGGATACTCTGTGCCCAAGGTAACAACTTCTTTTGTATCGGTGTCAACAGGGAACTGCTTTACGTGTATACCCTGCCACGATTCTGCCACCCTCTTTTTCCACAAGGCAAATTCCTCGGCACGCTTCATATTATCCTGTTGGATCTCTTCAAAGAGCTCTGATGCAGGAATATAGCACTTATCCATATAGTCTTCTACCATTCTGTGCGAATTGAATATCGGACACAGCGTGCGCATAGAGGACTTCATCATTGCAATCCACTTCCTCGGCGCCCCATCCCTCCCACGCTCATAGAACAACGGTACGACTTCCTTTTCAAGGAGGTCGTAGATGGCGCGGCTTTCTACTTCGTCTTGATACTGAGGATCATCATACTGCTCACCTGCGCCGATGGCCCACCCCCTCTCCAATCCATAGCCCTCGACCCACCACCCATCCAAGATGCTCATGTGCAACGCGCCATTTGCAACAGCCTTCATACCACTGGTCCCACAGGCTTCCATTGGTCGTCTCGGGGTGTTGAGCCAAAGATCAGCTCCTTGCACCAGGTAGCGGGCAATCACTACGTCATAATCCTCCAGGAACACCACACGATAGCGAAACCTCTCTTGACGGGCGAATTGCACTATGTTTTTGA
>FWPV01004758.1_pt1 | contig 28038 bp, 21 predicted proteins | sample 2228371 | NCBI WGS metagenome assembly FWPV01 (sample SAMEA103939776, study PRJEB20133) | metagenome
GTCTGCTGCGCGAGATCGCGGAAGCCCTCGACCTGGGCCGCGACACCCTGTTGGTTGTCAGTGACCACGGTCATATTGACCGCGGCGGCCACGGTGGGCAGGACGCCGTCGTGCTGCGCGAGCCGTTTGTGCTGGTCGGCGCGGGGGTGCGCCCGGGGCGCTATGGCGACGTCCAGATGGTGGATGTGGCGCCGACCGTCGCCGCGCTGCTCGGCGCGAGCATCCCGGCCTCGAACCAGGGCCGCGCCCGAACCGAGATGCTGGCGCTGCCGCCAGGGCGCGAGGAGGCCATCCGGGAGGCCGAGGCGGCGCAGCAGGCCCGGCTGGCGGCAGCCTACGCGGCGGCCATCGGCAGGGAGATAACCGTCGCACCTTCGGATGACCCGGTCGGCGCCACCCAGGCCGCCATGGCCGCGGCGCGCGCCGCTCGCCTGAACGCCGAGCGCCTGCCGCGCGGCCTCGCGGCCCTGCTGCTGGCTGCCCTCCCGGCGGTCGTGCTCTATCGCGCGCGCGGGCGCACCCTCGCCTGGTTGCTCGGCGGGGCGCTGGCCTATGTGCTGCTGTTTCACCTGTGGTACATCGGCATAGCCGGCTGGGGCTACTCCCTCAGTTCCGTCAGCGGAGAGGCCGAACTGATCCTCACCCTGGGCGGCGGCGCCCTGATCGCGCTGGCAGTCGCATGGATAGAGGTCGCTCTGGGGTTGGGGCTGATCGGCCGCCCGGCCGGGCCGCAGGCGACACATGGCGAAGCGCGAATCGGCGGGTCGGCGCATCGGTGGAGCGGGGAGGCAGGGAGCCAGCACATGGGCGCACTTGCGCCCCTCGCCCCGCGTTCGGCAGTTGGCAGCGGGCCGCGCCGGGCGGCGGGGGTTACTCTGGGATTGACCCTGGTCATCCTCTACCTGTTGGCGCTGCCGGTGCTCCTCAGTTACGCCGTCAACGGCCTCGCCGTGACGTGGACGCTGCCGGACTTCGCGATCGCGTTCGCCGGGTTTCTATCGGCGTTGCAGGGGCTGTTCGTGGCACTGGGTGGGCTCATGCTCGCCGGGGTGGCGGCGGTCAGCGCCTGGGCAGTGGCGCGGGGATAGATGCGCTCGCCCTGAGACACCTGGCGCCGACCAACGCCCTGCCGCGGGATGGCCGCCGTCACCGCTCCGCCTTCTCGCACCGGAGGGGGAAGGCCCTCTGGGTTCTCCGCGTGCCTGCCGCCGGGCGCCTCCGGGCGAAGCCGGGACCACGATCCGCCGGGGCTAGGGCGCGAAGCTGTCGGCGATGGCCGTCACATCGTTGCTGCCGCGGTTGGCCACATAGACCCGCTGCCTGATCGGATCCGCGGCGGCTCCGAAGGGATCGCGCCCGGCAGGGACGGTGGCGATTACCTGGTTGCTCGTCCCGCCGATGACGCTCACACTGTTCGCCAGGCTGTTGGTGAAGAAGACGTTGCCGGTTGCTGTGTCCACGGCGACCCCGCCCCCGCCGTTCTCCCCACCCTCGCCGATGGCTACGTAGGCCAGAGGCGTCAGTCCGGCCGCGCTCGCCGCGTAGATGGCCGCCGAGTTGACACTCCCTGCAGGCGCGCAGGCGATGTAGAGCTTGTTATTGGCCGGGTTGAAGTCCAGGCTGAAGGGCGATGAGCCGCCGCCCCCGCACGGCCGGATCGTCTGGGCCGCCAGGACACGGTAGTTGTCTGCCCCGTCCAGCGTGGTCACCGTGCCATCGTCGCGGTTGCTGACGTAGACCCGGTTCAGGTTCGGGTTGACCGCCAGCCCCCACGCGCCCCGGCCGCCGGTCGGCACCACGTACTCTGCGATGTCGGTCTGGCCGTTGATGACGAGCAGCGAGTTGTCGCCGTAGGTCACAGCGAGTATGCGTCCGCTGACCGGGTTGACCTTCACCAGGGTGGGGCGCCCTCCTGTGGGGATTACTTTCAGCGGGGCGAGCGTTGTGGCGCTCAGGACCTGAACGTCTCCGCTCCCGAAGTTGGCGACGTACAGTTTGTCGGTCGTGCCATTCACGGCCACCCCCCAGGGCAACGACCCAACCGGCGCAGAGTTCAGGGTGGACAGCGATGCGCCGTCCAGCATGAAGATGCGGTCGTTGTCCCGGCTGGTGACGAAGACGTGCCCCGTCTCGGGGTCTACCGCGAGCGCGTTCGGGCGCAGGAGGCCGGCCGGTGTCGCCGTTGGCGTGCGCGTTGGGGTGAGAGTCGGTCCCCGTGTTGCCGTGGGGGAGGCTGTCGCGCTCGCCGTCGGCGTTGGGGTGCTGGTTGCCGTCGGCGTGCTGGTGGGGGTCGGCGTCGCCGTCGGCGCCGGGGCCATGCAGATCCCGGGCAGGTACACCCTATACAGCCCCCCGGTGATGGGCAGGTCGGTGGCGGTCGGAGTGGCGGTCGCCGTCGGGGTGGGCGACGGGGTCGCCGTCGGGGTGGCGGTGGCTGTCGGCGTGCGCGTGGCCGTTGGGCTGGGCGATGCCGTCGCGGTGGCGGTGGGCGATGCCGTGCGCGTCGCTGTCGGGCTGGGCGATGCCGTCGCGGTCGGGGTGGCGGTGGCCGTCGGCGTGGGCGACGCTGTCGCCGTCGGGGTGGCAGTGGCCGTCGCTGTGTGCGTCGCTGTCGGCGTGGGCGATGCCGTCGCCGTGTGCGTGGCAGTGGCCGTCGCTGTGCGCGTGGCCGTCGGGCTGGGCGATGCCGTCGCGGTCGGGGTGGCGGTGGGCGATGCCGTGTACGTGGCTGTCGGGCTGGGCGATGCCGTCGCCGTGCGCGTGGCGGTGGGTGATGCCGTGCGCGTGGCCGTCGCTGTGCGCGTGGCTGTGGGGCTGGGCGATGCCGTCGCCGTGCGCGTGGCTTCGGCTGTTGCCGTGCGCGTCGGCGTCGGGCTGGGCGATGCTGTCGTCGTGCGCGTGGCGGTGGCCGTTGCCGTGTACGTGGCCGTCGCCGTGCGCGTCGCCGTCGGTGAGGCAGTGGCCGTCGCTGTGCGCGTGGCTGTCGGGCTGGGCGATCCTGTCGCCGTGCGCGTGGCGGTGGGCGATGCCGTGCGCGTGGCTGTTGCCGTTGCCGTGTACGTGGCCGTTGCCGTGCGCGTCGCCGTCGGCGTGGCGGTGGCCGTCGCCGCGCCGGCGGTCGTGGGCGTGGGGGTGGCCAGGTCAACGACCAGCGCGACGAAGTGTCCCTCCGGCCAGGTGAGATAGTCGTTCGTCCACGGTTGCTCTGGGATCGAGTCGGCTGCCATCCCATCCACGAAGAAGGCGATGATTTCTCCCTCGCGCATCCCCGGGACCCCGCCCTCCTCGCCGTAGACATACATGCCGGTCTCGCCGTACTGCCCGTCCTGGAGGACGGTGACACAGCCCACCGCGTCGCCGCGCGGACTGCGCGCCAGCACTACCGTGCCGGGCGGCGCGGGCGCGCCATTCACCGTCACGGAGCCGTAGACGATCGTCGCCCGGCCGGTGATCGCTACAGGCACGCAGAAATCCGCAGGTCCCTGGAGCCCACCCCTGACGTTCGCTGCGGCAAGGGCACCCACCAGGGCCAGCGCGGCGAAACACGCGGCCGGCCACAGCCACCGACGCCCCACCCACCGCTCCACTCTGACCGGAGGTGCGGGCGGGCGGGCCAACGGCGACTCGACCGGATGCCCTGCCTGTCTACTTCTCCACATCGCCCTTTCGCTCGTCTGCCGAACTATGGTAGAATTATCTGACAATAGAGAAGACGTGAAGCGGGGTCTCATGGCAACGCCTGCCGCCCCATGTTGTGCGCTTCACAAAACAGGAGCCCTCATGCCCGATAGAATCCTGGTTTGCGTCGCCTGGCCTTACTGCAATGGCGATATGCACATCGGCCATATCGCCGGGGCATACCTGCCCGCAGATATCTTCGCCCGCTATCACCGCCTGCGCGGCAATGAAGTGCTGATGGTCTCCGGATCGGATACCCACGGCACGCCCATCACCGTGCGCGCTGAGGAGGAGGGGATCACGCCGCGCCAGGTCGTGGACCGCTACCATCCGCGCAATACGGAAACGCTCATGCGCCTGGGCGTCAGTTTTGACCTGTTCACGGAGACCGACACCGAGAACCACTGGAGGGTCACGCAGGAGATCTTCCGCCGGCACGTCGAGAACGGCTACGTCTACCGCGATACCATGCAGCAACTCTACTGCGTGGACTGCGCCAAGTGGCTGGCCGACCGTTACGTGGAAGGCACCTGTCCCTTCTGCGGCTTTGAGGGCGCGCGCGGCGATCAGTGCGATAACTGCGGCCGGACCTACGACGCCATCGAGTTGATTGCCCCGCGCTGCCGGTATTGTGGCGGGACGAACATCGAAGTGCGCAGCACCGAGCACTTCTTCCTCGACCTGGCCAGGCTGACTGACCCCCTGCTGGCGTGGATCAACGATGGCAAGAAGGACCACTGGCGGCCGAACGTGATGAACGCCACGCGTTCGAGGCTGGAGAGCCGCCAACTGCGCGGCCGGCCGATCACGCGCGACATCTCCTGGGGCATCCCGATCCCGTTCCCCGGCTACGAGGATAAGCGCATCTATGTCTGGTACGATGCCGTGATCGGCTACTTCGCGGCGAGCCTGGAATGGGCCGCGCTGACCGGCGATGGCGAGGCCTGGCGGGGATGGTGGCAGGACCCGGCAGCGCGCAGTTACTATTTCATCGGCAAAGACAACATCGAGTTCCACACCATCATCTGGCCCGGCATGCTCATCGGCTACGACCGCAGCCTGAACCTGCCCTACGATGTGCCGGCTAACGAGTATCTCAACGTGGAGGGACGCAAGCTGAGCAAGAGCCGGCGCTGGCTGATCGTGATGCGCGATGCCCTGGAGCGCTACGATCCCGATCCCTGGCGCTATGCGCTGGCGGCCAGCCTGCCCGAGGCGCAGGATGTCAACTTCACCTGGGAGGAGTTCGTCCGGCGCAACAATGAGGAACTGGTGGCCACCTGGGGCAACCTGGCCAACCGGGTGCTGGGCTTCGCCTACAAGCGCTTCGACGGCCGGGTGCCGGCGCCTGGCCCGCTTGGCGATGCGGACCGCGCCTTGCTGGATCAGGTGGAGCCGGTTTTCGAGCGCGTGACGGCACTCCTGGATGCTGTGCGGCTGAAGCAGGCGCTGGGCGAGGCGATGGGGCTGGCCCACGAGGCCAACCGCTACTTGAACGTCAAGGAACCGTGGCAGCAGATCAAGACCGATCCGGTCGCGGCGGCCACCACGATCTACGTTGCGCTGCGGGTCATTGACACCCTGAAGGTCCTCCTGGCGCCGTTCCTGCCGTTCACCTGCCAGCGGCTGCACGGCTACCTGGGCTACGACGGGGAGTTGTTCGGCCGGCTCTACATGGAAGAGATCGCCGAGAACCAGAAGCGGCACGTGGCGCTGCGCTATGATCCGCTGCCGTGCTCGGCGGGTTGCTGGGCGCCCAGCGGATTGGCGCCGGGGCAGGCGTTGCGCCCACCCGAGGCGCTCTTCCGCAAACTGGAGCCGAGCGTGGTGGATGCGGAGATCGAGCGCATGGCGGCGGGAGGCTGACGAGGCCCGTCGCCGCCGGGCGGAGCCCTCACGCCTGTCCGGCAGTTCTGTGCTTTAGGTTGTACACAGTTATCCACTACCGGCGGCTAGTTATCCACAGGGCGTATCCCCGCCTCCGCAGCACATGGGCGGCGAGGCACATCACCGTGCGATGACGGCCAGTTCCAGCTCCAGGAGGCGCGCAAGTTTCTCGATCTTCCCCAACTGGCGTCCCACACCGAGGGCGCAGTGGTGTGTTGGCCCTTCTGCCGACCAGCGATTCATGAACTCGGCCGGGTCGAGGCCGAACCGCAGCCTGGAGTTCGTGTTGCCGATCTCCAGCCGCGGGCCAGGCAGCGACTCGCCCTCGGCTGCCAGCATCTTCAGCCGCCCGTTGCCGGTCTGAGTCACAGCCAGGATCGTGATCGGCCCGAGCCGCACGTTGAATTCCACGGAGATCCCGTAGCCGCGCTTGCCGTGGTAGAGGCCCAGGCCGCGCAGCACCGGCTTCCCTTCGCTGATCGCCACATGCCCGGGCCCGTCGTGCCCCATCAGGACGAAGTCCTCGTTGAAGTCCAGCGCGTAGAACTCGGTGTAGGAACCGCCCGCCCCGAAGCGATCCATGATCAGCATCGCCACGCAGTTCTTCAAGTCACCCTCGCCCGAGGCAGGGATGCCGCGCGCCGTCAGGAGTGAGTTGCCGACGATCACGCTGGCGCCCAGCTCCTCGTTGGCGTTGCCGTGGAGCCCGCGGTAGTAGTAGGCCAGGCCATCCAGGTCGAAGTCGGCGACCAGGCGATCGAGGCCGCACGCAACCTGGGCCGCCCAGCGCAGCCCCTCCTCGGTCACGGGCATTGAGATGCGGTCGCGGCCGGGCTTTGCGATCTCGAAAACATCCTGGATTTCGGCGATCTTGGCGGCGATTTCACTCTCCGTCACAGCCTCGACGCGGTCGTGGAGATCGTCCATCTCCAGCACCTCGATGTGAACTCCGAGCTGGCCGTGGTGCATGGTGAAGTCGGAATACATGTCGAGCATGCCGGGATAGGTGTGCCCCAGGAAGCCGATGCGCGCCCTGCGCAAGGCGCGCCTTACCCCCGCTGCGGCGATCCATTCTTCGATCTCCCGCCAGGCGCGATCGAAGTAGCGCCCGGCCCGACCCTCCGCAGGCTCCAGCAAACCGGTCACCGCGTTGAACGGGATCCCGCTTCGCAGGAACGCGTTGGCGATCTCCGGCACGCAGCAGGCGGGACAGTTGGCCAGCCATTCGCCCGTGTCGGTGTTTGGGTAGTCGAGGGCAGGAGTCGGCTGCAGGTTGAGGACCAGCACGGGAGCCCGGCCGCCCTGGACCGCCGGCAATACCTGGGATGAGGTGGCGTAGGTCCCGACGTAGCAGACGATCAGGTCTACGGTCTCGCGGGCAAACAGTTCCCCGGCGACGGCTGCGGCGGGTGCTGTGTCCACCAGCCCCGCCGAAACGACCTGGGCGCCCATCTTTGCCAGCCTGGCCTCAACCCCGCGCTGGTAACCCTCGAGCCGCTCCTTCAGGCCCTCGAATTGGGGCCAGTACGCGGCCAGCCCGATGCCGAACACGCCGATCTTGGGGCTGGCCTGTGATCTACCTCCCATGGTTCCTATCCTCTGCACCTGTCGCAACCCCAGGCGCGCTACGCGTAGAACCCGTACTCGTACGCCGCTTCGTAGAGGGCAAGCACATTACGAGGTGGCACACCGGCCTGGATGTTGTGCACGTTATTGAAGACGTATCCGCCGCCCGGCTTGAAGATCTCCACGTTCCGCCGCACCTCTTCCTTGACCCGCTCGGGAGAGGCGAACGGCAGGATGTGCTGCGCGTCGATCCCGCCGCCCCAGAACACCAGGTTCTTCCCGTACTTCTGCTTCAGCCTGACGGGGTCCATGCCCGGCGCGCTGATCTGCACCGGGTTGAGGATATCTATCCCCATGTCAATGAGATCGGGGATATACTCCGAGCAGTCGCCGCAGGTGTGGTACCAGATCTTGGCCTTCGTGTGGGCCCTGATGGCATCCACCACCCGTTGCTGCCGCGGCCGCACGACCCGCCGGTAGAATCTCGGGGAGAAGAGCGGCCCGTTCTGGCCGGCCAGATCATCCCCGATCATGACGACGTCCAGCAGGTCGCCGACCTCCCCAAGGAACCCCGGCATCCAGTCCACCCAATACTGGCAGGTGTGGTCAATCAGCGCCTCGCAGAACGCCGGGTTGTCCAGCATATCCATGAACCAGCGCTCCAGGCCGCGCATGTACCAGCAAATTTCGTAGGTCACGCCGCAGATGCCGCTGGAGAGCGCGTAGGGCGTGTTCTCGCGCAGCGCCAGCGCCCGGGCCCGCACGCCCGTGAACCGCGTCGGATCCTTGCCGTCCGGCCAGGGATAGCGCTCCAGGTCGGCGATGGTGGCGTTGGCCAGGGGATGGTATGTGATATCCATGTAGAGCATCTGATCGGACGGCATGGACCAGACGACGCCGAATTCGTCCCGCAGGTCATACCAGAGTTTGCCATCGCGCCAGTTCTCCGCGATGCCCCCCTGGAAACTGTCCGGTCCGTGCGCCGTGACATAGCGGAAGTCGGCGTGCAGCAGTTCCAGGACGCGCTCCGACGGGATGACCAGTTGCTGCACCGGATCGAGCATTCGGATCTCCTCCTCGTAGCCGAGGTAGGCGATCAGTTCTTGATAGGCAACCCGGTGGATGCCGGTCTGGAAGCCCCCCAGGTCAATGGGAATGCGATCGGGCTCGCCGTGGTTCAGCGCCAGGCGCACGCGCTCGCGCGGAGTCATTGTTTCACGATGTTGGGTCACTGCCGCCTCACTCTCAATTGATCCACTGCCACCGCCAGCAGCAGCACCAGGCCGCGGGCGATTTCCTGATAGTACGCGCTCACGTTCAGGAGAACCAGCCCGTTGTTCAGCGTCCCCATGATCAGCACGCCCAGGAAGGTGCCGGGGATAGTCCCTTTGCCGCCTGCAAGGCTGGTGCCGCCCAAGATGACGGCGGCGATGACACTCAGTTCGATGCCGGTAGCGGCCTGCGGCGCGCCCGCGCCGAGCTCCGCCGTCAGGAGGATGCCGCCGATCGCGGCGCCGATGGAGCACACCAGATAGACAAGCCGCTGCGTGCGCTTGACCGGGATGCCGGCCAGTCGGCTGGCCTGCTGGTTGCCGCCGATGGCGTAGATGGCGCGCCCATAGGTCGAGTAACGGAAGACGATATGGCTGATGACGAGCAGGATCAGCAGGATCACTACCGGCACGGGGACGACCTTGAACACGAAGCCACGCCCCCACCAGCCGAAGGTCTCGCTCATCACGACCTGTGTCAGGCCGCCGGAGAAGACGAAGGCCAGGCCGCGCGCGATAGAAAGGGTCGCCAGCGTGGTGATCAGCGGGTTGATGCCGATCCAGGTCACCGCCAGCCCGTTGATGAGGCCAAAGACCACCCCCACCAGGAGGCCGAGCAGAGAGGCCCCCCCGATGCCGATGCGGGGCTCCATCTGGGCGATCGTCACGCCCACCAGGGCCACGACGGCTCCCACTGACAGGTCAAGGCCGCCGGAGACGATCACCATCGTCATGCCGAGAGAGATGATGCCGATCACCGCGACGGCGAGCAGGACATCGAGGAAGTTGTTGACGCTCAGGAAGTAGGGCGACAGGACCGAAAGCAAGATCAGCATGACCGCATAGACGGCGAGCAGGGCGATGGTCCCCGGCAAGCGCGATGCGCGGGCCCGGCTCGCCGCGCCTCGGATGCGCAGGCTCGCCCGGCTGGGGGAGGGTTCTGCCCCTTGACGAGGGCGTTCGAGGCTCATAGGCTGCCTCCTGCCGCTGCATTGAGCAGTTGGGCCTGCGTGACGTCGGCACCGGGGAACTCAGCGGTAATGCGGCCCTGGCTCATGACGAGGATCCGGTCGCTGATGCTCATCACCTCGGGCATGTCCGAGGAGACGATCAGGATAGCCAGGCCCTGTTCCTTGAGCCCCTCGAGCAGTTTGTAGATGTCGGCGCGGGCGCCCACGTCCACGCCCCAGGTCGGCTCATCCAGGATCAGCACCCTGGTCTCTGCCTCCAGCCAGCGAGCCAGCACCACCTTCTGCTGGTTGCCGCCGCTCAGGAAGCGGACCTCCTGCTCGATGGTGCCCGACATGCGGATGGCGAGCTTCTGAACCCATCCCCACACGCGACGTCGCTCGCGGCTCTCATCGAAGAAGCCCAATCGGGTCGAGGCGGGCCAGTTGGCCAGCGTCACATTCCCGCGCACGCTCATGCTCATCACCAGCCCCTCAACTTTGCGGTCCACAGGCACGAACCCGATGCCGGCATTGCGGGCTTTTTGGGGGTCGCTCACCAGCACCGGCTTCCCGCCCACGAGGATCTCCGGGTTGTCCGCCGGCTCCGCGCCGAAGAGGGCCCGGCTGAACTCCAGGTGGCCTGCGCCCAGCAGGCCGAAAATGCCGAGGATCTCGCCGCGGTGCAGTTGCAGGCTGATGTCCTGGAAGAAGCCCTTACGCGTGAGCCCGCGCGTCTCCAGCGCCACCTCCTGAGACTCGGGGGCGCGTGCGGCAGAGATCTCGGCAACGTCGTGCCCGACCATCATGCGCACCAGATCGCGACGGGTTACATTGGCTACCTCCACCGTGCCGACATCCTTGCCGTCGCGGAGCACCATAGCCCTCTGGGCGATGCGGAAGACTTCGTCCAGGCGATGGGAGATGTAGATGATCGCCACCCCCTGGCCGCGCAGGCTGACGATGGTCTCAAAGAGCAGGTCCACCTCGCGGGGCGTCAGGGCCGCCGTAGGCTCGTCCATGACCAGGATGCGGGCCTTTGCTGAGAGGGCCTTGACGATTTCGACGACCTGTTTTTGGGCCACCCCCAGATCGCGCATCGGCGTGCGGGGGTCAATATCCACCTGCAGCAAGCCCAGCAATTCGCCGGCGCGGCGGTATGCCTCCGGCCAGTCCACCAGCCAGTTGCGGCCCCGGCCACGGCGGCGCGGCAGGTGCCCCATGAGCAAATTCTCGGCCACGGTGAGGTCGGGCGCGTAGTGCAGCTCCTGATAGATCACGCGGATGCCGTGCACCTCGGCGTCGCGGGGTGTTGGGATCTCCACGGGCAGCCCGTCAATGTAGATCTGCCCCGCGTCCTTGGTGTAGTCGCCGTTGAGGATCTTGATCAGGGTGGACTTGCCCGCGCCGTTCTCGCCGAGCAGCGCCAGAACTTCGCCGGCCTGGGCCCGCAGCGTGACGGCATCCAGCACCTTGACGCCGAAGAAGGACTTGGTGATCTCGCGCATTTCGAGGAGCGGATGATCGTCTGCCATGTTACCTCCGCTGTCGCGCGAGCCGGTTGGTTCGCACCTGGTCGAAGCCCACGGCCAGCAGCAAGACCAGTCCCCGCGCGACCTCCTGATAGTACGAGGAGACATTGGCGATGATCAGGCCGTTGTCCAGAATGCGCAGGATCAGGACGCCCAGCAGGGTGCCCAGGATCGTCCCTTTGCCGCCGGCCAGGCTGGCGCCGCCCAGGATCACGGCGGCAATGGCTGTCAACTCCAAACCGGCGGCGGCCTTCGGAAAGCTGGCGCCCAACTGCGCGGCCAGGATCACGCCCCCCAGACCGGCCAGCACGCCGCCGGCCGTGTAGACCCAGAGGCGCACGTTATCCACGGCGATGCCGGAGAGCCTGGCGGCATCGGCGCTGCCGCCGACCGCGTAGACGTTGCGGCCGAAGCCCGTGTACCCCATGACGACAAAGATGATGGCATAGACAACCAGCATGATGACGAGGGGCACCGGCACGCCGCCGATCGAACCGACCCCGATGAACCGGAACGAGGGGATGTTCAGCAGGTTGGTCTGGCCGCTCGAGATCACGAACGCCAGGCCGCGCGCAATCGAGAGGGTGCCCAGGGTGGTGATGATCGGGTTGATGCGCAGCCGCGTGTTGATCAGCCCGTTCGCCAGCCCCACCACGACCCCGGAGGCCAGGCCTACCGCCGTCGCCGGCCAGATGGGGAGCACTTTGTTGGTGTACAGTATGCCGATCACCACCCCGCTGAGGGCTGCGGTCGCGCCCACCGACAGGTCGAACCCTCCGTGGATGATGACCAGGGTCTCACCGGCTGCCACCACGCCGACGATCGCCAGGGTCTGGGCGATGTTAATGATGTTCGGCAGCGACAGGAAGTAGGGCGAGATCGCCGAGAAGGCGACGATCAGCGCAACCAGGGCGATGAGAAGCCCGGCATTGGCGCTGCCGAGGATCTGTTGCCAGCGCGGCCTGGCGCGAGCCAGCCGCCCGCTGGTGGTCGAGGTAACGGTCTTCATGGGCACCCCTGAAGGTTCTACCCGTTATGCCTGCCCCTGGCTGCCCTGGTTCCGCCGCGCCGGTTAGCGGCTGTCGGGCGGATCCAGGGTCACGGGTGGCCGGACGGTCCTGGGAAACCGGGCCTCCCTGGGAAGCCCGGTTTCCGCAGCGACCTGACCACTACTGAGAGCAGGCTCCGGGATAGATCTGCTCGATATTGTCCTTCGACACGAACACATGGTCCACGTAGATCGAAGGCGGCACCGGTTTACACTCCAGCAGTTCCAGCATGGCCGGGATGATCTTGTCGCCGTACTTCTCGGGGAAGTAGGCGGTCGAACCGTAGTAGACGCGGTCCTCCTTGCAGATCTCGGGCCAGCCGGACGGGTCGGCGTTCTGGCCGATTACCTTCACATCGCCGCGGCGGTTGGCCGCCTCGAAGGCGGCGATGGTGCCCAGCGCCGTGCCGTCGTTGATGGTCATGGCCACGTTGTGCTTGGCCGTGGGTGGGATCTTCGGCAGGGTGTCACCGACCACACGGCGCGCCTCTTCCTGGGTGTTCTTGCTATCCAGGTGGAAGATGTTCTCCTCCGGCACCTTGTTCGTGATCGTGTCCTGCAGGCCCTCGAGCATGCCCTGCATGCGGGCGGCCGGGATCGGTCCGGACTGCGGCAGTTCCAGCATCAGGATGTAGTCCACGCTGCCGCCCCAGTTTGCGTTGACCCACTCGCCCAGCGCCTCGCCGGCCAGGCGCCCTGCCTTGTAGTTGTCGGCGCCGAAGAAGGTCGCCCCGGGCATGGGGATGTCAATGGCGATCACCGGGATGTTCTTGGCGCGGAACTTGGACATGATCACGTTGCCGAACTTCTCATCGGTCTGGAACTCAACCACGCCGTCGCAGCCCTGCGTGATGAAGCTGTTGGCGTTGTTGAGGGCGGTAGCGCCATCCAACTTGTTGTCGGCCAACACCAGGTCAATCCTGCCGGTGGCCTTGGCGGCGTTCTCGATGCTCTCGCGCACCAGTTTGGTGAAGACGATGTCTTCTGTCAAATTGGCGAAGCAAATCTTGTACCTTTCCTTCTGGGTGGCGCACTCCGATGGCGGCACGACAGTCACCTGCACCTCAACCGTCTTCTCGACGATCTTCTCCACCGGCTTTTCGACGACGACGGTCTGGATCTGCGGCGCTACCGGTGTGGGCGCCACACAGGCGCCGAGGGCCACTGTCAGCATGGCCAGCAGGGCGAGCACGTGGAATACCTTGGACACCATCTCTTGCCTCCTTCTGTGTTGCGAAAATACGGGGTCTGTGGGCTGCTCTACGAGACATCTTCCCTAGCTCCTGACCGGCTGGACCACCACCTCCTTTCATCGGGCCGGCATCCCGTCCCGCGCTACTGCAGGACCTGGTCCGGGTACAACTCGCGCATGTTCTCAGCAGTGACGAAGATGTGTTGCATGTAGACGGCCGGCGGCACCGGCTCGTGGCGGAGGATGCTCAGCGCCAGCGGGATCAGGTGCTCGCCGTAGCGCTCCGGCATGTAGGCTGTGGATCCGACCAATCGCGAGTCGGGCCGCAGGATTTCCTCGCGCGCCCGTCGGTCGGCGCCCTGGCCTACGACGATGACATCATCGGCCCGGCCGGTCTTGCGGGCGGCGGCAATCGCGCCGACTGCCGCGTCGTCGTTGAACGAGATCACCGCGATCCGGTGCGCGCCGGCCAGGGTTGCGTCCAGCAGCGCCGCGCGCATGTTGGCCTCGGTGGTCTCAGCTGTGTTCCCGCTGTCCAGGCGGAGGATCTTCGCTTCCGGCAGAGGGCCCACGAGCGCTTGCAGGCCCTCGATCTGGCCGCGAATGCGCGCGGCGGGCAACGTCCCGGCGCGGGGCTCCTCCAGGACGATCAGGAGATCGAGATCGCCCTGCCAGTGCTGGCGCACCCAGTTGCCCAGGGCCGCGCCGGCCATTTGCCCGGCGCGGTAGTTGTCCACCCCGAAGAAGGTGGCACCCACCATGGGGATATCCACCGCGATCACGGGGATGCCCGCCTCACGGCATCGGGCCATGATCACGTCGCCCGCCCGCTCATCAATCTGGTACTCGATCAACAGGTCGAGGCCCTGCGCGATGAGCCGGTCGGCCACCCCGATGGCGACCTGCCCGTCGAGCTGGTTGTCCGCCACGATCAGATCCACGATCCCGGCGTCGTGCGCGGCGCGCTCCAGCCCGCGGCGCACGTCCACGGCAAAGGGGATCTGCTCGCTCAGGTTGGCGAAGCCGATCCGGTAGTGCGTGACCTCTTGCGCGCAGGGCGAGTAGGTGGAAACCGTGTTGACCGCGCAGACGGTCAAGACGGTGCACGTCTGCCGCAGTTGCTCGATCCAGGCGGGCGCCAGGCCGCTGTCAGTGAAGATGTGGGCCACCTGGTCGAGGCGGGCGAAGGGGGTCAGGTCGAGCCGGCCGAACTTGCTGGAGTCAATCAGGGCCACCACCGAACCTGCGGAGGTGATCATCCGGCTCTTGAGTTGCGCCTCCTCGATGTCGTCTTCGGTAAGGCCAGCGCCGGGCGTGAAGCCGGTGCAGGAGACAAACGCGGTCTTGATGTGCAGTGTCCGGAGGAGCGGCTCACTCAACAGCCCCGTCACCGAGGCCCCGTTCTGCCGCAAAGTGCCGCCCAGCAGGATGACCGTGTTCGTGGGGTTGGCGGCCAGCCGCCGGCCGACCTCGATGCCGTTCGTGACGACGGTCAGCCTGCGCCGGCCCTCCAGGAAGCGGGCCATATGATAGACCGTGGAACTGGCGTCGAGCAGGATGGCGTCCCCATCTTCTACCAGGTCGGCGGCCCAGCGGGCGATGCGCAGTTTTGCCGATTCGTTGGCACGGGCGCGGGCGGCGAACTCGGGGCTTTCGGCTCCCTGCCCGTTACTCGGCACGGCCCCCCCACGTACGCGAGTGACCTGCCCTGCCTCGGCGAGGGCGTTGAGGTCATTCCGGATCGTCCCCTCGGAGACTTCCAGCAGGCGCGCCAGCTCGGGCACCCGGATGCCGGGCTGCTCCCGCAGAAGGGTCAGCAGGCGCTGGCGTCGCTGGAAGGTGGTCACGACAGGTCGCTCCGGCTCGCCCGACAGGGCCAATTCTTCGGCTACGGCCCCCCGCAATGCGCGCAACCGGGGAGTCACGGCCCGTTGCGGGCGCGCGGATGGGTAGCAGGCAACTGTTGAAACTCGACAATTCAACTATAGCACGACTGGCGAAGATTGTCAATAGGTTTCGGAAAATTGTTGAAATTTGTTGATTGGGGGGCTGCCACGGCACCGCGGGGGTAGATCTCGACGGGCAGCGTCTCTACGTGGAGCCGGACCGCGGCTCTGGAGCGCGCGGGCCGATCCCCCTGTAGTACGCCTGCGCCAGAAAGACCGAACCGATGTTGAGCAGGCCCACCACCAGGAAGGGCAGCCCGGCGCCGGCGGCGACGAGCCAGCCGCCCAGCAACGACCCGGCGATCATGCTCAGGCTCCAGGTCGAATGGAGCAGCCCGAAGGCCGAGGCGTGGTCGGGCTTGGCAACGCCGTCCGCCACCCATACGTACATCAACGTGGAGAGGGACCAGGCTGCCGCCACGCCCAGCACCCCGAACAGAAACAGCCCCCAGGCCGTCCCCGCGGCAGCCGCCAGGGCGAGGCCCGAAACGATCACGGCGCTGTAGGCGATCAGCGTCGGGACGCGCGCCCCCCAGCGATCGGCCGCCCGGCCGGCTGCCAACTGCGCTGCAGAAGCCAGGACGAGGGTCGTCGTGCCGTAGGCGGCCACCAGCGCCTTGCTGCCGGAGAGGCTGTTGAGCAGCAGCGGGATGAGCACCGTCAACATGCCGTAGAAGATCGTCGGCAGGCTGCGCAAGCCCAACAACAGCCGGACCTCGGGCCGTCGGGTCATGGGCAGGGCCCCGGCCCAGAACGCCCGCAGGGTCGCCGGTTCCGTTGAGCGATCCCTGAGATAGGCCAGCAGGGAGACGGCGATGAGGGTCGCGACGACGATGGCGGCCACCTCGGCCAGGCCAAAGGCGGTGAAGCCGCTGCGCTCGATGATTGCGCCGGCGACGGGGTTGCCGACCACGCCGCCGGCCGTGAAACTCAGCATGTAGACTGAAGCGAGGACCCCCAACGACCCGCGGGCGCTCAGGCGGGTGAGATAACTGGCGCCGCCGACGGTGATGAAGGCCAGCCCCGCTCCGCCGGCAAACCAGAGCGCCGCCACCAGCCAGGGCGCTCGGAGCAGGAAGGCCAGGGCGCCAACGGCCGAGAGCGCCAGGCCGCCCACCAGGACCCACTTGCTGCCGAGCCTTCCGGTGAGCGTCCCTCCGAACAGCGCCGCCGCCATGCCCGCCACCAGCGCGCCGGAGACGACCAGGCTGATCACGTCCGGGGTCAGGCCCACCTGTTCCTGCAGGTACACCGGGAAGAAGGTGACCTGCGGGCCGTACCAGACGCCGTTCAGCGTCTGCACGCCGATCAGCGCGATCGCCGGCCACCAGGCCGCTCCCCGCCACTGGGTCCACATCCTGCGCCATTCGCTGACTGCCACGTGACTTGCCTCCTGGTTGCGGGCGTCCTGATTCCGGCCACTGACCGGCGCAGTATACCAGCCACAGGGGCCGCGGCAAAGTCCGGCCCCGCCGGCCTCGATTGACTTCGCGGCGCGGGATAGATACAATGGCGCTGCCGTAGCACCCCCAGCAAGGAGAAGAGGATGAAGAGCAGTCCACCCCCTGCCGATGGCCAGATGTTGCGCTTCAGCGTCCTGAAGCCGGGCGAGGCGGCGCGCGTCCACGAACGATCGCTGCAAGTCTTGGGCGAGACCGGCATCCTGTTGCACTATCCGCCGGCCCGGCGCCTGCTGCGCGACCACGGTGCCGACGTGGATGATGCGCGCCAGCTGGCGCGCATCCCGGCTCACCTGGTGGAAGAGGCCCTGCGGTCAGCGCCGCGCCAGGTCAACCTCTTCAGCCAGGCCGACCCGCGCAAAGACTGCTGCCTGTATCTGGACGGCCCGCGCTACGCGCGCACAACCACCGGCCTCAACTGGATCGTTGATGCGCGTGCCACCCGCCGGCGGCCCGTGGTGGAGGCTGATGTGGTCAACTGGACCCGCGTCATCCACGCCATGCCGAACATCGCCATCGCCGGCTCCCTGAACGACCAGGAAGAGGCGGCCAAGTCGGAGGAGGTGCGCTGCCTGGCGCGCATGTTGCACTTCACCGACAAGCCGTTGATGTTCTCCGCGTTCAGCGGGGAGGGCATGCGCTGGCTGTGGCGGCTGACCGAGGTGGCGCAGCCCGACGGGCGCCTGCCGCGCCTCATGGTGCTCTCCTCCGTCAATAGCCCGCTGGTCTACGGCTGGGGGCAATGCGAGGCGGCCATGGCATCTGCCGAATTGGGCATCCCGGTCTGCGTCAACTCCTCGGCAGTCGCCGGCGCGACCGCCCCTGTCACCCTGATCGGGAACGTGGTGCAGATGAATGCCGAGATGCTGGCCGCGCTGACGATCCTGCAGTTACACCGTCCCGGTTGCCCGGTGGTGTACGCGGCCCATCCGATGGCGATGGACATGAAGACCGGCATGGCGTCCATCAGCATGGGCGAAGTCGGCTTGATGTCGGCCGCCTGCGTCGAGATCGGCCGCTTCTACGGCCTGCCGACCGCCTCCAACGGGATCTGCACCGACGCGTGCACGCCGGACCCGATGGCCACGCTCGAGAAATGGGCCAACGGCTATCTGCCCTTCATGGCGGGCGCCAACGTCAACGGCGGGGCCGGGTCGCTGGCCTGCGTGGGCACCGTCAGCCTGCAGCAGATTGTGATGGACAACGACATCTACGGGCACTTCTTCCGGCACGCGCGCGGCCTCCAGGTAGACGATGAGCGGCTGGCGGCGGAGGTCATCGCGAGCGTGGGTCCCGGCAACTCCTACATCATGGAGGAACATACGGTGGCCCACTTCCGCCGCGAGTACTACTACTCTCCTCTGGCCAACCGGCTCAGCGCACCCGCCTGGGAAGCGGCCGGTTCCCGCGATGCACTGGAGCGGGCGGCCGACACCGTGCGGGACATCCTGGCGGCTCCGCCACAGCCGTTCCTCAGCGAGGAGCAGTCGCGCGAGGTGCAGGCGCTGCTGGCCAGGGCCGAGGCATCGCTGGCGGACCTGGAGATGCACGTGTAAGGCGGGGCGCTGGAGCGTCCGAGCGCCTACCCCAACCAGTCGGCGGCCGTCAGGGCGTAGACCTTGGTCAGCGCCACCAGGTCGTCCAGGTCCACCCATTCGTCCGGCGCGTGGGCGTTGCCGCCGCGCGGCCCCAGGATCACGACCGGGGTTGGGCTGAGCAGGTTGAAGACGAAGCCGTCGCAGGCGAAGGGCGCGGGCCCGAAGTCGGGAGCCCGGCCGGTCACCGCCGCCAGGTGGGTCGTCAGCACCCCGAGGATGGGATGGTCTTCGGGCATGCTGCTGCCGGCCAGGAACCGGGTCCGCTCCTCCCAGCGGGTCGTAACCCGACCCACGGTCGGTATCGTCTCGGCCGCCTCCGCGACGACGGCCCTCAGTTCGGCCTGCAGCGCTTCTTCGGTCACCCCGGGCGGGATCTCGATCCAGAACTCGACCCAGGCGGTCTGGGGGATGGCTTCACCGGTGCCCCAGGGGAGCAGTTCGCCGGCGCGCATGGCGAACGGCATCAGCGGGAAGGTGTCGTTCTCGAAGCCCCGGGGCTTGGGACGCGTCTGGCGCGCCTGGTTGTAGCGGTCCAGGGCAGCCAGCAGATGGCCGAGGGCCGTCACCGGGTCTGGCAGAACCGCCTCCCCGAAGCCCATGCCGACTCCCTCGGCGCAGGTGAAGAGGCGGAACTGCTGGCCGCCGCGGTGGGCAATGCTGACGAGCATATTGTTCGGCTCCGGCAAGATGGCGGCGTCAGCGTTGTAGCCGCGCAGCCGGCAGGCCAGCGTGCCGTTGGCACCGCCGAACTCCTCGTCCACCACCGTCTCCAGGATCAGATCGCCGTTCAGGTTGAGGCCCAGTTCGCGGACGCAGCGCGCGGCCATGAGATAGGCGGCAATGCCGCCCTTCATGTCGTTGGACCCCCGCCCATACAGCCGGCCGTCCTCAACCGTGCCATCCCACCAGCCGTATTTCCCCTCGCCGACGGTGGGCACGACATCCACGTGCCCCGTGAAGAGCAGCGATCTGCGGCCCGCAGCGAGCCCTACTGGTCCGTCGGGCTGCGAGGTCAGCACCCCGACGACGTTGGGGCGATCCGTATAGTCACGCCCCGGCCAGTACTCGGGATGCCCGGTCAGCCCCGGCACATCGTGCGGCGTGAAGACATCCACCCGGCAGCCGATGCCGCGCAGGAACTCGGCCACGAACATCTGGCACGCCTTCTCGTTGCCGTGCGGCTGCTTGTTCTCGCTGGGAATGCGGACGAGCGACTGCGCCAGCCCGATCAGATCCGATCGGTGGGCGTCTACCCACTCCACGATGGTGTTATGCAGGGATGCAGCCATGCCGTCTCCGCTCCTCTGTCTATCAATCGGCCAGTTGGCCGCCGTCAATCAGGATCGCATCGCCGTGGACGAACGAGGCGTCATCGGAGGCAAGGAAGGCGATCACTGCGGCAACCTCTTCAGGCCGCCCGGTCCGCCGCAGAGGGATCTTGGTCTGGATGTAGTTGTTCACGAACTCCTCGCTGTCCATGGCCTGGGTGCTTTCAGTGACGATGTAGCCGGGGCACACGCAGTTGACGCGGATGCCATACGGCCCGAGTTCCAGCGCCAGGGTCTTGGTCAGGAGCACCACCCCCGCCTTGGCGGCATTGTAGTGCGCGTAGTAGACCTCACCCGCCAGGCCGTTGGTCGAGGCCATGTTGACGATGACCCCTGAGCGCCGCTCCCGGAAGTACGGCACGAGGGCCTGCGTCATCAGGAAGGTGCCCTTGAGATCCACGCGCATGATGGCGTCCCAGCGCTCCTCGGTGATGTCCTCGAAGTGATCCTCGTAGTAGATGCCGGCGTTATTGACGAGGATGTCCACGCCGCCCATCACCTCCAGAGCGAACTGCACGGCAGCCATGTTGTCCGCCTTGACCGACACATCGGCGAAGAAGGGATAGACGGCCGCGCCCGTCTGACGGGCGATCTCGCCTGCTGTGGCCTGGGCGGCTGCCCGGTCTATGTCCGTGAAGACCACGGCCGCGCCCTCGGAGGCAAAGCGGGCCACCGTTGCCTTGCCGATTCCCCTGGCGCCGCCAGTGAGAAGTACGCGTCGGTTCTCGAATCTGCGCATGGTGTCATCCTCTGGGACGTGGGCTTGTGCGGCAGAAGCGCACGACGCTGCGCATTATAGCATCAAAGGCCCGGTGCCGCCCAACAGGCAGGCCTGTCGAACAGATCCGGTTTGGCGCAAGACGGCCTCCTGTCGTACACTCAGGCCCAGCGCGGGAGCGCGGTCGGCCGAAGCAACGATGCGACGTCCGCCTCCCAATGCACGCTCGGGGGTGGCACATTGCGATGAACCAACGCGAGAACCTGCTGCGCGCCGTGCGCTTCGAGAGGCCGGACGCCATACCGATGATCTTTCACATCAACCCTGCCTGTTGGCAGCACTACCCGCACGATGCCTTGCAGGATTTGATGGCGGCGCATCCCTACCTGTTCCCTGACTTCACGCCCGTGGAGCTGGTCAGGCCCGATCTCTCTCCGGTGCAGCGCAAGGGCCAGCCTTACCGGGATCCCTGGGGCTGTGTGTGGCACACCGCGGAAGATGGGATCACCGGCATCGTCATCGAACACCCGCTGGCCGACTGGGCGGCCCTGGCCACCTACCGGGCGCCGGACCCCGAGCATACCGACGGCCTGGTGCCGATAGATTGGGCGGCCGTCGCCGCGGCCATGCAGGCCGAGAAAGCGCGCGGCCGCCTGGCCCAGGCCACCCTCCGGCACGGACACACCTTTCTCCAGCTGTGTGACCTTCGCGGCTACAGGGCGCTCATGTACGACATGGCGGATGACGAGCCGCGGCTGTGGCGGCTGGTGGCCATGCTGGAGGAGTTCAACCTGGCCATCGTCGAGAGATTCATCGCCGCGGGGGCGGAGTGGCTGTCCTATCCCGATGACCTGGGGATGCAGACCGGCCCGATGATCTCGCCGGCGCACTTCCGGAGGTACATCGCGCCCAGTTACCGGCGGCTGATGCGGCCCGCGCTGGAGGCCGGCTGCGTCGTGCACATGCACTCTGACGGGGACATCCGGCTGTTGGTTGACGACATGATCCGGAGCGGCGTCCAGGTAGTCAACCTGCAAGACCTGGTGAACGGCATAGACTGGATCGCGGATACCCTGGCGGGCCGGGTGTGCATTGACCTGGATATTGACCGCCAGAAGATCACCCCCAAGGGCCGGCCGCAGGACATAGACGCCCTGATCCGCGAGGAGGTGGTGCGGCTGGGGCGGCGCGAGGGCGGCCTGATGATGATCTACGGCCTCTACCCGGGGGTGCCGCTCGAGAACGTGGCGGCCTTGATGGACGCGATGGAGAGGTACGCGACTTTCTACGCGTAGCCGCGCTTTTCGGGCCAATTGACAATCTGCGGATGGTATGTTATGATCGGCGCCGGTTCTGACCGTTCGCACAGGCGCAGCGCGCGCGGTTGCTCCCGGCGATCCGCCGGCGCGGGCCCTGGCTGTGCGCCCAGTCCAGCGCTTTGTAGAATGCACTGACGATGAGCAACTCCATGCCGCGCTCCGCTGCGTGCACCCGCTTCGGCCCCTCTGCTGCGCGCGGGCGCGTGCACCGCCCTTGCCGGGCGCGGCAACCCTCGTATCGTCTCAACCGGGTACACAATACCGCACAAGGAGGTTCACCGTGACAAAGAAGTATGGTGTAGGTATCGTCGGCGCGGGCTGGGTGGCCGGCGAGTACGTGAAGGCATTCCGTGATCACCCCCTGACGTATGTGGTTGGCATGTACAGCAAGACTCCGGACAAGGCCACTGCGCTCATGAGGACCCACGGCGTGGACGGCAAGGAGTTCAAGTCGTTCGAGGAAATGCTGGACGACAAGCGCATCAACATCATCGCGCACTGTGCCCATGCCGACACGCGGCCCGACATGATCAGCCGGGCGGCCTTGAGCGGGCGGCATGTCGTGATCGAGAAGCCGGTCAGCGTGACGCCGGAGGGCACCGCCCAGGTGCGCGAGGCGGTCACCAAGGCCGGCGTCAAGTCCATCGTCAGTTGCGTGCTGCGCTGGAACCCGCAGTTCGAGACCATCCGGGCCCTGATTGACGACGGCAAGCTGGGCGAACTGATCTACGCCGAGGCTGACTACTGGCACCCCATCGTCAAGGCCTACTCCGGCTACCCCTACTACATGAAGAAGGCGCACAGCGGCAGCAGCTTCGTCATTGCCGGCGTGCACGCGGCGGACATCCTGCGCTGGCTGGCCGGCGAGATCGTCGAAGTGGCCGCCTTCAGCGCTGGGCCGTTCCTCAACAAGGACTACGAGTATCCTCCGGTCTCGGTTGCTGCGCTCAAATTCGCCAACGGCGCCCTGGGCAAGCTGTCCAGCGTCATCGAAGGCGAGACCCCCTACGTCTTCAACTGTCGCATCTTCGGGACCACCTTGTCCGTGGATAACAACCGGATCCACTCTTCGAAGTGGTATCCCGGCATGACCGGCTATTTCGAATTTCCCACCATCAAGCCGGACAGCGGCGACGTGACGCATCATCCGTTCGTCCCCGAAATCCGGCACTTCATGGAGTGCATCGAGCGGGGGGTGGAGTCGCACGCCTCGATCCACGACATGTACAAGACGATGGCGCTCTGTTTCGCCATTGACGAGTCGGCAGCCAAGGGCGGCCAGCCTGTCAAGGTCAAGCTGGACTAGGCCTGCGGGTCTGGCGTCTTTGCGCAATCGGTTGCCGGAGATAGTTCCGGCGGGCGTTTCCAGGAGCAAGCCGCTCCCATAGTTCATCACCCCAAGAGGAGGCAAGAGGATGTCAGAGAAGAAGCTCTCGAGACGTGAGTTTCTCCGTTCGGCAGGTCTGGTGGGCGCTGGCGGTGTAGCAGCCGCCGGCCTGGCAGCCTGCCAGCCAGCGGCCCCAACCGCTGCCCCTGTCCAAGAGGCCGCGCCTACGACGGCGCCTGCCCAGGCTCCGGCTGCCCCAGCCACCAAGCGCGATATCAACGTGGTTGGGCTCTACCCGCTCAGCGGCATCATCGCTTCGGACGGCGCCGAGATGCGCAACGGTGTGGTCATGGCCGTTGATGAGATCAACGCGCTGGGTGGCCTGGTGGGCCACAAGCTCAAGTACATCGAGGTAGACGACAAGGACTCCCTGGGCGACCAGGTTCCCACCGCTTTCCGGCGCGCGATTGAGGTGGAAAAGGCGGATGTCATCTTCTCTGGCTACCATCTCCTCTCTGGGCCGGAATTTGATATCTGCGCCAACGCGGGGGTGTTGTACTACAACAACAACACGCAAAAGGCCTGGACGGACCGCTATCAGAAGGACCCCGAAAGATACTGGTCCATCTTCCAGACCGACCCCAACGAGGAGTGGTATGGCGGCGGCTTCGCCCGCTACCTGAACACCATCGTCGAGTCGGGCGAGTTCAAGCCCAAGGCCAAGACGGCCGCGATCCTGCACGGCGACGAGACCTACAGCACCTTCATCGGCACGACCTTCAACGACACGATCAAGGAGTTGGGCTGGGAGGTCGTGCTGAAGGACACCTTCACGGTGGGCAACGTGACCGATTGGGGCCCGTTACTCTCCAAGGTGCGCGATGCCAACCCGGCTGTCTTCTTCTCCGTGGACTACAACCCGGCGGAGAACGCCGCCATGATCAAGCAGTGGGCGGCCAACCCCCTGCCGGCGCTGGTCTACCAGCAATACGGCCCCTCGGTGCCCGAGTACCTGGAACTGGCGGGTGAGGCCGCCAACGGCGTGATCTGGGCCACGGTGCTGGGGTATCTGCCGGACAAGATCGGGCAGCAGTGGGTTGAGGCGTACAAGGCGAAGTTCAACCAGACGCCGGGCTACGCCAACGCGCCCGGCGGCTACGATCAGGTCTGGGTGTGGGCCAAGGCCGTGGCGCTGGCCGGCGACCCCTTCGACTACAAGAAGGTCGCCCGGATGACCGAGCGGGGCATCCACCGCGGCGTGACCGGCGCCAGCGCCTTCATCAACCACGCGGGCACGTGCTATCCGTGGCAGACGAACGATCCCTCGTTGGGCCAGGCGCACACCATCTACCAGATCCAGGATATGAAGCAGGTGCTGGTGTTCCCTGAGCCCTACACCACCGGCAAGTTCCAGACACCGCCCTGGTTCTAAGCGGTTCTCGGGTCCGCACGGGCCAACGCGATACGGCACTGGTCGTTCACCTGGACGAACGACCAGTGCCTGAGCAAAGCCTCACGAGCATCAAGGGTGTGCTATGGCGACGATCTTCGAATGCGAGAACGCCAACAAGGCATACGGAGGGCTGCACGCCGTCAAGGACCTGACCTTCTCGGTTGAGGAAGGGGAGATCTACGCGATCGCCGGGCCCAACGGGGCCGGGAAGACCACCCTTTTCGACACGATCACCGGCGTCTCTCCGCTCACCAGCGGGGTCATCCGTTTCGATGGCCGCGAGATCCAGCGCATGCGGCCCGATAGCATCTGCCGGCTTGGCATTGCGCGCACGTTCCAGACCACGACGGCCTTCGACACCCAGACGGTCCTGACGAACGTCCTGGTGGGCGCCATCCTGGGGCGCGGGGGCAGCACCGGCAACCCCACCATGCGCTTCTCGGATGAGGCGATCGAGGCCGCCCTGGACGCGCTCGAGTTCTGCGATATGCTGCATCTGCAGCGGCAGGAGGCCGGCAGACTGCCCGTCTTCGACCGCAAACGCCTCATGCTGGCGACGGCCCTGGCCACCAAACCCCGGCTCCTCCTCCTCGATGAGCCCGTAGGCGGCCTCAACCGCGCGGAGCGCGAGGCCATGGGCGCGCTGGTGCGCAAGGTGAACGACGCCGGCATCACCGTGCTGTTGATCGAACATGTGATGAAAGCGGTTCAGGCGCTGGCCAACCGCCTGCTGGTCCTGCATCACGGTCAGAAGATCGCCGAAGGCCCACCGGCCGAGGTCCTGCGAGACGAACGGGTGATCGAGGTCTACCTGGGAGGGTATGCCCGCGGGAAGGCGGCCGGCGGGAACAACGCCGGGCCGGAGCTGCGCCCCGGAGGTGGCAATCATGCTGAAGGTGACTGACCTGCACGCCGGCTATGCCGGCTCAGAAGTGCTGCACTCCCTCTCCATGCAGGTGGGGGACGGCGAGTGCGTGGTCGTCCTGGGGCCCAACGGCCACGGCAAGACGACCCTGCTGCGTGCCATCTCGGGGCTGATCCGCCCCACCGCCGGAACCGTGGAGTTCGATGGTCAGGTCATCTCCAACAAGCGCGCCTCCGACATCGTGGCCTGTGGCGTGGTGCACATACCACAGGGCGACCTGCCCTTTCCCGAACTGACCGTGATGGACAACCTGTTGCTGGGTGCCTATCGGCCGGAGGCATGGCGGGAACGCAAACAGAAGCTGGAACAGGTCTTCGAGCTGTTCCCCGCCTTGCGGGAGCGGCCCAACCAACTCGCGCGCAGCCTGTCGGGCGGCGAGCGCCGCATGTTGGCCCTGGGGCGCGGGCTGATGAGCAAGGCCAAGCTGCTCATGATAGATGAGCCTTCCCTGGGGCTGGCGCCTTTCCTCATCGAGAAGGTCTATGAGGCGATCCGCAACATCCGCAAGACGGGCTTATCGCTCCTGCTGGCCGATGAAAACGCCGATCATGTCGCCGGCCTGGCCGACCGGGTCTACCTGCTGGAAGGCGGGGTCCTGGTCAAGGAAGGCAGCGCGGACGAAATGCTTCGCGACGAGGCTCTGATGGCGGCATACCTGGGCTAGTGGGCGGCGCAGTCGCCCTCCCGGGATAGCAGGGTCGCGCAAGGAATACGGTGAAGACGGCATGGAAAAGCTGTTTCAAGCCATCTACAGCGGCATACTCTATGGTTCGGTCTACGGGTTGATGGCGATCGGCCTCACCCTGATCTGGGGCGCATTGCGCATGCTGAACCTGGCCCATGGCGCCCTGTACGTCGTGGGCGGCTACCTCGCCTGGACCGCGCTCAATCTTCTGAAGCTGCCGGCGCTGCCCGCCTTCGCGATCGGCATCACCGGGGCCGCCGTCGTCGGGCTGCTGATCCAGGTTCTGCTCATCAACCGGTTGGTGGGGCGACCTGCCTTCTTCAACGCCGCCATGATCGCCACCGTGGGCGCCTCGATCGTCATTGATAGCGCCGCGCTGCTGATCTATGGGCCGCGCGTCAAACAGATGCCCCCGATCATCAAGGGCCACTTCAAGATCCTGAACGTGGTCATTCAGTACCAGGGGCTGGTCATCATCGTTGTGGCTCTCGTCTCGCTGATCTTGTTGAGCATCTTCCTGCGGCGGACGCGCTATGGCCTGGCGATCCAGGCTGTGTCGCAACAGATGGACGCCGCCTTGCTGATGGGCATCCCCGCCGTGCTCACCTTCACGATCGTGATGGCGATCAGCGCCGGCCTGGCCGGCCTGGCCGGTGCGCTGCTCTCCTCGGTGTTCTATATCCAGCCGGGCGCCGGCTTCAATCCCATGGTCAAGGCGTTGGTGGTGACCATCTTCGGGGGCCTGGGCAGTGTCAAGGGCACGATCTGGGCGGCGTACATCATCGGCTTGCTGGAGGCCTTCCTGCAGGTGTACTTCGGCGCCGGCTGGGCCTTGCCCGGCCTGTTCCTGTTCATGATCCTCATGCTGGTGATTCGCCCGAGCGGTCTGTTCGGACAAGGGGAGGTGCAACGGCTATGATCCGGGATATCGCGACACCAGAGTCGAGAGCCAGCAGGCTCGCCCGGCGGCTGGATGCGGCGGCCGGCCCCTGGGCGAGGACCAACTGGGTGGCGCTCGGCGTGACCTTTGTGGTGGCCCTGGTCGTGCCGTGGATGCTGGCCGGCTTCGCGACCGGGCGCTTTATCCTGCACCTCCTGATCCTGTTCCTGGCGTGGGGCGTTGTCACGCAGAGCTGGAACCTGATCCTGGGGGTGGGCGGCATCTTCTCCTTCGCCCAGGTGGCCTTCTTTGCCATCGGCGGCCTGACTTCCGGCGTGCTGGCCATGCAAGTCGGGCTGAGCCCTTTCCTGGGCATCTTCCTGGCACCCCTCACGGCCACCCTGGCCGCCCTGATCATCGGCCTGCCCTCGCTGCGGCTGCGGGGCCCCTACGTGGTCTTGCTGACGCTGGCCTTCGCTGAGTTGCTGCGCAACTTCGCAACGCAGGGTCCCAAGTGGGTGGCCGGCGGCGGCCGCGGCCTGATCAATGTCCCGAAATTCGGCTTTGAGGAGATGTGGGGGCCGGGCACGGGCCAGGTCGTCTACTACTACGTGGCCCTGGTCATCTTTGCCCTGGCAACCTACGCCATCTGGCGCGTCTTCCATTCGCCCATCGGGATGAGTTTTCGCGCCCTGCGCGACTCCGAGACCTACGCCACCAGTCGCGGGGTGGACCCCTTCCGCTTCAAGTTGTTGCTGTTCGCCCTCAGCGCCTTCTTCACCGGCCTGGCGGGCGGGTTCATGGTCCACTACAACGGCGCGCTGGCCCCAACGATCCTCAACTTCGACCTGACGATCACGCTCCTGGCGATGATCGTCTTGGGGGGTTGGGGCACCTTCTGGGGGCCGATCATCGGCACCGCACTGCTCACGGCGCTGCCCGAACTCCTGCGCGAAGTGGACGTCTACCGCAACATGGCCATGGGTATCGCGCTGGCGCTGATCGCCATCTTCGCGCCCGATGGCTTGTTCCCGCTGCTGCGCGACGGCTTCAGGAAGGCGGTGCGGCGCAAGAACCCGGAGCCGCCCGCCGCGGAGTGAGGCGCGCAGACGAGCCGATGAAACGAACAGGCTCCCCGCACCGCGCGGGGAGCCTGTTGTCTGCCGCTCTGCCGTCTCGGCCTCAGCGACCGCGGGTTACTCTCCCGACCGCACCCGCGCGGCCAGCGTTACAGTGACCCTCATCGTCTCGCCGTCCCGCAGGATCCTCAAGTTGAGC
>FWPV01004449.1_pt1 | contig 28029 bp, 18 predicted proteins | sample 2228371 | NCBI WGS metagenome assembly FWPV01 (sample SAMEA103939776, study PRJEB20133) | metagenome
TAAATACAAGGTCCGCACACCCCTCTTCTTTATGTCAAATTAACCGGACACTACTGATGCAATATTTTTTTACTTTATTATGTCGCTTGACATAAGGCAACAGCCAAACAGGAAATATTAATTGAGGTGTCCGGGTATCTCTTTTCTATGTCGGAAATAGTTTATAAGTTTTTGACAACTTTTACCGTAGCATAAGCGAAGGAGTGAGGCTATTTTTATTGAGATTTTCAAATCTCGAAGAAGGGGGAGTGGTGATTTGGATAAAACGGTAGAAGGGGGAGCTTTTCCGTCGCAAAAAAAGCGCATAAGCAGGATCAATGAATTCTTACTTGAAAACGGTTTTCTTATTAAAAACAACCCCGCGATATCCCATGATCTGACTCTTGATTTTTCTTCACTTCTTAACGAAATCCATACTCAGGCCGATTTCCTTGGCGCGGTAATTGAGAATGCTTCACATAAAAGTGGTATTCTGCGATCCGGCAGTTTAATTTTATGGCCGAAGTCGTCATTTTCAATAAAGAATTCGGTTTTTTATGTGTTGGAATCCGAACGCACCGGAGATTGCACGCTTATTACGAAATTTTCTCCATATACCGGGTTTGCAGGGATGAAGAGAGTAGGGGAATCATTGGACGTAATTCCTCTCTGGTGGGAAAACCTGATTGAATTGAAAAATTGTGTACTAGAGTGCGACCCTTCCAGTACGATTTTTCCGAAAGCCGACGCTTCTGTAGTAAAAGGCGCGTGTCTTGGGATAGGGGCGCGTTTTACCACGCTTCATTGGCCTGCGGTCGCGTGGGTGATGAAGAGTCTGGGTATTACTCTCAACGCAAACCAGAACTCGGTTCCGCGTGAACTTGTGTACGACGTGGACGCGATGCTCGAGAAGAAGCTTCATGGAACGAAATTTCATTTTATAGGAGACGAGGTTCCCGAAGGCCATCAGGGTCAATCGGTGAAGGGAATTACGCATGCGTCAATCATTACGCTTCTTAAATACGGGTTTCACCGTCATGGAATTCCATGGGGATTCGATGTGGATCATCAGCCTGTCGGAGGCCGGTTCGACGCAATTGAAAGAGAACTGGTGGAAGGGAGTCTTTTTGCATCCTCAATCACCTATGACATTAGTCCCGAACTCGCCGTTTCCCATATAATAGAAGAGTCGGAGGAACTCGAAGCCGCGTTCGGGCGTATTGTGACCCCGGCGTTATTCGATAAGGTAGTAAGGAAGCTTGTGAAAGTAAACAGAGAACTGCCTCTTTTTCGCATCAAGCAGATAGTAACCTATCTTATGCCGGCGATCGAGAAAACGGTTCGACGCGATCTTTTGAACGAAGATATCCGGGCGCGTTGTTTTAGTTCGGAAGAGGGGAGGAAATTCTTTCGGGAGCTTTCGATAGACGAACTGCCGGGTGGCGAAACTTCCCCGGATTTATTGATGGTTTGTCTGGCTCTTGCCGAGGCGGCGGGTTTAAAGATCCATTACGTTGCCCCAAACTTCGGTTTCCGAAAGAATCTTCCTTATGATGACAACGAGCTTTTGCGTGAAAAGATCCGGTCGTTATCGGAGATCGGCCGTATTTTCGACGTTTCGATCGGCTTTCATTCCGGGAGCGGCAAATCGGTCGGTAATTATCAAATTATGGGTACCGAAACCGGCGGCAGATTTGAAATAAAGACGTCCGGACGCTATACATACGAGATGGGACGTGCGTTGTCGCTTTCAGAAGATGCGGGCGACCGACGATTATGGCTGGATTGGTATGAATTTACAAAAAAACTGGCAATAGCAAAGGCTTTCGGTGAAGACGAGTCCGCAAGACGTCGTTCCCGGAAATTCATTCTTGCGACGTTCAATTCCGAGGGCGTAAACGCGGACGGCGCTTTTAAGTCACCGGAAAAACTGAGACGCGCTCTTGACATGCTTAATCCATCACCCGACCATGTCTTCTGGTTCGAATACAATTTTCTGTTTATTCTTGCCGGAAAAGGCAGCGCCGAAAATCTGGGGGATCATTCCCCGGACGGATATGCTCAACGAAGCCGTTTTTATTCGATTTCCGATCAGGCAAGGCTTCTCTATGCGAAGGCCGTGGCTATGTATATCATTTTTTTAGCGGAATCGACCGGTATGGTAGGCAGGGATGCGGCTTTAAAGGCAAGAGAAAAGCTTAAAGGGTTTAAGACATACGACGATCTGCTGGATGATATAGGTTGAAACGACCGGCATATAAATTCTAACTTATATTGTCAACCTGTACTCGTTTGATTTATTTTTCCAATCCGACTCCGACATTTTCAAAAAGAAAGCTGATGCGGTTATGAAACTTTTTGTTCCCGGAAGAATCTGCCTTTTCGGCGAGCATACCGACTGGGCCGGAGGGTACCGCCGTATAAACGGGAAACTCGGCAAGGGGTATACGTTGATAACGGGCACCAATCAGGGGCTTTATGCGGAAGTAAAGTCTCATCCTTCAAGGTTGATCTTCAGAACCGGTATAAGCGATGAAGTGTTCGACGTTCCCATGAAGCGGGACATACTTCTGGCAGAGGCCGAGAAGGGGGGACTCTTTAGTTATGTCGCCGGAGTCGCATATCAGGTGCTTACTCACTACCGGGTTCACGGTCTCGAAATAGACAACTACAAAACCGATCTTCCGGTAAAGAAAGGGCTTTCGTCGAGCGCCGCGACATGCGTACTTGTAGCGCGCGCGTTCAACCGCATATATGATTTGAAAATGACGATCCGAGGAGAGATGGAGTTCGCCTATTTAGGCGAGATCACGACTCCTTCCCGCTGCGGCAGAATGGATCAGGGTTGTGCATACGGTAACAGACCCATTATGATGACCTTCGACGGCGACAGGGTTGATGTGACGGAAGTGGCCGTCGGAGGCGACTTCTATTTCGTTATTGTCGATCTGTGCGCGGGCAAGGATACCGTCGAGATATTGAGCAAACTTAACAAATGCTACCCTTTCGCCGAAAACGACCTTCAGAGAGGCGTACAGAAATATCTTGGAGAGATAAGCGCTTCGATAACCAAACGGGCCGTCGCCGCAATAGAGGCCGGCGACGCGATAACGCTCGGGAGACTGATGACCGAATCGCAGGTCGAGTTCGACAGGTACTGCATGCCGGCTTGTCCGTCGCAGCTTACCGCTCCCGTTTTACATAAGCTGCTTTCTTATCCGTCAATCCAGCCTTATATTCTGGGCGGTAAGGGAGTAGGGTCGCAGGGCGACGGCACGGCTCAACTGCTTGTCAAAAACGCCGAAATACAGGATAAGGTTATAGATATAATAGAATCCGAACTTTCGATGAACTGTCTTAAACTAACGCTTTCATCGGTTAAGAAGGTGCGAAAGGCGGTGATACCTGCTGCAGGATTCGGAACGCAGCTTTTTCCGGCGACGAAAACGATTAAAAAAGAACTGTTTCCTGTTATAGATAAGAACGGCACAGCCAAACCGGTGATTCAGACGATTGTCGAAGAAGCGCTGGCCGCAGGAATAGAGGAAATCTGCGTAATAATTCAGAAGGGCGACCGCCCGATTTTTGAGGAATATTTCCATTCTCCTCCTCCGGTAGAACACTTTTTAAAACTTTCCAACGAAGGTAGGGTAATATCGGATTATATTATCGAAATCGGCCATAAAATTACTTTTATTGAACAGCAGGCTCAGGATGGGCTGGGTGACGCGGTTTATTGCGCAAAAGAGTGGGTGGGGAAGGAACCTTTCCTGCTTTTGCTTGGAGATCATCTATACTCATCGGACACCGATACTCCGTGTTCAAGGCAGCTACTGGATATTTATGAAAGATACGGATGTAATGTAGTAGGTTTAAAGCTTACTCCTGCAGGTCAGATCCGCCATTTCGGCGCCGTAACAGGTAAATGGATTGAGCCACTTTCGGTAATGGCTATAACCGAATTCGCAGAAAAACCCGACATAGATTATGCCTATGAGCACCTTTCGACTGAAGATGTTCCTGAAAATCAGTTTTGTACGGTCTTCGGGCAGTATGTTCTTTCACCCCGTATCTTTGAACTGCTCGAGATAAATATTACAAATAACATAAGGGAAAGAGGAGAATTCCAGCTTACATCCTGTCTGGACAAATTACGTAAAGAAGACGGTTTCATCGGATATTTGGTTCAGGGGAAACGGTTCGACATAGGTATACCTACGGCTTACCTCCAGACACTTTCGGAGTTTGCAAGCAGGTGACGGTGTTGATGATGATAAAGTATACGTTCAGAAAAACCATCCTTTTTTTTATCTTTTTCTTTTATTTTTGATGTTTTTTTTCTTTGTGGAATTTGTGGTTAAAATACCAGAAAAGATTTCTTTTACGATTAATTTTTCGAAGGCATGAGTTCACTGAACGGATACATAATAACTTTAAGAGAACCTCGATGCTCTGTTTAAAATCATCATTAAATTAAACGGATAAATAACTAATATAAAACGATTAAATAACCAATTTAAGATTTTAAATAATATCTAATTATCCATACTATATTTTTAAGAACGTTTCTACCATAAACTATCACTAATTTGTTTTATTTTATAACCTGAAGGAATAATAATGTTATTTTAATCAACAACTCGATCCGATATCCGGGAGAGTGGGGGAGGGGTTTAATAGTTGAAACATCGGAGATATTGGGCGATAGGTTTAGCAATTCAGTTTTTTTCTTTCCAGATCATCAATGCCGAGTGGGAACATACAAACGGTCCTGGAGCAGGACGGATACTCTCACTCTCCGCCAACACTTCTACTGTCTTTGCCGGTCTCAACGGAGGCGGCATCTACAGATCAACCGACGGCGGTGAAATGTGGATTGAATCGAATGCCGGCATTTCCTCCGACGAGGTCGTAACCGCGCTTCTTGCAACCGACACATTCGTACTGGCAGGAACGCTCAACGGACTTTACAGATCAACCGATAATGGCCTGAAATGGGTGGCTGTAGGTTCGGGAATAAAAGTAAAAAGATTTACAGCACTGGCGCTTGCCGGTAAAAATATTCTGGCAGGAACCGAACTTGACGGCGTCTATCTTTCTACGAATAACGGCGCAGATTGGAAACAGGTAAATTCCGGAATCACCGACAGCTGCGTTCTCGCATTTGCCGTAAGCGGCTCTCAGATTTTTGCGGGCACCCGCAATTCGATATATAAATCCACAAACAACGGCCTTAACTGGACAAAAGTATATACGCACCCCCTGATGGTATTCAAATCTCTTACCATTTGCGGTAATACGGTTATCGCAGGAGCAAGCCCTATAGTAAGCGACGGCTCGATAGGCGTCTTAATTTCAAACGACGGAGGCAATAACTGGGTTTCGGCGGAACCGGGGCTGAAATATAAAAAGGTGGAATATTTGTTTACCACCGGAAATACCGTAATCGCAGCCACTCTGGGTGACGGCATCCATATATCTTATGACAATGGTAAAACCTGGAAAGCTTCTTCCGGACTTACCTGTAACGAAGTCACGTCTCTTACATCAAGCGGTTCAAGACTGTTTGCAGGAACCGAAGGAGGAGTCTTCCGTTCCGACGACCGGGGCATTAGCTGGACGCTGTCGAGCGCCGGGATAACCAGAGTAGGCGTTACCGCTCTTGTGTCGGTGGGAGATATAATCTATGCGGGAACCGAAAAGAACGGCGTATATTTTTCCCGCGACAACGGTTCAACCTGGATGCAGGCGGTCGCAGGGCTTACAGGAAAAAGAATCTGTTCTATTGCTGCAAACGGCAGTTCAGTATTTGCCGGTACCGACAGCATGGGTATTTTTCGAAAGCAGCACAACGGTTCAGCATGGGAAGGAGTAGGAGGCGGTATTGTAAAGACTATGCCTGTGGTCGATCTCACGGCAATAGATAATACAGTCTTTGCAAAAACCGCTTTTGACGTTTTCCGGTCGCTTGACAATGGAGAACGCTGGGCGACCATAAAGGCGTCTATGCCCTCCGGCGGGGGAACCGCTTTTGCGGCAAAGGGCGGTGTTCTGTTCACCGGCGCCGACAGCGGCGTATTCTATTCCACGGATAACGGCGCCGAATGGAAGGCCGCAAATAAAGGTATATCGGGATACAAAGTGATTTCCCTGGCCGCAACAGGTTCCTCTCTTTTTGCGGGCACATACCTCCACGGCGTTTTCCACTCTGAAGACGACGGTAAGACATGGAAAAAATCCAACGAATGGTCTTTCAGTGTCGAGGGACTGATCCCAATCGACGATAGGACGGTTGCGGGTTTTTCGAGTATCTCGGTATTCTATTCGGCAGACAACGGATCAAGCTGGCATTTTATCGAGACCGGCATTCCTTCTCCTTCTTTTATTTCCTTTACCGCTACTAAAGATATGCTTTTTGTGGGAACCCGATCGAACGGCATATTCCGGGCTCCTATAAGCAAGGTAATAAAACCGGCGGGAACCATACGGCCGCCGACATTACCTTCGGGCGGCGCAGCGGAATATTTTTCGGTAAATCCGCTTTACGGAAACCGCTCCGGCGGTTTGAACGCGGAATTCAGGCTTGACAGAACGCAAAACGTTAAAATTGATATTTATAACATCAGGGGCGAAAAAGTTTCCTCTCCCGTCAACAAACGATCAGCTCCGGGTTACTATAGTTTCAGATTTAATACCGAAAGGAACCCGTCCGCATTTTATATTCTTTTCGCGCGTATCGGCGAAGTTGAATATTTCAGGCGAATAGCCGGAGTTAGATAATTGGTATAAAACTTACGCCATTCCCACCAATGAGCGTACTTTGTCGAGTGTCTCTGTCGCTATCTTTCGCGCCTTCTGTTCGCCTTTGATACGGATTTCTTTAATATAATCCTCATTTTTACTTAGCTCGTCTCTTTTTTTACGGAACGGGGCGAAGTATTCCCATACAATTTCGAAAAGCTCTTTCTTGGCCGTACCGTAACCGAGACCGCCTGCACGGAACCGCTGTGCCATTTCTTCTCTTTGTTGTGGAGTCGCAAAAAGCTTGTAAAGGGCAAAGATCGTGCTGTTATCCGGATCCTTAGGCGCATCTACCGGCATGGAATCGGTTACTATGCTCATTATCTTTTTTCTGATCTCTTTCTCTTCCCCGAATATTTCTATAGTATTATTATAGGATTTCGACATTTTCTGGCCGTCGATTCCGGGTATAACCGACAACTCTTCAATAATCTCAGCTTCGGGAATTGTGAAGACTTCGCCGTAAGTAGAATTGAATTTTATTGCAATATCCCTTGTAACTTCAAGATGCTGCTTTTGATCCTTTCCTACGGGAACGATGTTGGATTGGTAGGCAAGGATATCCGCAGCCATAAGCACCGGATATGAAAAAAGACCGTTATTTGCGGGAATACCTTTTGCCATAGCGTCCTTGTAAGCATGACACCGTTCAAGAAGACCCACTGGCGTAACATTATTCAGGTACCACGTAAGCTCCGCCACTTCAGGGACGTCCGACTGCACCCAGAACACCGACTTCTCCGGATCGATTCCCAGAGCATAAAGATCTAGAATAGCCTCATTGGTATATGTAAGCATCTGCCGCCTGTCGAAGATCGAGGTAAGAGCGTGCATATTGGCAATGAAACAAAAAAGTTGACCCCGATTCTGGGACTCCACCATCGGCCTTATCATACCGAAGTAGTTGCCTATATGAATAGTCCCCGACGGTTTTATACCCGATAATATCCGCATTTCTTATAGTTCTCCTTGAAAAAAATATGGATAATATAAAAATTACTATTTGCCAATGTCGGTATTAATTAATTATCAGTATCTTATAAATGGTTCCGGCAAAAAGATATATTAATAGTGAAACAAGCCCCGTCCATACATAGACTTTTTCATGATCGAACCGCTCCGCTGTTATCGTATTCTTATCATAACACATTGCTTCATGCCGCCTGATGATTAAGTCCGATACAGCATAGGAACAGAGAGGGAATATTGCGCTGGAAACAGACAATAGAAGAAGCGGAATGGCCGGCATATCCCAGTAGAGTGCTCCTATAAAAACCGATGCCGGGACAATAATCCCCGATATCGAAAGAAGCGGCTTGAATGCAACAGTCGAACGCCGGGCTGCCGATTCAGATATTAAACCTGCTTTTTGAATGTCCCTCCACATAGTATCCGGTACCACCGATGAACCGGCAGCTTTACGATAAGCATGCTCAAGCCGTTCGATCAGATCGCTTATTTTTAACAACATCATTGGAATAGAGATCGTTTCGTCGTAACTATTGACAATAAGAAAACCTCCGAAAACGGAAAATCGCTTAAACGAAACCGAGCGTATTTCCGGGAAAGATATTTTGTTTGATCCTTGCGAGGTTTTGAATATCAATGAATCATCCGTCAATATAAACGCAACAAGGCGCATTTCACGTTTGACAAACAGATAAAAAAGAAAAAGGAGCACAGCTGTTATATTAAGAAATACGGCCGCACGCTGTGCCGAAGGAAGCACTATTCCATACCTTAAAATAGAAACTATCGACGGGAACCAACCGAAAACAAACAGGCAGAATATCAATATATATATCAACAATTCAAAATAAATAAACCTTGACGGAAGCGTATATAAACGTCTCTCCGCATAACCGCCCGGCCCGTTTCTTATTTCGAAATCTACTGCGTCTGTATAGTTCAAATCATCATCCTTGCATATTTAGAGATTTTTTATAATATGACTGCTGCCTTTTTCAAAATTAAAAAAGCCCGTAAAATACAATTAACGGGCTTTCCTGCAATGGGTTGTGAATTGTATTATTCAAAAATCTCCCTTACCGTTCTGAAACCTCTGAACCAGTAGTCATAATTGCCGGTAAACGCCCACTTGCGGCATGATGAACGGAGGTTTACGGCGTCATTACCCCAGTTGCCACCCCTTAAAACAGGATATACCTCATCAGTCGGAAGAGGTTTGGGATCTTCTACTGCTTCATAAGAGTAATAAAGCTCTCCGGGAATTGTATATTCAAGCAATCCGCCGACCATATCGTAAAGACCGTAGTTGTTCGGTTTTCCGGATGCGACTCCTTTTTTAACTGCATATCCGGGATCATCGGAAGATTTGTTCGAATTGACAACCCAGAGTGCATACATACTGATTTCAGCCGTATCGGCAGGACTCAACGGATAGTTGACATAGTTTTTATTCCAATAGAAATCTGTGACAGTGCCTGCCCTGCACGCGTACTCCCATTCGGCCTCGGTAGGCAAACGGTACCCGTTTTTATAATAATTGCACCTTAAACCTCCTAATTCGCAATGACTTCCCGGTTCTCCCGTAATTTTATTATAAGAGTATACCGTATCGAGGGTTTCTGCTTTACTTCTTGCATTACAGTAAAGTATGGCGTCTCCCAGACTCATTGAATAAGCGGGTATATTGTCCCCGACGCCATAAGTCGGTTTCCATTCGGGGGACTGGAAATTCGGATATGCCGCGCTCATAACTTCCGTATATTGTTTCTGGGTTACTTCGGTTGTATCCATCCAGAAATCGTAAAAGAAATTGACCGGATGCGACGGCACTTCATCCTGCCAGCTTATAAGCAGTATATCGTCGGTAACCATTATCGGTTGACCCATGCTGAATGAGCGACCTTTAGCCTTTATTTTTACCATTCCTCCCTGACGCTCGATATCCTGGGGGCCGGAAGGTTTCCATGGATTGGAAGGTTTAAGGACTATTTTTGCACCGCTTGTGGTTCCTTCCGCTACCGCAGCATAACCTGTATGATAACCGTCGGCAAATGCTACCAGGGTATCTTTAAAAAGCGGAGGATACGACTTCACCGCGGCGACTGAATTTCCGGAATACGCTCCTGCCTTCTGAACTATAAGGTTACGGCTGTCATTTAAGAAAGCTCGTCTGAATACAGCGGTGGAAGTTCCGACCTCCACCTTAATCAGACGGGAGGCGGCAGGAAGATCCGGTAATCGTATTTTGGACGAACCGTCGTTAAGATTTCCGATAGAACTGGAAAACAACTTCTGCCCGTTTACGTTAAACAGCGTGACGTTTATCGAAACATTCCCGGATGACGCTATCATAAGACGATTTCCGGTCAATGAGATTCCTGATATTTTCTGTCTGTATAACGGAACCGAAACTCCGGTATTTATGCTTCCTCCTGTATTGAGCATACCGGATTCGTCTGTTGTATCCAGAACCAGCTGCGGGCATACCGATACCCACGCATTCGGGACCGGCTTGTTTGAGGAATCCACTACCGTACCGCTTATGGTGATTTTCTGTGTAACGTATTCTCCTTTACTATCTGTAATAGCAGTAAGAGTTTCCGAATAATACGGCAGGGTAACCGTTACGCCGGATAAAGGAAGCATTATGTTGTCATCTGTCACCTGGCCTTTCAATGCAATAGATACCGAAAATGCACCACTTTCATCGGTAAGCGCAATTTCGGGAGAGTGAAAGATCGATATAACAGCAGCGCTGCTTCCGCTGCCCTCCGAAGCAACCGCGAAAAAAGCCGAATATAAAGCTGTAAGAAACAGCACAAAAAACACTCTTTTCATATAAAACTCCTTATTATGTTTGATATTGAAATAAAATAAATAATAATCTTCTTATCTTCAAAATTTTCAGAAAAAGGCAGGGCTGTATTCTTCAGAAGTATTGTCTTTCCGATAAGTGTGAACCGTAATTTTCCTTTCTATGGTATCTCTGCATAATGTAATTTACAGTTCGAACTCATTAAAGCAGGGTGCTGTATGAATTCTTACTCTCCGATAGGAATTTTCGACTCCGGTTTCGGCGGGCTTACTGTGCTGCGGGAGATCGAGCAACGTCTTCCTGCGTTCGATTATCTTTACCTTGGAGATAATGCTAGGTCTCCTTACGGAACCCGATCATTCGAAACGGTCTATACGTATACGCTTCAGGCCGTGGAGTGGTTGTTTGATAAGGGGTGCCCTCTTATAATCATAGCATGTAATACAGCATCAGCAAAGGCGCTCCGTAGTATCCAGCAGATTGATCTTCCGCGTCTGGCTCCCGACCGGAGAGTGCTTGGAGTGATAAGGCCGGTTACTGAGTGCATCGGAAACATCACCTCAACAGGACATGTAGGGATCCTGGGAACTGCAGGAACAGTAGAGTCCGGTTCCTATGTAATCGAGATAAAAAAGTATTTCCCCGGCCTTACGGTTACGCAGGAGGCTTGTCCAATGTGGGTGCCGCTTGTTGAAAACGGAGAAGCCGACGGAGATGGCGCCGACTACTTTGTAAGGCAGCATATAGAACGGCTTTTGAAAGCGGATCCTAAGATAGATACCGTTATACTTGGCTGCACACACTATCCGCTGTTGGAACCGAAAATACGCAAATATCTTCCCCCTGACGTCTCTATAATTTCACAGGGCGTAATAGTAGCAGCAAGTCTCGAGAATTATCTTAACAGACATCCGGAGATCAGCAGTAGATGCTCCTGCAACGGAGACAGGACATTTTTTTCTTCTGAAAGACCGGAGTTTTTCGAAAAACCGGCTGGTTTATTCTATAAAAAACCGATCCGTTGTTTCAGGATGCAGTTTCTTTAAGAGAATTTCGGTTTTTATTGTCTGTAAATAAGCTCAAGATTACATATGCGTACTTCAGGCAACCCCGTGGGGTCTGAAACAATCGAGCCGTCTGGAGATACTGCAAGTAAAAGATCATTGGGTTCGAGAAGGCTGCCGTTGCATCCTACAGAGCGAAGTGCGTTAAGTACCCGGTCAATCATGCGGAACTGTTCGTTCTGAGATATAATGCCGGTCTGTAAGGCTTTTGCAAGGTCGACAGGTCTGCAGAGCATACCTGAAGTCTGCTGCGCCACCCACTCGTCGGAACCATTGAAATGGCCCCTCAAAGTTATATAATTCCGGTCGGGACGAAGGATGGGAGTTCCGTCGGGGTTGAGAAACTCTTTATGAGAATCGAATCTGCGGGGATCGACCGATTCCTCCTGTTTTTTACTGCCCGTCATATAGATAGCCCGCATATAAACAGTTGGAATACCTTTACCATTAAGATACTGAGCAAGAGCGAACTCCTCAAATGGGCTGTTGAAGCCGTTTACGGCTATCAGCTCTGATCGTATATCGGAGGTTTCGAGACTGGGCAGTTCCCCCACCCGCGATGTCTTCCATACCAGATGGATCTGATCTTTTGTGACCGTGTAGAAAACTTCGTTGATAGGAGACAACCTCCAGCTATGTGTAGTGCGCCATCTTTCCGGCAGAAAATAGTCAAATAGTCTGGCGTTTTTTCCTACTACCCAGAGCGCGCCGCCGGTGCTCTCCACATGGCCGAAGATATATGGAACGTCGAAAACGGTTATTGCGCTTAGATGGGAAGGCAGAGGGGTTGATTTGTAACGGTCACGCTGGTCGTCGAGATAAGCGTGACGACGCCGCCATCTTACCTGTTCTTCGTGAGGTGGAGTTCGTTTGAGAAGCTCGTAATCGACTATGGAGTATCGGCCTTTGTTTACAGAATCAAATAATAAATCGTAACGGTTGTCTCTTGTTTCATTCTCGCCTCCTTTACCGAGAGCCTCTATTGCACCTATCTCTTCGTTCCCGATTATAATATGGGCTGGCTTCATGTCTGCCACAATATATCCCTTGCGCTCGAGATCATTTACGACCTTTGCCGTAATTGAAGAGAGTCTGCTGTTCAGTGCTTCGGCGGTAAATCCGATTTCCTTCAGTAGCTGAATAACGTCTTTCCCCTTGATCCATGCATATACAAGTTTATATTGCCGCAGAATATCTATCTCTATGCCGGGATGCCGTGCAATTATCCTGTTGATTCTTATCTGCGATCTGCCGCTCTGCCACAGCTGCATTTTTTCCGGCGGAACATAGATCGCAAGCGGTTCCTGGGTGTTTATACGAAGATTGCGAGGCCCGTACATGTCGTCCCGCATCTCCATTACAAGAGAGAATTCTTCCCATGGACTGTTGAAATCGACATTCACAAATCCTGTAAATGTGTCGGTTTCGACAGGCACTTCCTCCCCGACCCTGCAATTTTTGACGACAAGGTCGAGACTTATGTCGCCTACTATGCGTGTGGGAACCCTGTATACCGCGCTTGTTCCGTCGAGCCGCTCCCTGTGTTTTCTGAACCAGTTTCTTTCGTACCAGTTGGTAAGTTCGAGATGTTTTGCGTGCTGAAGGCCGAAGTGCGTAAAATATATGTCTCCTCCGTCAATCGTCTTGCGGTGGACATATATCACACCGAGAATATTGAGAAGAGTGTCGTATTGTTTTGTGGTTTCGGGGAGCAGCCGCTTATTCATTTCCATATTATATTATTACGCTTAAGAGATATATTATAGTATTTCTTATCGATACTGTTTCCGTCAGTACACTTCGAGCTGAGCCTGTGCGTCGACTACGTCACGATTGACAAGAAGTATCGCTTCATGAAAGCGGTCGGCCAGGAATGGGTCGGGAACCCGATCGCGCAGGGTTCGGAGAAGCTGTATCGTCATCCGCAGAACGCGTATAAGATCGCCTTCCGGAGCTCCGAAATCGAGAAGTTCCTTAAGCGTACATCCGTTGGCCCATGCGTAGATAGGCGCGGCGTAAGAAAAATCCATTTCCGGCACCGGCTGTATGATACCGCATCTTATCTCCTTGGTACGCAGTTTATGAATAACCTTTTCCGCTTCGAAACGCAGGCGCGGCGGCGCAGACGCCTTCCTTCTGTTCCTGCCTTCTTCGGCGATCAGCGCGGCAAGCACCACGGGAAGCTGCCGAACGTCGCACTGTTCGAAGCTTCTTGAAAAATAGAGTTCGGCGGCCTGAATTTCGTAACCGTTTACCGCAGCGGCAAGCCTGCCTTTTTCGGTAAGGGAAGTTCCGTCGAGATATCCGTTTGCCTGAAGGAACTTTATCCTCTTTTGTATCTGATCCTCCTGTTTGCGGTAAGCTTTGCTTATAGTAAACTCTCCCTTGCGGAAATTATGAAAACTCTTTTTGAAAACATCGTATGCCTCTTCGCCGAAACGGCTGTAGAGATTGAGAATAGTCGAGTAAGAGGCGAAAAAACGGCTGTTGATACGTTCGTTCTGTCCGTACAGAAACCGTTCAAGCTGGGCCGGATCGACGGCTTCGGGAACGATCTGCGAATATACATACCCGACCTCGTCCATTCCCCGTCTTCCGGCCCGGCCCGCCATCTGATTGTACTCGCGCGTCATAAGATATTTGAATTCGACCCCGTCGAACTTCTCGAGTTCGTCGAAAATAACCGACCGGGCAGGCATATTGATACCGAGAGAAAATGTTTCTGTACAGAAAAGGAGTTTAATAAGTCCGGCGGTAAAGAGTCGCTCGACGATTTCCTTGGCCGCAGGAAGCATTCCCGCGTGGTGATATCCGGTTCCCGCCTCCCAGAGCATGCGCAGATGTCCTATCCGTTCGTAACCTGAAAGAGAGTATTTGTCGACAAGTTCGTCAACCAGAGTTTTTACCTTTAAACGCTCTTCTTCGTCTATCAGAGAAAGCCTGCTGTGCAATTCGGCGTTGTATTCGCAGGCTTTACGATTAAAGCAAAAATAAAGCGCAGGAATGTTCCCTTCGTCGATCACCTTCTGAACGATGCGTTTCGAAGACGACCTGCGATGGATAAACCGTTTCCTTTCCGAAGGATTGCGCCGGAACTTGCGTCTTACGGCCTTTATTGTCATCATGCCGTATTTCGGGCTGAAAAAGAAATGCTCGAGGGGAACCGGACGCCGCGTTTCTTCTATCATTGTAAATGGGGTTTGACGCACGGCTTCCATCCAGCATGTCAGTTCTTTGATATTGGGTACGGTGGCGCTCAGACACATGAAGCGGATTTCTCGGGGAGCAAGGATAATGCTTTCCTCCCATACGGTACCACGTTCCGGATCGTCAAGGTAATGGATTTCGTCGAAAATCGCATAATGGATTCCTTCGAGACGTCCGGAGTCTTCGAGGATAAGATTCCTGAAGATCTCGGTGGTCATGATAAGAAGAGGCGCTCCCTGATTGATCGTTACGTCTCCCGTTTGTATCCCCACCGCCTCCTCTCCGAAGAGTCGCCTGAAGTCGCGGAATTTCTGGTTGGAAAGCGCCTTTACCGGCGCTGTATATACCGCTCTTTTCCCCTTACGCAACGAAATCTCCATTGCGTATTCGGCGATAAGAGTTTTTCCGCACCCCGTGGGGGCGGCAACGATCAGCGATTCACCCCGTTCGATCGCCGAAACAGCCTGCTCCTGGAACGGGTCGAGCTTCAGATTCCTGTATTCCAACGATAGCCGCCTTTCTGATATTCCTGATTAATAAAATATATCTTATGGTTTTTCAGGAATGCGGTCATAAGGCTGTTTTTAAAAGCTTATGGAATAACTGCTATTCCGTATAGTATTATTCATTCCTATGAAATCATACACTCTGGTGATAGTTGTCGATCGGTACTGGCCGTCGATAGGAGGAGTGGAACAGGCTACGCTTGCGCTTGCAGCCTCGTTTCCCTCCGACTGGCGCGTGACGGTGGTTACACATCGCCCTTCCGAATCCTCCACCCTTTACGGAAGACTGACTTCATCGCACAGAATCCCTACAAACGACCCTTCCGGAAACGTAATAGAACCGCTTGATTGCGGCCGGCTGGGACGTTTTTTACTTCTGCCGCTGCTTTTATGGAACATTCCGGTGTTGCGTATTCTGACGCCGAAAAGGCTCTACGATTCTCTTTACATATGGTATAAAAAAGTTTTTTTCCGCCAGCTGGAAAAGCTTATCGGAGACGCCGATTCGGTTCATTGCATATCCACCGGATATCTGGCACGTTGTGTCACCGAAGTTTGTCTGAAGTGGAATATAAGGTTGATACACCAGCCTTTTATTCATTTCGGACGGTGGGGAGATAGCCCCGGACAGATGCGATCTTATGCGTCTGCCGACGTGGTAATATGTCCTGCCGAAAGCATGAAGAAAAAATTTATAGAACTTTTAGACGGCGCGATACCGGCAGAGGTGGCGGTGGTTCCTCCCGTGATAGTGGAACCTAATTATCCGAAACTTCGTATGCCGCCGGTGCCGGGTAGATTTATACTGTTCCTGGGCAGACGTGAGGCGCATAAGGGTCTGGCTTCCCTTCTTATTGCGTTTAACGGTCTTGAACACCTCGCAAGTCTGGTTGTCGCAGGGCCGGGCGAGAAGGTAGCAATAAGAAACATGGCGGTATTCGATCTCGGCGAGGTGGATGATAAAATAAAAGACTGGCTGCTTTCATGTTGCGATGTTCTCTGTGTCCCGTCTATTGACGAATCTTTCGGAATCGTTTATGTAGAAGCAATGAGCTTCGGAAAACCGATAGTGGGTTTCGACATAAGTCCGGTCAACGAAATAGTCGAAAACGGGAAATGCGGTCTTCTTGTTCCGCCCGACGACACCGACGGACTCCATTGCGCGCTTGAAAAGGTTCTTACCGACGGAGAATTAAGAAAAAAAATGGGCGAGTCCGCAAAGAAGCGGTACGAAATCCTGTTCTCTCGGCATGTAGTCGTGGAAAAGATTATAAAACTACATACTCGGAATAAGATTATTCATCCGCCCGAAGCCGGAAATCCGTGAAGCAGCTCTTCGCCCTTGGATGTAATGCGTCTGACGTCGCCGTCGCGTACGGTGATTCCTTCACGATCGAAAATAGCATAAAGCAATAGACATATCTTCCGGTTCCCGGCGATGAGATCGCGGAATTGCGCGACAGTCAGGCCCTGCGGCTGTTTCGAGAGTGCTTCCAAAAGTCTGATTCTTATCGTATCGACAACCGAAGCATGAAGCCAGGCGTCTTCGATATGATAGACTTTTCCTCTTTCAACCAGTAAATTCAGAATCTGGCGAAGTATATTTTCGTCGATTCCATGTTTGAGGCCGGCTTTTCGGAGTTCGCTTTCGGACGGAGGCTGTAGCCCCTTTGACGCAAGCAATGTATCGATTTCGTCAATTATATTATCATAAGCGTGAAAAGCTCCGGGATCATGTTTTGCAAGCGCCCACGTATGTATGACGTTTTTAAGTTTTTTTTCGTCGCGGAGTCTCGAAAGCACAAGCTCAATAAATTTACGTCTTGACGTAGAGCAATCGAGACCTAGCATTCCCTGAAGTTCTTCGACTTTTTTACCGCACGGATCGAGAGGATTGCGTCTGTGATGAGTTTCAAGTATACGCGTTATTCTTGAGCATAGATTATCATATGCTTCGTTGCTTATGTACCACACGTTATCGTCATTATCATATAATGATATGATTCCGTCCGGTAATGCCTTCATAGCCTCTCCGATCTCTGATGGCGAACAGTTAAGCCGGTCGGCAATTTCATCCAGCGGGACGCCTGCAGGATGTTTTTTGATTTCAGCCGTTATCAGATCGGATAGGCCGCCTTTCGCCATTGTCTGAAGTTTACGGATAAGAGAAACCGGCCGTCTGCGGTGATGAAGAGGAGAAACGTCTATAACCCTTCCGCCGGCGAGAGTAATATCGTTTGAAGTTCTCCTTAAAATAAAACGATCCTGCACCTGCGCGATACATGTCTGATCGAAATGAAGCTGTACTATACCTTTCCGGCCCGGATGTAATATATCCGCGTCGATCAAGTGCATCCTTACAGTACATTCGAATGTTCCCATTAAAAACTGTGCATTCGACCAGAGAGGAATATTTTGTGAATCGTCAAGCAGTTCGATTTCGGCGTCGAGCAGAAAACTACCCCGCAAGGGTCTGTCTGAAACCATCATACCCCGTCTGAATTCTTCACGCGACAATCCTGTAAGGTTGAGGGACGTACGGTCGCCTCCGACCGCCTCATGTACTTCGTCGCCGAATCTTTCGATTCGTCGTACGCGGACTTTTTTTTCTCCCGGCAGAAGGTAAAGTTCCGCTCCTTTGGAAATACGGCCCCCCATTGCCGATCCTGTAACGACGGTACCAAATCCGCTTACCGTAAAGATACGGTCGATATACATCCGGAAAATACCCGATTGTTTTTTTTGTTTTACTCCTGCCGCAGTCCGTACAATCGCATGTTTTAGTTCTTCGATACCTTCTGATGTTATTGATGAAACCGGAACCACAGGTTGACCTTCTAAAAATGTTCCTTTTACCAACGATCTGATATCTTCCTCCGCCATGGCAATGGTTTCGTCATCAACCAGATCGATACGGGTAAGGGCGACAAGACCATGTTGAATTCCAAGCAGTCTCATAATCGCAAGATGTTCGCGTGTCTGAGGCATCACTCCGCCGTCGGCCGCCACAACCAGTAGCGCCATATCTATCCCGCTTGTTCCTGCAACCATAGTATGAATGAAATCCCGGTGACCGGGCACGTCCACGATTCCGATTTTCGATCCGTCGGGTAAAGTAAGATGTGCAAATCCGAGGCTTATGGTAATTCCGCGCCGTTTTTCTTCGGGATGTGTGTCGCAGTCGATACCCGTCAGGGCTTTGACAAGCGCGGTTTTGCCGTGGTCTATATGTCCTGCAGTGCCTAAGATAAGATGGTTCATAGAAAAGTCGCCGGAAACGGGCCGGATATTTCTTTACAATTACTAAAAATGAGATTAAGTGATTTAAAAGAAAAAAGAGATAAATGTTTTATCTTAACCGCCGTCTTCATTGCATATCCTTCCTATTACACCGGCAAGCGGTTCGATATCCTCCTCGAAAAGGGCTCCTGTATCGAAAAGCAGCTTTCCTTCGCGTAATATGCCGAGAACAGGCGGATCGGAGAGAAGCAGCTTTCGGAATTTTTTTTCGGCAAAAGAAGCTTTTTCCTTTGCAGAGCCTTCGGGCGCGACAAGCGCTACGGCAAATCCATCCAGCCTGAGTTCCGGAAGACTTCCGCCGCCGCATTGTACCGTACTTGAAACGATTTCCGAGGCAACTCCTCTATTATGTAAAGCCACGGAAAGTCGTTCCGCCAGCTCACGGCGCTTTTCGGCAGAACGACTTATGAAAACGAATACAGGATTGTCTTTTTCGAGATCCGTTTTCCTTAAGTAACTTCTGCAGGCGCTTGAAAGTGCAGCAATTGTCAATTTTCCCACACGGAGAGCGCGCATAAGAGGGGCTTTCGCGAGTTTTCCGATAAGTTCCTTTTTCCCTACGATTATTCCCGATTGCGGTCCTCCCAGAAGCTTGTCGCCGCTGAAACAAACCAGATCCGCGCCGTCGGAAAGAGCGGAGCCGACGTCGGGTTCATCGATTAACCCAGGAATTTTAAGCTTCCGCAGAAGTCCTGACCCTATATCGTAAAGTAAAGGTAGACGGTGGGCATGAGCAAGTCTCGCGAGCTCCGATATAGAAACTTCTTCCGTAAACCCCGCAATAGTATAGTTCGATTTATGGGCTTTGAATAAAAGAGCCGTCTGCGGCGAAATCGCCTGTTCGTAATCGGAAGCACGGGTCCGGTTGGTGGTACCAACCTCAACCATACGCGCTCCGGATGCTGCCATAATGTCAGGAATTCTGAATGCCCCGCCTATTTCGATAAGTTCTCCGCGTGATATTATTACATCACGGTTGTTTGCAAGAGTATGTAGAACCAGAATTATCGCCGCTGCATTATTATTTACCACAAGTGCATCCTGAGCTCCCGTCAGGCAGGCAAGAAGACGTGAAATATGCGACATACGGTGTCCGCGTTCCGCTTTATCGAGATCGAACTCGAGGTTGGAATATCCCCTGATAATAGGGGTAAGTTCCTGAAGTATTTTTTCGCCAAGAGGCGCGCGGCCCAGATTGGTATGAAGAATAATACCGGTTGCGTTTATAACCCGTCTAAGCGATGCGGAGGCAAGGCTGCGGGCAAGCCGGGCGGCGATTACAAACACCTCTTCAGGAGCTGTTTTCTCTTTCTTCTCTAATTCTTTTTTGTCGCTTTTCTTACGGAATTGCTCTATTGTCTGTCTGACAGCATAAACGACAAGTTCTCTGCCGCATTCTGAAATAAGTTCTCCGGCGCCTTCACAGTGTAAAACCGAATCTACGCTCGGCAGAAAGCTATATTTGTCGGAAAGAGAAGGTACCCGCATAAATTCTCCATCATTTTAAATAATATATTTCAGAGAGAGCAGGAATCGAACCTGCCGCAGACGGTATTATCCGTCCGCTACCGGTTTTGAAGACCGGCCGGAACACCAGTTCCAACCTCTCTGATGTAAAATATAATCAAGGGAAACGGAAGGCCGAAACAGTCAAAACCAATCAGAAACCAAATACATACACCGTTAATTTATTATATATATTTTTTACATAATCTTTCAGACAGGAATAATTATACTGAAAATCACCGAGAGATTATTTTATCGGATAAGCGAGGTGTTGCTGTTATGTTGAATAAAATGTATAGTGCGTGGGTTGCGATTATTACAATTTTATTTATTTTTCGCGGCGTTGGTTCACAGGGAAACGAAACGGATAAGATACCGCAGAAGAAAGTCGCCGTATCGGAAAAAACCGCGACCGACGACAACTCCGCTATCTGCAATAAAGAAAGAAAAACTAACGATACGCTTGTGGTTATCGCACGGCTGACCGAGATCGCAGGTAAATTCGCTCCCAACGACGCCTACGATTATGTCTATATAATGAAATATCGCGTTATTTCAGTTGTAAAGGGAAACTGTCCGGGAAAGGAGATACTTGTCGGGCACTACAATCCTCTTATTCCGCGGAAGTTGATAAATGACAGGATGGACCGGCTTGTAGACGGTACTGTGGAAAGGTTTACGGAGGGCGACTGCCACCGCCTTACGCTTATACGGCCCATGGAACTGGTATGGGATGGTCCGGTGGAAGATGATTACGGCGATTCCGACGAAGTAAGATATTTCGCGCTTAAAGCCGATAAATTCAAATAATGGTTATTCTTCAGACAGAAAAATAATGGTTTTTTCGTCCTATATATTCGTTTTTTATTTCCTGCCTGCAGTGCTTGCAGGATACTACCTTATACCTATAAAGGGCCGCGGGCTTTACCTGCGAAACATTTTCCTTACTATTGTAAGCTATATATTTTACGGATGGCATGAGCCATGGTTCGTGGTTCTTATGTGGGTTTCGACCGCTGTGGATTTTCTTGCCGGCAGGATTATATCCCACGAGGGGCAGACACGTTTTTGGAGAAACTTTGCCGTTGTGATGTCGTGTGCGGTAAATCTAGGAATGCTTGGATTTTTTAAATATTATATGTTTTTTTCCGGCGGAATAAACCGTTTATTTACGTTTATGGGCGTAGACGGCCCCCTCCTGCCTTTTATAAAAGTAGGACTACCGATAGGCATTTCTTTTTATACATTTCAGACAATGAGCTACACAATAGATGTCTGGCGGGGAAAAGCTTCTCCGGTCAAGAGTTTTGCCTCTTTTTCCTGTTTCGTAGCGCTTTTTCCGCAACTTATAGCCGGCCCGATCGTAAGGTATTCCGACGTTGCCGTTCAGCTTGACAATAGAAAGCACGGTACGGCGCTCTTTTCTTCCGGCGTGTCGCTTTTCATTCTTGGATTCGCAAAAAAAATTCTTCTGGCAAATCAGGCGGGCATAATAGCCGACGCCGTATTCGGCGCCGATACGCCCACTTCGGCTGCCGCATGGTGGGGGGCGCTTGCATATCATTTCCAGATCTACTTCGATTTCTGCGGATACAGCGATATGGCTGTGGGCCTTGGAAGGATGTTTGGTTTTGAATTTTCGAGAAACTTCAACGCGCCTTATCACGCGGTAAGCATTACCGACTTCTGGCGACGCTGGCACATATCTCTCTCGACCTGGATTCGTGATTACCTGTACATTCCCCTTGGTGGTAACCGTAAAGGAGTCCGCCGTACTTATTTCAATCTTATGATCTCGTTTTTTCTTTGCGGTCTGTGGCATGGCGCGAAAACCACATTTATATGCTGGGGGTTGTTCTATGGATTCTTTTTAATTGCAGAGAGACTTCGCGGCAAGAAAAGTCTGGTAAGCGGTATCCCCAGAGCGGGAACTGTTCTCTTCACTAATGTTATTTTATTATTCGGCTGGGTGCTGTTCAGGGCTCCGGATCTTTCCCATGCCTTCAGGTACTGGCGGGCAATGACAGGGACGATTTCCGCCCATAAAGCATCTCTGCTGCTCGAGGCCGACGTATTCGGCCTCCAACATATCTTTGCAATGGTACTCTGTGCTCTCTTTGTCTGGCAACCCGTTCAGGCATTTAACTGGGTTGACCGGCCTTCCGCGTTAAAATACGTCATTATTGCAGTTTTGTTTATTTTGTCAATTGCGGCTATGTTTACCCAGTCGTTCAACCCTTTCCTCTACTTTCAGTTTTAGGGGTGAAGAATGCGTATAAGAGGAAGCGCCTTTTTTTCGATATTTTTCTGCTTAGTGACGGCTTCGGTACCGCTTGTCCAGATGACGATAGAACTTATCCGCCGCGACAGACTTCAGGCGGCCGATATTTTGGCGGATTCTTTTATCACTCCGTATCAACGTATCCGCCGGATCGATGCGTATATAAATCAGATTCTCGACACGCTATGCAATTGCGAAAGAATCGCGGAAGATTCTTCTTCCTCCGGCCGCCTCGAAGAATGTATAGAAGAGACTTTCGATTTAGTTAAGTATCTCCGCAGAAGTACGGTTGAAATAAACCGTTACATATCCGATACTCTCTCCCACGACGCGGAAATTACGCACAGAATCAACCGTAGTCTCGATTCTCTGCGGATTGCGGCTTCAGGCGATGATTTATCAGCGATTCGGGGTATAATAGAAACTGTAAAGGATCATCTTTACAAAATGAAAAGTATCGTGCACAAATACAAGACCTTTCCGTTTTACCCCATATCGGTTATCGGATCGGTTTTCGGATCTACGTTTTTAAGCAGCAGATATCTCCGGTCTTACGAAAAAGAGCTGGAGGAGAGATCTTTTGCAGTACAGAAAATACGACCCGTTATGCAGACAATACGATATATATTACTTCGCGACCTTGGTCCTAAAGCAATTGCCGGACGAAAAGGATGGCTTTTCTATCGTCCCGGAATCGAATATCTGTACGGTCCGTCAGTCTGCACTGAGCCTATAAAACCTTCTGATGATAACGACGTCACAATCAACAGCAAGCCTGTAGATATAATAGCTGATTTCAAACAACAGCTCGATGAACGCGGGATAGATCTTATGGTTGTAATCGTACCCGATAAGGGAAGCATATATCCGGATATCTTAAATGGAAAGATTTCAAAAGATGAAGCAGGTGCTATCTCTTATACGCTCGACATCATAAACAGACTGCGGAATGTCGGAGTGAAGGTCATTGACCTTTTTACGCCGTTTGCCAAAGAGCGTAAAAACGACTCCTTATACGGAGATTCACTATATCTTCTACGTGATACGCACTGGCGAAGCCGGGCTTTAAGACTTGCCGCAAGGATTGTTGCCGATGAAGTAAAAAAATATTCATGGTTCGGAAAGAACCATAGCAGCATATCGTATTCAATGGACACTGTATTTGTTGATAGAATCGGCGATATTGCAGTTATGACTGGCCTACCTCGAATCGACGTGGCCGGGATAAATCTATTATTTACGCCGGAAAAAACATTATGTTTTAAGATTATGCGTGATTACTTCGATAATAACGGTGTTTTGATTGGAAGAGAACCGTATAGGGACGATTTCAGACATTCGAGGATCCTTTTACTTGGAGACAGCTTTTCGCGTATATATCAGACCGACAGCCCAAAGTCGGCAGGCTGGATTGCCCATCTTGCGTTTGAACTTTCCGAGCCGATCGCTTCGATAGTAAGCGACGGCGGAGCTTCGACAATCGTCCGCGAGAATCTTGCCCGCAGACCTGCATTACTTAACGGCAAGAAGCTTGTTGTATGGGAATTCGTTGAAAGGGATCTGCGTTTCGGAGCCTTCGGATGGCAAAAGGTTGAATTGCCGTAATTGTAAAGAGTAAATCGATGTCGGGTGAACAAAAAGGAGTGATTTCAAAAGTATTGCTTTTTCTGGCGGCTTCGGCGGCAGGATATTTCGTCTGTTACCCCGTTACCGACGGTGATATTTTCTGGCATCTTGCGGCAGGAAGGGAAATCTTTACAAAACATAAGCTGCTTTACTTTGATCCTTTCTCTTATACGACAGAAAACGCTCAATGGATAAATCTGCACTGGTTTTTTCAGGTTTTAATGTATATGGTGTTCAGGACCGGAGGATACGGTGCCCTTATTGCAGTAAAAGGGCTGACGGCGGCCGCGGCCGCATGGTTGATTTTCAATACATTTACAAAGACAAACGCGGGCGTCTCCGCCGCTTTCGCTGCCGCTTTCTTGATTTATACTCAACGTTACCTGATACCGTTAAGACCCGTGATATTCACGCTGTTTCTTACGGCGCTTTTTATTTCGTCGTTCGAAAAATATTGCCGCAGCGGCCGCGTCAGCCGGCTTTTACCGGTTTTTATCGGCCAGATAGTATGGGTAAACAGCCAGGGGCTGTTCATACTCGGCCCTGTAATTGCCGCGGCATACGGAGCGGGCGAATTGCTTAATCTTCAGTTCGCCAAACGCTTTCCCCGATTATTTACATACAGGATATCGAAGACCGGAAAAGAATGCGGAATCATCCTTTTCACGATACCGATACTTTTTATACTATCATTAGTAAACCCATACGGCTGGAAGGCCATAGGTTTTGCGTTAAAACTTTTTTCCCGCATCGTTCCATCGCAAGGCAATATATATTCTCAGACCATTATCGAAAATACTCCGCTTCTTTCTATGATAGGCACATTTTATTCACATTATGTCACGATATTTGTAATTGTAGCAGGTTTGACCCTGTTCTCCGTGATTCTCACTTTTCGTACCGTCCGTTTTTCACATATGCTTCTTGCCGCGGCAGGGATGCTGCTTGCATGGATGGCTCAGCGGAACGGAATAATATTTACCTTTTTCGCCCTTCCCGGTCTTTTGTGGATTATTTCCGGCTCTTCGCCGATGGTTCGTCTGCATCCGTTGTCGGCGGTCGGAAAAGTTCTGCTAACCATAGGGCCGATACTTTTAATTGTCGCAATTGTAAACCACACTAAAATTCTTTCGATATGGCCTCATACCATTTCTCCGTTTTCTCATCCTACAGAATCCGCAGAAATCATCCGGAACAATAATCTCAGCAGCAGGATTTTCAATGCCGACCGTTACGGCGGTTACCTTATATGGAAACTTTACCCTTCACTGAAAGTATCGCATGATACCCGTCTGAGTCTAAGGTCAAAGGAATTTTATAGGGAATACCTTGCAATTATCGGAAATCCGGAATTGTTTAACGAATATGCCCGGCAACGGGGCATTACATATGCCGTTATTCCGGTTGCACCGGTCGATTGCTATCTGCCCCTTGCCTCGGCTCTCTATTCCGATCCGCGATGGAAAATGATATTTACAGACGGAGCCGAAGTATTGTTTGCGGCCGATACTGTTACACGTTTTGCAGGAATTGATATGGATTCGCCTGAGATTATCGATTCGATATGTGCCGGACTTCGGACAAGATTCGGTGATTCAAAACAGGTTTACAGAGAGTCGCTTTTACGGCTACGCAGGTGGTGCATGGCGGTGGGAGCGTACGGAAGCGCACGGAAAATATATTTATTTTCCGATAACCGGCAAAAGGAGTTTTAATGAAAAAACGGTGGCTGATATTCTTATTAGTTTTTAACGGGATGATTGCCGCACAGGAGGAGGCGCCTATAGGCGCGGCCGTCAGCCCGACAAAGGCGGAAGCAGAAAGACTTAAGGCAATCACAGGAGCCATTAAAGGGCATATCGTATGGTCGTCTTCGCGATCAAACGGAAAACATGATATATGGATAATGAACGCAGACGGTACAGGGGAGCGTCAGCTTACCAAAGGCGGTCAGGTCGATTGGTACCCCCGATTTTCGCCCGACGGAAAAAAAGTTCTTTTTACCAGAAGTAAATACGGGTGGGTTTCCGAGGCTGACGCGGAGATATTTGACAAATGGGACATATGGACAATAGGCATTGACGGTAGAGAAGAAAGAAAAGTAGCCGATAACGGAACATGGGGCACATGGAGACCTTCAGGAGATTCGATAGTTTTTGCGCGCGGTCCCAAAGTGTTTATCAAAGATCTTAAAGGAGGAGGCGAAAGGGAGATATTCGACGCTTCGTTAAATCTGAAAAAAGGATCCTATTCCCAGCAGCCCCAGTTATCCTCTGACGGCAATAGACTTGCGGTAACAATTCGCGGAACCCGTCGCGAAACGGGAATATGGAACATAAAAACCTCCATATGGTACCCGACAGGCGGCGGATGTCAGATGGAGTGGTTTCCCGACGGTAAACGAATACTTCGCATGAACGAAGGACAGGGCAACGGAGGCACCGAAATTCTTGCCGTCAATATCGACGAAGACGGAAGACCGACCGATAGAATTTCAGGGCTCTTGGTACCAAAAAATATACGTTTTATGGATCTGCCGGGCAGGCGTTCGCATGAGTATTTTCCAAAACTCGACCCTTCGGGAAAATATCTTGTCTGGTGTGCGACACAATACGGACATGAGCACGATATCGCGGATTATGAAGTTTACCTTTGGAGAATCGGAGAAGATCCTGTAAAAGGCCCTGTAAGATTGACTTTTCATTCCGGAAACGACCGATGGCCCGATATATTTATTTACGGTTCTCAAGCTGATCCGGCTAAATCTTCTTCAGAAGCTATATTGCCCCCATCCGATTTCGGAGCAACTGTCGATACCGCTGGGGCTGAAAATTCGCAGCGTACTCCTGCATCCCGTACGGAACAATGATGAACATTATACTTCTCGAAGCGGCGGATTTCGTTGACGAAGAAAACCGTATCGTGCGTATAAGGGGACGGCGTTTTGAGCATATCCGGCATGTGTGCCGTGCCATCGTCGGCGAAAGACTTCGTGTAGGTATTATCAACGGTCAAGTGGGACACGGAATGATCATGAGGATCGATTACGAAAGCTTAGAAATGGAGGTCAATCTTTACGAGCCTCCTCCGCCGCCTCTTCCGGTAATTCTTATCATCGCGCTGCCGCGGCCGAAGAGTCTTAAAAAATCAATAGAAGCGGCGACTACCCTCGGAATAAAAAGAATCTTTATAATTGAAACCTGGAGAGTTGAGAAAAGTTACTGGTCCAGCCCGGTTCTTTATCAGGAAACCTTGAGGGAACAGATGCTTCTTGGGCTTGAACAAAGTCGCGACACGGTTCTTCCCGTTATAGAAATAAGACGAAGATTCAAGCCTTTTGTCGAAGACGAACTTACCGGATTATCCGCAGGATCGCTTAAGTTTGTTGCCCATCCGCGGGATGCTCAACCCTGCCCCTTCAATGTTCAGAAACCTTTTGTTCTGATGATAGGCCCTGAAGGTGGGTTTATTTCCTACGAAATAGAAATGTTGCAGAATCTTGGTTTTATACCAATAACAATCGGGCCCAGAATTCTGCGCGTGGAAACAGCAATTCCGGCTTTTATAGGCAGACTTGCCTGAAGATCAATACCTACCGCATAGTACGCAGAGGAAATATGACATATCCGTTCAGTGAACCTATACTTCTTATTCATATCATATCAATATTAAATAAAACGCAGAGAACGCTGAGAAATGAATAGAAAAAAACACCACAGAAAAACATATCCGGTTACCATTCGGCAAGATCAATATTTATTGATTATTTTACCGCGAAGGACACGAAGGGCACGAAGAAATTATTAAACATATCTTTTCGACTATTACTTTACAAAATATACTAACCATAAATCAAAAATCATGATAAAAACCACGGAGAACACGGAGAGCACGGAGTGAATTTGTGTAAGTCAATAGATACTGTCTCCACGAACCTATATCTTTAAAAGCAAAGACCACGTAGGTTTTATGAAA
>FWPV01004761.1_pt1 | contig 28024 bp, 19 predicted proteins | sample 2228371 | NCBI WGS metagenome assembly FWPV01 (sample SAMEA103939776, study PRJEB20133) | metagenome
CCATTTCCCCCATTTGCTCATTTCCCCCATTTGCTCATTTCCCCCATTTGCCCATTTCCCCCATTTGCTCATCTGTTCCCTTGTCGTCGCAAGTCCCGGTTCTACCACGTGCCCTCTGCCTGACGGCGCAAAAAGTCCAGCATTTCCTCCAGGGTGCTGAAGGTCCAGCGCTGGCCGCTCTGGATCTGCTCGATCTCGCTGTGCCAGCCGGCGACCGACCCCGGTGGTCCTGTGGCGGACTCCCTGGCCTGACCGCCGGAGCAGACAGAGCCCTGCTCTGAGCTCGGCTCATACCACAGCCGGACGAGGAAGGATGCGTACGTCGTTGAAGAACTCATGACCCTTCTCCTTTTGGCCTGTTACGGCAGCGGTGGCAGTGTCAGGAGCCCTACCAGAGAAAACAAAAACTGCCGTTCTGAACTGAACAGCAGTTTAACACAAGGGTGGCTACAAACTGTCTACAAATCAGCCCTTCCCCGGCCCGTTCAAGACCCGACGCGCCAGTTCCTCGTCGCGAGCCTGCCCGTACGTCTGGGCCAGCTCCAGCGCCCGGCGGGCGTGGGCCACTGCTGCGTCTGGTTGGTCAGCCAGCCACTGTGCCTCGGCCAGCCCGGCGTGCAGCCAGCTCTGCTCGGTGCGCGAGTCAATCTGCTCGGCCAGGGCCAGGGCGCCCTGCAGGTACTCCAGCGCTGTGGTGGCCTCTTGCTCCCTGAGATACAGCCAGCCCAGGTGCCCCAGGCAAAAGATCTCCTGCGTGCGGTCAGCGATCTGCCGGGCGATGGACAGGCTCTCTAGGAGATGCTGCCGGGCCAGATCCAGGTTGCCGATGGCGGCCGCTGCCGCTCCCAGGTCGCCCAGGGGCAGCCGGCGCTCGAAATGCAAGTTTTGTTCGTCACAACGGGCCAGGGCGCAGCAGGCCAGGTCCATCGCCTGTTCGTACTCCCCCTGGTACAAGTGCAATGTGGAGAGGTTCCCCAGGACGTGGATCTCGTACACGGCTTCGTCCAGCCTGACAAAGAGGTCCAGCGCCCGCTCCAGGGCCGCTTGGGCCCGCTGATAGTCGCCTGCCTCCCGTGCAGCCAGCCCTAATTCCCGCCAGCAGATGGCTTCTAGCCGGGGATCGCCCACTGCCTGGCTCAGCCGGAGGCTATCCTCGGCAGCCTCCACGGCCTGGCGGTAGCGGCAGAACCAGCGGTGTGTGCTTGCCTCCCGCCAGCGCGCCTGGGCCAGAAGGTACTGATCACCCAGCAGTCCGGCCAGCCGGGTGATCTCCTGCGAATCGCGCATGTAGGCTTCCATGTCGCCCAGCAAGCGGAACACCCAGCCACGGTCGTGGAGCGCCTCGATGCGCAGGCGGCGATTGGCGGCCAGGCCTTCTGGATCGCGTCGGTGGACAGCGTCTCGCCCCAGGAGGGCCAGGGCCTTGTCGAACCAGGTGTGGGCTTCGGCGTAAGCAAAGATCGTGCGGGCGTTGCAGCCGGCCTGCAGGGCATATTCGGCGGCCCGCCGCAGATCTTCGGCTCGTTCGAAATGCCAGGCCAGGGCAGCCGCGTCGTCGGGGCGGAGCTTCGCCAGCGCCTCCCCGGCCCGACGATGGAGCAGCCGTCGGCGGCCGTAACTCAGGTCGCGGTAAACGACGGCACGGATCAGGTCATGATTGAAGCAGTACACACCGCTGCAGAGTGGACGCTCGGCGATCACCTGGCGGGCCAGAAGTGCCTCCAGGGCATCGGCCACCTCGCCTTCACTGCGGCCGCTAGTGGAGTAGATCAGGTCAAAGCTGAATTGGTGGCCCAGAACCGCGCCGGCCTCCAATACCTGGCGGGCCTGGGGATCCAGGCACCCCACGCGGTCGCAGATGGCCTGATTCACGGTGTCGGGCAGCGGCAGCTTGTAGTCATCCCTGGTCGCCACGTCGTCACCGGCGAATGTCCAACCGCCTCCTTTCTGCTGCAAGAAGCCGGCCTCGAACATGGCCCGCAGCGTCTCCAGTATGAAAAAGGGGTTGCCGCCGGTTTCATGATGCAGGTGCTGGCTGAACCGTTCGGTGCTGCCAGCCTGGCCCGACAGGTGGTGGATCAGGCACAACACCTCATCCTGCGACAGGCCTTCCAGCGCAATCTCTTGCAAGAGGCCCAGCCGGGCCCACTGAGCCCGCAGCCCTGCCACAGCGCTGCTTCCCTCGGTCCGGTATGTCCCCAACACCAGGACCGGCGCGTGCCGGATGCGACGGGCCAGGTAGCCCAGCCAGGACAGGGTCGTCTCATCGGCCCAGTGCAGGTCGTCCAGGCACAGCACCAGGGGGGGGCGGCGGGCGGCCAACTCCTGGAGCCAACAGGCCAGCGCCAGGAACAGGCGGCTCTGTTCCTGACCCCGCTCCACAGCGAGCGGATCGGGCAGGTCAGGGAGAAGGGTGTGCAATTCAGGCAGGAGGCGGGCCACCTCGGCCAGGTAAAACCGGTCAAGGTCAAGGGTCGCCCTGCCCCTGGCCAGCAGATGGGGCCGCAGCGCTTCGATGAGCGGCCAATAGGGCAACCCCTGTTCTGGCTCGTGACCGCTGCCGGCTATCACCGTGGCCTCACTCTGCACGCCGGTAACAAACTCTTGCACCAGGCGCGACTTGCCGATGCCCGGTTCCCCTGAAACCAAGACCATCCGGCCGTGACCCGATTGGGCCTGAGCGTAGGCCTGTTGCAGCCGCTCCAGGGCCTCATCGCGGCCGATCAGGGGAGCATCCAGGCTGGGGAGAGTCGTCCACACTGGCGGGGGGGCTGGCGCCTGGCTGACGCGTCGGCCGTGCCGGGCTGCCTCGTAAGCCGCCCGGGTCTCCGGCAGAGGGCTGACGCCCAGCTCTCGCTCCAGGACGACCATGCAGCGTTCAAACTGGCGCAGGGCAGCGCTGCGATCCCCGGTGATGGCATAGAGCTCGATGAGATGGCCGTGCACCTTTTCGCTCAGCTCGTCGCAATCCAGGTAGCGTTGGGCGCAGACAATGGCTTCGTCGTAGGCGCCCTGGGCTGTGTTCTCTTCGATAAGGGCTTCCAGCGCCTCCAGGTACAGCCTTTCCAAAGTATACCGCTCTTGCAGGCTCCAGGCCTCGAACTCGGGGCTGTCAGGCAGGGAGAACCCGGCCAGGAACGGCCCACGGTAGAGGTCCACGGCCTGCCGCAAGGCTTCTGTTCGGTGAGGTTCCCGGACCGTGCACAACCGCTGAAAATCGGCTGCATCGGACCAGGCCTGCAGCGGATCCAGCCCCAGGCCGTCGGTGGTTGCCTGCAGAATGCCGGCGGCGGGCAGGGCCTGGCGCAGGTGGGTCAGCAGGTGGGTGAGGTTACGGCGGGCGACCGATTCCAATGTATCGGGCCAAAAAAGAAAGCACAGGCGTTCACGGGGGGCTGCCTGCCGTTGGGCGGCCAGGTAGAAGAGCAGGGCGCGCGTCTGTCGGCGTGGGATGATCAACGGTTGACCAGCCCAGACGACGCAAGGCGGCCCCAGCAGGTAGAGGCACAGGTCCTGAGCTGATTGTCTGGCAGGCAGAGTCGAGTCCGACACGGCACACCTATGAAGGAGGGGATGCCCTGGCGATCTGCTCGGCCAGCCACTCCGGCCTGACCGGCAGCCGGTGCACCCGCACGCCGACGGCGTTATAGATGGCGTTGCAGATGGCCGGGGCGGTGGGGATTGAGGGCAGCTCGCCGATCCCCTTGGCTCCGTAGGGGCCCTCGGCCGTTGGGTGTTCGACGATGTGGACCTCTATCTCTGGCATCTGCTCCAGGAGCGGCACGCGGTAGTCGGCCCACCGCCGTGTCTGAGGGATGCCGTTTTCGAGGACATACTCTTCCGTCAAGGCTGTGCCGATGCCCATAACGATGCCCCCCTCCACCTGGCCGCGGAAGGCCAGGGGGTTGATAGCCCGCCCGCCGTCAACGGCGGCCACGACGCGCAGAACCTGCACCTTGCCGCTCTCCGGGTCCACGGCCACCTGGGCTGCCTGGGCAGCAAAGCCGAAGGCAAAGTGCATATCGCCGCCCGTGCCGAGGGGCTGGGTTGAGGGTGCGTGATAGCGGTAGGTAAGGCGTGGCTCGTGGCCCTCTTCCAGGAGCCAGCGCACGGCCTGAGCAAAGGTTGCTGTGTGGTCGGCGGCCCGCAGCTCGCCCTCTGCAAAGCGGATTGTATCGGGCGGCACGTCCCACCGTTCGGCGGCGACGCGAGACAGCCGATCGCGCATGGCTGCGGCGGCCAGCCGGGCTGCGTTGCCGGTGATGTAGGTCTGGCGGCTGGCGGTAGTCGGCCCGCCGTCGGGACACAGGTCGGTGTCCGATAGCAGGACGCGCACCCGGTCAAAGGGCAGGCCCAGCTCCTCGGCGGCGCACTGGGCGACTACCGTGGCCAGCCCCTGGCCCAGGTCGGCCGAACCGGTCCGGACCTCGGCTGTGCCGTCGGGATAGACTTCGATTTCGGCCCCGGCGGCGTCGTCGGCACCACCGCCCAGGCCGGTATTTTTGTAGGCGCAGGCCAGGCCCCAGGCGATTTGGGGAGCGGGGAATCGGGTAGCGGGTAGCGGGGCGGCTTGTAGTTCTTGGACGCGGGTTTGGACCCAGTCCAGGCAGTCGAGCAGGCCAACCGATTCGCGCAAGACCTGGCCGGTGGCGGTGGTCGAACCGACCCGCAGGGCATTCTTGCGCCGCAGTTCAAAGGGGTCCATGCCCAGCTCGTGGGCCAGGCGGTCCATGTTGCTCTCTACGGCAAAGGCCGATTGGGTGACGCCAAAACCCCGGAAGGCGCCGGCCGGTGGGTTGTTGGTGTACATGGCGTAGCAATCAATCCTGGCATGGGGTACCTGATAAGGGCCGGTGGCGTGGGTGGTGGCCCGGGTCAGCACCTTGGTCGAGAGGCTGGCGTAAGCGCCGGCGTCGCCCACCAGCTCGGCCTGGATGGCGGTCAGCGTGCCGTCGCGTTTGGCTCCGGTCTTGATGCGAATCACTGTAGCATGGCGCTTGGGATGGGCCAGCAGCGATTCGGCCCGGTCGTACAGGATCTTGACCGGACGGCCGGTTGCCTGGGCCAGCAAGGCAGCATGAATCTGGCCCATGATGTCTTCTTTGCCGCCAAACCCGCCGCCGATGAGCGTGCCCCGCACCCGCACCTCCTCCGGCGGCAGGCCCAGCGCGGCGGCGATCTGGGCGCGGTCGGCATAGGGGATTTGCGAGCCGACATAGACGGTCAGCTTGGGGTGGTCGGCGTCGTAGCCGGCCGGCACACCGATGCTGCATTCCGGCTCCAGGAACATGTGATCGTAGGCCGGGGTGCGGTATTCGCCTTCGACAATGACGTCGGCTCCGGCCAGGCCCTGCTCCACATCGCCGTGGCGAACCTTGATATGCTCCAGCAGGTTGCCGGTCGGCCATTCCTCATGAACAAGCGGCGCATCGGGCTGGCGGGCCTGCTCGGCTCCGGCAACGACCGGCAGGGGTTCGTAGTGCACTTGGATTAGTTTCAGCGCCTCTTGTGCGATTTCGGCTGTTTCGGCGGCTACCAGGGCTACGGCATCGCCCAGATACCGCACTTTGTCGGCGCACAGCACCGGCCAGTCGGGGATGACCAGGCCATGGCGGTTGCAGCCAGGCACATCGGCGTGGGTCAAAACGGCGCGGACGCCGGGCAGGGCTTTGGCCTGGCCGGTATCAATCGAGAGAATCCGGGCGTGGGGATAGGCAGCGCGGAGCGTGGCCCCGTATAACATGCCGGGGAAGGTGTAATCGTCGGCAAATTTGGCCGCACCGGTGACTTTGGCCACGGCGTCGGGCCGGGGATGGGAGTGGCCGATGACGCGCATCGGCTCCACAGTTTTTGTTTCGACCGGCGGCAGCGGCTGGCCGGTCTGGTACTCGTGAAAGGCCGAACGGACGGCGCGCAGCACGCTGGCGTAGCCGGTGCAGCGGCAGGCGTTGCGGGCCAGGGCTTTTTTAATTTCATCCTCGGTTGGCGGCGTGCCGGCGGCGACCATCTTGTTCCACAACCCGGCGGCAGCCATCAGCAGCCCTGGCGTGCAGAACCCACACTGTACCGCGCCGTGCTCGATGAACGCTTTTTGTAGAGGGTGCAGTTCGCCGGGCTTGCCCCAACTGGCGGCCAACCCCTCGATGGTTAGCACGCTTTTGCCGTCGGCGCGGCGGGCGGCGTAGGTGCAGGCGCGCACCGCCTTGCCATCTACCAACACAGTGCACGAACCGCACTGTCCATCGCTGCAGCCGATCTTGGTGCCGGTCAGGCCAAGGTGGTGGCGCAGCACCTCGGCCAGGGTGGTGACGGGGGCGACTTCTAGTTCATGTTCGGTGCCGTTGATGGTAAGTTTGATTCTGGTTTCTCCTGGCATGTCGAATCTCCGTTTTCATCCTCAGCCCGGGCAAGCCGGAACCAAAAGGAATACCTTACCACCGCCATCGATCGGGTCTCAGCCAGCCCCCAGGAAAGCCATCGCTGAGGTGACTCCCTGGAGGATCACCGTCATCTCGGCGGCTTCTCTTAACGACAGCGTTCCCTCAAACGGCTCGTGCAGCAGCATTTCGATGACCTCAAACTCGGGCGAGAGGCGGAGATAGAGCTGCCGATTCTCCAAGATGATCGTGTCATCGTGCACCCTGAGCCTCGCTTCCTGGCCCCCTTCCCGCCGTCGGATGACGTTCCCGGCGATAAAGAAAGCGTTGTTCTCTTCCCGTACAAAGTCGGCCTCCTGTAAAAAGAGGCGCGGTTTTTCGGCATAAGGCTTGCCCTGATGGACGCAAAAGGTGGCGCAGTTGCCGCACTCGTTGCAGAAATCGTCCACGTGGACGATCTGCCGCGTCTGTGTAACCTGAAATCTCTCCTCGCCGACCACTGCCAGCGCCCCGTTGCGGCAGGCCAACACCGGCAGCGTCCAGCGCACCGGCTTGACAGGGTAGGTGTAGTTGGCCCGGTTGGGGCACACCTCGACGCACTTGTCGCACAGGGTGGAGCATTGCAGGCAGCGGGCTGCTTCGGCGCGGGCGGCTTCTTCCCGCAGTGTCTGCTCGACGCAGGCGAATTCACTGCGCCGGGCTACAGGCAGCATCTCCGGCTCGTGCTGGAGTGCCTTTCGTGCCCGTGCTCGCTTGACCTGGAGGATCTCATCCTGGGACAGTTGCGGCATACGGGCTTTCGGTGGTTTGAACTGGATGCCGAGCTGTCGGCAGATCGCCTCGGCGGCGCGATGGCCATCGGCACAGGCAGCGATGATGATCGCCGGGCCGCGCGTTACATCACCACCGGCGTAGAGGGAGCGGGTGTTGGGGATTCGGCTTTCGGCGTCGGTGAGGATAGCGCCGTCCTGACGGAGGGTGATGGCCGTGCCGTCCAGGAAGGTCAGGTCGGGTTGCTGGCCGATGGCGATGATGATTGTGTCGGCTTTGATCTGAAACTCGCTGCCGGCGATGGGCACCGGCTTGCGTCGGCCGTCGGCGTCGGGCGCGCCCAACTCGTTGCGCACACATTCCAGGGCGGCCACCCGGCCATTTTTCAGGATGATGCGCAGCGGCGAGGCCAGCTCGATCAGCTCGTTGCCCTCTTCCAGGAGCCAGGCCAGCTCCTCCGGCTCGGCAGGCATCTCTGCCCGGCTGCGGCGATAGACGACCGTCGCCGGATGGCCGGTAAGCCGTCGGGCGGTGCGGGCGGCGTCCATAGCCGTGTTGCCCCCGCCGATGACCAGCACTTTCTGGCCCAGTGCCGGCCTTTCCCCTCGGGCCACCGCTTCCAGAAAGCGGAGGGCGGTGAACACCCCCTCACCCTCAATACCGGGAATCTGGAGATCGGCATCTTTCTGAAAGCCGGTGGCGATATAGACGGCGTCAAAGCCCTGCTTCAGCAGTTCTTCCGGTGGTTCGGTGACGCGCCGGTTCAGCACCAGCTCGACGCCCAGGCCGAGGATGCGCTCGATGTCGGCCCGGACCACCTCTGGGGGAAGGCGAAAGTGAGGTGCGACGGCCAGCATCCCGCCTGGCCTGTCGCGGGCCTCGAAAATCGTCACCTGCACGCCGTTTAGCGCCAAAAAGTAGGCCGCTGCCAGCCCCGACGGCCCGCTGCCAATCACGGCTACCTTGCGACCTATGCCTGGTCCTTTGCCCTTTGTCCCTTGCCCCTTCTCAAAAGCAAACCGTTTCAGGGCGCGGATGGCGACCGGCTGGTCATAGTTGTTGCGCGTGCAGCGGGTCTGACACAGGTGGGTGCACACATAGCCGGTCACGCCGGGCAGCGGATTGCGGTGCAGAATGACCTCCAGCGCCCGGTCGTACTCCCCTTGGGCGATGAGCCAGGCATACTCGGGCACATCCTGGCCCACGGCGCACTGCTCGACGCACGGCGCGGCGATGCAATCGAACAGTCCCAACCCCGATTCGACCTTGGGCAGGCCGAAGGGGAAATAGCTCTTTTTGTAACGCAGGTTTTCCAGTGCTTCGGCGGCGGCGGCTTCCAGGTTGGCCATCTTGTTTTGGGCGAGTTCGTCGAGATTGGCCGCATTTCGTCGGCGCATCTCGGCTTCCAGGGTCTCCAGCCAGTGCCCTAGACGCGAATAGCCCCCCGGCTTGAGCAGGTCGGAGGCGGCGGTGACCGGGCGGGCACCGCAGGCCAGCACCGTCGCCACGTTGAGCGCGTCGGCCCCGGCCGAGTAAGAGACGAGGAGGTCGCCGTTGAACTCGCGCATCAGCTTGTGGAACAGGTTCATGGTGATCGGGTACAGTGCCCGCCCCGACATGTACATTTCGTCGCCGGGCAGGGTCCCCTTGTGGTTGGCCATGGCCAGCGTGTTGCTCAGCTTGACGCCAAAGGTCAGTCCTCGCCCGGCGGCCACCTGCTGGAGCGTGGTGATGAGCTTCACTGCCCGGTCATATTGCAGGTCGTGCTCGAACACCCGGTCAGGAATGTGAATCTCGGTGAACCCGAGATGATCGTGCAGGATGCTCAGCACCGCTTCCTGCCCCAACAGGGTGGGGTTGAGCTTGACAAAGGTGTGCAGCCCCCGCTCCTCCAGCAGGTAGCGGCAAATGGCTTCGATCTCGTCGGGGGGGCAGCCGTGCATCGTTGAAAGGGTCACGTTGTCGGTCAGCCGGGTGGGGATGGAGATGTCGGCGAATTGGGGAAAGTGGAGTTTCAGGGTTTGTTGGATGCCGGCAATCTCTTCAGAGGCGTCTTGCAGGCGGTTCATGAAACGCTGCATGGGCGCGCTCAGAATGCCCGACAGGTTATAGCCGACGCTCATGTTCAAGACGGTGCCCAAGGGGGCCTCTTCCCAGCCGAGCACCCGGCGCAGGATGTGGATGAGCGCCCAGGCGTGGATATATTCGCGGGCCGACTGCTCTAGTTTGAGTTCCTGAGACCATTCGACATTGTAGCCCTCGTCCTCCATGTCAATGCAAGGGCGCGGGATCTCGAGCTCGTCCATGATTTGGACCGTTTTGAGCTCGATGAACCGCCCGCCGGATAGCCAGGCACAGACGATGTTCTGGGCAAGCTGAGTGTGGGGGCCCGCTGCCGGCCCAATCGGTGTCGCCAGAGGGTGGCCGAACATCTCAGCGGCATAGGGCGCGTTGGCCTTGGGCGTGTAGAACAGGGCGCGGGGGATGCCGAAAATCGAATCGTTTTCCTCTAACTCTTTCAGAATCCACCTGAGAAGGATGTCAAATGGTAGAACGTTCATTTTATCGGACATGGCTTATCTCCATCGGATCGGTAGCTGAGAAAGGCGCGCTATGTTTGACTGCCGTACCTGCCCTCTGGGTTTAGTTCACTCATGATCTCACGGGCCATGTTCAGGAAGAATGCTTTCAGTTCCTCTAGCGGCACAGGTACGAGCATCTCGGGTAGACTGTGCTGTCGCTCGATCTGCCGCAACATGCCGGCGAAATAAAAGAGGGTCAAGCCAGAGTCCTTTTCCTGAGCCATCTTGAACAACTGTCGCCAGTCGTAACCGCGTTGAAGGACAAAGTACAGGTCCACAAAATCCTTCATCGCGGCGCGGCCAAAGAGAGCCAATATTTTGTTGGCAGCGATGTTTTCCAGCGAGTCTACCACGATGCCGTCGTAGACGACTCGCTCGCCGTACAACGGACCAAAGTCGCGCACTAGGTCAATTTTGAGCATAGTTGGATAGTTGGGATGACTCAAGAAGACCTGTTGAAAATATTGGGACACACGCGAACGTTGCAGCTGGCAGCCAAGGTGAGCGGCGATCTCATCCACGGGCCTGATACAGGCCGACAAAGCTACGTCATCTTGGGTAAAGAGGTCCAGATCAACGCTGAGGCGGTGATACAGGTAAAATGCAGCCAGGGCAGTTCCGCCGGTTAGAAAAAACCTCTGGCCGATCTCCTGGGCGAAAAATGCCTGCAAGAAATCTCGTTGTAGTGGATTAAGAATCTCGGTGGGCATCCTGTGACCATACCTCCAGGGCAAAGGCCCATAAATCCCGTTGATAAGGCTTCATTCTGAGGCGGGAAAAATTCTCCCGTACATCGTCCACCGTCAGGTAGTGCCAGATGTCGTCCCACCTGGCATATTCCAGAATGCGGGTTATGAGCCACGCCTTTTCGACCTCATTGTCGCTGCACAGGATGGCGTGTACTTGCTCTTCACTCAGGTCATAGTCCCATAGGAAGTAAGGGCGCTCTTTCCCCTTTTCTCCAGAGCTGTTAGGCTGGTTGCTCATGGCCTGTGTTCCTTTTAGACTGCTTGGGCCTGACTCCAACGGTCCAAAGTCTTTGTTACTCTTCCGCCAGTCCTGTCCGGGCATTGAATTCTTGAATCAGGGCGTCAATCTCGGCCACCTGGCGGTGGATGCTATCCCAATAGTCGGGGTCGTACCATTGCGCCTGGATCTCGTCATAGGTTTTGCCCTGTTGCTCCACCCAGGTGTAATACTTCAGGTTGTGGATGCGCCGACGGTCCCAGTATCCCAGTTCTTCGACATAATCCACGGTGCAGCCCAACAGATAGCGGTGGTAATCGGCGGCGGCGTGCAGCTCGGTATATTCGCCGCGCTCCTGGCGCAGCTCCCGGATGCGGCTTTGATACAGCTCCATCGAGTCGGTCCACACAGTGAGCACCAGGTCGTGCTCTCCCAGCTCGTACCATCGGGCAAACTTGATGGCCGAGAGCACGTTGGCGATGCTGGAGATGCCCAGCAGATCGAGCTTGCCGACCAGATCTTCCGGCACACCCTGCCTGATCAGGTAGGCCCGGCCGGCCGGCTCGTTGAACAGCCGCACCAGACTGAGGCAGGCTTCGTCGTCTATGGCCATCACCAGGTCGGTGTTCTTGACGTTGTGAATCCAGGGGATGTGCTTGTCGCCGATGCCCTCGATGCGATGCCCGCCAAAGCCGTTGAGGAGCAGGGTGGGGCATTGCAACGCCTCGCTGGCCGCCACCTTGCTGGTGGGGAACTGCTCTTTCAAATAGTCGCCGCAGCCGATGGTGCCCGCCGATCCGGTGGTCAGCACTACGCCCCGATAGGTGTCGTGGGGGCCCATCTCCTGCTCCAAAACCTCCTGCATGGCATGGCCGGTCACGTCATAGTGCCACAGGTGGTTGCCAAACTCGTCGAACTGATTGAAAATGACAATATCGTCGCCCCGCGTCCGGCGCAATTCCCAGCATTTGTCAAAGATCTCTTTGACGTTGCTCTCACAGCCGGGGGTGGCGATCACCTCCCCTGAGATTTTGGACAGCCACTCGAACCGTTCGCGGCTCATCTCCTCCGGCAGGATGGCGATTGACTCGCAGCCAAGCAGCGCCGAGTCGTAGGCCCCGCCCCGGCAGTAGTTGCCGGTGGAGGGCCATACCGCTTTTTGAGTCGTCGGATCGAACTGGCCGGTGACCAGGCGTGGCACCAGGCAGCCAAAGCTGGCACCGACCTTGTGTGCGCCGGTGGGGAACCACTTGCCCACCAGGCAGAGGATGCGCGCCGGTACCCCGGTCAGCGCCGGCGGCAGCTCGACATAATTGACGCTGCCGAACCCGCCGCCGTGGGCCACCGGCTCATTCTTCCAGGTGATGCGGAACAGGTTGAGTGAATTGACATCCCACAGGCCGACCTTTTTCAGCCGGGCCTTGATCCCAGCGGGGATGTGGGATGGGTCTTTCATCTGGGCAAAGGTAGGGATGATGATGCCCCGTTCCCGCGCTCGTTGCACGGCCCGTTCCAGCCGTTTTTGGTCAATGGTTAGATCGATCATTTGGTTTTCCTCCGTGAGATACTCTGTAGCCAGACACCGGCTGCAGCACCAAGGGCTGTACCGCCGGTGTTGAGTAACCAATCACCCAGTGCTGCTACTCGCGTTGGCGTCATCGCTTGCAGCAGCTCGATGGCCAGGCTGAGGCCCGCGCCGGCCAGGGTTGCCAGCAGCAGCCGGCGGCCTATCGGTTTGTCGCCCAGGGCCAGGGCCAGCGCGATACCCAGCGGCACAAAAACGGCCACATTTCCTACCAGGCCGATCAGCAGGTGTGCCGGGATAAAGCGCGTTGCCGCCGATCCGGTCAGCGGCTCAAGATCACCGGCGACGGTCGGGTTGGGGCGGAGCGTCATCCACAGCAGCCAGATGCCAAGGGCGCCGGCCAGCAGCCACCACAACCTCTGGTATTTCATACTTCTTTTGCCAGTGCGCGCCGGACATCGGCCAGGTCAGGAGCGACGATGGAGGGCTGGCCTACCGACCTGATGGCCGTAGCGACATCTTTTAGCCCTGACCCGGTGGCCAGCACTACCACCTGCTCATCGGCACGCACCAGACCTTGCTCGACAGCCTTGACCAACCCGGCGTAGGCTGCTGCTGCCGCCGGTTCAGCAAAGACGCCGACCCCCTGGGCCAGGGTCGGGATGGCGGCGACGATCTCCTCGTCGCTCACCCGCAGGAAAGCGCCGCCGCTGTCGCGCACGGCCCGCAACGCCTTGATCCGGTCGCGGGGCAGGCCGGCAACGATGCTATCGGCCACTGAGTGGGCCTCGACCGGCTTCATCTGCCAGCCCTCCAGGCCGCGCTCCCAGGCGGCCACCAACGGCGATGACCCGGATGCCTGCACACCGATGAGGCGTGGCATTTTATCGATCCACCCCAAGGTCAGCAGGTCATACAAACCTTTGTGAATGCCGCCGATGATGCAGCCGTCGCCGACGGGGACCAGGATGCAGTCGGGAGCCTGCCATCTCATCTGCTCGCAGATCTCGTAGGCAGCGGTCTTTTTTCCTTCACTCATGTAGGGGTTATAGGCAGTATTGCGGTTGTACCAGCCAAACTCCCGCGCGGCTTTCAGGCATAGCTCGAAAGCGTCGTCGTAGGTGCCCTCTACCAGCAGCACCGTCGCACCGTAGACCAACAGTTGGGCGATCTTGGCCTGAGGAGCGGTTTTGGGCACGAAAATGACGTTGGGGCGCGAGATAGCAGCGCATAGCCCCGCCAGGGCTGCTGCCGCGTTGCCGGTGCTGGCGGTGGTGATCACCTGATAGCCCCGTTCGTGGGCCTTGACCACGGCGAGGGCCGATGCCCGGTCTTTGAACGAGGCGGTCGGTTGTCGCCCGTCGTCTTTGACCCACAGATGGCGCAAGCCCAACCCGGCCGCCAGGCGTGGCGCGGGGTAGAGCGGTGTCCAACCGACGCTGCCGAGCAACGTGTCCCTTACCAGCGGCTCGGCGACCGCAGGGTCCACCGGCAGCAGCGGCAGGTAGCGCCAGATGGAGCGGGTGGGCGAGCCGGCCAGCTTTTGGGGGTTGATGCGCTGCGCGATGTACCGATAGTCATAGACAACGTCCAGGATGCCGTCGTCGCCGTGGTGAGGGCAGACATACTCGACCTGGTTGACCCCATATTCTGCGCCGCAGATGGTGCAGCGAAGGCCCAGCACATGGTCCATGATCCACTTCCTTTCCTGGCTTCTATTCTGCCTCAAGTTGACCTCTTTGTCAAAGTCGTTTGAAAAGAAATCGGCCCGGAATAGCCCTCCGGGCCGATGCAGTGAGCGATTGTTTTCTACTACCCCTCAGGGGTGGCTTCAGGGAGGCTTTCAGGGGTCGGGGTCGGCGTTGGGGTAGGCGGCAGCTCCAGAAAACTATCGCGCTTCTTTTCGACCAGCTCGTTGAGCGTGTACTGGCTCACCTTGACGTAATATTCCGATTCAGATGACTTGACGATGTAGTGGTTATCCACCGGATCCCTGGCTCCCACCCACAGGGTGTAGGTTTTGTCCCCGGCCTCGTCGCTGTGGGTTTGGAAAGTGATGACCGCGCTAGGTTGGTCCATGCCATACGAAGCCTTTTTTCCCTTGCCCAGGGGCTGGAGCAGGGTAATAGTTGCCACCCGGCCGGCCAACGACTTGACCGTTCCCTCTTTGAGGGTCTCATCAGGAGCCAGATCGGCCATCGTCCAGGTCTCTCCCTGTTTTTTGAACTCAAAGCGGCCGTTGGCATTCTCCAGGGTGATGGCCACGATCTGATCCTGGGGTACCGAAAGGTAGGCACGGTCCACCCAGCTTTGGGCATCGGTCGTGGCGTCCTGGGCCGATAGATCGGAGGTCAGGTAGACCTCTTTGTGACCATCGGCGCGGACGTGGGTGGTGAGGTAAGCGGGTGAGGTGCCCACATATAGCCGGTGGAGAACACCGTCGTCCATCACGAACTCGATGAGCCGTTCATACTCCCCTTCGGCCACCTTGAGCCGCTTGTGGCTGGTGGTAGTTTGCGTGACCAGGCGGTTGGCCTTCAACCCGACGATCTTGGCAACCAGGGAAGAGACCTTGTCCTGCTGGCAGGGATAGTCATCTGCTTCGGGCAGGACCCACTTCTGGTCGTTTTTGGCCAGCACGATTGACTTGCCCTGGCCGTCGCGAATGGTCAGCTTGGCGATGCGCTCGGCCTCGACGCCGGGGAAGAGGCTGGCCCCCTCTTTTCCCGAGGCGGCATGGCGCGGCCAGAAAACAACGGTGCCTATCAGCAGTTGGAGGATCAAAATGCCGGTCAGGAACAGGTTTCGCCTATTCATTGTTTCCTCCTTGGCTGTTTGAGGTTTGAGAGTCGGTATTCGACGGCGGGGAGCCTTCGGGCGTCGAATCCGAAACGGCAAAGAGTGGAGTTTCCTTGCGGCGGCGGACGTTCCATACCACGCCGATGGCCACCACGGCCACCAGGGCGAGGGCATAGTTCAGCCCTTCCCATATCTGTTGGTCGCCCTGCTCCAGGGGCTTGAGCAGGCGGGCATAGGTGCCGCGCGAGCGGATGGTAAGCAGGTCCTCATCCTCGGCCGACCAGTCTACGGCGTTTTGCATGAATTGCAGGTTGTTCAGGTAGCGGTCGGCCGATAGATACCTGGAGATATTCAGCACTGTGTCGTCAATGAATTCGGCGCTGCCGATGACCACCAACCGTGCCGACTCGGGCGAAGTTTCGATGGTGCCCAGGATCGGCTCGGTGATTGTCGCAGTGGCGGTGATCTCTGCTCCTGTCTGGAACGGTGAGGCTTTGCCCTTGAAAAAGCTCTCGAACGAACCGCGAACGGCGACAGCCAGCGGCCGGGCTGCCTGTTCACCCTCCACCGGAAAGCCATATTGGGGGTACAGGTCGGGTTGGGGTTGGATGTTGAGGTTGGTGCGCAGCCACGAGTCTGCAGTGGACTGGAGGAGGATTGATACCTGCCGCCCCTGCATCTTTTCCTGATCCAAAGTCAGGGGTGAGACCCACTGCATAGTCACTGCCGGCAGGTTGGCCACGATGGGGCTTTGTTTATCCATGCTGTTGGGGCGGACGTCTACAAAGTAGGGATAGCTGGCCTGCTGGATTTCGACCACCTGCATGTTGCCCACCTGCCGCGCCACCTGGACGGGGAACGGTTCGTTTTGGGGGTCCAGCACCATGCTGTTTTCCACCGTTATGCCGTAGCTTTGGAGCATCTCCTGAAGCCCATCGGTCACCGGGTCCATCGTCAGTCCGCCGGGGAACTGCTGCTGCGAGAGGACATAGTTGCCGGCGGCCACCACCACCGCCCCGCCGCGCATCAGGTACTGGTCTATGGCAAAGCGTTCCTTATCACTCATGCCCTGGGGGGCGATCACGACCAGCACATCCACATCGCCGGGCACGCGCCCGGAGCTGAGGTCCACTTGTTTGACGGTATAGGTCTGGCTCAGTTGTTCTTGTAGCAGGTTCCAGCTGGAAAGCGGCTGGCTCACGCCGCCGGTGAAGGGGTCCTGCACCGGCCCCAATTTGGGCAGCCATAGCCCCACCGTCTTGAGGAACCCTGGCGCGGCTCGCTTCAGGGCCGATTCGATCTCGGATCGGATGTCGGCCTCGCTCAAGTCGCCGGCCGGGTACAGGAGCTGAGCCTTGTCGCCGATCTGGAGGACCAGGTCGAGATAGTAGGATTCCTCCGAAAAGGGGGAGATCAGGATGGGCCGTAACCCGTAGGAGCTGATGAGGGTCTGGCGGTTGATAGGGCTATCGGGTGCGTCGGGGTCTATGATCTCGAAAGTGAATTTCCCCGCCGATTCTTCCTGGAGAGCCCGGGCCACCTTTTCGACGCGCTGAGGCACCTCTCGCAACCCTTCGGGCAGGGTGTTGGGGGTGATAAAGGCCGTCAATTTGATCGGCTCCTGGATGCTGGCAAACACGGCATCCAGGCTTTGGAAGCCATACACCACCTTTTTGATGGACCGGGTCAGGTCATACTCCAGATTGCGCAGCCGGACTTCGGGCTGGCTGCCGGTTTGCTGTTCCACCTCGATCAGGTCGGACCAGGACAGCACGGTGTGTTGGTCGCCGTAGCGGATCAGGATATCAAAGTACGAGTTGATCACCGAGGCCTCATATCGCCCGGCGATGCGGAAAGGGGTGGGCTGGATGCCGTATACCTGATTGGCCTCGGTTTCCAGCTCCTCATTTTGGCGGGGGTCCACAATCTCGATCTGGATTTTGCCCCGTGCGGCAACCTTGTACTCCTGGAGCAGGTCGCGGATAGACGGCACCAGGGGGGCCAGCAACGGGTGGGTTGTTTCGCTAAAGTACCCCCGGATCAGCAGCGGCTCTTGCAGGCTGCGGATCAGGTCCTTGGTAACCGGCGACAGGCTGTAGGCCCGGTCGGCGGTCAGGTCGGCGCGCAGGCCGGCCAGGGGAAAGATCCAGGTGTTGAGGGCGATCAGGTTGGCTGCCACCAGGATCACGGTGATGATTACCTGGCGGCGGTAGGCGGCCATGTGTGGCCCTCGGCTCCACCGTTTGGCATCCAGCGATACGATGTTGAGCAACAGAAACAGGGCGCTCAGGGACAGGTAGTAGATCAGGTCGCGCAGGTCAATTACCCCTCGTTCGATGCTCTCAAAGCGGCTGCCGGTGCCGATGGCCCGCAGAATCTCGCCCAAGGTCTTGCCGGCCAGGCCGGTGACGCCATTTGTGCCGATCAGGTAAAAGACCCCGCCCAGCAGCACCGTTACGATGAGCGACACGATCTGGTTGTCGGTCCGCGATGAGACAAACAGCCCAATGGCGGCATAGGCGGCGGCCATTAGCAAAGCGGCCAGATAGCCACCTACCACCGGTCCCCAGTCCAGCCGTCCCAGGATGGCAACGGTGATGGGCACAAAGAGGGTCAGGGCCAACGACAGGGCAACCAGGGCGATGACGGCCAGGAATTTACCCAGCACCAACCAGGCACGGTGTACCGGCAGGGTCAACAGTACTTCCAGAGTGCCCGATCGCTGTTCCTCGCTCCACTGGCGCATTGTCAACGCCGCCACCAAAAAGATCAACAGCACCGGCATCCAGCGGAACAGTGGGCGGACGTCGGCGATGTTGCGGGCAAAGAACTTGTCCACCCAGAAAAAAGTAAAGAGGGTGACGGCCAGGAAGGTGCCGACAAAGATGAGGGCCAGCGGCGAGCCAAAGTAGGCGCTTAGCTCCTTGCGCGCTATGGCGATAGCTTGTTTCATGCTTCACCTCCTACATGGGTCACCAACTCGTTAAAGACTGTCTCCAGGGTGCGCACGTCGCGCCGCAGCTCTTTTAGCGGCCAGCCCCGTTCGCGGGCCAGATCGTAGATGGCCGGGCGAAGGTCCGCACCGTTGGCGCTCCGCACGCGGAAGGTCAGGCCGTCGGCTGTGGGGCTGGCCTCCACGTCACAAACCCCCTTTAGCGCCCGCAGGTCGGCGGTCACGTCGGGGGCGCCTTCCTGGAGCACCAGCAGGACGTCGCCGGTGGCTTCCAGGTCGGCCAGGCGAGCATCGGCTCGGATCTGGCCGTTCAGCAGGATGATCACCCGGTCGCAGATGGCTTCCACTTCCGACAGGATGTGGGTGGAGAGCAGCACCGTGCTGTGCTGGGCCAGGCGGCGGATCAGGTGCCGGACCTCGACGATCTGGGTGGGGTCCAGGCCGATGGTCGGTTCGTCCAGGATCAGCAGCCGGGGCTGGTGGATGATGGCCTGGGCCAGGCCTACCCGCTGCCGATAGCCTTTGCTAAGCTGGCCGATGGGCCGGGTCAGGTGGTCTTCCAGGGCGGTGGCCTGAACAGCTTCCCACAGCCGTGCTGGCTGGTCGGCCGGTGGGATCTGTCGCAGCTCGGCGATCATTTTCAGGTAGGCCTGCACCGACAGCTCCGGGTAGAGGGGAGCATTTTCGGGTAGATAGCCGATCCGCTGCTGGACCTCCAGCGGCTTGGTCAGCACGTCCAGGCCATCTATCACCGCCGTGCCGCTGCTAGGTTGCAGGTAGCCGGTCAGGATTTTCATCATGGTCGTCTTGCCCGCGCCGTTGGGGCCGAGCAAGCCGATAATCTCGCCGGCATCTACGTGGAAAGACACATCCTGCAAGGCACGAACCGGACCATAGAACTTGCTCAGGTTGGCAACATCAATCATTCTCTTTCACCTCCCCTGTAGATTCTTGTTCTTTGTCGTCGTTGCATCGGTCGGATGTGCCGGGGCTGCTTCTCCGGGTTTGGGATGTCGGAGCAGCCCTGTATCCGGCGGCAGATTATAGTCAGGATGTGGGTTCAATGCAAACTGGCGACACGGTTATGCTACGCGGTTCACAAAACCGCGCTACACGCCCGGCACGGCGTGGCGCGGTTCACAAAACCTCACCTACCTTGTCGAGGGAGCCCGGCGCGGTTCACAAAAGCGCGCTACACGTCGAGAATGATCTCATCCAACGACCGCTTGGGCACGTGGTGGACCCCTTGATCATCACGCCAATATTTGATGTCGCCCTCTGGGCCGACCGGGTCAATGACGACCGTTTCCTTGGGCTTGCCCAGAGCAAGGACCAGCAGGATGTCATAGCGGGGTGGAATGCCCAATGCTTCGCGGAGCACCTGCTTTTGGATAGAGGCGATCATGCAGCCACCCAACCCCCGTTCTGCTGCGCCCAGCATGATGCTTTGGGCCGCAATGCCGTGGTCCACGCCGAACGACTGGCTGATCTCGGTGTCGCCCAGGATGATGATATAGGCCGAGGGCCGTTCCCCTTCTTCCGGTCCGGGCCAGTCTTTGAGATAAGCGGCCCACCCCAGGCAGGGGAAAATCCGCGCATTCCTATCAGGGTCGCACGACAGAATATACTTCAATGGCTGGCGATTGGCCCCCGACGCCGAGAGCCGGGCCAGGTCCACCAGCTCGCGCAGCGTCTCGCAGGAGATGGCGACTTGCTGGTGAAAGCGGCGATAGCTTCGGTTTTTTGCGATCAAATCTTTTAGCATTTGTACCTCCTCCTTAACAGGTCAGGGATGATAGCCTCCAATGGGGACCGCATCCCCTCAATCTTGGGGCATTATACCGTAATGACCGGAATCGGTCAAGCAATTGGGCTGCGGATGGTCGTCAATGCCTCTTTTGCCTGGCGCCTTGGATCAGTTGGGCGATACTCGCGGTGCGCTTGCCTTTTGCGAAATCAAGCAAACTGCGTTCGGGTAATGGGACGTTGTCCCAACGCCGGCCCGCCGGCACTCGATAGTGGACGTTGGCGCCAGATTCAATGAGCAGCTTTGTCATGCGCGTCAGCCCGGCGTGGACGGCAAAGACCAACGGCGTCCAGCCCCGCAGTCCAATGTATATGCCGTTCCCGGCATGGGCGGCATTCACGTCTGCCCCGCGCTGGATGAGGAGGCAGGCCAGGTCGTAATGGTTGTTTTCAACCGCAACCATCAGCGGGGTGTATCCGTTGCCGTCCATCTCATTCGGATCGTTGCCGATATCCAACAGATATTCTGCCACAGATAAATGACCATTCGTCACAGCCAGGTGAAGAGCATTGCGTCCGTCGGAGATCCTGGCGTGGGTGTCAGCGCCCTGACCGACCAGGTATTGCACCATTTCGAGGTGTCCCTGTTGGGCGGCCCGAATGAGCGGCGTAGCGCCGTGATGGTCGGCAGTGTTGACATCTGCGCCTCGCTCAACTAATTCTTGCGCCAGCGGCAGGTGGCCGTGACAGGCTGCCCACCACAGAGCGGTTTGTCCGCGCTGTGGATCAAAATTTCCCTGCAAGTCACAACGGGTGAAATGAATATCTGCGCCTTGCCGAATCAGGAATTCGGCGATGTCAAAGCGTTCTTGGGCGATTGCCAACATGAGCATCGAACAGCCATAGTAGGTTCCTCCTCCCACGATGGCGTTGATACTTGCTCCATCTTGCAGTGCGTGCCTTACGGTTGACAAATCTCCATAGTTGATGCCCATGAGCAGGCGTTGGTTGGCCGGTAAGGTGAGGGGAATATCGTAAGCGGGTTGAACGCGCGGGACAGATTGGGTGGCCGGTGGCTGTTCAGGCTGAAGGGCATGTTTTCTCAAGGCGGTCCGGACATCCTGTGCCAGCAGGTCGCGGTTGTTGTAGTATGCTGTGAACCGGTCATATTGCTCGTCTATAAACCCCAGGGCAATTGCCTGGGCCAGCTCGGTTCGCTCGTCACCTGGCTTGAGCGGAACACGCAAAAAGTCCAACATGAGTTTGGGTAGGTCCGGGTGGGATTGGTCTTGCAACAGTTCGACAACCGCCCGCTTTAGGGACCAATCTTGCAGCTTCCAGTAATAGGCCATCAGCGAGGGGATGTCCTGAGGGCGTACCCAATCTCTGGCGGCTTCGATGATCTCAGGGTCGTCCAGCTTGATGGCCCGGCGAAGGCGTCGCAGCCTCAGGGGGCGTATGTTCGCGAGCCTGCTCAAGAAATCTTCAAGTCGGTTTCTCATAGCGCCCTGTTTCTGTCTTAAAGGGGATCGGTCCTGACGCCTGGCAGACGATCCTGTAGGTTCAGGCCACCGTAGCGGCCACAGATCGCCACAACCTGGTCGAGGGGGATCGCTTCTCGCCGGTTGCCATCCCGGCCGGTCACCGTCGTGGCCATAAAGATAGAGTTATAGATCGCCTCTTCTGTCGCCTCTACCACGGCCATAAAGAGAGGGCTCATGGCGTCGTTCGAGACCAGCGCAACCGGAGGCTCCAGGAGCCCGCCGGTGCGGGGAATCCGATAGGCGGTCGAGAAGGCAATCGCATAGTCTCCCGAACCGTTGGCAATGTATGAGCCTGTGCGGGCGAGGCCAAGCACAGCCCGGCTGGCCAGTCGCCTGAGATTGCGGGCAGACAGTGGAGCGTCGGTGGCCACGACGATCATGCACGATCCGTCGGCCTGTTCCTCCTTTGTGTAGTGGCTTAGATCGAAAAGGCCCAACTCACGTCCAACCGGGACGCCGTTGATCGCCAGCACACCGCCAAAGTTTGATTGAACCAGCACGCCGACAGTGTATCCCCCACGATCGGCTGGAATCCTGCGCGAGGAGGTGCCGATCCCACCCTTGAATCCGAAGCAGGTAGTTCCCGTTCCTGCACCTACGCTCCCCTCGGCAACAGGGCCTGAGGCGGCGGACTCGATTGCGGCCAGGACATGCTGTGGTGTGACATGCTGCCCGCGGATATCGTTCAGATATCCATCGTTGGTCTCGCCCACAACGGCGTTCACCGAGCGCACCGACTCGTTGCCAGGCAATGTCAACGTGTAGCGGATGAGCCCTTCCATTGCCGCCGGCACACTGAGGGTATTGGTCAGCGCAATCGGGGTCTCGAGGGTACCGAGCTCCTCGATCTGCGTTGACCCGGTCAGTTTGCCATAGGCGTTCCCGCAGTAAACCGCCGCAGGGACCTGTTCCTGATAGAGATTCCTGGCGTGGGGCAGGATCATCGTGACGCCGGTCCGAACGGAATCGCCCTCCCAGACCGTCGTGTGCCCGACCCTCACGCCAGCGACATCGGTGAGGGCATTCCACTTGCCTGTGGGCAGGATGCCCACTTGAATCCCTAGTTGGCGGGCTCGCGATCGGGCCTCCATAGTTGGCTCGATGGGCTCCTAATCGCTCACAGCGTATTGGCAATGGCCTCGGCCCAGGAGGTGATGGCCTCCCAATCCCGAAAGTCGCCAACCGGCGCTTTCATCGCTTTGAGGAGCAGTTTTTCGGCAAAGTTGAGTTTTTGCATGTTCAGCACACCGTGAAAGAGGGCGATGTCGCGGGGCCGAATGCGGTCGGCGATGGGTTGTAGGGCTGTGGGGAAACGCCAACCTTTCATCAACTGCACCGGGTCCCCTCGGCCTGTAGGGCCGCTGCTAAAGAGCCATACCGGACGTTTGGCCAATATCTTTTCGTTCGCGGTCAAAAAGGTCGCTGCCTCTTTGCGCCATTGGCCGGCGTACACGGCGCTGCCCAGCACGACGGCTTTGTACCGGGCCAGGTCGTTAACGCGATCCACTGGCAGCACGTCAACCGGCAGCCCGGCCTGACGGAGCACCTGAGCGATCTTGTCGGCGATTTCCGCCGTTGCTCCATATTTGGTGGCATAGGCCACTAGAACCTGATCCATTTTGTCCCCCTTTTAGAGTTTTTTATGCCTTGGCGCCTTGGTGGCAGAGATGAACCGTGCGGGATCATTTTTGCACCGTCGGCAAATAGGCTTGAAAGATATCTTTTACGACATAAAGCATTTTAGGTAGCGTGACCGTGCCGGTCGGCGGCGGGGCCGGATCGTAGACCGTCACCGGAAACTGGCCCACCACACTCACGTCGGCGGCAAAGATGGTGGCGGTCAGACGGGTGCTGCTGACAAAGGTAGTCGGACGGTCGTTACCGTTCCAGCGCACTACGCTGTTGGCCGTAAAGCCTGTGCCGTCCGCAATCAGAGTGAAATCGGCCGCCTCGTCCACGTCAAAGAGAGACGGGGTAATGCCCAGCAACGTGAGCGGGGCCGGCCCATTATCCACCAGGATTTTGGACGTGAAAGGCGGCAACGTCAGGCTGCCGATCACCGGGTTTTGATCCAGGTCCAGATATTGCCGGTCGCCGAGGTTGATGACCAGCGTGGTTTTGCTGGCGTTATAGAATATCCTGCCGCGCGAAGGCTCGCCCACCGGTTGGGTGAACCAGTTGGTCCTGGAGTGCGCCTCCAGGCCGCTAAAGGCCTTCCAGTCGGCAAACGTATAGCGCGTCCACGATTGGCCATAGGCGATGTGATTGTTCACGTAGGGGTGAAAAATATAGTTGTAATCGGAAGCGATCCAGTTGCTCAGACTGCGCGAGTACAACGTCCAGGCCTTGGTGTTCAGGCCATAGAGTCGGTTGCCCGTGACGGTCACGCGGGTCTCGTCGCTGCCCAGGCTGATGTGCGCAGCATACTCGGTGCCGTAGGAGGCATTGTACACCGTGTTGTCAATGATCTGTCCGGTCGAGCGCTGGTAATTGATGCCGGTAATCGTCGTGCTGATGACGGTGTTGCCGCGTGCTTCCACGTCGCGGGAGTAATGGTCCACGTACAGCCCCATGCCGAAAGCGGCGCGCGAGGCATGGCAGCCGTCCACATTGCCGGGAATGTCCACGATGATGTTGTTGAGCAACTTGACGTTATAGACCTTGGTCGCCGACAGGTTGTCGCCGCCGAACGTCCTGACGCCGCCGCAATCCGCCTTGGAATAGCACGCCTGGGTGATGAAATTCTTTTCCAGGGTCGTGTCGTGCCCGAACACGTCCACGCCGTTGTAGCCGATCTTTTCCAGGCGGTTGTAACGCAGCGTATTGCCGTAGCCGGAATCGAGCGGGTCATACGTTCGGATCCGGATCCCATCGCCATTCTCGGTGCACTCGTCGCTGGTCTGGCCGCACCCCATGCCGGATTTGCCCAGGTTTTGGATGAGCGCAATGTTGCGGATGGTGTTGTCCTCAAAGGTGGACTCGGCGAAATAACCGGTAATGCCGAAATGGTTGGCCCCGTCAATGAGGTTGTTCGTGAATACCATATGGTGTCCGCCGCGCAACCCCTTTCGACCGTCGGAAGGCCGCTCCAGCCAGCTACTCAGCCGGACGCCGGCAGAGTTCACGTCGCGGATCGTCACATTGCGCACCGTGATGTGATGGTAGATGTCTCTGTTCATTCCGCCCGGCGTGCCGATGCCGTGATTGAACCAGTTCTTGATCTCCAAGTTGTCTATGATGATATAGGCGGTCTCTGAGCCGTCGCTGAGCATGATGCCCCCATCTCTGATCCGATTGGGGTCAGGGTCTGTGGTGAACACGACAGACCCTTCAATGTTGTTCGGCGCGCCCGAACCCGAATACAAATATACCCGCCGTGTTCCGGCGTCGTAATACCATTCGCCGTCCCGGTCCAGGGTGGCCAGGTGGTTGTTGATGAAATACCCCCAGCCCACACAATCACCCCAGCCGGAGATCAGGCAAGACAATCCCCTGTTGAGCGTGAGCGTGGTGCCGCCGGAGCCGGTGACCTGGCGTTCGAGCATAGACCAGCGAATGTTCTTGATGTGAACGATGGCCCCGGTCCAGTCAATGCCGCCGGGGAGTTCGTTATCGGTGATCTGGTTGCCGCCGGCCGTGTGCGCATCCACAAAGGAATAGCCGCCGTTGGGTGCATCCAGATTGGGCCAGCGGCCCAGCGTGAGCCGCTGGTCGTTGCGGAACAACTGGTTGATGCCCAGGGGAAAGGTATCTGCCGGCAAGTCGGCCCGGTAGACGTTGCCCGAATGGACCGTCCAGCCGGTGATGGGCAGCGAGCCGGAAAGGATCGGCTTGTTCGCACACCCCGCCGGATAGGAACTGAATGTGATGGGCGCCGACTCTGCGCCGGCCCAGCGGATGACCAGTTGCTCGGCCTGCCAGGTATCGCCACACTTGAACAACACCCGGTCGCCCGGCTGGAGGTTCAGCGAGTTGACCTTGGCGATGGTCTTGAACGGGGCCAGTTCCGTGCCCGGGTTGGTATCGTCGCCGCTCGAACTAGAGACATAGTAGGTCGTTGGCGCAGCGTGGACATACGGGCCAGGTATGACGGCCGCGAGCAAGGTGAACAGGAGCACCAGCGCAAGGATGGAACGAACAAAATCTCTGGCCATCGGTCAATATCCTTTCAACACAAGTGGCAGATATACGAACCGATCCGTCGGCATCGCCCGCACCGTGTCGGTGAGAAACGGCATGTTTCTCACCATCGCGTCGAGCCTGGCCGTGTACCAGGCATATTCCTCAAGCATCGTTAAGGTCAAGCTCTGTCTTCTGTGCATTGCGAATTGCAGGCCCTCAATCAGGGGCCCGGGGGGCTACCCGGATTGTCTGCTCTTGCGTGTAGGTGACCAGGCCCGGTGCTGCGCCTGGAATGCGGCGCACGTGCCGACGCCGTGTGTAATCCACCACCACTTCCTTTTCCTCCCGCAGGCGAGAAAAGTAGGCGGCCAGCTCCGCTGCCCGGCGGAGGGTGTCTGCCGGCAGGTCCTGCCCCTCAGCGCGGACGATAACGTGAGCACCGGGCACCCCCCTGGCGTGGAACCACCAATCGTCCCCTCTGGCGCGGCGAAAGGTGACCTGGTCGTTCTGGCGGCTGTTGCGGCCTACCAGGATGAGCAGCCCATCGGGTGAGGTCAGCGATAGGGGTTGGCTGCGGCCGGCCTCGGGGCGGCGCTGCCTGGCCCGCACATGCCCGGCTTCTATCAAGGCTGCCTTTACCTCTTCAATCTCGGGACGGCTGGCGGCCAGGGCCAGGTCGGTTTCCAACTGCTCCAGATCGCGCAAGGCCAGGTTCACCTCTTCCAGCCGTGCCGGTCCTCCCTCGGCGGCCCGCTGCGCTTTGCGATAGCGGGCAAAGTAAGCCTGGGCGTTGTCCACTGCCGATAGTTCCGGGTCGAGCGGAATGCGGAGGGGCTCATCTTCACCGCTGTCGGCCACCAGCTCCTCCTGACCGGGATCAATAGTGTGGGCATAGGCCAGGATCCATTCGCCCCATCGCCGCCAACGGTCAGCATCGGCGGCCTGTTGCAAAGACTGTTCCAACGCTTCCCGACGGCGTTCTAACCGGGCACGGGCGGCAGCGATCGCCTCTCGGACAGGTCGTTTGGCAGCAGCATAGGGGTCGGCACCGGCGGTAGCGGTGGCATAGAGCTCGATGGCCTGGCTTATAGAGGACATGGGCTGGAACGGGCCTCGATGGGTGACGGGATATGGCGCATAGGCCACCGCCTGATCGCCTTCCATCACCACCGACGGTTGCCAACGCCCGTCGTCGAGGGGAGCCAGCAGCTCGCGGATCGCTTCTAGCAGCGGCGTGAGGCGTTCCACGCGGGCTACCGGGGCGCGGGGCTGGCCCAGGGCGCGGAAGGCGATCTCGCGGGCCAGCAGCGGGCTCATCCCCTGCAAGCTGTGCACCAGCACCTGCCACACCTGAGCTTCCGGATCTGCCTCGGCCAGGATTTGCCGCAGCCGATATTCGGTCAGGTCCGCAGGCGACAGCCTGGTCTGGGCGGGCGGTGGCGTATAGGGTTGCCCCGGAAGTATCGGCCTTGCCGGGCTGAGATGAGGCCCCACCCGTTTTATTGCATCGAGCACCCGGCCAACGCCATCCAGCAGGATGACGTTTGAATGGCGGCCCATCACCTCAACCACCAGCGTGCTGCATCCCCACTCTGGGTGATCGAATTCCAGGTGCAGGATGCGCTCAAAGGGTGGCCGCGCGATTTCCGAGACAATCGCCCCCCGGGCGCGCTTGCGCAGTAGCAGGAGCAGGCCGGTCTCTTTGTCTACCCCCCGCCGCAGCTTTTCCGAGGTCAGGTATGCGCCACCCAACTCGGGATGAGCTGAGGCCAACAGGTAGTGGCGCTGTCGCCCGGCATAGATCTCCAACCCTGCCGACAGAGGGTCAGGCAAGAGGGCTTGTTGCACCCGGCCCCCCAGGATGACATGGCGTAGCTCATCGGCTACGCAAGCCATGGTCAGTGCATCGAAATACATGATCAAGCCTGGCTACAGGCTACCAGTCCAGGTTCAGCTTGCGGATAAAGGCCTCCAGATCGTCGTCACCTTGGACGCGGATGCGTCGCAGGGTGAAGAGGTTGTCGGTGGTGTGAGTTGCCCCTTGTTCGGTGAGCACCCCTCCCCAGAAGTAGGCCGATCGCAGCACATCTATGACATTCTGGTCGTAGCGGCCGGCCGGATAGGCATAGAAACGACAAGCCTCGCCTGTCCGGGCCTCGATCGCCTCTTTGGGGGCCAGGATCTGAAAGACGAGGAACTGATAGCCCCGGTTGCGTAGGTCAGGGTGATCGTAGCTGTGCGGTTCGAACCTCATGCCGGCGGCGTGCATCTCCTGGACCTGCTCCCACGACAAAAAGTCGGGGTTGGCGTGGTCAATCGGCGCAGAGATCAGGAAAAAGGTGCCGGTAAAGCCGTAGGCTTGCAGGAGCGGAAAAGCATGGCGGTAGGCATCGGCATAGCCGTCGTCAAAGGTGAGGATGATCGGCCTGGCCGGCAACGGCTGGCCGATGGTGAGGGATAGGGCCAGGTCGTTCAGGGAGATTGATTCGTAGCCGGCTTCTCTCAAATAGCGGAGCTGCGCCTCAAAGTTTTCGGGCGTTACCGACAGATCGCGGCGGATAGCATCGGCGCCGGGCGGCGGGTAGTCAATGTGGTGATACATCAGAATAGGTACCCTTGCTTGACGATATATGCCGTCG
>FWPV01004571.1_pt1 | contig 28011 bp, 24 predicted proteins | sample 2228371 | NCBI WGS metagenome assembly FWPV01 (sample SAMEA103939776, study PRJEB20133) | metagenome
CCATGCCGGGACAGGCCCTGAGGTTCAGGCGGGAGGCGTTGACAAAGAACGTGGGCCGGGCCAGGGGCGGCGGCGGGGCCGCCACCGGCGGCGGGGGCGGCGGGTAGGCCGGCTCCTTGATAAACGGCTGACAGCCGGCGGCGATGAGCAGGCAGAGCCCCCCCGTCAGACCGAGCTGGAGGCGCCAGACCAAAGACTTCACGTCACGAGACCCCTTCTTCCCGACTGTCCTGGATTTTCCACCCGTCTCCATAGCGCTCCAGGATGACGCGATAGGCCGGTCTGAGCAGGGTGTAGTCATGGGTGCGCTGATCGTAAAGCTGGATATTCCAGGTGATGACGCCGGTGGCCTGCCGTTCGCCCTTCCTCTCCAGCTGGGAAATCCGGTAGGAGACGTCCTTGACGTCGTACGCCTTCCAGAGTTCCAGAATCTGGCTCTCCAGGCGTCCCAGGTCCGGGTAGTTGGGCGCATAGCAGGCGAGCCACTTGTTGATGTCCTTGGCCAGGTGGGCGGCCCGGATCCTTTCGGCCAGCCGCTCCACTTCCCGCTTCAGGTCGTCCTGGGGCGTCGTGCTTACCGGGGCCCGGGGCGCCGACGGGCCCCTAAAGAGGATGCGGTAGCCCCCGTAGGCCAGGAGGCTGACCACTGCCAGGGTGAGCAGCCCCAGGGCCAAGCCGGGGCGCCGCCGCGGGGCCGGCCGCCCCTCTGGGCGTGGGTAAAAGAGCGGGGCCCGCGGCTGGGGCTGAACCTCCTCCCGGCCGGACGGCATCAGCTTGAGGGGCAGGCCGCAGTCCATGCAGAATTTCTGCCCTGCCACGGTCGGCATGCCGCACCGGGCACAGGGCGGACTGCTCTGGCCGGCAGGCGCCCGCCGGAGAAGCTGGCCGCAGCGCTGGCAGAAGCGATGTTCTTCGCCGTGGACGATTTCACACTGACTGCAATAATTCATCGCTCCCCCTGAAAAGCCAACTCCTTTGATTCTTTACCACATTCCCCACGGGAAAAAAAGGGGTTTCCGTCCTCTCTGCGGCCGGACCTGGCCCCGGTTTCATCCCAGGCCCCCCTGGAGGCTCAGATAGCGGAACTGACGGCAAAGTTAATGAAATTTAACCACTTTTCAGCTTAAGCAAAATTCTCTTAAAGTTTTTGTCATCCCTCTCCGATTTCGTTCCCCAAAGAGAGAGGAAGGCGGGCGGCGGGGAAAAGGCTGATGCCTGAATCCGGAGCCGCCGGCAGTCCTCCCTGATCTTCCCATGAGGGGGTCAAATCTTGCCATGTCTGCCTCCAGACCTTTTCGGTGCGTCATCCTCCTCACCCTGGTCAGTGTCGGCCTGGCGGGGTGCGGGGTGGCCATGGCGCCCGCCCCGCCGGCCCAGCTGCTGACTCAGATAGAGGACCAGAACCGGCAGCAGCCCCTACAGCAGCAGTTGCTGGCCCAGGCCAGTCTGGCCACCCGCCGCGCCCCCCTGGATTATGAGGTGGGACCGGAAGACCTCCTGGAGGTGATCGTCTTCGGCCAGGACAGCCTCAACCGCACCGTGCGGGTGAACGGCCTGGGGCAGATCACCCTGCCCCTGGTGGGTGAGGTGAACGTTGCCGGGCTGACGCCTCAGGCCATTGAAAAGCGCCTGGTGGAAGCCTACGGCAGCCAGTTCCTGCGGCAGCCGCAGATCACCGTGTCGGTCAAGGAATTCCGCCACCAGCGGGTGGCCGTCACCGGCGCGGTGGACAAGCCCGGCTCCTACGAGATGATCGGGCCCCGCACCCTGCTGGAGATGCTGGCACTGGCCGGGGGCCTCCAGGACAAGCCCGGGGCTTCCAAGGCCGGGGATGTGGCCCACGTCATCCGCCGTCTGGAGCCGGCCCCCGGGTCCCGGACAGCGGCCGGCACTGCGCCCCTCCAGCCCTTCGGAGCCCGCACCGAGACCATCGTGGTGGACCTGAAACGGCTGCTCAGCGGCGAGGCGGCCCTCAACCTTCCCATCCGCCACGGCGACGTCATCCATGTTCCCTTTGCCGGCAACGCCTATGTCCTGGGCGGGGTGCGCCGGCCGGGCAGCGTGCTGGTGAAAGACAACCTCACCCTGACCCAGGCGGTGTCGTTGGCCGGCGGCCTGGATCCGGTGGTGGCGACCCAGCAGGTGAGCGTCACCCGCCGGGATGAAGGGGGCAGGGCGGTCAGCTTCACGGCCAATCTGAACCGCATCCTGAGCCGGCAGGAGCAGGATATCCCCCTGAAAGACAATGATGTGGTGGTGGTAGGGGAAAGCCGGCTGCGCAAGGGGTTGTTCATCTTCAAGGAGCTGCTCCCCGGGACGTACAGCGGCGCCTACCGCTTTGCCAATTGACCCGTCGCCCGGGAAAGCTTCCGCCCCAAAGTTGCTCTGTTTGCGGCCCTGACCAAATACCGGGCCCAACCCAGCGAAAATCTGAAAGGGAAAGGCATCATGCTCCAGGACAATCAATCCCCGCTGGTGATTCCGCCCCCGGGGGCGCCCAGGCACCGGGAAGTGGAATATTACGAGGTCATCCCGGAGGAGCACCTCAAGTTCCGGGATTATCTCCACATCCTGCTGAACCGCAAATGGTGGGTCTTGGGCGTGTTGGCCGGGGTGCTCCTCCTCACCGCCGCGGTCTGCCTCTTGGTGACCCCGGTGTACCGAGCCGTCACCTTGCTGCAGATAACCCAGGATAATCCCGCCTCCCAGCTGGGCGACAACGACACCCTGTCCCTGGTGCGGGGGGGGTCGGAACTGACCAAATTCCAGGAAACCCAAAACAAGATCCTCACCAGCCGGGCCTTGGCCTGGCGCATCATCGAGGCGCTCAATCTGGCGGAACATCCGGACTTCCGCTACCTGAAGGAAAAGGATCCCCAGATTTCCCCCGAAAAGCTGAAGAGCGACATGATTGATCTGTTTGTGGACAAAAAGCTGGAGGTGAAGCCCATAAAAGACTCTTATCTGGTGGAGGTCTCCTTCAAATCCAGCGATCAGGCCATGGCCCAGAAAGTGGTCAACGCCATCGCCCGGGAATACATGCAGCTGGCCATCGACAGCCGCAGCCAGTCCTTCATCCTGGTGAAGGAATGGCTGGAGAAGCAGCTGCAGCAGATGGCGGACCGTCTCCAGACTTCCACCCGGAGGCTCTTCGACTACGGCCGCAAGGCCGACATCTTCGTCATGGAGGGTTCGGGAGGCAAAGACAACGTGGTGTTCCACAAATACATCGAACTGGGGGGCCTGCTCACCAAGGCGCAATCGGAGCGCCTGGCCAAAGAGGCGGTCTTCCGGCAACTCACGGAAAAAGGCCCGGACGCCCCTCCCATCACCACCCATCCCCTCATTGCCAACCTGCGGCAGGAATACGTGGCCCAGAATGCCAAGGTGGCCAGCCTGTCCCGGATCTTTCTCCCCGGCCACCCGGAGATGCAGGCGGAGACCGCCAAGCTCAGGGAGCTGACCGGCCGCCTCAACGCCGAGGTGAAGCGGCTGCAGGAAAGCGCCCGGGCCGACTTTGAGGCCGCTTCCCGGGCCGAGAAGCTGCTGAGCGAGGCCTTCGAAAATCACAAGGCCCAGCTGACCAACCTGCAGGATCACCTCATTGACTTCCAGATCCTGAAGCGGGACACCCAAGCCACCGAAAAGTTGTATAATTCCCTCCTGGCTCGCATGGGGGAGGCCACGGTGGCCAGCACCATGGTGGCCAGCAACGTGGCGGTCATTGATCCGGCGGATCTGCCGGTGGAGCCCTACTTTCCCAAAACCACCCTCTTCTTGGCCCTGTCCGGCGTCATCGGTCTGTTTGGCGGGATCGGGGCCGCATTCCTGGCGGAATACGTGGATGACACCCTGAAGACCACCGAGGAGGTGGAGCGGGTCTGTCAAGCCCCTTCCCTGGGTCTGGTGCCCCTGTTGCCCTCGGAAAAGACTCTGCCGGGCTCCTCGGCAAAGGATCGCCTCCTGACCCACCTGCCCTTCTGGAAACCGGGTTGGGACAGGCTTGAGGAACCCCGGGGGGAGGCCGATCTCATCGTGGTGCGCCAACCCCGCTCCATGATTTCGGAGGCCATCCGCCACATCCGCACCTCCATCCTGCTGTCGGCTTCGGGCCGCCCCCCGGGGGCCATCCTGGTCACCAGCCCCAATCCCATGGAAGGGAAGTCCACCATTTCCTGCAACTTGGCGGCCTCTCTGGCCCAGGACAACCGCCGGGTCATCCTCTTGGACTGCGACCTGCGCCAGCCCAGGCTCCATCGCCCTTTCCAGCTGGCGTCGCAGCCCGGCCTTACCAACTATCTCACCGGCAGCGCTTCCCTGGAGGCCATCATCCAGCCCACCCAGGTGGAAAACCTCTGGTTCATTCCGGCGGGCGCGGTGCCCCCCAGCCCCACCGAACTCCTCAACTCCCCGGCTTTTCGGAGTCTGCTGGAGCTGCTGCGGCGGGACTACCAGCATGTGATCGTGGATACCCCGCCGGCCCTGGGCTTCGCCGACGCCCGGGTGCTCTCGGCGCTGGTGGACGGGGTGCTCCTGGTGGTCAAGCATCAGGGAACCCCCCGGGATGCCGGCCGGCTCGCCCGACAGCTTCTGGCCCAGGTGAATGCCCGGGTCCTGGGCATCATCCTCAACCAGGTCAACACCAACGGCATGGGCCGGTACGACTATTATTACCATCACAAATACTACGGCAATTACTACGGAGATCAGACCTTGGATAGGGAAAACCCGGGGGAGAACCTGGACCCCCGCCTCAATTGACTCCCCGGACCCCTGAAATGGATGTGGCGGCCTCTCTGGGGCCGCCTCACCCGGAAATGCGGCAGGTGAATCTCTATGAAGGACTTTTTTGCCCAGAAAACCATCCTGATTACCGGCGCCGCCGGCTCCGTGGGGCGGGAACTGGTCCGCCTGCTGGTGGATTATGGGCCGGCCGAAATCCGGGCGGTGGACAACAACGAAACCGAACTCTTTCTGCTGAGCGAGGCCTACCGGCCCACCGGCCTGGTGACCCCCTACCTGGGGGACGTCCGGGACGCCCGCAAAATGGAGAATCTCTGCGGCGGCGTGGACCTCATCTTTCACGCCGCAGCTTATAAACACGTGGCCCTCTCGGAGTACAACCCCTTTGACGTGGTGCAGACCAACATCCTAGGAGTGAAGAATATCATCCAGGCCGCCCTGGCCCACCAGGTGTCCCGGGTCATCTTCACCAGTTCGGACAAGGCGGTGAACCCCACCAACGTCATGGGCACCTCCAAACTCATGGGCGAACGTCTCATCACCGCGGCCAACATCGTCAATGCCAAGGGCCGCCAGATCTTCAGCAGCGTCCGCTTCGGCAACGTCATCGGCTCCCGGGGGTCGGTGGTGCCCATCTTCACCGATCAGATCCGCCGCGGCCTGCCGGTAACCGTAACCGACCTGAACATGACCCGCTTTTTCATGACCCTGGAGCAGGCCGCCAGGTTGGTGCTGGAGGCCTGCCTCCTGGCCTGTGGCGGCGAGGTCCTGGTGACCAAGATGCCGGTGATGCGCATTCTGGATCTGGCCCAGGCCATGATAGAACTGCTGGCGCCGGTTTACGGTCATGACCCGGAGGAGCTGGAGATCCGCTTTATCGGCGCCCGCTCCGGGGAAAAGCTTTACGAAGAGCTGATGAGTCCCGAAGAGACCCAGCGGGCCGTGGAATTGAAAAGGATGTTTGTCATCCTGCCGGCCATGCGGAGTTTCTACCACAACATCAGCTATACCTATCCGGGGCAGGTGTTTTCCAGGGGTTTGCAGCGGCCGTACCTGTCCTCGCAGGAGAAGTCCATGACCGTGGAAGAGATCAAAAATTTCCTTTTAAGCCACGCCGTCCTGCCGGAACTGGCAAAGCCCCAGGCGCTTGAGAAACCAAGCTCGCAGGAATTTCTCCAAAACCTCAGGCCGCTTCCCCTGGCCCGGGCGGGGTTGGGAGGGTAAGCCATGCGCCTGCTGATCCTGGGAGGCGACGGTTATCTGGGCTGGCCTACGGCCATGCACCTCTCTGCCGCGGGCCATGACGTCCTGGTGGTGGACAATTATTTCCGCCGGCAGGCCTGCACTTCCCTCAACTGTGAGCCCCTGTTTCCGGTGCCCAACCTGCACCAGCGGGCGGCGCTCTGGCAGTCGGTTTCCGGCCGGGAAATCGGCGTGGCCGTCGGCGACGTCTGCGACTATGCCTTCCTCTCCCGGGTCTTTGGGGAATTCCAACCCCAGGGCGTGGTGCATTATGCCGAGCAACCTTCGGCGCCGTATTCCATGCGCGACCGGGAAAGCGCCGTCTTCACCCTGAAGAACAACCTGATCTCAACCTGCAATCTGATCCATGCGGTGGCGGAGTTCGTCCCCGATTGCCACCTGGTCAAGCTGGGCACCATGGGGGTGTACGGCACCCCCAATATTGATATCGAAGAGGGCTACCTGGAGGTGGAACACAAAGGCCGCCGCCACACCTTCCTCTACCCCAAAACTCCCGGTTCCCTCTATCACCTGACCAAGTCCCAGGACGGGGACATGCTCGCCTTCTATGCCCGCACCTGGAATCTGAGGGTCACTGACCTGAACCAGGGGCCGGTGTACGGCCTGACGGCTGAAGCGGGATTGGCGGACGAGCGCCTGGCTTCCATCTTCAATTATGATGACATCTTCGGCACTGTGCTGAACCGCTTCCTGGTCCAGGCGGTGGCCGGATTTCCCCTCACCGTTTATGGCAAAGGGGGGCAGACTCGGGGTTACCTCCACCTCAGGGACACCCTGGCGTGCGTGGCCCTGGCCCTCAGCCAGCCGGCAGCCCCCGGCCAATACCGGGTCTTCAACCAGTTTGTGGAAACCTTCACGGTCCTGGAATTGGCCCAACGGGTTCAGGAAGCCGGCCGGGAACTGGGCCTCAAGGTGACGCTGCGCCATCTGCCCAATCCCCGCAAAGAGGCAGAAGAGCACTATTACAATCCGGCGCATTCGGGCCTCTTGTCTCTGGGCCTTCAGCCCCACTATCTGACCACGGAAGTATTGGTGGAGATGCTCGCTCTGGTGCGGCGGCACCGGGAGCGCATCAACCGGGACTACATCCTGCCGCGGGTCAGTTGGCACCAGCCGGCCCGGTCGGCTCCGGCGCAAAGCCCGCAAAAGCTGCGCTTGGCGGAAAATTTCTGATCTTGGGGAGTGATATGACGGTGAACGGTTTGACGGCAAAAGTGCGCCGGAGCCAGGAAATCTTAGCGGAGGCTCTGGACCGGTTCGGCTCTGCCCTGGCCCTGGCCTGGACCGGCGGCAAGGACTCCACCACGATTTTGCATATGTTGCGGGACCTGGGGCAGGGCCGGGTGCCCATCCAGGTCCTCAATATCGACACCAGCGTCAAGTTTCCCGAGATCTACGAATTCCGGGACCGGCTGGCTGCGGAATGGGAGCTGGACCTCATCATTGCCCGCAACGACGAGGCCCTCAGGACCATCCAGGTGGCCGCCGACCAGGAGGAGTGCTGCACGAAGCTCAAGACCCAGGTGATTGCCGACACCATCCGCCGCCAGGGCTGGCAGGCACTGATCACCGGCATGCGCTGGGACGAGCAGCCGGAACGTCGGCAGGAGGAATATTTTGCCCCCCGGTCTGAGCCGGCACACCTGCGGGTTCATCCCCTCCTCCATTTCACCGAGCTGGACATCTGGCAATACCTCAAAGAGCACCGGGTGCCTTACTGCTCCCTTTATCGGCAGGGATATCGCAGCCTGGGGTGCATGCCCTGCACCCAGCGGGGCATTGCCGGCGGCGCGGAGCGCTCGGGCCGCAACCCCCAAAAAGAAGAGATCATGAAGCGCCTGAGGGCCATGGGATATTTTTAAATGCTGCCGGTTGCCAGCCTGCTGCGCACCCTGGCCGCCGATTCCCTGCTGGTGCTGACGGTCAAGGTGCTGAGTCTACCCCTGGGCTATTACACCCTGGTCCTCCTGGCCCGCCTCTATGGCGCCGAGGCCATGGGCACCTACACCCTGGCTGCCTATCTGATGGCCACGCTGGCGGTGCTCTGCCGGTTGGGGTTGGACACCGGGATTCTCCGCTTTTTCTCCGCCTTGGGACGGCAAGGGGGCCGGGGCAGCCTGATGGGCCTCTTGCGCCCCTCCCTCCTGCTGGTGGCGGGGTTGAGCAGTGTCGCCGGCTTCGGCCTCTGGGCCGGGCAGGCTTGGCTGGCTGGCCGCTTCCAGGCCCCCCAGTTGCCCTCCCTTCTGGTCTGGACTCCGGTGCTTCTGCCGTTGGCCGCGGTCTCCGGGGTCTTGGGGGAGGCCTTGCGGGCCCTGGGCGGCGTGCGCTGGATGGTAATCACCCAGGACGGGCTGTTTCCGGCAGTGCTTTTGGGGCTGCTCCTCTCCCTGGCCGGGGTCGCGGCGACCCTGGGCAACCCCGCCTGGGTTCTGGGGCTGGCCCTGTTCGGCAGTCACCTGCTTGCCGCAATGGGACTGGCCGTCGGCCTGGCCGGGCGCCTGCTGGCCCGGCCTGCGGGGGGGTGTCCCGGGAGCGGGGCGGCCCTGCTGCGCTACAGTTTCCCCCTCTTTTTAAGTGCTGTCCTGATGTTGGCCTACGGTTCCCTGGACAGCCTCATCCTGGGCTGGTTTCAGCCGCCCCAGCAGGTGGCTTATTTCGAGTCCGCCGCCAGGACCGCCCTGCTGGTAAGTCTGCCGCTCATTGCCGTCAATGCCGTTGCGCCCCCGTTTTTCAGCCGCCTGCACGCGCAAGGCGAACTGCCCCTGCTGGAGGCGTTGGCCCGGGCCTCGGCCCGCTGGGCCTATTATCTGGCCCTGCCCCTGACTCTGGGCTGCCTCCTGTTGGCCCCCGAGATCCTCGGCTGGTTCGGCTCCGGCTTTCAGGAAGGTTGTTGGGCTTTGCGGCTCTTGGCCCTGGCCCAGCTGGTCAACGTGGCCAGCGGTTCGGTGGGCATCCTTTTGGCCATGACCGGCCACCAGATCGTCCTCACCCGGGTGCTGGCCCTGGCGGGTCTGGGGGGGCTGCCCCTCATGGCTCTGGCCGCCGCCGGCTGGGGGCTAACCGGTTTGGCGGCGGCCAAGGCCCTGTGGTTGGTGGCGGTCAACCTCCTTCTGAGTCTGGCCGTCTGGCGCTGCCTGGGCATCAAAGTCTTTGCCATGGACCTGTTGCCCGCCCACCGGGGAGGTCTGCTGGCTGTGTTCTCTGCCTGGCTGGTTTTGAAACCCGGGGGCGCGGTGGCAGCTGCGCTGCTTTTTGCCCTCGTTTATCTGGCGAGCGTTGCTCGTCCCCTGGTGCACGAATTCGGGGCCCTGACCCATCCGGCCCTGGAAGAGGGAGCTTTATGACCCGCTGCCTGCTGCCCAACCTGGTCCTTCTGGTGCTGGATACCACGGGTGCCCGGCACCTGTCCCTCTATGGCTATCCTCGGTCCACTACCCCCAACCTGGAGCGCCTGGCCCGGGAATGCCGGGTTTACCGGCGCTGCTTCGCCCCGGGGTGTTGGACCGTGCCCTCGCATGCCTCCATGTTTACCGGACTCTATCCCAGCCAGCATGGGGCCTGCGAAGGAAGCTTCCTGTTGGGGGACAACGTTCAGCATCTGACATCCGCAGTAAAAATGGCCGGCTACCGCACCGTGGGCATTTCCTGCAACGGGCTGGTCAGCCCGGCCACCGGCCTGTGCGGCGACTTTGACGAGTTCTACGATTTCGGCGAGGAAGATTTGGTGCGCTTTGTGGGAGCGCCGGACCGCCAAGGGGCGGGCGGCCGGGAAGACCTCAGAAAACGCCTGAAACAGGCGGTGAACCTATGGGAGTCAGCGGCCATCGGCCTGAAATATCTGCAGGAAACCGGCGGGCTTCGGCCATTGGCCGGGACTTTCTGGACGCTCCTCAAACGCCTGCTCCGGGAAACGCTCCGGCCCAGCCCCCTGGTAAAATCCTCCGGCTACTCTGAGAAGACCGTCACTCTGGTGCGTCGCCTCCTGGCCGATTTCGCCCGGGAGCCTCAACGCCCCTTCTTCCTGTTCATCAATCTGATGGAGGCCCACCAGGCCTACCGCCCCCCCCTGAAGTGGCGCCGCTTTTCCCGCTGGCGGAACCGGGCCTGGGTGGACCCTCAGCGTTTCTACCTGCGCGCCCCCGGTCCGGACACCGACAGAATCCTGGAGACTTACCGGAACCTCTATGACGATGAAATCCGCTACCAGGATGACGTGGTGTCCCGCCTCTGGCAGGCCTTGCAGGCCTCACCCGGCTGGGAGAACACCGCAGTGATCATCACCGCGGACCACGGGGAGCATCTGGGGGAGAAGGGGCACTTTACCCACATCCTGTCTCTGTATAACGAGCTCCTTTGGGTGCCCCTGCTGATCCGCTACCCCCGGGGGCTGGAGCAGACGGGGTGGGATGAACGCCTGGTGTCCTTAAATGACATTTATCCCACCGTGCTCGACCTGCTGGGGAGCCCTCTGCCCCGGCCGCACACCTGCTATTCCCTCTTGGAGGAGCCGCAGCGGGAAATCGCCCTGGCGCAACTCATCTACCCGGAGATGAATCATTGGCAGCTTCAGGCCCGGCAGTCGGGCAGCCGGCGGACCGGCGGCAGCTTCTCGGCCCCCCGGTTTGCCGTCTTCCTGGCCAATGGTTTGAAGATCATTGAACGGCAGGATGGGGAGCTGGAGATCTATGACCTGCAGGCGAGCATGGCTGAAGAGGAAGATCTGCGGCCCCGCCTGGCCCCCGAAGCAGTGGCCCGTTTCAAGGAAATGGTGGGGGTGCTGCAACAGGAGACCGGCTTTTGGGAACGCCGGCGGGAGATTTTGCTCAAGCAGGGTTTCCGGGAGGGAACCCGGGCCCCGGAGGTGGCGGCATGTGCGGCATCTATGGCCGCGTGACCGTGCCGGCCGCGGGGGCCCTGTCCCCGGAGCTCTGCCGCCGGCAGACCGACTCCCTGCGCCACCGGGGGCCGGATGCCGGAGGTTACCTCCTGGCCGAGTCCCGCACCGGCGCCTGCTCCCTGCACCGGGAGGGCGCCTCGCAAACATCCGCCTGGAGCCGGCCCTCCGGCTGGGATCTGTTTCTGGGCCACCGACGCCTGGCCATTTTGGACCTTTCCGACGCCGCCGCCCAGCCCATGGAGGCGGCCCAGGGGCGCTACTGGATCACCTTCAACGGCGAAATTTACAACTTCCAGGAGATCAGGCGGGAGTTGACGGGCTTGGGGGTCACCTTCCGCACCCGCCATTCCGACACCGAGGTGCTGCTCCTGGCCTTTGTCCGTTGGGGGGAGGCTTGCCTGGCCCGCCTCCGGGGGATGTTCGCCTTCGCCATTTTGGACTTGCAAGACCGGCGCCTCTTTCTGGCCCGGGATCGCCTGGGAAAAAAGCCGTTGTATTATCGGGCCGGGCCGGAAGGCTTTCAGTTCGCTTCCGAACTCAAGGCCATCGTGGCTGACCCGGCGGTTCCCCGGGAGCTCGATGCCGTGGCCCTGGGACAGTATCTGCTCTACGGATATGTTCCCTCCCCCCGCACCATCTACCGGGGCATCGCCAAGCTGCCCCCGGCCCACTTTGCCTGGGTGGACCTAGACCGACCCCAGGAAATCCGCCTCCAGCGCTACTGGGACCTCCGGTATGGGGTAGAAGTGGCCTCAGACCGGCACTGGCGGGAGGAATTCGCCGCGGAGTTGGCCGAGGCGGTGCGCCTGCGGCTGGTCAGCGACGTGCCGCTGGGGGCTTTTTCCTCCGGCGGCCTGGACTCCACCGCGGTGGTCCGGGAGATGCACCGCACCGGCAGCGGCCCCGTCAAGACCTTCGCCATCGGCTTTCCCGAAGTTGAAGCCAGCGAGCTCCCCTGGGCCCGGCTGGTGGCCCGGCGCTACCGCACGGACCACACCGAAGAGGTCGTCCACCCTGATGCCCTGGCCCTGCTGCCCGATCTCGTGCGCCATTTCGACGAGCCTTTTGGCGACTCCTCGGCCCTGCCCACCTGGCTGGTGTCCCACCTGGCCAGGCGCCGGGTCACCGTGGCCCTCTCCGGAGACGGCGGGGACGAGATCCTGGCGGGTTATCGGCGCTATGCAAATGCCCAGCGCCTGGAGCAGTTGGTGGGCCCCCTGCCGGCCGGCCTCCGGCGGCCTCTGCTTCGCCTGTTGGCCCTGGCCTGGCCCGCCGCCTTGCGGGGAAAAAGCTTCTGGGGTCGGGCCGCCACCGGGGACAACCTCTATCAGGCCATGATGGCCCGGCAATCCAATCTGGCACTGCTGCACCCTGACCTCTTGGCCGCCGTCAGCGCCGCCGAATTGCATGCCCATTTCCGCGAGCCCTGGGAGCGCGGCCCGGCCGATTTCCTCAGCCGCATGCAATATGTGGATCTGCACACCTACCTGCCCGAAGACATCCTGGTGAAGGCCGACCGGGCCAGCATGGCAGCCTCCCTGGAGTTGCGCTGCCCCCTGTTGGACCATCGGCTGGTGGAGCTGGCCGCCCGCCTCCCCCGGGCCTGCAAGGTCTCCGGCCGGGAACAGAAGGTCCTCCTCAGGGAGTTGGTGGCGGCGGATTTGGGGCAGGGCTTCGTGAACCGGCCGAAAAACGGCTTTCAAATGCCCCTGAAATCCTGGTTCAACGGCAACCTTCGCCAAACCCTGACCGAGCGCCTTCTGGCGCCCGGGAATCCCCTGGCGCACCTCTGCCGGCAAACGGAAGTGGCGCGCCTCGTCCACCGGTTTTTCCAAGGGCAGCGGGACCTGAGCGAGGACCTCTGGCGCCTGCTGGTGCTGGCGGAATGGTGCCGGCAGGTGCAGGGAGGCTGAGGCATGTGGAAAAAAATCCTGCAACTTGGCCCCAAGCTTTACGGCTGGCTGTGCGGTCGGGAGCTCACCGCCAACCTCCTGCACTTCCAATTCCTGCCGTCCCATTACTTCCGCCGGCACGTTCGGCTGGATGCCGGAGAACTGAAGGGCAGGCTCCTGGACGTGGGCTGCGGCAACCAGCCCTACCGACCGCATTTCCCCAACGTGACCCGCTATGTGGGCCTGGATTATCCGGTGACCCAGGCCCTCCAGGACTTTGAAGCGCGGCCCCAGGTTTTCGGCGACGCTCGGCGTCTGCCCTTCGCCGACGAGACCTTTGACGCGGTGCTGTGCGCCCAGGTCCTGGAGCATGTCAATCAGCCGGTTGAGGTTTTGCAGGAAATCGGTCGGGTGCTTAAGGCGGGCGGCACGGGCATCCTGTCTGCTCCCTTTATCTACAACGTGCACGTGGGGCCCTACGATTACTTCCGTTTCTCACCCTTCGGGCTGGCGGAGCTGCTCCAGAATGCCGGCCTGCGCCTGAAGACCTTGCGCTACCAAGGTGGGGTGGGCACAGCGGTGGTGCAGTTGCTCCACAATTGGATATTTTCCGCCTTGGCCCGCCTGAGCCGCCGCCATTGGGCTTGGGGCCTGCTGGTGGCCCTGGCCCTCCCGCTCCTCACCCTCCTGTGCGCCATCAACAACCTGGCGGCCTTGGCCCTGGACCGCCTGGAAATCGACACCGAGCGCTTTTCTCCCAATCTGTGGGTGGTCTTTGGCAAAGAGGAGGCCCCCGGGGCCGGGGGTTAATCCGCAGTCTCGATGACGTGCAGCAGCGTGAAGCGGGCGGCCAGCTCTTCTTTGGCCCCGGCGATGCCCTCGGGAGCGAGATTTTTCACCCGCACATAGACATCCCGATAGCCTTCCTGGGCAGCGGCATAGGAGGTGAGGAGGCTGACGAAGCGGGCTCCCCGCTTCCGCAGCAGGTCCACCACCTCCTTGATGAGTCCCGGTTTGTCCTCCAGGCGCACGGCGAACTGCACCCCGCCCTGCTGGACGCCGGTGATGTGCATGAAGGCCCGGAAGACGTCAGACTGGGTGAGGATGCCGGTGAGCTGCCCCTGGTCGTTCAGCACCGGCAGGCCCGAAATGGTATGCTCCAACATAATCTGGGCCGCGTGTTCCACGGTGTCATCTTCCCGCACGGTGACGGGATCGCGGGTCATGATGTCTGCCACCTGCAGCTCCGCCAGCAGGTAGTAAAGCTCATGCACGTCCAGGGTGGTGGCCTTGGAGGGGGAGGCCTCCTTGAGGTCCCGGTCGGTAACCACCCCCACCAATTGATTGCCGTGCATGACCGGCAGCCTCCGGAAACGGTTCTGCTTCATCAGATGAATGGCCTTCATCATGGAAGTGTCGTCGGTGATGGTGATGGGGTTCTTCGTCATCCAGTCCTTGACCAGCATGACTGCCTCCCGTGCATGATATCAAACCGCAGAACCGGCGCCGGCCCAAGGCGGCGGCCCCTTGCCAGGGCCGGGCTGCTGCCGCCCCCTTTTAAAAGCGGGGCTCCTCCCCTCGGAAAAGGCGCTCCAGGTTGTCCCGGTGCTTCACCAGGATGAGGCCGGAGAGCACCCCGGCCAGCAGCAGGTAAGCTTTGGAATCGGAGAACAGGCCCACCGCCAGGGGCATGAGCCAGGCGGCCATGAGGGAGCCCACGGAAAAGATGCGGCTCTGGTACACCGCCAGCAGATAGACCGCCGCCAGGTTGGCCGTGGCCCAAGGGGTGAGGACTGCCAAGACCCCGAAGGCGGTGGCCACCCCTTTGCCGCCCTGAAAACCCAGGAACAGGGAAAACATGTGGCCCAGCACCGCGGCGGTGGCCACTGCCGCCACTGCCGCCTCCTGCCAGCCGTCCAGGGGGGGCAGCCCTCGGAGGGCCAGGAGCACCGCCAAGGCGCCCTTTCCGGCGTCACCGGCCAGAGTTAAAAGGCCGGCCTTGGGCCCCAGGGTGCGATAAAGATTGGCAGCCCCGGGATTGCTGCTCCCCACCCGGCGGGGATCCGGGCCGCCCCAGAGGCGGGCCACCACCAGCCCCGCGGGAATGGAGCCCAAGAGATAGGCCAGGGTCACCAACGCCAGAAAGGTCAACATGCAAACCCGTCCTGATCAGAAATGCCGGCGGGGGCGAAACTTCGCCGAGCTGGTCGCCTGGGCGGGATTTTAAAGAAATTTGCCGGAAAAGCCGATAAAAATTTTGCTGCTGGGGTCTTTTCTCAGGGGTCTCCATCCCACGGGGCCGCAGTGGCGGTCGATATCTCCCACAGGAAGAGGCAATCCGGTCAGAACCGGGCATGATGGCGCCGCAATGAAGGCCGATCCCCACTTGAAGCTGGTGAAAGGACAGCGGGCAACCGCCCCCGTGGCAGGAAACGGAGCGGGCCGGCCGGAACCGGTTGCCCAGGAAGTGTTGAGCCTGGTATCTAAGGAAAACCGGCGGGCCCGGCAGCTCGGCCCGGCCAGCCTGGAAGAGGCCAAAAAGCTGCTCCACGGGCTCGTGAAGGAGCTCGGCAGTCAGCCCGAAAATCTGCTGGCCGAAACCCACCGTCTCCCAAGGCACTGCCTGGTGAAGCTGTTCTGAGGCCGGCCACCGCGGCTCAGAGCCGCAGGCCTCCAGAGAGTCCCCGCCAGTTGCCCCTTATCGTCCTGGAGAGGTCCCCAGGAAGGACGCCGGTCTGGCGGCTGATGGCTCCCACAAGTTCCCCACCTGAGGCCCCTGGCCGAAGTAAGGGATGCACAAAGCTCAAGGCCGGACAGGCCCTCCCCTGGCACCCCCGGAGCCGCACCCACCAGGGTAACGGGAAGGTCAGAACTCCCGGGCCATTTCCCGGGCCCGCTCCATGGCTTGCCGCCGCTTTTCCTGGGCCGCTTCGGGCCCCTGCTCCAACGTGGGTTCCACCAGGACGAAGCGCAGGTCGGTAAACCCGATGAACCCCAGGATAAGTTCCAGGTAACGGGTTTGCAGATCAAAGTCCTGGGCCGGGGTGCCGGCCGGGTAGGAGCCACCCCGGGCGCAGGCCAGGAACATGGGCTTGCCGGTCACCAGACCCCGGTAACCCGTCTCCGGGGCATAGCTGAAGGTGTACGTGGGCTGCACAATGATGTCCAGGTATTGCTTCAGCCGGTAGGGAATGCTGAAGTTCCACATGGGCGTGGCCAGGACGTATTTGTCCGCCGCGGTGAACTGCCGGATGAGCGCCTCCACCTGACGCCAAGCCAGGGCTTCCTCCGGCGGGTGCGGCTTGCCGTGGAGGATGTTGTACCTGGCGTTGACCAGCAGGCCGTCAAAGGCTGGCAGGTCGGCGGCAAACAGGTCCAAGGTGTCAATTTCCACCTCCGGGTGCAATTCCCGGTAGGCGGCCAGGAAAGCCTCGGCCACGGCCAAAGAATGGGAACGATCGCGGCGGGGAGAGGCTTTCAGGTAGAGGATGCGGCTCATATCAGTCTCCTTTGTCGGGGGCACAAGCTGCCGGAAAGGGGTCCGGAGGCCTCAAGCCCCGAACCTTAACCACTCCGGTTTGAGCAGGAGGAGCGTGCCGATGGCCAGGAGCACCCCACCGCCCACGATATGTGAGACACGCCGGTACCGGTGCGTCAGGCCCAACTGCTCCAGGGTCAGCATGGACAAGATAAACACGATCAGATCGTCCAGCATGAAAACCACAATATACAGCAGCAGGAAGCCGTAGTAGCCCCAGCGGGGCAGATTGCTCAGGGCCAGAATTTGGGTGTAAACCACCGGCAGGCCCAGGGAGCAGAAAATCTCCACCAGATTCACGGCCAGTCCCAGAAGGAAGACGCCCCCCAGGGAGAGCCAAAATCCCTGGCGGGTCACGGCCTGCCGGATCTTTTCCAGCCAACGCCTGCGCCGCGTTTCTCTTCCCGAGAGGGGGCAGCTGCCGTTCTGGTCCCGGAAGAAAGTTCGAAGGTTGAGGGCCCCTGCTACCAAAGCCACCAGTCCCACGCCGAGTCTGATCCACACCACCAGGCCAAGGAAGAGAAAGAGGTTGAGCCAGGCGGCCATGAAGAGGAAATAGACCAGGCCGGACCCGAAAATAAACATGGCGCCCAGGGCCCAACGCTTCCGCCGCTCCGGCAATCCCAGGAGCAGGCCGATGAGGAAGACCAAGGCCCACATAGCGCAGGGGTTGAAGCCGTCCAGGGCGCCCAGCAGCAGCGTGACGGCCAGGAGCGACAACTTGCCCAGGTCGATTTCGCCTGCCAGCGGCAGCACCAGCCGGGGGGCCGAGGTTGCCGGCAGGGAAAGGTCTGTGGGAGGACTCGGGCCGATCAATGGGGCGACGATATCCGGTCCGCCCTGGCGCTGGGCCGCCAGCACGGCTTGGCGGATGGCCTCGCCGGTGGACGCCTCCCCCTGCCAGCCTACAAAGTACCGGCGGCCCACCACGGTGAACGGCACCCCCCCCCACTTCCCCTGCAGCAGGCGGCTCACTTTTTGGAGGACCTCCCGGTTCGGGGCGGATGAGGTCAGTTCCAGGTCAACGATGTGCACGAAGGGGTGGTCTCTGACCAAACGGGCCAGAAATTTCTTTTCCTCCACACAATGGAGGCAGCCTTTGGCCCAGAAAAAGTAAAGACGCACGGCCTGCTCCTCCCCGGCGCAGACCTCAGCGCCGGCAAGTGGCCCCAGGAGGGCCAGCCAGACAAGGAGGAGGCAAAGTCGCAGACGGAGCATTCTGAGTCGCCCGGGTCAGAGTTTGCGGCAGCCGCGGAAAGACTTGGGGGCCTCTCAGAGCCGCACAGTTCAGCGGTCAGCCTGGATTCTTGGGCAAGAAATCTGAGGAAATTATATCAGAGCAAGGGCCCCGGAGCTTGCGGTTCCTGGAAGGAGGTAGCCGGACCCGGACACCCAGACCGGCAACGCCCCTCAGCGGGCCAGAGAGGCTCCCCGCCAGGTCCGGGTCGTTAACGGCTTTCCGGCGGGCGCCCCGGGAAGGCATTGCCACCAACCGTAGCGCGTCGGCCCTCTCCGGAAAACCCGGAAGGAGTGGCCAGGAAAGAAGGCGGTCGGGAGGCCCGGGCTTCGGCTCACCGGTCAAAGAGTTCCACATGGACGACGTCGCCGCGGCGGAGGCCCTCCACTTCCAGGGGAATGGTCACCAGACCGTCGCTTTTCACCAGGGGGGAGATGAGGCCCGAGACTCCCAATACCGGGTCGGCCCAGAGGGTCTCCCCCTCCCGGTGCAGGCGCACCCGCACGAAGTCCTCCCGGCCGCTGGCCCCGGCCAGGTTGCGGGTGAGCCGGGCCGCGACCCGGCCGCCCCAGGAAGGGGTGGCGTCATGGATGCCGCCCAGTCGGGCCAGGAGGGGGCGGCCCAGGACGTGCATGACCACGGCCGCGGAGGCCGGATGGCCGGGAAGGCCCAGCAGGGGTTTGCCGCCCACCTCCGCCAGGATGGTGGGTTTGCCGGGCCGGATGGCCACGCCATGCACCAGGACCTCGGCCCCGGGCAGGTCCTGAATCGCCGCCAGGGTCAGGTCCCGGGTGCCCACGGAGGAGCCGCCGGAGATGAGGAGCAGGTCCGCATCGGCCAGGGCGGTTGCGAGCGCGCGGCGCAGGGCCCCGAAGTCGTCGGGGACAATGCCCCACAGCGCCGGCAGGCCGCCCGCCTCCCGGACCTGGGCGGCGGTGAGTTGGGCGTTGGCGTCCCGTACCCGCCCGGGGCCGGGGTGCTGGGAAACGGGCACAATTTCATTGCCGCTGGAGATCACCACCACCCGGGGCCGGCCGAAGACGGGGATCCGCTCCACCCCCAGGGCGGCCAGCAGCCCCAGATCCTGGGGCCGCAGGCGCCGGCCGGCAGGAAAGAGCATCTCACCTTGCCGCACGTCCTCCCCGGGTTGCAGGACGTTGTCCCCGGGAGCGACGGGGCGCCGCACTTCCAGGGAACCGTCCGGCAGCTCCTCGGCGTACTCCACCATCACCACCGCGTCGGCCTCCGCCGGCAGCATGCCGCCGGTGGCGATGCGCACCGCCTGGCCCGGCCCCACTGCCAGAGCCGGGGCGACGCCCATGGGAACTTCCCCCACCAGCTCCAGGTATTGGGGCAGCCCCGGGGTGGCCCCGAAGGTATCCGCGGCCCTGACCGCGTAGCCGTCCATGCCGGCCCGGGGAAAGGCGGGCACGTTTTCCGGCGCCGGCAGCGCCCGGGCCAGGACCCGGCCCCAGGCCTCGGTCAGGGCCACCTCTTCCGTCCCCACCGGCGCAAAGCGGGGAAAGAGGGCCAGGACTTCCTCCCGGGTCTTGAGGCGGAAAAATGCTAGGGTCATCAATCCAGGTCTATCCGGTCAGCCAACCGGGCTGGAGATCCGGCAAATCAGAAGGCTCCGCCATCTCTTTATTGCAGAACCCGCTGAGGCCAGGTTCCGTCCGGCGGGCAGCTGAGCCCTGAAGGGAACGGTCGTTAAACCCGGGAAAGGATCCGGGCGTCTACGCCGAACAGGCCGCGGTCATAGAGCAGCAGAGGGTTGATCTCAATCTGGTCCAACTCCGGGTGCCGCTGGGCAAAGATGCTCAGGGCCTTCATGGCCTGTTTTAAGGCCGCCAGGTCCCGCTTGGGCTGGCCCCGGAACCCGGTCAGCAGGGGATAGCCCTTGATGCTTTGGATGAGCCGGTCCAGCTCCTCGTCACCGGCCGGCAGCAAGCAGAAGGCCACATCCCGGTAGAGCTCGGTATAGATGCCGCCCAGGCCGAACATCAGGGTGGGCCCGTATTGCGGGTCGGTAATCGCGCCCAGGATGACCTCCTGGCCGCCCGGGGGCGCCATCAGGGAGACGGTGACCCCCTCCACCCGGGCCTCCCGCTCTCTGAGACGCACCGAGGCCATGATCTCCTGGTAAGCGGTGCGCACCTCTTCGGCGTCGGTGAGGTAGAGTTTGACCCCGCCCACGTCGGTTTTATGCACGATATCCGGGGAGGCCACCTTCAGGGCTACCGGGTAGCCGAACTGTTCGGCCAGGCTGACGGCCTCTTCCGGGCTGGTGGCCAGGGGTGCGGCGGCCACCGGGATGCCGGCCTCACTGAGCATGCGGGCGGCCTCTGCTGCGGGGAGCAGCCGCAATCCCGGAGCCGGCGGGATGCCGGGCCCGGGTTCGGCCACCCTGGGCCTGGGGATAAAGCGGAAGAACTGGGCCAGGGCCTTGATGCCCCGCTCCGGCGTGGGAAAGACCGGGATGCCCAGGTCGTACAGTTTCTGCCGCTCCTCCCGCTCCACCTCGGCACCGCCCAGAAAGACCACCAGCTCGGCCGCGCCGGGGGTGACCACCTGGCTGGCCCCCGGGATGGGGTCGCCGAAGATGACCACCTGGTAGTCGTATTCCCCCCGGGCCGCGTCCAGCACCTTTTTATAGAGGCCGGGGTCGCCGATGACGTCGCCGGTGAGGTCCACCGGGTTGCCGGCGGCGCAGTGGGCCGGCAGCATCTCCCGCAACGCGCTCTTCAGGCTGGGGCCGGGCTGGGGGGTTTCCAGACCGTGGCGCTCGGCCTCATCGATGGCCAGAATGGCGGCCCCGCCGGAGCTGGTGGCGATCATCAGGGTGCGCCCCTTGGGCCGCGGGAGATAGGCCAGGGCCTTGGCGCAGTCGAACAGGTCTTCCAGGGTATCGGCCCGGTAAACCTGATATTTCTGGAACAGGGCGTCATAGACGGCATCCACCCCGGCCAGGGACTTGGTGTGGGAGGCGGCCGCCTCGCTGCCTCGCTGGGTGCGCCCGGCCTTGAGAATGACCAGGGGTTTTTGGCACTCGCTCAGGGCATCCAGGAAATAGGAGGGCCGCTTCACCCCCTCCAGGTAGAGGGCAATGACCTGGGTATGGGGATCCAGGTTGAAGTAGCTGATGACCTCGGCTTCGTCCACGTCCACCCGGTTGCCCAGGCTGACGAAGGCGCTCACCCCCAGCTTTTCGGCCGCGGCCAGGTCCAGGAAGGCGGCGCCGACGGTGCCGGACTGGGAGGCAAAGGCGATGCGTCCCTGGGTGGTGATGAGCGGCCAGGAAGCGCACATGTGGTGGTGGGGCACGTTTACCCCTTGGCAGTTGGGCCCGATGACCCGGAGGCCGGTTTTCCGGATGACCGCGGCCAGCTCATCCTGCAGGCGCTCACCGTCGGGGCCGGCTTCGGCAAAGCCGCCGGTGATGATGATGGCCGCCTTGACGCCCTTGGCGGCGCACTGCTCCAGGGTGGGGCTGACGATCTTGGCGGGAATCACCACCACGGCCAGCTCGGGAGCCTCCGGCGTCTCCGCAATGGCTTTATAGGCCTTCAGTCCCAGAATTTCGTCGGCTTTGGGGTTGATGGGGAAGAGGGGGCCGGCGAAGCCGCCGTTTTTCAGGTTGGCCAGGATATCATGGCCCAGCTTGCCCGGGGCGGTGGAGGCACCGATGACGGCCACGGACCGGGGCCGGAAGATGGGGATAAGGCTGTCCAGGTTCTCCATGGGAGTCTCCCTCACAGGTCTGCTGGTGCGCTGGGTGGCCAGATGATAGCACAACCAAGCCGGGCCTGAAAGGGCAAACGGGAGGAGGGAAAAGGCGATTTTTTCGGGGATGGGAAGGCTGGAGGCTTCCTGGCCTCCGGCCTCAATTCTGGAGAAACCTGGCTGCCAGGCGGTAGCGGGCGGCGGCGGCCCGGCCCTGATTGTGGGTGAGCAGACCGGCCTGGAGGAATTTTTGCACATATTCCCAGGCGGTTTTTCGATCGATGGCAAAGTACTCCTCGAAGTCCTTGAGGCGGAACCAGTGGCCCCGGGTGCGGCGCAGAAAAGCGTCCAGGCGGGCGCGGTCCAGCTTGCGGTGGCGGCGCTTGGGCAGCAAGGGCTCAATGGCTTGGAGAAACTCCGCAAACAGGTCTTCGTTGAGCGGGCAGGGAGCAGGGGAGGAGGTCTCCTGGGGCAAAGAGAACGCCTTGGCCGCCGCGTCCTCCGGGCTCAGGAGGGGGTAGAGGCATTCGAACCAGCCGTCCAGGCACCGGGTGAGGGAGCGGAAAGAGCTCAAGGGCAGGTGCCCGGCCAGGCGGCTCACCAGGATGTCCTTCAGCCGGTTTTTCACTCGGGAACGCCGTTCCCCGGGGTCTTCGGGCAGTCGGGGCTCGTCCAGGACGACCTCCAGGATGAGCCCGGCCACCAGGGCGCGGTTCAACTTCTCGTCATCGCCTTGCCGGCTCACGCTGACCTCGGTCCCCGCCGAAAGAGGCGCCGCCCAGGGGCTCTGGATCCCCCGGGTCGGCCCTCCCCGGTAATACTCCCGGTCTGATGCCATAGCGGCTGCTCTTCCTTGAGATGAGGGCCATATCAGGAAAACCATTGGATGATAGCCAGGAAATACCTGAGTTTGGTCCTCGACTGCCAGCACCGCCGGCGACTCTGTCACACCTTTCCCATCTGAGGGAGGCCCGCGGCTGCTGCTGCCGGTTGTATTGCAAATGCCTAGCCAGCGGCTGTCGGGAGGGTAAGTCCTGAAAAATCCAGCTAAATGGCGGGAAGCGGGAAACTGCGGGGAAAGCGCCTGTCCCGTGACCTGTCAGGGACAGGCCGGTGTCAGATGCCGGGGGCAAAGTGGCAGAACGCCTCCCGGGGGGGAGGACCAGGGCAGCCCGGCTCCCCCGGCCTCCTCCCCGAGGCATCGGTTTCCAGGTTTGGGCCGTTCCCCGGCAGGGGGGTGCCGCCCAAGGGGGCGGCCGCTTTGCCTTCGCACCTGCCAGGTGGAGGGCCGCCGAAGCCATGAGCGGGCCGAGCCCCTGCCGCCGGGAGAGACCACCGCTTGCCATACCAGCCCGGGGCAAGCACCGGATGCCGGCGGTGACCCCTTAAGGGTGAGAGAGGGCCGCAATGATGGCCCGGCAGAAGGCGGGCAGGTCCTCCGGCTTGCGGGAGGTGATGAGGTTGCCGTCCACCGCCACTTCCGCATCCACGAAGTTGGCCCCGGCGTGCACCAGGTCGTCCTTGATGGCGAAGAAGGCGGTGACGGTGCGGCCCCGGACCACATCAGCGGAGGCCAGCATCCAGCCGGCGTGGCAGATGGCGGCCACCACCTTGCCGGCCAAGGCCGCGTCCCGCACCAGGGAGACCATGGCGGGGTAGCGCCGCATGATATCCGGAGCGTAACCCCCGGGAATGATCACTGCATCGAAGTCGGCGGCCTTGACCTCGTCGGCCCGGCGGTCCACCTCCACCGGGTAGCCCAGCTTGCTGGTGTGCACCGGCGCGCTGCCCGAACCCACCACCACCACCTCGGCTCCTTCCTCCTTAAGGCGCAGCAAGGGATACCAGATCTCCAATTCCTGATAAAGGTTTTCCGCCAGGATGGCCACCCGTTTGCCGGTGAGTTTCACGACTCCCTCCTCCTTTCCGTTCGTGGTGAAATCATGGCGCCAGCACCCCGGGAAGCGCCGTATCTTCAGGCTTGCGGAGTGAGCCCTTGCCGCTGGGCCAGCGCCAGTAGGGGCGCTGCTTGCTGAAAGGCAGCCGCAGCAGGTTCAGGAACCGGTTGTCCCCGGGCCGGAGGTAGGCCGGCACCCCAATGACCACCCGGGACTGGGGAATGTGCAGACAGAGCGTCCGGTGCAGGCTGTCCCACCAGCGGAAGACCACGGAGTAATTGGAGTTGGTCTCCGACCCCACCGCGGAGTGGTGCAGCCCGTGCATCCGGGGCGTGACCACGACCCGGTTCAGCCAGCGCTCCAGCCTCAGGGGCAGACGCAGATTGCTGTGGTGAAACAGGGTGCACAGGTTGAAGGCCATCTCATAGAGCAGATAGGTGAGCGGGACAACGCCCATCAGGCCCACTTGCAGGATCCGGAAGCCGGTGGAGTAGAAGGTCTCGAAAAAATGGAAGCGAAACGCGGTGGTGACGTCCATGTCCGGGTCCACGTGGTGCACGTTGTGGAAGCGCCACAGGAGCGGATGGACGTGGTTGGCCCGGTGCCACCAGTAAAAGCTCAGGTCCATCCAGAGAAAGCCCAGCCCGAGTTGGGCCCAGAGCGGGAGCGCGGCCCAGGCCAGCAGGCCAAGGCCCTGGGTCTGGCAGTAGGCCGCCACGCCCAGGGCCGCAGGGCGCACCAAAAAAGTGCCCACCAGGTAGGACAGGCCGGTGATGCCGGCGTTGGTAAGCCAACGGCCGGCCCGGGGGCGCTTGGCCCGGCGCAAGGGCCAGCGCTGCTCCGCCGCCAGGAGCACCACAAAGCCGGCCACCAGGGCGGCCGCGGTGACTTGGGATAAGGTAGTCTGCATGGACGTGCAGTCCCGTTAACCACACCCTCGATTCATTTTCCCCCGCCCCGGATGCGGTCGAAAAACTCCCAGGCCTTCAAGGGCTTCTGCAGGTGATAGCGCAGAAAGCCCCGGAGAAGACCCAGGCTCTGCTCCAACTGCCGGGGAGGAAAAATGAGGCGGGCCAATTTGTCCGCCGGCAGGGATTGGGCCAGGCTGAGGAGCTTCCGGGTGCCGGGGTTCAGGGCCGCCGACGGACCGGCCGCGCTCACCCGGCAGTTCCGGCAAAGCACCCCGCCCCGGCTCAGGCTCATGACCACGGGCGCCTCGGGCTCCCGGCCGCAGGCCAGACAGGCATCGAGCCGCCAACCGTAGCCGCCCAGGTGGAGCAGATGGGCGGCAAAAGCCACCAGGAGCGACTCCGGCTGGGCGCCTGCCGCCAAGCGGGCCAGCGCGGTTTCCAAGGCCGCAAAGATGGCCGCCGCACCCTCCGGAGGGCTGGCCAACTCGCCGGCCAACTCGGCCAGCACCGCGGCGGCCGCCAGCCGGGGCAAATCCCGGCGCAGGGCGGAAAAGGCTTGGACCAGCTCGCCCTTTTCCAAAAACTCCAGGTCCCCCCGGCAGCGGTCAGAGAGCCACAACTCCACCCGATTCAGGGGTTCCAAACAGTTGGCAAAGCGCCGCCGGCTCTTGCGGGCGTGTTTGGCCAGCCCCGTCAGCGGCCCCCGGGAGGGCGTCAGGAAGGTCACCAGGCAATCGGCTTCGCCAACGTCCTGCACCCTCAGCACAATGGCCGGCGTCTGCCAGGCGGGCATATCATCTGGATTTGAAGGAGGGGGCCAGGGGGTACCGCCCCCTGCCCCCTCCCGCAAACTCCCTCCCCCAACCCCTTATATCTTGCATCTCCTAACCCAACCCATACTTTTCCCGGAGCCGGTGGGACATCTCCATCAGCCAGGCGTAGGCCAGGGTGACGGTCTTGGTCTTGTCGGGGTTCACCAGGCAGCAGCGGGCCGGACTGAGGAGGCTTTGCGCCAGGAGCTGCTCCCGGTCAATGCCCTCGCCCGCCAGGATGTCCCACACCCCCTCCAGATACTCGGTGAGCTGTTCCACGTTGGTCTCGCCGAAGGCGTCGTACCAGGTGGGGATGATGCCCCAGGAGAGCACCCCGCCCCGCTCCAGGAACTTCTTGAAGGATTTGCCGTAGGCCTTGAGGATTTCGCCGTTGGTGAAGGCGTCCATGGAGAGGATGTCCAGGTCGCGGTTAAGGAGGAACTCCCATTCGGGGTTGCCGCACAGGTGGATGCCCCGAGGCCGGTCGATCTGGGAAAAAAAACGGTCCAGGTCCTCCTTCCCTTGGATATCGGTATAGCCTGACACCGAGCTGAAGATGAACTGGAGCCCCGGCTCGTCCACGTACATAAAAGCCCGGGGATGTTTGGCCTTCAGGCGCACCAGTTGGGCCTGCACCCGCCGGGCCATGAAGTCCATCATCAGGGGCCGCACCTCGTCGTTGAAGATGATGGGCCGGTCGTTTTCATCCAGGACCTTGAGGCCGAAGCTGATGGGGCCTTCCATCTGGCCCCGGATGGCGATATAGCCGCTCAGGTCCAGGCTCAGGAAGCGCTCGTAGACCGCAGAGTACTGGCCGGAGATGTCGAAATAGCCCAGGTCGTCCCAGTTGGCCCACAACGTATCCAGCTCCTCGTAGAATTTGGCGGTGTCGAAGCGCAGGGAGTTTTTCTCCGGCAGCAGCACGATGCCCGGAAAGTGCTCCGCGGCCTGGACATACATGTCTTCGTAATAACTGAAATGGGGGAGCTGGGGCCAAAAGGGGATGTCCAGGGACAGGGCCAGCTTCAGGGCCGGCTCCACTTCGTCGTGGGGCAGAATCCCCATGGCGGTGGTGTGCAAATCGCCGGGAATCAGGGTTTCCATAATAGGTTAGAAATTAAGGCTGTTGCTGGGGAAAATCCAGGAAAAAAGTGGCCCCGGCGCCGGGCTGGCTGGCGACCGCCAGGCGGGCGCCCAATTTTTGCATCAGATGCACCGTCACCCTGAGACCCAGGCGGGTGCTTTCAGCCTCCTGCCGGGGACCGGGGGCGGACAAATACTGCCTGAGCTCCTCTGCCTGCAAGCCTGGGCCATTGTCGGCCACGGCCAGCCGGATCCAACCGTCGGCCACGGTGGTGCTGATCCGCAAGCAATCCGCCACCTTCATGGCGTTTCCCAGGATGTTGTGCAGGATGACCTCCATGGTGGCGGGCTCAAAGGCAAAGACCAGGCTGTCCTGGCAGTCCGCCAACGCGCGGCCGTTGATTTCCACCCTGATCTCCCGGTCCCGGAAGCGCAGCGCCTGAAGTTCCCGGACGCATCGCACCAGGAGGGGAATGAAATCCTGGGGCTCCGGTCTGAGCTGCTCGCTGGTGACGATGCGGAGAAACATGAGTTCCTGGCTCAGCGTCTGGTTCAAGCGCCGGGCGGCGTCGTCCAGAACCTCCAGGTTGACCAGCAGTTCATCCAATTGGGGGGACAGGTCCTGCAGCGTGGGAACTCCCGCCGCGTTGCGGCAGAGCTCCTCCCGCACCCCGGCCAACTTGCGTTTCAGCCGGCCGGAAAAGCCCTGAATTCCCAGGGCCAGGTTCTTATAGTGATGCCGCAAGGTGGCCACCTGGAGCTCGAAGTCCCGGTGGAAGGCTTCCAGGCGTTGGCGGTTCTCGCTCAACCGGCGGAAAATCACCCCCACCAACAGGCCGATCAGCCCGCCGGACAGCCCGTAAAGCAGGAGCATGGGCCACAGGTGGAGCTGGAAACTGTGCCAAATGGCCTGGCCCACCCCCAGGGTGTGCCCCTCATAAATCACCCCATGCAGGTGGTGAATGACCATGCCCACCGGATGCATGAGGAAAATTCCGAAAGTCGCCCCTCCCAGGAGGCCGATCCAGGGGTAGAGCCGGGGGCGACGCGAGGCCACGGGGGCATCCAGGACAACTGCGTCAGGGGGAGGCGGGATCATACTATTTCAGCGGCGGGCCCGCAGACCCAGACCGTGCTTGCACCTCCTTTTCCAGGGTGATCATTTCGGTTTCCAGGCCGCGACCTCTGCGGCCCGGGGAGCCCAAGACTGCCGTCCGCTCCTGGAAGGTCAGCCGGCTGCGACATGCCTCCGGGCGCCAAGGAAATGGCGGGGCAGAGAGGCCATGGCCAGGGCGAACCGACTGTGACGCCGACGGATCATTGCTGATACGGATTATAGTAGGGCATGGTGCCCCAATGCCGCAGAGCCGGGTCGCGACCGAAGCCCCAGGTGTCCTCCCAGCGGGGCAGGTCCGGAACCTCATGCGATACCGGGGCAGGCGGGCCCGCGGCACAGCCCGCCAGCCAGAGGATCAATCCCCAAGACAGCCATAAACGCCGGCTCATCTTCGCCTCCCATTCTGGTCTCTCCCCTGTTTCCTTTAAGATAAGAAGTGCCGGGCCGCTGTCAATTTCAGATGACCCCGGCGGCCAGTCCCAGGGCCAGCAGCACCAGCAGGGCGGCCACCAGCCGCTGGAGGCCCTGCCAGGTCACCCTGGGGAGGAGGCGGCTCCCCAGGAAGGTCCCCAGGAAGGCCGCACCGATGGCGGTGAGCAGGAGTCCGGCGTTTTCCCGGAGGTCCGCCAGGAGGAAATGGTTGGCATAGACGGCCAGGCGGGAGAAATCCACCAGGCAGGCGATGATCACGCCGGTGCCGATGAAGGCCTCCTTGGAGAGGCCGCATCTGAGGAGGAAGAGGCTGCGCAGCGCTCCCTGGTGGCCGGAAAGGCCCCCGAAAAACCCGGAGAGCAGCCCCCCCAGCGGGAGGAACCTGGGGTCCAGGGAATAGCTGCCCGTCACCGGGGCCAGCTCGGCCAGGGCAAAGACGACGATGAGCCCGGCCATGACCAGTTT
>FWPV01004765.1_pt1 | contig 28005 bp, 26 predicted proteins | sample 2228371 | NCBI WGS metagenome assembly FWPV01 (sample SAMEA103939776, study PRJEB20133) | metagenome
ATCGTTTGTGCTGGGCCGCTCGCCACGCGCTGAAGAGCTTTTGAGTGCGGTCTTAATGTTTGAAGGGGCCCGCTTCCGCCCGAGGATGACCTGGGGTGCCTTGGGTAGAAGCCTACAAGGGAGCACTGGGTTTGCTACCTCGAGCCTCCAATACCAGATGCCGTTAGTCGGCGGCCTGAGACGACCGACCGATTCCGGGAGGGCGATACCGCCCCTTGGAAGTTATCCGCGTAGCGGAGGGCGATACCGCCCCTTGGAAGGCAGACGCTTGCTGCGCCGACCACAGAGAGACGTATACCTCGCCCACTGAAAGGAGATGCCTGTTTCGGACTGTAGGGAGACGTTTTCTTCGCGTAGACGCGATTTTCGCCGACCGAATTTATTCGCGTAGCGGATCGCGATACCGCCCATTGGGCGGGATACGCTTTCTTCGCCGAGCTGTATGTTTCGCCGACCGAAGGGTGACGCTTGTTTCGCCGACTGAAAGGAGGGGTGGGGTGGCTCCAGGATTCAAGTTGCGTTGCGCGAGGCGCAACCAGGCCTCTCTAAATCTTTGGATTGAATGACTATCTTTTTGAATCCGGTATGTGATGCTCCAGGATTACAAATCGGGAGACTTTTTGGCCTGGATGATCGTTCTGGAGCCACTACAAAGGCCAACTCCCTCCGGCCCGAAGGGTGGCCAAAAAATTACGCTGGTGAGGGAAGAGGCGTAAGCCGGGTTCTGTTTCCGCAGCCATCTCTCTGGGATGAGCGTCGCCGCTCACCTCGAGCGTCCCTGGCACAAGTACGAACGATTCGGGTCAAATCTCCTTGGTGCACCACCCCGCAGAGGCGAGGTGCGGGACTTGCAGCAGATGGGGTTTGCCTAGCTGCCTCTGTTTCCAGCGGCACTGGTGCGCTCTTACCGCACCGTTTCACCTTGACCGGGTTACCCCGGCCGTCTGCTTTCTGTTGCACTATTCCGTCGGGTTGCCCCGCCCAGCCGTTAGCTGGCATCATGCCCTGTGCTGCCCGGACTTTCCTCTGGTGGTTTACACCAGCGGCTGCGCCCTCTTCCCACAAATCCATTTTAGCTCAGATAACCCAATTCGGTAAGGATGGGTTTGGCCAGGAGCAGCGTGATGACATGGGTGGCCTCGTTGAGTAGCCCTTCTTCCAACATCTCATATACTTCGTTCAGCGAGAACTCCACAACCTCGATGAGCTCGCCATCCTCCGGTTCGGCGGGCTGGACGATCTCGCTGTCCAGTGCGATGAAGGGGTTGATGGTAGCAGCCACGATGCCAGCCAGAGGCCGAAAAGGCCGGATGGGCAAAAGCTTTCCAGCCACCGCCCCCAGCTCTTCGCGAAGCTCACGCAGTGCTCCTTCTTCGGGGGCTTCGCCTGGCTCGGCAGAACCTCCCGGAAGCTCGAAGAAGTATTGGCCCCACACGTGACGGTACTGATGCACCAGCAAAACCCGCCCGTGTCTTGTGATGGGCAGAATGGAGACCCACTGGTGCTGCCCCGGCACGTACATGAACGTCACCTCGCGTCCGTTGTGGGTACGCAGCCGTTCGCGCACGATGGGATAGGGGTCGCAAACGATGGACTCGAGGGAAATCCGGCTCCAGGGATTGGCGGGCTTGTCCGGGCTAGCCATGTACAATTTTCTCAATCACTCGCTTGACCCGCTCTCCCGGTGCAAGCGGCCCGAGTGCTCTGGTCACAATTCCGATGGCAGCCATGGGCGACTTCAGCGAGGCAAAGTCCACATTGGCCCGTACCCAGGCTTCAATTTCGGCCTCGCTCATCTCCTGGGGCAAGTATTTGTCTAGAAAGGCTATTTCAAATGCGTTCCGGTTCTCTTCCGCCGTAACCCGCAGGGCCTTGAGGATTTTGACTGCATCCGCATCGGGCAGGGGTCTGCCATCACCCTTACGATCGAGTTCGGCCTTGACTACCCGGGCAAAATCGCGGCTGGCGGTGTCGCCCCGCTTCATGGCCTCGACAATCTCTTTTTTGATCCCCTCATAGATGATGGTGCTCATACCTCAAGTCTAACGGTCAGCTGGATGAAGCCCAGTAAGATGCCAGCTGGCGGAGCCGTATTTGGCAAGGCAATCCAAAATTTGGCTTAGCTCGAGTGCCAATCCATAGATGGGCGAGGTTTGTTTCGCCGACCAGAGTGAGGGTTAGGTTGTGCTTCAGGAGTCAGCTCGCGCGCGATGTAAAGAAGCGCCTTTAGCTGGTCTGGAAGCACGGGGGCCAGGTTGGCTTAGCATTGAGCAAACCGCAGGGGGCCAAGAGTTCCTTTTCGCAAGGAACCAGGACCAGCAGCGGTTGGTTTCAAGGCCACCTGATGCAAGAGGTATGATTTCCGGGTATGCGTGCACTTTTATCGGTGTCGAACAAAACAGGTCTGGTAGAGTTTGCCCAGGGCCTAGTAGATTTGGGTTTCGAGTTGGTTTCTACCGGTGGAACCTACAAGACGTTGCAATCGGCGGGGCTGCCCGTTGTCTATGTGTCCGAAGTGACAGGCTTTCCCGAAATACTCGACGGTCGGGTCAAGACCCTACACCCCCACATCCACGCGGGTTTGCTGGCCAGCAAAAGCCCCCAGCACGAAGCCGAGCTACAGGCCCACAATCTGAGCCGAATTGACCTTCTGTGTGTCAACCTCTATCCCTTCCGAGAAACGCTCGCGCGGGGGGGCTCCTTTGATGAGTGCCTCGAGAACATCGACATTGGAGGGCCGGCCATGCTCAGGGCCGCTGCCAAGAACCACCAGGCGGTTCTGCCAGTTTGCGACCCAGTCGACTACCCTTCCATTTTGCAGGCACTGCGGACCGGCGTCAGCACTGAGTTTCGCCGCCAGATGGCTTACAAAGCGTTTGCTCACACCGCAGCCTACGATGCCGCCATTGCCAGCTTTCTGGCCTTTGAAAAATTCCCTCCTACCCAGCTCCTAACCCTCGAACGCCTGCCAGGGGTCGAGTTGCGCTATGGCGAAAACCCCCACCAGGAGGCGGCATTGTATACCCTCGAAGGGCAAACCGGCCCGGTGCTGCACGCGCAGGTGCTGGCGGGGAAGCCAATGGGCTTTAACAACTATGCCGATGCCGACGCAGCCTGGAGCCTGGCCTCGGAGTTCGAGCTTCCCGCTTGTGTGGCTGTCAAGCATGCCAACCCTTGCGGGGTGGCCCTCGCCGATACTCCCAAAACCGCCTGGGAACGCGCCCGCGATGCCGATACGCTCTCGGTATTTGGGGGAGTGGTGGCCTTTAACCGCCCGGTGGATCTGGAGACTGCCATGGCTACCCGGGGAACTTTCCTCGAGGTATTAATTGCACCGGAAGTAAGCGCCGAAGCCCTGGAGTGGTTCCGGAGCAAAAAACCCGATCTGCGGGTGCTGGTCGCAGCCCGCCAGGAAACCGATAGCCTCGAGTTTCGCCCCCTGATGGGCGGCTTTTTAGCCCAGGATCGGGACTTGCGCCGCTGGGAAGAACTGCACCTGAGCTACGTGACCAGGCGAATTCCCACCCCTCAGGAACTTCTCGACCTTAAGTTCGCCTGGTATGTGGGAAAACACACCCGCTCGAACAACGTGGTGCTCGCCAGAGATGGCGTGACTGTGGGGCTGGGTACGGGTGCGGTCAGCCGCATCTGGGCTGCCGAGCGGGCCATCCTGAATGCAGGAGAGAAGGCCAAGGGGGCGGTACTCGCCTCCGAAGCTTTTTTCCCATTCGACGATGTGGTGCGCGCCGCCGCGGAAGCCGGGGTAACGGCCATCGTGCAGCCGGGAGGAGCCAAGCGCGATGAAGAGGTGATTGCGGCCTGCGACGAGCTGGGGGTGGCGATGGTATTTACGGGTTCACGCCACTTTAAGCATTGAGTGTTCCTGTCATATCAGATTATCCGAATCTGGTATCAGAATAACGACTCCTGCTCAACGGTTTTGATTTCCAGGCCGCGTTTGGGGCCGAGCTCGTCCAGGGTTTTCTTGACGAGCTGGATGTCTTGCCAGGTGAGGTGTTTGGGACTGCCAGCTTCGCGCGAAGGGTTTCGCAGCAGATAAGCTGGATGGAACATAGGGAAGATTCGAATGCCCTGCCATTCAAAAAACTTGCCCCGCACTTTGGTGATGGGGAGTTTCTCGCCGGCGAAGAACTCGAGGGCCGTAGCGCCCAGGGGGATAATGATCTGGGGCTTGATGAGCTGGATCTGCTTGAGCAGCCAGAGCGAGGTACAGGTTTTGGCCTCGAGGGGCTCGGGCACGCGGTTTCCCGGCGGGCGACATTTGACGATATTGGCAATGTAGATACTGGAGCGGGGAATGCCAGCGGCCTCGAGGATTTTATCCAGCAGTTGTCCGCTGCGTCCCACAAAGGGCCGCCCCTGCAAATCTTCCTCTTCACCGGGGCCTTCGCCCACAATCATCAGTTTGGCATCGGGATTACCCTCCCCAAAGACCACATGGGTGCGGCTTTGGGAAAGGCCGCAAGCAACACAGGCTCTGGCTTGGGCAGCAAGAAGTTCAAGATTCATAGGACAAAGCGGTAGGCGGTTTCAAAAGCCTGTGGGGTAGGCTTTCCCCCTGGCCTGAGTTGCTAGCTACCTTTACTGCACGGGCTTACGGGCCTTGCGGGCCTCCCGGCGAACCTTGGGATCGAGGCCAATCATCAGGAAAAAGTTCTCGAGGGCATTTTCCTGTCCCTTGATCTCCGGGTGCGCATCCTCGGCGGTTCCGGTTACGAAGGGCAAATTCTGGTAAAGTTCCAGCGCTTGACTGACCACCGCATCGGGACCTTCGGCTTCGGCTACCTCGGCCAGTTTGGCATAAATTTCACGCCGAGCCTCGGCGTGCTGGCGGAAGATATCGGGGTTCGGTGTCTCCGGCGCCCGAAGAACATCCTGCTTGGCAATGCGGCGATAGTGTTTGAGACCGCGCACAATTTCTTCGGTGGAGAGGGTCACCTTGTACTCCATCCTTGCTCCTTTCAAAGCAAAACCCTTATGGGGATAAAACTTCTTTTGCCAATTGAGATTATAGGATTCACAAAAATAGAGTGTCAACGCAATGTTGTCTGTACTTTATCCGGATTTGTAGTACTGATGCGCTATGAGTTGGTTTTCTGGTCTGGCTTGCTAGGTTTGATAGCCAAAGTGCTCGAGCAGGGGTGTACCCTCTGGCATTTTCTGGCCTTGTTAAGCCCTTCCGTGGACATGATCGCCGCATCGGGTTGTGCACAAAAAATCGAGTGGTACTCTATACTGCGGGTTATGGAGAGTCTGGGTCACTACCTGTTGCGGGGGCGTGTTCCCTTGCCAGGAGGTAGTGCGATTGAGGTGTACGAGGGTCAGGATGTACGCACCGGTATTGAGGTGCTGGCCTTCAAGCCTTTGCCCGAGGAACCGCCTAAACTGTCAATACCCCACACCCTACCCTGGATAGACCGCGAAGAGGATGCCTGGATTGCAGAGATTCCCGTGGGAGCAGTGCAGACTTCCTGGTTGGCAGGGCGGGTGGAGCTGGCCCGGCTGGTGCAATGGGTCAAGCAACTGCTTGGCGTACTAAAACAGGCCCAGGAGAACAACCTTCCAGTTGGGTATATCATCCCCGAGCTGATTTGGGCCAGGGGAAGCCGGGTATGGCTGGGGGGTGTAGGGGTGAGCAACCCTGAGCAGAAATGGGATTTTGCAGGCTTGCTCAACACAATCAAGGTGCTGGCAGGGGATGCCTACCCGGCGCTTCCCTGGAGGGAAGCCCTCGAGAGCTATGTGACCGGGCAGCAAGATTATGCGGCCCTGCTGGAAGAGCTCGAGTCTGCCGCCATTACGCTGCCACCCGTCTCAGTCGCCGTGCCGGTGGTGCCAACGCCCGCTGAACCCGCTCCTGAACCTAGCCCTCCCAGGACCTCTACCAGCAAGGGCCTTAAGGTACAGATGAGCGAACCGGCTTTACCCCAACCGGCTGTTACCCCGCCCCGTCGCATTCGTATTGAGGAACGCCTCGAGCCCCCTTTTGAGGTGGTCGAGCCTCAGTCACCAGGTCGGCGTGGGTTTTTATGGTTGTGGTTGATTCTTATCCTGTTGCTGGCCCTGGCAATGGGCCTGTGGTTGCGCTCGAGAACCCCGTCGTCCGGGCAGACCACGGTCTATCCGGTTGAGTTTCGCCTTCAGCCTCCTGGCCCTACTGCGAGCATCGTGGTGCTGGAAATTCCAGAGGGTTCTAAAATGCCGCTCAACACCGAGATTGCCCAGCTGCCCGGACGGGTAGACTTCGACAAGCCGGGCGTCTATCGCATCCGTGTACGGGTACAGGGGCGGGCCCCGGTCGAATCGCTGATTGAAGTACCCAACCCCGGCGGCGTTACGATCAGTTTGCGCTAGGGCTTCAATCTGACGTTTGGGGTAGTGCCGGTTGTCTTGCCAACAAGCGGTCGCTCAAATAAAAAGACGCTTTGTGCTTTTGCCAGCCGCAAGAATCGAATAGACTTCCGGCGAGGGGATTGTTCTCCCTGCGCCTTTTCCCGGATGGGGGAGGGGTCAGGTAATGGTGGACCGTAAACAGCGCTGACAAATACGCTCACTGAGGCTCTTCCAGACCAACTTTTTGTAGCCGAAAGAAGCAGCAAAACTTCGGAGCACTGCGGTATACAAGGTTCGGTAAGTTTGTAACCATCCGGCGCAGAACAAACCAAATCTGGCATGACTTGGAGCTTGCTGTTCAGGGCCTTATGCTGCTGACATGAGTGTAGTCATCCTCGACTATGGTTCACAGTACACCCGCCTGATTGCCCGCCGCATCCGGGAGCTGCGTGCGTACTCGGTTATACTGCCGGGAACTGCTAGTTTAGAGCGCATAAAAGCCGAAAATCCCCAGGCTTTGATTCTTTCGGGCGGGCCTGCCTCGGTCTTTGACCCGTTGAGCCCCCGCCCTGCGCCGGAGGTACTCGAGCAGGGTTGGCCCGTTTTGGGTATCTGCTATGGGATGCAGTACCTGGCCCAACATTACGGGGGCAGGGTCGAACGGGCTGGACGGCGTGAATATGGCAAGGCCGACCTGGTATTTCACACGGGCCCATTGTTTGCCGGTTTGGAAGGCCAGTTGCAGATGTGGATGTCCCATTCTGACGCGGTTACGGAACTGCCCCAGGGCTGGAGCGTGATTGCCAAAACCGACGAAAATCCGGTGGCAGGTATCGCTGCTCCGGATGGGCGCACTTTTGGGGTTCAGTTCCACCCAGAAGTCGTACATAGCCCCAAGGGGATGCAGGTACTGGAGAATTTTCTGAAACTGGCTGGGGTTGCCCGCGACTGGACGGCTGAACATACCCTGGAAAGCCTCATTGCCGATATCCGTGCCAGGGTGGGCGACGATAAAGTCATGCTGGCGGTCTCGGGTGGCGTGGATTCTTCAACACTGGCCCTGCTGCTTTCCAGGGCTATAGGCGACCGACTCACCGCCGTATTTGTGGATCATGGCTTGCTGCGGCTGGGTGAGCGCCACGAGGTTGAGCAGGCCTTACGCCCGCTTGGAGGAGCATTGCGGGTGGTGGATGCCGCCGAGCCGTTCTTGCTGGCTTTAAAGGGGGTAACCGACCCCGAACAGAAGCGCAAAATTGTGGGCCGGGAGTTCATCCGGGTCTTTGAACGCGAGGCGCGGACACTATCTGCACAGGGTTACAGATGGTTGGCCCAGGGAACGCTTTATCCCGATGTGATCGAGTCGGCGGGTAGCGGTGAGGGTAGCGCCAATATCAAAAGCCATCACAACGTGGGGGGGTTGCCCGAAGACCTGAAATTCGAACTGCTCGAGCCCTTCCGCTACCTGTTCAAAGATGAGGTGCGCGAACTGGCCTTGCTACTGGGCCTGCCTGAACCCATCCGCATGCGCCACCCCTTTCCGGGCCCTGGCCTGTCTATCCGCATTCTGGGCGAAGTCACTCCGCAGAAGTTAGATGTTCTGCGCCGGGCCGACGATATTTTTATCTCGAGCCTGCGTGACTGGAACCTTTACGACCAGGTTTCTCAGGCAGCAGCCATCCTGACCCCCATGCAAAGTGTGGGTGTGATTGGGGATGAACGCAGCTACGGCTATGTGCTGGGCTTGCGGGCGGTCTCTACAATAGACTTCATGACGGCGGACTGGGCTCGCTTGCCGCTGGATTTTCTGGATGAAGTAGCCCGCAAAATTACCCGTCAGGTGTCGGAGATTGGACGGGTAGTCTACGACATCACCAGCAAGCCCCCAGCCACGATCGAATGGGAGTAGAGGCAAATTTGGGACGCTGCTTACTGGGCCATGGTGCTTTGCATTCCCGGCGGAATCGGCAAATGGGTTTCTGACAAAGATAACTCCAGCTTGAAGGCTGTCTCGGAGTCATGAAGAATACACAGTGCATTGCCTACGGATGTGGTGGAGGGCACTGTGGGGCTAGCTACCGGGGCTCCTGGATAACGCCGCTCGCTAACTATGACCATAAATCGTCCGGATGTGTGGGATACAAAGACATTCCAGAGGCCCTGGTTGCTGGGGGTTTTTCTAACCAGTGTTAGGGCCTTTGCTCTGTTCATCGAGCCAACTCACCGCCGCCGATTGCAGGATGCGGGGGTTACTTCCAGTCTGTTGCTCAAGATTCTGCAAATAAGCCTCGAGGCGCTCGTCGGCGGCCATGGCTTTTATGGTGTTTGCCAGGCGCATCCAGGCCATGGTGAGCTGGTCAGCTTCGTCGAGGGGAAGACTGATGTGAGAAAGTTGCCAGATTTGCTCGGTAAGCCAGCCCCACATGACCATCACCTGGCCTTTGGAGATACCCCGGCTCTGATGCACATGGCCGACCAGGGTTTGCCAGGCAAAGTACTCGAGGTTGAATGGCCCCGTAATGGTGCGCTGGTACCAGACCCGCAATACCTGCTCACGCATGGCACGCTCACCCTCACGAAACACCGAGCGGGTGGCGGGGTGGCTAAACAGCGTGTTGTAAAAGCCATCGATAATGGGATCCTCCCAGCGTTTTAGCTGCGGCAGGTAGGTTCTCAAGGTATTTTGATCCTGGGCACCAAGACGTGTAATAGGCGGCAATCCTTCCCAGACGGCCTGGGCTACTTGAAAATATCCCTGCAAAGAAGGGTTCATGGAAATAGAGTAGCGCAATGTGAGAGGGCAATTGGCCCCTGATGTGTGGGTCGTTCCGGCTCAATATTCCTACCTGGATCGCTTTAGCCTTTCTCGGAAGCAATACAGTACTCTCCAAGCCCCAATAGTTTTGTAGGGCTTGCGGTTCGCTACAGAAGGTTCCTGGTTTGCATGGCCAGCTTTTGATACCTCTTCATTTTGATTACATCAGAGTAAAACCACGGTAAGTCCTTGATAAGTTCATAGTTCTTGCTCTGGGGGTAAAGGGTTCAGAAAAAAAGGATATGATACCGGACTCAAAAAGGTAGTCTCTCAATCCAAAGATTTAAAGGCCAGCTTGCGCTGCGCGCGGCGCAACTTGAATCCTCGAGCACGCCCCACCCCACCCTACGGTCGGCGAAACAAACATCTCGGCGAAACAGGCATCTCCTTTCAGTCGGCGAAACAAACGTCTCTCTAAGGTCGGCGAAGAAAGTGTATCCCTTCCAAGGGGCGGTATCGCCCTCCGCTACGGGGATAACTTCCGATGGAAAAACCCCCACCCAAAGGTGGGGGTACACGAGTTCAAAGCTATGCAGAGCGGGTTTTGGCCGCTGTTTTGCGCTGCTGTTCGCGGGTTTTGTACCAGACCACCAGGGCCGAAACCACATAGATGGAGGAGTAGGTGCCCACAATGAACCCTACCAGAATGGCCAGTGAAAAGTCACGCAGCACCGGACCACCCAGAAAGAGCAGTGCCAGGATGGGGAGCATGGTTGACAGCGATGTCATTACCGTGCGCGAAAGGGTCTGGTTAATGGAGGCATTAACGATGTCGTAGTAGCTGCGTCCGCGCATTAGCTTCAGGTTTTCCCGGATGCGGTCGGAGATGATGACCGAGTCGTTGATTGAAAAGCCTACAATGGTGAGCAAGACGGCTACTGTGGGGATGGAGAATTCCAGCCCCAGCAAACTATACATTCCGGCCACAATGGCCACATCGTGACCGACCGCGATCACGCTCGCAACACCAAATACCCAGTCAAAGCGGAAAGCCACATAGATCAGGATCAGTGCTAACCCCACCAGCACAGCCAGGATGGTGTTCTGGCGCAATTCCGCCCCGATGGCCGGGCCTACTGTTTCGGACTGGAGGATGGTGGCCTGCAGGTCTTGCTGGAACTTCTGCTCGAGTTCGATACGCTGTTCTTCGCTCACCTGCCGTACCCGTACCGAAAACTCATTGCCGCTAACGCTGGAAAGCGAGGTGATGACCGACTCGGCTCCACGCACTTCGGCAATCCCGGCGTTGTCGAGGAAACTACGCACCTGATCGGCCCGGGTGCTGTCGGGCACCCGGATGGTAAACGCTGTACCACCGGTGAAGTCGATGCCGAAATTGAAGCCCTTGGTCAGCACGATGCCGGTCGCAATGACAGCCAGACCCAGCGAGGTAGCGGTCACGTAGCGGGAAATGCGCAGGAAGTCGATTTTTGTGCCCCAAAGCCAGTAAGGCGGTTTGACTTCCCGACGGTCGCCGATGGTCTCCAAAAGCCAGCGGCTAAAGACCAGATTGGAGAAAACCGCGCTGACCACTCCCAGGGCCAGCATGACTGCGAAGCCCCGCACGGGCCCGGTGCTGTACTGATAAAGCGCAGCGGCGGCCAGCAGGTGACACATGTTGACGTCAAGAATGGTGATGATGGAGTGGGAGAAGCCGCCCGGGATAGCCTGGCGGAACTTCTTGCCCATTTTGAGCTCTTCCTTGATGCGCTCGAAAGTAAGCACGTTGCCGTCCACTGCAGCGCCCAGGGTCAGAATCAGGCCCGCAATACCCGGCAGGGTCAGGGTGGCATTCAGCAGGGAAATGGCAGCCAGCAGCAACACCGAGGTGTAAACCAGACCCAGCGCAGCCACCAGCCCCATCCACAGGCCGTAGTAAGCAAAAATCAGTACAAAGAGCAAGACTGTACCGATAATGCCGGCCTGGATACCCGCATTGATGGCATCCTGGCCCAGAGTAGGGCCGATGGCCCGGGTCTCGGCTACCTCCAGTTTTACCGGTAGCGAACCCGAACGCAGCACCAGGGCGATATCGGAGGCCTCCTGGACGCCCGAGAGCCCTTCAATGACCGCACGTCCCCCCGAGATGGCCTGACGGATGCTGGGAGCAGTAAAGACCTTATCATCGAGCACCACCGCCAGTTGCCGGTTGACGTTGGCCCGGGTGGCCTCCTCGAACTTTTTGGCTCCTTCTGGGGTGAACTCCATGTCTACCTGGGGTCGCCCGAACTGGTCGAAGGATGCGTTGGCGGTACGCAGGTCAGCCCCGGTGAGCAAGGCTGGCCCCAGGTCTTCAAGCTTGTAGAGATTTTGCTCGAGTTCGGCACGGCGGGCAGCGAGCGCAGCCCCGCTGAGACCGGAATTGCGTAGTTGCTCATTAATTTGCGCCACCGTGGTGCCGGTGGCCCCCTGGTTAACAATGCGGAACTCGAGCCTGGCAGTCTGACCTATCAGGCCCAGGGCACGTTGCTGCTGGTCTTGCTTCAGGCCGGGCAGCTCAACGATGATGCGGTCGGTGCCCTGCACCTGCACCAGCGGTTCTGCAACGCCAATCGCATTGACCCGGTTTTCGATTACGGTGCGGGCCACGTCCAGCTCTGTTTTGGCAACGGAAGGATCGGGGTTGGGGTTGACCACCCTGAGGGTGATACGCAGCCCACCTTGCAGGTCGAGCCCAAGGCGAATCAGCCCATCGCGCGGCAGCAAAGGGTTTTGCGGGTTGCGGGCTTCCCAGGGGCGAAAAAGCCCCACAACGGCTGCTAGAAGCAGCCCGATAAGAAAAACGGTTTTCCACAAACGATTGGTCATGTTGGTTCCTATCGCGGTTCTCTATTCTCAGACGCTTCCGCGAACAATCGGTGGGTTGCGGTGTACGCCATTCTATCCGAGAACCAAACATCGCGGTTCTTTCTGAGCTTTGCTGCTATGCAGCAAAAAATGAGTCCTGTTCGGCTATTGGCTCTCCAGAACCGCTAGATTCATTCCGAGAACCTCTAAAGCATTGTGCAAGAGCCAGAGGTCAGATTGGTGCTGGACCGAAGTTCATGGCTTTGTGAGCGCTCGCCTTCAGATACCGGCTACTTCGTACAGCACACCAGCGAGTGCTTGAGGTTTAGCCACCGTCGGTTTGCAGACGGGCATACTCCAGATAAAGCCGCCGATGGGGAAGTGGCGCCTTGTAGGAAGGGATTTGCCCTGCTGAAGGAATAAAGCGCGTGCGGAAAGCCAGCCCGGAAGCTGTGGTCAACAGACCAAAGCTAAACGGGCTTAGTTTGGTTTTGGCCTCGAGCAACTGTTGCGGCAGCGGGATGGCTGTCCAACCCTGGCTGAAACCAGTTTCGACCTCAGTGCTTTTGGGTGACCAGAAGAGCCCTGGCCCCAGGGCCATCACGGCCAGGGTAAAGAGGACAATCCAGCGTTGCAGCTTCATACCAAAAGCCTTCTCACTTTATATCTCAGGGCTTGACCAGTTCAAGCCGCACAGGCAGAGGGGGAGTTTGCAACAGGTCGCTCAGGCGCTCGGTCTGCTGGCTAGAACGGAAACCCTGGACAGATACCGCCGCTCCCCTGATGGGGCCGCGTATGGTCGGAGCAATCAGGATTTGCCCATCCACCACGAAAGCCAAACGACGACCTACATTGTCCGCTGTAAGGCGGGCGAACTTGGCCGCTCCCACCCGGTTCAGGCGCAAGGTCAGAGCGGGTTGGCCTGACTCCGCCTGATCAGCTTGTACCCTTTCCAGGTCTCGGTTGGTCAGGGCGGGAGCCTCCAGGTCGGAGGGCTTTAATTGCTCCAGGGTACGCCTGCTGGCGGGGGTTTTGACCAGCTGAAGGGCCAGATTTCCACGCTGGGTGAGCAATGCAAGAGCCCGGTCGCGTTCCTGGGGCTCAAGCGGTGGCAAGCGCACGACCAGGGTGTCGCCGTTGACCTCAACTCGAAAGCCTTCTACCCCGATGTTTTGTAACCGCCGGGATACTATACGGCGGGTTTCTTCCAAGGCCTGCGTGTTCTGGTTACCCACAGCTTGCAAACGAATTGTTTCCAGGCGGGCCTCGGCTGCTTGGGCTTGCCGGGTGCGGTACTCGCCGAGGTCGCGAAAAAAAACAGACAGGCTCACGAAAAAAACCACCAGCAGAAAGACTGGAATCAGGGTGAACAGCAGATTGAAAATCCACCGAGCAAGGTTGCCCATCATGACCACCGTAGCGGAATAGAGCCTGAGGTTGGCGGGTTACGATTCACTTCCAGAGCCTGCTATAGCGATACTAATCTGTTGCTACCTCGACCTGCTGGCTGGCCTCGAGGACATCGCCCTCCTGGAACTCGGTAAAGCCCTCCAGTAAAATCCCGCACTCAAAGCCCTGCGTCACCTCGCGCACATCGTCCTTGACACGCTTGAGGCCCTCGATTTTGCCTTTCCAGATTTCCTTGCCTTTGCGCAACACCCGAATATCGGCGCTGCGGGTGATTTTGCCCGAGGTCACCATGCAGCCCGCAATGGTGCCGCGTGAGAGTTTGAAGATGGCCCGCACCTCTGCTGTGCCCAGGATTTCCTCCTTGAACACTGGCTCCCGCTGTCCCTTGACCATCTTGCGAATTTCGTCGATAAGCTCGTAGATGATGCGGAAGTTTTGTAGCGGCACCCCTTTTTGCTCGGCCATTTTCTTGACCGAACCGCTGGGATTGACATTGAACGAGAGGATGGCCCCATGAGCGGTGGAGGCCAGCAGCACATCGGATTCGCTGGGGGCTCCGACCCCTGCCAGTAACACGTGGATTTTAACTTCTTCGCTAGACTCTTTGGCCAGGATATTTTGAATGGCCTCCAGAGAACCCTGGGTGTCGGTACGCAGGATCAGGTTGATTTCCTTTTGCTCGGCTTCGTGCATCGAGCGCATCAGATCGGCCAGGTTGCGAGCCCGGCTCAGCTCGGTAGCACCCTGGCTGGCTTTGCGTTCTTCGATACGCTCCTCGGTGATTTCCTTGGCGGCTACCTGATCGGGAACCCAGGTGAAGGTATCACCGGCTACGGGTAGATCCGAAAAGCCCAAGACCTGTACCGCGCTGCCCGGCCCGGCCTCGCTGCGCCGGGTGCCTTCGGCGTCGGACATGGCCCTGATTTTGCCCCATTGCTCACCGGCCACCACAAAATCACCAACCTTGAGGGTTCCTTGCTGAATCAGCAGGCTCACCAGAACGCCCGCTTGCTTATCTACCCGTGCTTCCAGGATGACGCCCTGGGCCTCGGCTTTAGGGTCGGCCCGCAGATCCTCGAGTTCAGCCATCAGCAGGATGGTCTCGAGCAGATCCGGGATGCCCTGGCCTGTCTTGGCCGAGATGGGCAGCACCTCTACATCCCCTCCGTAAGCCACCGGCACCATGCCAAGCTGCATCAGATCCTGGTAAACCTTATTGATGTCGGCATTCGGCAAATCCATCTTGTTGGCAGCAAAGATGATTTTGGCCCCGGAGGCCTTGGCATGGGCGATGGCCTCCTTGGTCTGGGGCATAACCCCTTCAGAAGCTGCGATCACGATGACCGCGATGTCGGCCACTTTGGCCCCCCGCTGCCGAATGGTGGTGAAGGCTTCGTGGCCGGGGGTGTCGATGAATACGACCGTTCCCCCCTCTGCACCAGCGCGAGGTGCAGTTTTGACCTCAAAAGCCCCCACGTGCTGGGTGATACCACCGGCTTCCTTCTCGGCAATGCGGCTCTTGCGCAGGTAGTCCAGCAGGCTGGTCTTGCCGTGGTCCACGTGGCCCATAATCACCACCACCGGGGGGCGATGGGGTATGGCCCGGCGGGCCTCTTCGGCCTTTCGAGCGGCTTCGGCTACCCGCTGTTCGCCTATCAGGTCTTTGACGGCGCTGGCGGTGTCTTCCTCGAGGGTGCTGGCATGGGACTTGTAGGCCACCCCCATCTCATCCAGGATTTTGAGCAGCTCGTCGTTGGCCATGCCCAGTTCTTTTGCGAGCTGATAGATTCTGATTTTTGCCATGCTGACCTCCTGTTTCCTGTCGCAGGTCGCATGTCTCAGGTCGAGGGTTTGCTGACCTGTGACGACTGACTTTCGACGCTACCCAGAACGATTTGTAATGCCTTTGAAAGCTCCAGAGCCCTGGCCCCAGCAAAGCGACGTAACTTTTTCTCGACCCAGCATTCGGGTTTGTCGGGGCACACATAAGCTCCCCGTCCGGGCTTACGCCCGCTCGGATCGAGAACGGGGCCTGCCTCGGTAAGCACGATCCGCAGCAGTTCACGCTTGGGCCTGCGCGCACGACAGGCAATGCACTGGCGCATGGGGATGTGTTTTGCCGTCGGCATCGGGCCCCTCCGTTCTACTCATCTTCTTTGAACAAGCTCTCGAAGCGGCTCTTGGCATCTTGCGAGACCTTGATACCTTCTTCCTTTTCGGCCACTTTGAGGATGGCTGCATCGAGGTCGGTGATTTCCTCGGCTTCCTCGAAATCGATCTCGTAGCCAGTGAGTCTCGAGGCCAGCCGAACGTTTTGACCGGCCTTGCCAATGGCCAGCGAGTGTTGATCCTTGGCTACCACCACGCTGGCGCGGTTTTTGCCATCTTCTGTTGTCTCGGTTACGATCTCGCCCACGGTGGCGGGCGATAGCGCATTGCGGATGAATTCCTTGGGGTTGGGGCTCCACTGGATTATATCCACCCGTTCGCGGCCCAGTTCAGCCGATACGGCCTGGATGCGCTGGCCCTTGTGCCCAATGCAGGCTCCGATGGGATCCACGTTGGGGTTGTGGCTCATCACCGCGACTTTAGAGCGGCTGCCGGGTTCGCGGGCTACAGCCTTGACCTCCACGATGCCCTCGGCAATCTCGGGCACCTCCTGGCGCAGCAAGTAGCGCAAAAGTTCCTCGTGGGCGCGGGAGACCACCAGGCTGGGCCCCTTGGCCGAGCGCTGTACCTGCTTCAAGTAGACCTTTATGCGCTGACCGGGGTGATAACGCTCGGTGGGAATCTGCTCCTTTTGAGGCATCAGGGCTTCACCCCGACCCAGCTCGACGTACACGTTGCCGCGATTGTCCACTCGAGCCACGCTGCCCGTCACCACCTCGCCTTCTTTGTCTTTGTATTCGTTGTGAACCCGTGTACGCTCGGCTTCCTTGAGGCGCTGGGTGAGCACCTGTTTGGCAATCTGTACGGCAATGCGGCTGAATTCCTCGGGGTCTACGGGGAACTCCATTTCCTCGCCTACGGCCACGTCGGGGTCATATTTTTGTGCGGTGACCAGGTCGATTTCTTTGTCGGGATCCTGGACCGTTTCCACCACTCGCTTGATTTCCAGCACCTCGAGGCTGCCCTCCTGGGTGTCCAGGTGGACCTCTACGATGGGGCCCTTGCCCTCCTCTTCCACCTCTTTTTGGCGAAAACCCTTCTGTCGTAAATAGGCCAGCCGCAGGGCCTCCTCGAAATTGGCTATCAACTCTTCTGCGGTGACCCCACGCTCGTGGGCTACCTGCGAAAGGGCGTCTACGAAATCTTTGTTCACTGAAATTGCCTCCTTTTTTTGGTAAATAGAACTTTCGACGGCTATCTGGGTTTGTCCGGCCACTCCGCCAGGTTGGCCTTGAAGGTGCCTAGCTTGAGAGTTCGGGACTGGTTGTTCTCGAGTATGAACTCTACCGTGTCGCCTTTGACCATCCCTACCCGCCCGGTAAAGTTGCCCTCGGGGCTGCGCACCCTGACCTTCAGGCCCACAAAGCGCTCAAAGTGACGGGCGGTGTAAAGCGGGCGTTCGGCGCCGGGTGACTCCACCTGCAGCAAGTAGCGCTCCGGTAACAGGGCCTCGAGCTGATCCAAGCGGGCCCCCAGGGCGCGGTTGGCCCGCTCCAGGTCGGAGACGGTAACTGGCACCTCGTCCTTGCGCTCGATGCGAACCAGCAGAACCCGGTTCTTGCCGCCCTTGAGATGGGCCTCGAGTACCTCGTAGCCGAGTGGCGACAGGATGTTGTCGGCCAGCAGGCTCCACTCGAGCATGCCCCCACCTGGGGCCGTAAGCCCTTCTGGCTGCGGGTTATCTGGCTCCACTCGATCACCTCCTGTTTCCCCAAGAAAGAGGGGTGGGTCTGCACCCACCCCCCTTTGAATCTCGGGAGAACTAACATCCTTAGTTTATCACCCATACACGAGAGGATAAAGTGAGGTGGCTTGCGATGTGTAAAGGGTTCTAATACGGACTGAAGGAAGCCGCCTGCTGTCGGAACAGCTTGCACTATTTTGCTAACAGATTTCTTTCAAATAACGTAAAGCGCCTTTGCATACCGGATTCATGAGTGGAGTAACCTTGAGACCTGCCAGGGAGATCGGGTTTAGAAGACAAAGCCCCTCCAAACGGAGGGGCGATCTGGTGCCGGGAACAGGACTTGAACCTGCACACCCTTGCGGGCGCATGACCCTGAATCATGTGCGTCTACCAATTCCGCCATCCCGGCTCAGGGCAACATGAATAGTAGCCAGTTTGGGCCTCTTCGTCAAGGGGCACCGGTTTCGCCTGTCAGAGCAGGCTTTGCTCGCTTAGGCCAGAGCCAAGGCCTGTGTTGCTCCTGACCTTTATCAGAGCGTACACTTTGCCCTATGGAGCCGACTTTATTTCGCAGCCGCCGCGACCGAAAGCTGGGTGAAAACATTGCTGTGCGCCTCGAGGCTGTGAGCAAGCGCTTTGGCGAGCAACTAGCCGTAGATAACGTGAGCCTGGAGATTCGAGATGGCGAGTTTTTTAGCCTGCTGGGCCCCTCCGGTTGTGGCAAGACCACCCTGCTGCGCATGATTGCCGGCTTCGATACCCCTGACGAAGGACGGGTCATCATCGGGGGCAGGGACATGACTGGGGTGCCACCCTATTTGCGCCCGGTTAACACAGTTTTCCAGAACTATGCGCTTTTCCCCCACATGACCGTCGAGCAAAACATCGCCTTCGGGCTACGCATGAAAAAAATGCCCCGTGACGAGATCGCCCGGCGGGTGCAGTGGGCTCTTGATCTCATCAACCTGCCAGGTTACGAGAAACGCCGCACCGACCAGATGTCTGGAGGGCAACGCCAGCGGATTGCGCTGGCTCGAGCCCTGGTGAACGAACCGGAGGTGCTCTTGCTCGACGAACCGCTCTCGGCACTGGACCTCAAGTTGCGTCAGGAACTCAGGGTAGACCTGATGAACCTTCAGGAACGCCTGGGCATCACCTTTATCTTCGTGACCCACGATCAGGAAGAGGCCCTGGTGATGTCAGATCGCATTGCCGTAATGAATAAGGGCCGCATCGAGCAGCTAGGCCCCACCGAGGAGATCTACGAGCTGCCCCAAACAGCGTTTGTGGCCCGGTTTATCGGGGATTCCAACCTGATTCCAGCCCAGGCCCTGGAGCCGCGCAAGGTTAGAACCCCTCTGGGTGAGTTCGTGCTGGACGACGAGGATGCCCTTATCCCAGGACAGGAGGTGCTGCTCTCCATACGGCCCGAGAAAATTCGGCTCTTTCGGGAGAAGCCCAACCTGCCCAACACATTCCAGGCCAGAGTAGATGACATTATCTACACCGGCTCGGAGAATCAGTACATTTTGCTGGCCGAAGGCCAGCGTCTCATGTGTGAGACCCTCAACCAGGACATCCAGGAACCCGGCCACGAAGAGTTCAGCTACGACGAGGAGGTCTGGGTGGCCTTTACCCCTGAAAAGCTGGTGGTCATCCAGGGCGACCTCGAAGGGAGCAACCCGTATGCGTGAGGCAGCTACCCCCTGGGAGCGGCTGCGCCAGGTGCTCCTGACCATCGGGCCGGGGGCGCTATGGCTGGTGCTATTTGTCCTGATTCCCACTCTTATCATGCTGGTGGCATCGCTGATGAGCCGGGGCGGCCTGGGTCAGCTGGTTCCTCCCTTTGGCTTGCACAACTACCTGCGATTTTTCTCCGACCCTCTGTTTGTGGAGATTGTCGGGCGCAGTCTATGGATTGGTTTCTGGTCTACGGTTTTTATTGTGCTGCTGGGCTATCCGCTGGCTTTTTATATCGCTCAGAGCCGTTACAAAGAGGTGTTGCTGCTCTTGGTGGTGATTCCGTTCTTCACCAACTTCCTCATCCGTGTGTACGCCTGGATTGTGGTTTTTCAAAAAGAAGGGCTGTTGAACGGTCTCATTACCGCATTTGGGCTGCCCCCCGCCGATCTGCTGCCTTCCACTTTGGCTGTGTATGTGGCCACGGTCTACACCTATCTGCCCTTTTTTGTGCTGCCTCTTTATGCAGCCGTCGAGCGAATCGACTGGCGGCAGCTCGAGGCCGCCTACGACTTGGGCGCCAGGCCCATCCGGGCTTTCTGGGAGGCTATTTTCCCCCAGACGGTACCGGGTTTGTTTGCCGGTTTTTTGCTGGTGTTTATTCCTGCTGTGGGCACCTTCGTGATTGCCGACCTGCTGGGTGGGGGTAAGGTGACCCTGATTGGCAACCTGATCCAGTTACAGTTTGGCTCGGCCCAGAACTGGGCTTTTGGCAGTGCGGCCAGCATGGTACTGATGAGTATGGTGCTGCTGGGTTTGTGGATTTATGCCCGTACTCAAGGGGAGAAAGGACTGGACAAACTCGTATGAAGCCCGGTGCTCGACTCCTGAGGCCAAAAGCCCGTTGTGGAAAAAGTCCAGAGCGTTTGCTTCAGCAAATGGCTATGCCCTGTACGGATCCTCTGGGGAGGCTTGCATGAAGCGACTGCTGACGGTACATGCCTGGCTGGTATTCGCTTTCCTGTACTTGCCCATTGTGGTGATTGTGGCGCTCTCCTTCAACCAGAGCCGTTTTGGGGTGCGCTTCACCGGGTTTACGTTTGATTGGTACCTGCGCCTCTTTGGCAACGAGCGGATACTCGAGTACCTCACCAACACCCTCATTGTGGCGGTGGTTTCCACAGTGGTTTCCACTATTCTGGGGACGCTTCTGGCCGTGGGGCTGGTGCGCTATCAGTTCCGACTGCAAAGTGCGCTGCGCTACTTGCTTTATGTGCCGGTGGTGGTGCCGGATGTGGTGATGGGTATCTCGCTGTTATTGCTGTTCGATGTGGTGCGCGATGCCATTGGCTGGCCCCGACTTTCGCTTTTTACCATCATCCTGGCCCATATCAGCTTTCAGATTTCCTACGTAACCCTGGTGGTGCGGGCTCGCCTGATGCTCCTTGACCCTGCCCTCGAGGAGGCCGCCAAGGATCTGGGAGCTACTCCATGGCTTACCTTCCGCGAGGTCACGCTTCCACTCATCATGCCGGGGGTGGTCTCCGGGGCCCTGCTGGCGTTCAGCTTGTCGCTGGATGATTTCGTGGTCACTTTCTTCACGGCAGGCCCGGGCTCCACGACCCTACCGCTGTACATCTATTCATCCGTCAAGCTGGGGGTCAGCCCTGAAATACACGCCCTATCCACATTGATGGTGGGGGTTACAATCTTGATTCTGGTTCTTGGGACACTGTTCTGGAGGCATCGGACTTGAGCACCTGGCTTGCGTGTTCTTACTGAGGGGAGGTCATAGGTGAACAAACTGTGGTGGATCGCTTTTTTGGCACTGCTTGCAGGCTGCGGGCAGCAGAAAAAGGAACTTCGCCTGTTGAACTGGTCGGACTACATGCCCCGCGAGGTACTGGCCGAGTTTGAAAAACGCGAGGGCATTAAGGTTGTGGAGGACACCTACGACTCCCCCGAGGCCATGCTCTCCAAGCTCCAGGCTGGGGGTGACCGGGAGTTTGACGTGCTGATTACGCCCGACTACACCGTGGGTCAGCTTGCTCGGGCTGGCAGCCTGCTCGAGCTCGACAAGTCCAAAATCCCCAACCTGAAGAACCTCGACCCGCAGTTTGTCGACCCCGCCTTCGATCCCGGAGGCCGCCACAGCGTGGTGTACCAGTGGGGCACAACCGGGTTGGCCTACCGCGAAGACCTGGTCAGCGGCCCGGTAGAAAGCTGGGCGGTGCTCTTCGATCCGGCCCAACAGGTGGGGCGGTTTTTGCTGCTGGACGAGATGCGTGAGATGATTGGGGCAGCCCTCAAGTACAAAGGCGAGTCGGTCAACACTACCGACCCGGGCAGGCTGGCTGAGGTACAAGCCTTGTTGCTGCAAACCAAACGGCGGTCACAGGGCTTCGCTGGTGGCACCAGCATCCGCGACCGCCTGATTGCCGGGGATATTGCGGTAGGGCCTGCATACTCGGGCGATATCCTGGCGGCCCAGCCCGAGAACCCCAAGCTCAAATATGTGATTCCCCTCGAGGGGGCGACGCTCTGGACCGATAACCTGGTGGTGTTGCAAAAGAGCCCCAACCACGAGCTAGCCTACAAATTCATCAATTTCCTGCTGGAACCCGAAATTGCCGCACAAATCTCCAACTCGATTGGTTATGCCACCCCGGTGGCCGCTGCGATGGATCAGATCGAAGAGCGGGATAACCCCCTGGTCTATCCCACCGAGGAGAAGCGGGCTCGCCTCGAGCTGCTGGCCGACCTGGGCGACCAGGCCGATGTGTTCAACAGCGTATGGTCGGAAGTGAAGTCGCGGTAGGGCCACCTCTGGTGTTGCTTAAGACCTTGCAATACCAAATTCACCTTTTCTGAGTAGGCGAGAGGGGTCAGAAATACATTGTGTGAGACGATTCTGCCGCCTGAATCGGCAAAATTTAGGGTTGCTTAACCAACGGCTCTGGCACAGCAAAAACTTACTTTTGGCGAACCGTGCAGGGCTATACTCGAGGCGTGAGAATATTTGTGGGCTTCCTGGTACTCTTCAGTCTGGCGCTGGCCCAGACCGGGCCCCAGCTCTACCTGCAGAACTGCGTGTTTTGCCACGGCGAGAACGGACAGGGGAGAAGTGGGGCCTTCCCGCCGCTGGCAGGGCACACGACTGAACTGATTAAGAGCCTCGAGGGCCGCTCACACCTGATCAACACACTGCTATTTGGAATGCAAGGTCCCATCCGGGTCAAGGGCATCACATACAACGGGGTGATGCCCGCTTTTGGCCAGCTAACCGACGACCAGATTGCTACTGTTCTTAATCACATCCTAAATGCCTGGGGCAACGATAAACTGCTGCCTCGAGACCACCGGCCCATTACTGCCGCCGAGGTGGCCAGTGCCCGCAGTGCAAACGGTAATCGTCCAACCCCTCAGCAAATCGGCATCAACCGCGCGCGTATAAACGTCCCGTAGGCTTTTAGCGTAGAATCTCGTTTGGAGGAGTCCAGATGAAACGGCTTTTGATTGTGTTCGTTTTGATGTTTTCTGCTGCTTTAGCGCAAAGTGGGCCAGCCCTTTACCAGCAGTGCCAGGGTTGCCATCAGCCTAATGGGGCTGGTATTCCGGGCGTTTTTCCCCCTTTGGCCGGGCATGTCCCTGAAATCCTGGCCGCCAAGGGGGGACGGGCCTGGCTCATTCAGGTATTGCTTTGGGGCATGAGCGGTGAGATTGTCGTCAAAGGCGTTAAGTATAACGGAGTCATGCCAGGTTACCGCCAGCTCAGCGATGCCGACCTGGCTGCTGTTTTGAACCACATCTCGACGCAGTGGGGCAACAAGTTCCCCGCAGGCCAGCGGCCGTTCACGGCAGCCGAGGTGCAAGCCCAGCGGGCCAGAACCATGACCCCAGCTCAGGTGAATGCGGCTCGCAAGGCACTTGGACTGAAGTGAACAGCTAAGATGGCCCACCCGGTACAGTTTTTTTGTTCCAGGTGCTTTTTGTCTTCCTGGATGCACCGCTGTGTGGTGCCTGATACCAGATTCGGTAAGTTCGGCACCGAATGGTGGCAGAGCCTCGCCCACGCCGCGCCATGGCGTGACGCAGGGGGCGACCGAAGTTAACCCTTGATGCGAGGGCGATATCGCCCTTGGAAGTTAGCCGCGTAGCGGAGGGCGTAATGCCCCTTGGAAGGGAGACGTTTGCTTCGCCGCACGTAGCGAGGGGCGGGGTGGGTGTGCTCCAGGATTCAAGTTGCGCCCCGCGCGGCGCAACCGAGCCTCCGAAGTTTTTCGGTTATCTATTTGAATCCGGTATGAGAAATCCCCGGTCTACACAGTGATGATTCGGCTTATAGTCAGGAGATTGGCTTTCTGGACAGTTCCAAGGTGCTCTCTAAGGTTGGTATAACGTATTGCATACATGTATATAACTCGACTGTCAAGTGGGTACACAAATCACTCGAGTAACAATAGAATCAAGCCCAGCCAAATATTGGCTAAGTGAGGAGGAGCGATGAAACGTAAGTTCGTTGCGCTGGCCATTTTTGCTGGACTGGCCCTGGCTGGCCCGCAGGACAACAGCCTGGTTATTGGAGCAGCCCAGGAGCCAAGGGTGCTGGCTGGGGACGTGGTCAATGCCATTTCGAACCAGTCCATCAAATTTGAGATTGAAAACTTTTTGTTTGCCCCCATCGTACAGACCACCCGCGACCTGGATGTGATTCCGGTGGTCGTGACGGAAGTGCCGACCGCGCAGAACAACCGCTTGCGCTTTGTAAACGTGCGTCCAGGGGTGCGGCGCCTCGAGCTCGACTACACCATCCGGCCCGATGCGGTCTGGTCGGACGGCCGGCCCATCAGTACCGAGGATGTGGCGCTTTATTTCGAGATGGGCAAAACCAAAGGGATGCCCACCACGGCCATCGATTTCTTCGACCGGGCTAGCTTACGGGTACGCGACGCGCGAAACTTCACGGTGAGCCTCGAGCCGGCCTACTTCTACGACCTGGACATTAACCAGGTCTACTATGCCCCTAACCACATCATGCGTGCGGAGTGGGATCGGGCCAAAGCGGCCGCCGCGCAGACTACCGATGCGGCGCGACAGGCCGAAATTTTTCGAAACTTTTTCACCCAGTTCTCCAACCCCCAGTACCTGAACAGTGGTCGAATGGTCTTCTCGGGGCCCTTCACCCTGACCCGCTGGGTACCTGGTAGCACCATCGAGATGCAGCGCAACCCTCGCTTCTGGATCAAGCCCCCCGGTGGAGAGGACAAGTATGTACAGCGGGTGGTGTACCGCATCATCCAGAACACTAACTCGCTGCTGGTAGCCATCCTGGGTGGGGGGATTGATGCGGCCTCGAGTGTCTCTATTTCCTTCGATCAGGGGCGAAGCAAACAGCTCACCAGCCGTGCGCCGGGCCGCTTTGAAATCTGGTCGGTACCCACTCCTTTCTTCGAGCACCTGGAGATCAACCAGTTCTCCAACGTACAGCGGGTCAGGGATCTGCAAATCGACAATGTCAAGACCCGTCAGGCGCTGATTTACGCCATGAATCGCGAGGGTATTACACGGGCCTTTTTCGATGGGCTATACACGGTTTCGCACACCTGGGTGGCTCCGCAAAACCCCATGTTCAACCCCAACGTGACCCGCTACCCCTATAACCCCGAGCGGGCTCGTCAGCTGCTGGCCGAACTGGGCTGGCGTCCAGGCCCAGACGGCATTCTGCAGCGCACTGTGGACGGGCGCACCGTGCGTTTTGAGATCGAGTGGGCCACTACTGCCGGAAACCAGGTGCGTGAGCGCATCCAGCAGTTTGTGGCTGATAACTATCGCCAGGTCGGCATCGCTGTGCGTATCAACAACGCGCCCAGTGCGGTGGTTCTGGGGGCCCAGTACCGCTCGAGGGCCCAGGAAGGTACCTGGACAGGCTTCTTGCACTTTGCCTTTAGCATGGGGCAGGCCGACGATGGAGTGCGCTCGGCCTGCCGCGACGAGGAAGGCAAGGTAACCTATATCCCCAACCGGGATAACGGCTTCCGGGGCCTGAACTTTGGCGGCTGGTGCAACGAGGAGTACGACCGTTTGCGCAACCAGGCGGTGCTCGAGTTCGACGTGAACCGGCGCAAGCAGCTCTTCGCCCGTATGCAGGAAATCTGGGCCAACGAGGTGGCCATGATTCCCCTGTACTTCCAGTCGGATGCACGGGTCTTCCGTGTGGGTCTGCTCAACTACGTTTCCTCAACCTTCGCTAACTCCGCGTATCCTACCATCGAGCCCTGGTTGATCGGCTGGCAGTCCAGAGGTGCCCAGAAGGTCTACGACCAGGCCAAGTACGGCCAGCCCATCAAGTAATACCAGATTCGGTTAGTTCGTCGCCATTCGGCGACGAACTGCCCCGAGCGAAGTTATCCACATTTTGTCGGGCAAAACCCCCTCTAATGCCAGGTTTGGTTAGCTCTGCGCGTGGTGCCAAACTGATCGAGCCTGGTGTGACCTCGAGGGGGTTTTTGCTATGCTCATCGAACCATCCACCGTTCGGTGGATATGCCCCAGGGTGCACCTAGATACAAAAAAGGTCATAGGGCGGTAATATTAGCCTGTGTTTGCCTACACGATTCGCCGACTGCTGCAAATGATTCCTTTGTTGTTTGCAGCCTCTATAGTGATTTTTACCTTGTTGGCTCTACAACCAGGAGACCCGCTGGATGAGTTGCGACAGCAGAACCCCCGCATCACCGCCGAGCAACTCGAGCAGTTGCGCCGGGCTTATGGCCTCGATCAGCCCATTTATGTGCGGTATTTCAAGTGGCTTGGACGGGCCGTGCAAGGCGATTTTGGACAGTCCCGTACCTACGCTTCACCGGCGGGTCAGATTATTTTTGGTCAGCGCTTGCCGCGTACGCTTGTGCTCTCGGGCGCAGCACTGACCCTGGCTTTGCTGGTAGCCATCCCGGTGGGTATTTTTTCGGCAGTCCGGCAGTATAGCCGAGCCGACTATGCCATTACCTTTATGTCCTTTGTGGGCTTTTCCATGCCCATCTTCTTTTTGGGAATTTTGTTGCTTTTTGTTTTTGCCGTCTGGCTCCCAGAGCAATTACCCTGGTTTCCGCGCTTCCCGGTGCAGAGCATCTCCGATTTTCAGTGGACTCAGGTAACCAGTGGAGAGATCAGCTTTTTTCAGTTCATAGGCGACTGGGCTTTCAAACTGGTCTTGCCGGTTTTGGCCCTTTCGACTATCCAGATGGCCTCCTGGACACGTTACATGCGAGCGAGCCTGCTCGAGGTCTTGAACCAGGATTACGTTCGTACTGCCCGGGCCAAGGGTTTGGGCGAGCGTATCGTGCTCTATAAGCATGCCCTTCGCAACGCCCTGATTCCCATCGTAACACTGGTGGGCCTGGCCATTCCTGGGGTTTTTGGCGGAGCGGTCATTACCGAGACCATTTTCTCCTATCCGGGCATGGGTCGAGCTATCTTCGATTCCCTCATCGACAAGGACTACAATGTGGCCATGGCCGCGCTGGCCTTCCTGGCGTTGCTCACGGCAACCTTCAACCTGTTGGCCGATTTGATGTATGCGGTGGTTGACCCCCGCATCCGGTATAGTTAGGGGGTTTTATGGCTGCCGTTGCTGCTGCTTCTCAACAAAAATCCCAGTCTACCTGGGCCTTGGCCTGGCGTCGCTTCCGCAAGCACAAGGCGGCGATGTTTTCGCTGGGCGTGGTGATTACCCTGATCCTGATGGCTGTATTTGCTCCCTGGATCGCCCCTTACGACCCAACTGCCCAGCCCACTGGGGACAATTTGGCCGATTACTACTTCCTGGGTCCCACTCGTGAGCACTGGCTGGGAACCGACGAGCTGGGCCGCGACATGCTTTCGCGAATCATCTACGGTGCGCGCATCTCGCTTCTGGTGGGCTTTGTGGCGGCCTTTGCGGCTGCTTTGCTGGGCACCACGCTGGGGGTGATTGCTGGCTACTTTTCGGGCAGGCCCCTGCGCTTTTATGTGGGCCCCCTGGCCAGGGTCAAAGGAGCCTGGCAACCCTGGCCCTTTGCCCTGTGGCGGGTAGCTTCATGGGTTCTGCTCTATGGCCTGCTCTTTTTTATCGCCGACCTGGTCTGGAACCTTTCTGGCGAGAATGTACAGGCTCTGTTTGCCGGGGCGATTTCGCTCAACAATGTGCTTTCTTTGCTGGGTCTGGTGCTTACCTGGGGTGTGGTGCTGGTGATAGCTGTATGGGGGATTTTTGGCCAGGGGAAGCTGGATCTGGACATCGCCATCTCACGTTTCATGGATTTCATGCTGACCATTCCCGAGCTGCCTTTATTGCTGGTGCTTTCGGCCCTCTTGCGGGATCAGCAGGGGCCGGTAGGACGTTGGGCTCAGGGGGTGTTTGGTGAGTCGGCCTCGGTCTTCATTATCATCACCATCATCGTGTTGTTTGGCTGGATCGGGACAGGTCGTTTGATCCGGGGGGCGGTACTGAGCCTGCGTGAACAGGAGTTCACCACTGCGGCCCAGGCCCTAGGAGCTGGAGAGGCTCGCATCATGTTCCGTCACCTGGTACCCAACACCCTGGCACCGCTGATCGTAAACGCCACCCTGGCCATTGGGGGTGCAATTCTGACCGAAGCTGCCCTTTCGTTCCTGGGCTTCGGCATCCAACCCCCCGTAGCGACCTGGGGCAACATGCTAACCAAGGCCCAGGAGTATATTTTCACTGCGCCCTGGCTGGCCCTGGCACCAGGCTTCATGATTTTTTTGACCGTGCTGGCCTTCAACTATCTGGGCGATGGTTTGCGTGATGCACTCGATCCACGCAGCAGGTTGTAGGCCTCTCAGTTTTGCAGTGCGGGGAGGCTCAGAATCCTCCCCTCTTTTTTCGCCTCGAGGGGCGATGTTCAGAAACGGTTTTTACTCTTCAGCGAGTACTTGGGTGCGGGCGTTGATAGTCTGTAATCGCCGATACCAGATTCGGTTAGTTCGGCACCGAATGGCGGCAGAGCCTGGCGCACGCCGCGCCATGGCGTGGTGCAGGGGCGACCGACCGAAGTGATCCCTTTATGGGAGGGCGATACCGCCCCTTGGAAGTTATCCGCGTAGC
>FWPV01004766.1_pt1 | contig 28004 bp, 27 predicted proteins | sample 2228371 | NCBI WGS metagenome assembly FWPV01 (sample SAMEA103939776, study PRJEB20133) | metagenome
CGTAAACGCTCTGCACAATTTAGAGCCGAAAGCGCATTCGTATTAGGCAATAAAGACAGAAACTCTTCGCCACCAGAACGAAAAACTATATCTTCCATTCTACAGGACTTATCTAATATTTTTGCTACAGTTTTAAGCACTTCATCTCCAACTTCATGTCCGTATGAATCATTCACATTTAAAAAGTTAAGATATGCAACATTAAGGGATAGTGGATCATTATGCAAGAGCATATCCTGTATTTAGTAGAACTATTCTCCTATCCTCGTTGTCCAAAGATAAACACATATATTGAAAGATATAATAGAACTATCCATGAGGAGTTCATTGATAACAACCTTGATGTAATACATGATAAACCATCCTTTAATCAAAGACTTGCTGATTATTTGATATTTTATAATATCCAGACACCTAATAAGTCTTTAGGATTAAAAAGCCCTGTAGAGTATTTGATCGAAAATGGAGGAATGTCGCAAATGTCTTTAGCTTATACAGGTGATTGCAATTGTCTCTGAGATAGTACATATTTAGGAGTAAAAGATTGAATAAATCCCTCTGGAGTGATTTTACCTAAAAGTTTCCCTGTGATTTTTTGAGCCCATCCCTTCTGAGGATTCCACCTGATTTTAACTTCATATAGATAATAAGTGCTTCTTATAAGTCTAAGTTCAGTGCCTTTCCTTTTATGCTTTTAAGCCCATTTCGGGTTTAAAAAGAAACAGAAGGATATCACAAACAAACTTAAAAGAAAAATCATGAGATTCCAACGCTTTCCTCTGGTCGTTCCCCGAAGGGGAGACGGTTACACTTTCTTTGAATTTATTCTTATCTGCTATTCTGCTTGGCAATTGCCTGACTCATCAGAAAACTAAGAATATTTTTTATACGGGGATAGTTAAAAACTGAACACCCTTTCTGTTCAAGATTCTGCACAGTTAACATCGCACGTTTTATATCCTGAACAGTGCCCAGATATCGAGGGATATATTTACTATATATTGTAATATCCTCTTTAGCCCTTTTTTCATGATTTTTATATTCTGCAATGTCGGGGGAATGATAAAATAAACCCAACAATTCGGGAATATGAAGTATGTTTTTTTCTCCAGCAATTCGAAGCCAGAATTCCCAATCCCCTGAAGATGTAAACGACTTGTCAAAAAATCCATATTTTTTATGAAGAGATTTCCTCCACATAGGCTGCGGTCCTATGAAGCATTGCAGGGTAAGTAGTTCTCTGCTATAATCTGGCTGTCTAAACACACCTATAGGCGTATGATGTTCAAAAGTTTCATTTTCTCTCGATGTAACAATAACATCTGCATATACAAGACTGATATGGGGATTCCGATCGAGCACATCAGCCATAATTTCAAGAGCATCCCTACGATGTCTGTCATCAGTATTGGCATTAGTGATATAGAGACCAGATGCTATTTTAATACCTCTGTTCCATGAAGAATAGATGGTCTCCCGTTTGGTGCGAATATAAACTATATTGTCATAGTGCTTCTTGAATTCGTCAACAATACCTTTTTCATTCTGCTGAGATCCACTATCAACAACAATAATTTCCAGTTCGTTTTTTTTATACAGTGTTTGATTCACAAGATCTTCAAGACAGCCATTCATAAATCTCTCAGAGTTGTAAGTAGAAACGATTGCAGAAACTTTAATCCTGGATTTTTTGCTTGGGGTTGTCACATCAAAAGATTTGGACTTAAGTTTTTCTATATCACTTAAAAATTTTGCAATTTCCTTATCATCGGGATTTTTTTGTAGATAAGATAAATAAAGATTTTTCGCAGACTCAATTTGTTCTAAAATTGTTAATATTTCTCCACACTTAAGAACAACCTTGCGGTTATAAGGATTAATTTCCAATGCCTTTATGAAATAATCAAGAGCTTTATCAACATCGCCTTTATCCCATAGCTCAGACCCAAATTTTAAGAAAAATTCAACTTGAAGGTCAAAGAGTTCTCTGGATTCAGGATTCTGTCCCAATACAATGTTTAGTAAACGTTCTGCTTCAATAAAATTTCCTGTACTTATTAAGTGAAGAATAGTATTAATTGTCTCATTCATTTTAGTGAATAATGATCTTGATCATATTCCACAGCTTATACTATTACAATATTTTTAGGGAGTCTTTTACATCGATATATCTAATTGGCTCTTTCCAGTCAAATAGTTTATTATCTTTTCTCTTCTGTCTTGCAAATACTTCGTCGGATTCAAAGCTTTGTCTCTTTCAAAATCAATATTATGGATTCCACCAACTCCAAAATGTTCAAGATAAGAGGTTACAGATGTTATTACAGGTCTATCAAGGTAAGCTATTACTCTATAATCCCAGCTCAAATCGTCTTGATAACCTCCAATGTTATCAAGTATATTGATAATTTTTTCGACCATTTTTTTATCGAAAAACATCGAGACACCGGGCGCTGTTCTTTTAAGAATAACAAAATTGTTCTGGAACAAAATAATATTCGGTTGCATATGATGTATAGTGTTAAATATACACACTGGTAACTTTTTTTCACCGATTTCATATAAGAAAACGAGCATCTTTATAAAATCAGGGTCATGGATTACATCGTTATCTGTTAAATAAATGTAATCGAAATCTGAATGCAGAAATTGCCTTAATTGATATAACCTCAAATTATGTATGCCCATTTTTTTTGGTAACTTTATCACTTCATCTGCGTAGTTGCGAAGAAATTCATTGTCGAACTCAGTAGAATGATCATTGTAAACCTGCAAAAAACAATTAGGAGTTTTATAACGCTGAATCTGTGATAAGCATAATTGGGTTAATTTCTTTCTGTTAAAGACTGGGACGGCAATCAAGATACGTTGATCGTAAGAATTCCGATTAAATGTCTCAAGAGCTTTGTCAGGATTCTCTAATCGGTTAATTTTCTCAATTAGTGATCGATATTTAGTGTCATCTATCAATTCCTCTACATTTTTACTCCTTTCCAGAAGTAATACATCGAGCAATAAATCTTTGCCAGCCAAAGGGTGATTAGCATCAAGTGCGACCATCCCATATTGCATATTAATAATCCTAAAGGGCAATATATTCCCGTCATGGTCTCGCATTTGTACTATTTGACCGATTTGTAAATTTGATGGAAATTCGCTCCTTGATTTAACTGCAACAAGTTTTGGGTTATAATATCCAAATGCATCAGAAGCCTTTATTTTAATTGACTTAAATTCATAGGGAACCATAGTTTTAACTGCATTTTCGAGACCACAAATAACCTGCCCCTCACCTATCTTAAAAACTACAGGTCCATTTATAAATGAAAAGTCATAAATAGACTTATCGGTTAATCTCACAACATAATGAACCCTTACAAAATCATTATGTTCAATCGGTATAACACTATTAATAGTATGTTCTTCTTTTATGAGTTTATTCGCATCAAGAATATATTTTTCTTTGTCATTCTTTTCTTCTGTTGTCTGAAACAAACTTTTGTCTTTACATAACCCTCTTAATTCTTTCGCAACCCTTCTAATTACCGAATCCCAATCCCTCATTGCAGGCTGGCGAAACAGTCTCATTGTCGGATACCATGGGCTGTCTTCCCTATCAAGCATCCACCTCCAATCAGGAGCAAAAGGTAAGAGCAACCATACAGGCTTCCCCAAAGCACCTGCAAGATGGGCAATTGCTGTATCAACTGAAATAACTAAATCTAAATTTTCTATTATTGCTGCTGTGTCTGAAAAATCTTGAACTTCATCCATAAAGTCAATAAGCTTCATCCCTCTGGGTGGATTTTTAGCCTGCTCTGAACCCTTACCTTTTTGTAAGCTGTAAAATACAATACCATTGAGATCTCCTAATGGAGCAAATTGTTCAAGATTGATTGACCGAAATATATCTTTTTTATGATACTGACTTCCAGCCCATGCAAGCCCAACTTTAAGAACATTTTCCTCGCTACAAATTTTTTTAGCCCAATTCTTTATTAAACCACTATGAACAGAAAGATATGGAACCTTTGAAGGTATAGTCTCGAGATTCGTTTCAAATGCAAGTGGCAGTCCTAATAACGGACAATGCACATCAAAATTGGGAAGAGGGTCACCCTCAGTTACAATCTCCGAGATGCCATCTACAGTTTTCAGGAGTGATAGAAGCACTTTTTGAGCTGCAAGAATTACACGGCCACCACGCTCTACAATAAGAGGAATATACCTAACAAATTGAATAGTATCACCAAAGCCTTGCTCTCCATGAATGTAAATTGTCTTTCCATCAAGGTTTGAACCATCCCAGATAGGTTGTGGGAATTGAGGTACTTGGAACTCTTCTAATCCCCACCGCCACATGTATTCAAACCATCCTCTTTTGAAATCTCCAAGAAGTAATCTGGCAAAAGATAAATTGAAATGTGCAAGGGCATAATTTGGTTTTATATCTATCGCTTTTTGTAAATATTGAATTGCCTCACGAGGTTTTCCAATATCAATAAGACTCGTGCCTATATTAAGCCAATTCTCTGCGAGATTTGGCTTAAGTTTTAATGCCTTTTTGTAATATTCTATCGCCTCCTCGATTAAACCTCTTTTGTAAAGAGCACTTCCAATATTTCCCCATGCTTCAGACATCATTGGATTAATTTCCAATGCCTTCTTAAAACAGGCTATAGCCTCGTCTAATTCATCTTTTTCCGTAAAAGCTAACCCAAGATTGCAAAGAGCTTCTGTGTAAGCGGGATTTATGGAGACTGATTTCTTAAAATAAGAGATGGCTGAATCGTAATCTTTTCTTTTAAGGTAAATCAATCCAAGAAGATTTAATATGTAGTGATTCTTATCCTGGCGCTTAAGTATTTTTTTACATAGATGCTCTGACTTTTCGAGATTTCCAGAGTTATAATGTTCCAATGCAGATTTCGCAGCAAGCTGAACATTCATGACAATTTACACCAAAACAGATTAGCTTATCTTTAGTTAACTATTATAATAAAGCCTTTTATATTTTGTCATCCGATGATATCTTCCTCCAGTCAAGAAGTTACGGATCGAAATGAGAGATAATAAAAGGCGCTATATTTTCGACGAAAAAAGAGAGCGCCACGACACGCTCCGCTTCTAAAAGTTTTCGTAAAACTCAAAGGGATAAGCTTCTTTGAATCCCCAAAGGAAATAAATCATCTCAAGTGTTTAAGGGGCATATCCCTTAAAGCAATTGAAGCGCTGGCTTTAGTCAGAAGGCTTCACTTTAGTAACACTCCTGTAAGCAAATTCTTAGCTGCATGGAATTCAAGCAGAGGTCTATCATCAGTATTTAAAGGAATATGTGAACTATTTAATAAAAAATCTCTAATTTCTAATGGATTTTTGGATAAAATAAATACCAATGGAAAACTACTTGTATTAAGGCTATAAACACGTTCTACTATTTCATCTGCATGAAATTTGAAAGGTTCCTTAGAACCCACAAGCAGCAAATCAAGCGAGTGCTTCACAGCCCATACATAAACATAATCAAATACTGAGCCAAAGGTCTTGACCATCATGCTTATATCATCGTCTGTTAACTGGTAGTAAGGTAACCATTGACAAAATACTCCGCCAGGATTCAGTTTTGATGCTGCTATTTGATAAAACTCTTTAGTAAAAAGATTACCTACCGAGAATTCCGTAGGATATGACGGCTCCGAAGAAATAATATCAAACTTTTTATCTGTCAATAAAAGGAAGTTTCTTGCATCATTTATTGATATCTTAACATCATCCAATATTTTGGGAGGGCCAAATTTTTTAACAGCTTCTATAACACCCTTGTTAATTTCCACCAAGTGAATATCTTTAACATGCTCTTTAGCTGCATTTAGAGTTACACCCGCACCAAGACCAATTATTAGGAAAGATTTAGGATTACTATGAGATGCGATCGGTAAATATGCAAGTAAAAGGGTATTAACCATATCTATGTATGAAGAACCTTCGATTTTACCTCCGACCTGCAACACAAGAAACCCTTGCCTGTCTCTCCATGCTTTTACCCTACCCTCCATAAAATCTTTGTCCATAAGGACAACAGATCCTTTTCTTTCTTCCTTTATCTGTAAATAATCTTCATATCGCTGAGCTATATAGTATGTTATTGGCCATTCCTCTTCTCTCGAACTCATTAAAACTACAAGAGGCGCAGCAAAAATGATCAAGAAACCGGCTACAAAAGACCCTTTCAGGCGTGCCCTGGATAAGCCTAACATGGTTATTGCAACAGATATATTCAAAATTGCTGCTATGACTGCTGCAATCCTTACACCGAAAAGAGGCATTAAAATAAAACCCGCAGAAAAAGAACCTATAATAGCACCGAAGGTATTGAACGAATATGCATTACCAACCCATTTGCCCATCTCGTTTATAGAAGAGGTAACTTTTTTGCTAACTACTGGAAATGTAGCACCCATAAGGGTTGTCGGAACCAACATAATTCCAGAGCACAATATAAACTGGAAGAAAAAATATATTGCTGGTGAAAGATGAAATGCCTTATAGATTTTAAAATATAAAGGAGGAACAGCATGAATTAAGGGAATAGTGATCAAACCGAAAATACCTATACAGAGCTCAAGAAGACCAAAAACCATTAAGAGATTTTTAGTTCTGTCGGCAATCCTTCCTCCAATAAATCCCCCGATTGCAAGACCTGCCATAAAAGTTGAAAGCATTGTAGATAATGCATAAGTTGTAGAACCTAAAATAACTGAAAGCGCACGCGTCCATACGACTTCATAAATAAGCGCCGCCGCACCAGAAAAGCCAAAAGCGATGAGTATGAGATAATTCATTTATGGTTCTTCTCCAATTTAGTTGCTAAAAAGGATTCCAGGATTCAAGGGTTCAAGTGCTTATTTCCCTTTTGTTAATTTGTAGATATCTAAACATAGTTGATAAGACCTTTGCCAAACTTTTAAGTCTTTGTAATCCTTAAGCATTTCCCTCGAATCCCTGACTCCTTGACCCCTCAAATCCTCATGATCTTACCAACTTTTTTGGAGATGATCCATTTTTTATAAATATTACGGACAACTTCAATACACTGGGGAACGGAAAAAAATTTTTTACAATATCTGCATGATTCTAATTGTACTTCTATGGTAAAACTCCTGAATGCATTCAGGATTTCTCAAATAGATTGTGAATCAAATTGAGGACGTTCGTTAGGGTGATACTTATCGAACTTTTATAAAATTATTAGCATTTTTTCAGGTTTATATTTTATGACTATTGTTTTATTATGATATACTTTGCGATACAGGATAAACGCTAATCTGTAATCTTGCCCTGTCTTTTCTTTCAAATTTGACTATTCCGTCAACCCGGGCAAAAAGAGTATCGTCTGAACCTTTGCCCACATTGAGACCCGGATGGAATTTTGTCCCTCTTTGTCTTACGATAATATTGCCTGCGCGAACAAACTGACCGCCGAATTTCTTTACACCAAGACGTTTTGATTCACTATCACGACCATTCCTTGAGCTGCCTACTCCTTTTTTATGTGCCATCGTTATCCTCCAAAAACAATCTCTTTAATTTTTAAGGTTGTATAAAATTGCCTATGACCTCTTAATCTCCGATAGCCTTTTCTTGTTTTTTGTTTAAAAATTAATATTTTTTTATCCTTCGTCGTATTTTCAATGGAAACTTTAACCTTTGCTCCACTGATATAAGGAGAACCATAAGTGATTATTCCTTCTTTATTGACCATTAAGACTTTATCTAAAATTATCTCTTCATCTTTTCTGTCGAAAGGTAGTTTTTCGACCTTAATAATATCACCTTCAGAAACTCTATACTGTTTACCACCTGTTTCGATTATCGCATACATTAATAATTACCTCCTTATTAAATAATTAATGTAACATATTTTAAAAAATGAAAACAAGATTTATAAAAGGGCGGTAATCATACCCTTTTTACCCTAAATGCAATTAAAATTTCGCAGATGTTTTGAAAAAATTCATTTTCTGATTCCTTAGTTGACCGAATATTCGTTTGTTATCGGTCATTAGTATTAAAACACAATTTTTACAGACGCAAAACATGAATTTCTCATTTGAGCAATGTCTGCTTATTCAGGTTAATGATGAATGAGTTTTGGCAATCGAAAAATATTCCTCCGCCAATCTTCTTAGTAAAAACATTTGGGATGTAGTAAGAATACCTGAAGAGGAAGCATAAACAATTTCTTGATATATTTCATCACGGAAAAGGTAATGCTTATACTAAAAAATCAAAGCTTTTATAAGGAATCTATTTCATCTTATTAATATACCTGCATAGCCTACGACATGGTCATAGTCTCCACTTACTTCAGCAGATGTTGTGTATTTGACTAATTTAGAAGAATTTGCACCAAGAGCTTTCGCAGCAAAAAGCATGGTTGTAACAGGCAAATATCCACACATGGAAATTCTCTCCTTAAGGACAGTCTCGTATAATCCTTCGGGGTCAAGAGCGATAATCTTTTCTATGGCTTTATTATCCTTTTTCCTTGCAACATCATCAGGAACATAATGGCTCATGTCAGAACTTGCGACGATTACAACGCTATAATTAACACTTTTTACTGCATCTGCTATACCTTCACCAAGTATTTTACACTCGTCCACAGAGGCTGAAAGTATAACCACGGGAACAATCTCAACATTTTTTGAAAAATAAGCAATAAAAGGAAGTTGTACTTCGAGAGAGTGTTCAAACATGTGCGCCTGTATATCTTTTCTAACAAAAGGTACATTCATAGCTATTTTATATGAAATCTTTTCATCTATAAGAAATATTCCTGTTGGTATTTCCCATTCACCAGACGCCATTAAAGATACTTTTGAGCCAAGTCCTGTATGATTAGGTCCTATTAATACAAATGTTTTGGGAAATTCAATTGAGGAATAAACAGCACCTGCAACGCTTCCAGAATAAACAAGCCCTGCGTGTGGAGATACGACTCCTATCGCCTTCTCTCTCTTTAGATTTTTTATTATATACTGTTCTACTTGCTGGTTAAGTTTTGATGTAGAATTATAATAAAATTGGCCAGCAACTGCAGGTGGTCTTCTCAAAATACGTCCTCCTCTTCAAATCCCTCAAACTCCCTCTCTATCATGTTCATAAAGCGTGTACAATTGGAAACATATGTAAGATTAACCGTTACCCCTGCTGGTCCATTTCTCTGTTTAGCTATGTCAACTTCCGCTCTGCCTTTATTAGCTGGATTGTCCTTATTATAAATTTCATCTCTATAAAGAAAAAGTATTACATCTGCATCTTGTTCTATTGCGCCTGATTCTCTTAAATCAGCTAATATCGGTCTTGGCGGTCTTCTTTGTTCAACGCTTCTGTTTAACTGACTTACGGCTATGATGGGTACATTTAATTCTTTTGCTAATGCCTTTAAAGAACGTGATATGTCAGATATTTCTTGTTCACGTCTTTCAAAACTTCCTCTACCCCTCATTAGCTGAAGATAATCTACGATTATAATGCTTAATCCATGTTCCATCTTTAATCTTCTCGCCTTCGCTCTTAATTCTAAGACGGTAAGACTTGATGAATCATCTATGAAAATTGGTGCATTTGTAAGTTTACTTGCTGCGCTTGTCAATTTATGCCAATCTTCTTTTTTTATAAATCCCTTTCTGATACTATTAGAATTTACCATAGCCTCCGCGCATAACATCCTTAAAGCAAGTTGTTCTTTTGCCATCTCCAGACTGAATATAGCAACAGGCTCTCTTAATTCTAATCCCACGTACTGGGCAACATTAAGAACAAATGCTGTTTTACCCATCGATGGTCTACCCCCCACTATAATCAGATCACCTCTCTGAAATCCTGTTGTTAATTCATCAAGATCCTTAAAGCCTGAAGGCACACCTGTTATTGTATCCTTTTTATCATAAAGGTGCTCTATCATCTCAAAACTATCCTTTATAACTTCTTTCAATGGAACAAATGAAGCTTTAACCTTCTTATCAGAAATGGTAAAGATAGATCTCTCTGCATAATCTACAAGTTCTTCTGCATCATGACTTTCTTCGTAAACTTTTCTTGCAATTTCATTCGAAGCTCTCAGAAGACCCCTTAATAAAGATTTCTCTCTCACAATCTTGGAATGATATCTTATATTCGCAGCAGTTGGTGTCATGTTAATCAATGAGGAGAGATAGGAGATTCCGCCTATTTGTTCAAGTTCATCTTTTCTTCTAAGATAATCTGTAAGAGTTATCAAATCTATAGGTTCATTCTTTTCGAACAAATAAATCATAGCCTGAAATATCTTTCTATTGGAAAGTTTGTAAAAATCATCAGGGTCGAGTATTTCGAGAGCCTTAGGCAATGCATCATTATCAATCAAGATTGCACCTAAGATAGACTGCTCGGCCTCTAAATTTTGTGGTGGGAGCTTGCCTAAATGTAAATTTACTTCTTCCATTTTATTAAACTTTATAGAGTCAAAGATTTCACTAATTAACTTCTCAAAAAATACAATTCAAAATGCTTACTGTTCTTCTGCAACAACTTCCAAATTGATCTGCGCAGAAACCTCGGGGTGAATCTTTATACTTATAGAATATGTCCCCAGCCTTTTTATCGGCTCTTCGAGCAAAATCTTCTTTTTATCTATTTCGATTCCTTCATTTCTCAAAAGTTCAGCTATATCAATGTTAGTTACAGAACCAAATAATTTGCCCTCTTCCCCTGCTTTGGACTTAATAACAAATTTCATTTTAGAGATTTTATCAGCAAGTTCTTGTGCAGAATTTTTAATCTTTTTAGTCTTTTCATTTATAATCCTTTTTATATGTTCCATCGATTTAATATTTTTGGGATTTGCCTCCACAGCAAGGCCCCGTGGTATCAAATAATTTCTTGCAAAACCATCTGCTACGTTTACTATCTGTCCCATCGTTCCTACATTTTTTACGTCTTCGTTGAGTATAACCTTCATTATAGAAACTCCTTTTCAATAAAATTTTAATTGATAAAATAGTATAGCATGTCTAACGTATAGTTATACAAATGTCCTATATTTTAATGCAATTATAAAAATGCAAATGTTGCTAAAAATCTATTTTTCGATTACTTAGTCTGTCAAATATTCGTTATCCATTAATCTTTATCCGTTATCCGTATAAAAAACATCTTCTTATGGACACAGATAATAGACACGAAACATGAATTTCTCTTTTTAGCAAAATCTGCGTCAGACGAGTTAATTAAAATCTTCTTACGTAAAGCGTAACTCGCCTCAATCTGACAACTTCTTACAAAATCTTAAACGGAACAGGGATAAATGTGATTAATAATATCAACAGAGCTAAAAATCCTATTGATTTTCTCCTCCTATCAAGGGACATTTCCCAGTAAATAACTGGTGGATGTCTAACACCAAGAAATACTAATAAAATACCCCATATAAGCCAGCCTTCCCATAGTAACACGCCGAGCAAAAGGAGGACAATTATAAGTAGCTTCGAAACAAACGCGTGACTATCGCCAATAAGTGCATAAGTTATATGTCCACCATCAAGTTGACCTATGGGAAGAAGATTTATTGATGTTACAAAAAGTCCTATCCATCCAGCAAAAGCAATCGGATTTAAAAGAATATCATGATTTTCCGGGGGAATTCCTATTATTAATCTCGATAAAAAAGAGAATAATAAAGAATCTCCAAGACCTAAAGCACCTTTATTTTCTGCTACGGATACAACATCGGAAAGATTAAGACCAATAACTGAGGCTATTACAGAAACAACAAATCCTGCAATTGGTCCTGAGGCCCCTATATCTATTAAAGATTTTCTTGATATAATTGGCGATTTCATCTTTATAAAGGCTCCAAATGTTCCGATAATTGTAGGTGCAGGAATAAAATATGGGAGGGTAGCTTTTACCTTATGTTTTTTTGAGGCAAAATAATGGGATAATTCGTGACTCAATAATATTGTCACTAAAGTAACAGCAAAAGGCAATCCTGTATAAATCTTTGCTGGTTCCTCAAAGACATTTATACCCCTTTGCATTGCCCCCACCGTTATCGTAGAGAGCAAAGTAAGAACGAAAAGTATGAGATGCAAGAATGGAAATTTCTTCATATAACGATTTAGCTATTTGCTAAAACCCTTATCATTATATTATTATTTCATTATATTTACCCCAAAAAGCATTAAAAATATTGCAGATATAAAATAAAAATTTATTTTCGATTCCTTTGTGAACTGAATATTTTTTATCTGTTAATCGTTACCCGAATAAAAAATATTTTTACTGTGACAGACAAAGGACACGAAACAGTAATCCCTCTCTCTTATTCTGGTTAATTATGTTAGATATGATAACACAAAACTTAATAATTATTCTTTAAAGAGATAATCTTTTCTTTTATGAGGAAATAAGATCTAATCATAATAATTAAGATATATTTGACCTTATTTACTGATAAAAATCCATATCTATCTTTTGACTTTTTAAAAAGTCTTTTTTAAGCTAAATTAGCACTTCTAATCCAAGAGTGCTAATTTGGCTTAATCCATAAATGCATTTATGAATAGTTAATATAATACGGTATTATAAAAATGTTCATGACTGAAGAAAGAAGATTATTACAGGATATCTGTACTTCCAGAAGAGGTGTTAATCTTCAAACACTTGAGGACGTGATCTTACTTGCTGTCGAAATTGCAAGAGAAGGAAGAGAAGGCAGAAAGATTGGTACTATGTTTGTTGTTTCTGATGAATACAATGTTCTAAAAAATTCTAAATGTCTAATCCTCGATCCCTTATGGCATCATCCTAAGGAACAAAAACACATAAGTAATCCGGATTTGCGCGAAACTGTCAAAGAACTATCAAAGCTGGATGGAGCTTTCATTGTAGCTGATGATGGAACCGTCCTTTCAGCAGCCAGATATATAAATGCCTCTTCAGAAGGTACTAATCTACCATTAGGATTGGGAACACGTCACATGGCTGCCGCCTCAATTACAAGACAAACTAATGCTATCGCAGTAGTTGTGTCAGAAAGTTCAATAGTTAGAATTTTCGATAATGGTGAAATAATTTCCGAGATAATTCCAGAGCTATGGCTGTTCAGGAAACATAGTTTACATCTTACAGGTAACTATTCTACAAGAAGCAGTGATCAATTAACCGTTGCAAGTAAAAAGGAGGATTAGCCATGTTATTCATAAAAAAGGTTCTTCTCCAATTTAGTTGCTAAAAAGGATTCGAGGATTCCAGGATTCAAGGGTTCAAGTGCTTATTTCCCTCGAATCCTCATGATCTTACCAACTTTTTTGGAGATGATCCATAAAAAATTTGGCAGATGCAGTATTTGAGCAATTTTAAATTCTTTCGAAAAAAAGAATTTTTTTCGGGCTCGATGGATATCGAACCGAGAATCAACGAAAATACTACGTCTGCCAGCTATCTATAAGTTTACGAATAATATAGGTGAGTTAGATTATTTCTTCACTTTAACAATTTTATTATCGTCATCAAGAATAACTATCGTCGGTTTAAAACTCTTCAATTCTTTCTCTTCAAAATAACTGTAACAGAATATTATAATTTTATCCCCTATAACCCCTTTTCTTGCTGTAGGACCATTGAGGGTAATCTTTCCTGAATTTTTTTTGCCTGGTATTACATAAGTCTCGAATCGCTCACCATTATTAAGATTACTAACCATAACTTGTTCAAATGGAAGTATACCCGCCTCTTCCAGTATTTGTTCATCGATGGTTATACTACCTTCATAAGAAAGATTGGAATCTGTAACCTTTGCTGTGTGTATTTTTGCTCTGAGAACACATCTTAACATACTCAATTTATTCGATTATCCTTGGCACACGGTAAAACTTCTCAGATCGGGACGGCGCATTCTTGAGCGATTCTTCTCTCGGGAGTGAATCTTCAAGGACATCATCTCTCATAACATTATTCAATGTAATTACATGAGAAGTAGGTTCTACATTCTTTGTATCAAGCTCATTTAATTTCTCTATATACTCTAAAATATTACTCAATTGTGCACCGTATAATTTTTTCTCTTCTTCGGTAAGACTTAATCTTGCTAACAATGCTATATGATCTATTTCTTCTTTCGATATCCGCATATCATTTTAAACTTTCTCAAGATTTGCGTAGCGTACAGCAAGCCTTTTCAAGCCTATATTAGGAAAATTTACAGTTATCTTTAAATCGTCACCATCTCCATAACAATCTCGTACAACACCTATACCCCATGCTGGATGTTTTACCCTGCAACCAATAGAATATAATGCAAATTTATTTTTAGTATGTATTTTCGGCTTTATAGCTTTAGCCTTAATTTCTTGCCGGTCGGAAATCTTTTCTACCCAGTGACAACACTCTTTTGGTATGTCTTTCAAAAATCTTGATGGTTCTTGTTCTTGAGTTTTAGAATATAATTTTCTCTTACTCGCACCTGTTAACCACAAAACTTCTTTAGCACGGGTCATACCTACATAAAAAAGTCTGCGTTCTTCCGCAATCTCTTCTTCATGTTCTAATGCTTTGAAATATGGGAGTAAACCTTCTTCAAGCCCCGCAATAAACACAAAAGGAAATTCGAGTCCCTTTGCATTATGCAAAGTCATTAATGATATACAATTATCGAAACATGCTTCATCCATATTAGTGAATAAAGAGATTTTATCAATAAACTCTTTAACACTCTTCGACTCAGCAGATGAAATAAGTTCTGTAACGTTTTTTAATTTCTCCTCGTCAAGTAGGTCAATATAGCCTGTTTTTTCCAAGATATTTTTTAACATATCAGAGGCAAATTTAAACTTCGTGTTGGAAAAGCCTTCAATGAGTTTAACGAATTGCTGAAGTTTTTCTCTAAGTGTATTACTGAACCCATCTCCACGAAGAATTGATTTTAAAGCATTGAACAGGGAGAGCGATTTTTTCTTTGCCTCATGTTCTATCTTGCTTAATGCCGCTGTCCCTATACCTCTATGTGGAGTATTAATAATTCTTCTAAAACTTACATTATCTCCACGATTTAAAGCCAGCCTCATATAAGCAACCAAATCCTTTACTTCCTTCCTTTGATAAAAACCTATTCCTCCAACAACACGATATGGCAATCCTTCGCTGCGTAAGGCGTCTTCGATTGCCCTTGATTGAAGATTTACCCTATAAAATATTGCGAAATCTTTATAATCATATTTACCCTTTAAATAATATTCTTTAATAACCTTCGCAATGTGTTTAGCCTCGTCTTCATATGTATTCAACCAGCAGAAATGAACTTTTTCTCCACATCCCTTATTAGTCCACAATTTTTTTGCTTTCCTTTTTATATTTTTTGATATTACAGCAGATGAAACATCCAGTATGTTCCGAGTTGAACGGTAATTTTGCTCAAGTTTGATGAGTTTTGCCTCGGGAAAATCATTTGTGAAATTTAAAATATTGTTTACATTAGCTCCTCTAAATCTATATATACTCTGATCATCATCTCCTACTACACATATTTTTTTATGTAAAGATGCGAGTAGTCTAAGAAGACAATATTGTGCATAGTTAGTATCCTGAAATTCATCAACGAGAATATATGAAAACTTCTCCTGATATTTCTCAAGCAATTTTGGATTATTCTCGAATAATTTTACCGTCAACATTATAAGGTCGTCGAAATCAAGTGCATTACATCTTATAAGTTCATCTTGGTATCGGACATAGACCCTTGCAAGTTTTTCATCGAATCCGAATCCATCACCCGCAGACAAAAATTCTTCAGGGCTAACTAAGGAGGACTTCAGGATACTTATACGCGAAGCTATACCCTTATAGAGGGCCTCGTACATCTTGAATTCCTTCAGGATATGTCTAATAAGATTACACTGGTCGTCCTCATCATAAATAGTAAAATTATTTTTATAACCCAGGGCGTGAATTTCCTTACGAAGTATCCTGTTACATTGAGAATGAAATGTCCCTATCCACGAAGAATTAGTATCTTTCTCAAGAATTTTTCCTATTCTTTCCTTCATTTCATCAGCAGCTTTATTTGTAAAGGTAACTGTAAAAATGGAATCGTGGGGGATCTTTTTTGATTTCGTCAGGTAAGAAAATTTATGGGCTATTATTCTGGTTTTTCCACTTCCTGCACCAGCAAAAACAAGTAAAGGACCATCGACATACGTAAGGGCTTCTTTTTGCTGGGGATTTAGGTCATACATTCAAAACTCCTTATCAATATTAACAAATTTCTAATGATTAAATCCACTTTTAATGATTATTTATTGATTTTTTAATTAAATTTATTATTTATTGGTTTAACTTCTTAAATAAGTTACCGTCTTTAATCGTGTTATTCGACGGTGACACTTTTTGCTAGATTTCGCGGTTGATCAACATCGCAACCTCTTAGCACGCCAATATGATATGCCAGTAATTGTACAGGAATAGACATTATTAAAGTGGTCAGATATCTGTTTGACTGGGGTACTACTATACACTTGTCAGATATTTCGCAAATATCATTTTTAACGTCTTCATTTGTGATTGTTATAATCCTTCCACCTCTACTTTTAACCTCCTGTATATTTGAGACTATTTTTTCAAAGAGGACATCTTTTGGTGCAAGAACAACTACTGGAAGTTCTTCATCTATTAATGCTATAGGTCCATGTTTCATTTCTCCTGCAGGATAGCCTTCTGCATGTATATATGATATTTCTTTTAATTTTAAAGCTCCTTCAAGAGCAATCGGATATGTTATACCTCTACCGAGATAAAGGAAACCCCTTGCTTTAAAGAATTCTTTTGCAATATCTTTTACATTATCCTCTACTCTTAAAGCCTCCTCTATTTTTCCTGGTATTACAAGCAATTCTTGCAGTAAGGTTTTTGATATATTTTTTGAGATAATACCTTTTGCATTTCCGATACCGATAGAAAGCAGGTAAAGTCCTACTATCTGGGTTGTAAAGGCCTTGGTCGAAGCAACACCTATCTCAGGTCCTGAATGTGTATAAAAAACTGCATCGGCTTCCCTTGACGATGTACTACCTACGACATTACATATAGTTAATACTTTTGCGCCAAGTCTCTTTGCTTCTCTTTGAGCCGCTATTGTATCGGCTGTTTCTCCAGACTGCGTTATTACAATCATAAGATCATTAGGCATAATAATGGGATTCCTATAGCGGAATTCCGATGCAATGTCGACTTCTACAGGAATTCTGAGAAGGTCTTCTATAATATACTTTCCGATTAAAGCTGCGTGATAAGAAGTGCCACACGCTACGATAAAAACCTTTTTAAAAGATTTTATTTCTTTCTTATTCAAGCCGAATTCTTTTAAATTTACTTCACCAGTTTCTGCATTAAACCTTCCTCTCAATGTATCAGCAATCGCCCTCGGTTGTTCATAAATCTCTTTTAACATAAAATGTCTGAATCCCCCTTTCTCTGCCATAGAGGGACTCCATGGGATAGACTGAATGTTTTGCTTTACTGGTGTGCCATCCAGCTTACTAATCTCTACGCCTTTCCTAGTGAGTATAGCCATTTCGCCATCTTCAAGAAATATCACTTTGTTTGAATAAGTCAAGAATGCAGGCACATCTGAAGCAAGAAAGTACTCTTCTTCACCCAATCCAACAACGAGGGGACTGTCCTTCTTGACTCCTACTATTTTATCCGGTTCATCTTCCTTAATAATTGCAAGTGCATATGTGCCTTTAACTTCTTGCATCGCTTCTCTAACTGCATCTTCAAGTGATCGATTTTTAGCATAATCTGCTATCAGATGACACAGGACTTCTGTATCCGTCTCAGATGTAAAAATATATCCTTTCTGGACAAGCATTTTTTTTAGTGCGAGATAATTTTCAATTATTCCATTATGTACAAGAACTATAGTATTGGATCTATGTGGATGAGCGTTTTCTTCTGAAGGTTTTCCATGCGTTGCCCATCTTGTATGACCTATTGCATTACTGCCTTCCAAATTTTCAGACTCAAGCAATAAACTTAGATCCCTTATTTTCCCCTTGCATCTTTTGATCTCTATACCTCTGTTAGAAAAAAAAGCAACACCAGCAGAGTCATATCCTCTATATTCTAAACGTCTTAATCCGTCTAAAACTATAGAGATAGCATTCCTTTTGCCTATATAACCAATTATTCCACACATCGCTCTTAGCTCTTTGCTCTTTGCTCTTTGCTCTTTGCTTTTTGCTCTTTTTCTCTTCTCTTAATTGCCCATCCATCAATATTTTTTTGAGGCACTCTACTCAAAGCAAGGGCGTCACGTGGAACATCCTTCGTTATAGTTGATCCCGCTCCCACATACGCACCCCTACCTACCTTTACAGGAGCAATTAATTGTGAATCGCTTCCAATAAATACATCATCTTCAATAGTCGTAATGTTCTTTTTATAACCATCATAATTACACGTTATTGTACCTGCTCCTATGTTAACATTCTTGCCTATTCTTGCATCTCCAATATAGGTGAGATGTTGAGCCTTAGAGCCCGCACCTATTACTGATTTTTTTACTTCAACAAAGTTGCCAATTTTAGCACCACTTTGAATTTCGGATTCGGGTCTTATATGTGCAAAAGGACCAACCACTGCTCCCTTCTTTATAACAGACCCCTCAATCAACGTGGAATCTTTGATGATTGCTTCATCTTCTATAACAGTGTTCTCAATACGTACATTTGGAAAAATCATACATCCTTTACCTATTACGGTATTACCTTCAAGATAAACATTCGGATAAATAACCGTACCTCTTCCTATCTTTACTTTTGAATCAATAAATACGGATTCCTTATCTAAAAACTCCACACCATTTTTTATATGAGTATTGAGTATTCTTATCTTCATCAATCTGCGCGCAGTTTCCAATTCCTCACGAGTATTTATTCCTGTTAACTCTTGTTCTGACCCTATGCAAAAGGCATCTGTCCTTGCCCCCCCATCTACTGCTAACTTAACTATATCAGTTAAATAGTATTCTCCTTTTGTTTCATTAAGTTTAATTTTTTTAAGAAGTGGCAGAATATTCTGTTCCATAGCATAGATACCACTATTAACTTCCTTTATTTCTTTTTGATCAATGGTTGCATCACTGTCCTCCACAATGGATGAAACCCTGCCATTTTCATCCCTTATAATCCTTCCGTATGCCCCTGGAGATTGTGAGATAAATGAAAGTATGGATAAATCATTCTTTTTCTTGTGGTGTAACAAAAGAAATCTTTTTATAGTTTTTGTTGTAATTAAAGGTGTGTCTCCATTAATTACTAATATTGTCTTTCTGAATGAACCGAGATAAGGCAATGCGCATGCTAAAGCATCTCCAGTGCCCTTTGCTTCTTTCTGATGTGCAAAGACACTCTTATTAGAAATATCCAATGATCTTTCTATTTCTTTAAAATGTTTACCAACAACTATAACCACCCTGTAAGGATCGAGAGCATAAATGATATTTAACACATGTTGAAGCATCGGTAATCCATGCAGTTTATGTAAAACCTTTGGAACCGAAGAATTCATTCTCTTACCAAGTCCAGCTGCTAATATAACAACCGCACAGTGCATTATGGTGCCTCTGATATCTTTTCAGGTGCTGTAATTCCACCTGAAAGAATAATTTTTATTCCATCATCTATTGATATATTGGTATAAAAAACATCCTCATTTTTAAAAAGGGCTATTTCACCAAAATAGAGATGATTCGTTGGAATGTAAACAGCCTTCATACAGGTTTCAGCCCCATCTTTGCATTTTAAAACAGTACACTCCTTTGTAAGGAAACCAAAGGCAAAAACACCGGGTCGTGGATACTCTACAATAACAAACTTCTTGAAGGATGAACTTTTACTCTCTGGAGAAAAAGCATCTACAAGCTGCTTAACTGCAATATAAATACTTTTAAATATAGGTATCTTGAGCATTAATTTTTCCGTATATTCTATTACCTTTTTCCCTATAACATTTGTAGATATAACTCCCACAATGAATATAAGGACTATGGCAGAGATAAAACCTAAACCTGGCACATGGTAGCCGAGAATTTTAAAGTAAATTGGTTCAAGAAGCCCATCAACAAAATTAAAAAACCATGCTATGATAAGAAATGTAATAATAGCAGGTATTGAAAGAAGTAGGCCCGCGAAAAATCTTCGCTTAAATGTAGCACGTATAGAAAATTGAAATCTACTTCCCAACTTTTAAGAGAACCTCATCAGGGATATCAAAATTTGTATACACATTCTGGATATCATCATGATCCTCGAGCATTTCTATAAGTTTAATCATCTGTTCTGCATTTTTTTCATCAAGGGTAACATAACTCTTAGGTAACATGGTAACCTCAGCGAGTGAAACTGGGATACCTGAAGCCTCTATTGCAGACTTAACCTTATTCAAATTTTCTGGTGCTGTAATTATTTCATAATTATCTTCTTTGGGATCATTCTTCATGTCTTCAGCACCTGCATCAAGAGCCACTGCGATAAGCGTATCTTCATCAGCTTTATTTTTCTCGATTAAAATATAGCCTTTCTTATCAAAAATCCAAGATACACAACCTGCTTCGCCGAGGCTTCCGCCGTGCTTGCTCAAGATATGTCTTATTTCAGAGCTGGTTCTATTTTTGTTATCTGTAAGGGCCTCTAAAAGGATTGCAACGCCCCCCGGGCCATATCCTTCATAGAAAGTTTCTTCATATGAAGTTCCCGGAAGCTCGCCCGTTCCTTTCATAATAGCCCTTTTAATATTTTCGCTGGGCATATTTACCTCTTTGGCTTTTTCGATAGCAGTTCTGAGTCGCGGATTCCCTGCAATATCTCCCCCGCCCAACCTTGCAGCCACCGAGATTTCTTTTACAATTTTACTGAAAATCTTTCCTTTTTTTGCATCAACAGCTGCTTTTTTATGTTTAATCTGTGCCCACTTAGAATGTCCAGCCATTCATCCCCCACGAATTCTTATTATTTTAAATTTTTAAAAAGATTTTCTCTAATTTTGACATTAATGAAATTAAGATTTTTATCATTACATTTCAATTTTCTATAAAATTTATAATAATTACACACTAATAATAGTGTCAACCTTCAATCCCATATTCTTTAATCTTTGTTAGCAAAGTCTTATAGCTTACTTTTAAAATTTCTGCCGCCTTTGTCTTATTACCTTTTGTCTCTCTTAAAACTTCTATAATTCTTTTTGTCTCGGCCTCTTTCAATGCTTCTTTTGCAACTGATTCGAGAGTTGAAGGCAAAGTTAAATCTCTCTCCGAAGACTCACTTTCAAATTTATTACTCATATACTGGTCAAGTCTAAAGTGTTCGGTATCAATCACTTCACCATCACAAAGAATTACTGCCCTTTCTATCGCATTTTCAAGCTCCCTAACATTACCCTTCCAGTGATAATTCATCAGTAAATCAATTGCCTCTTTTGATATATTCTTAACCTTTGTTTTTATCTCCACGCAATATTTATTTATGAAATAATCAACCAATAAAGGAATATCCTCTTTTCTTTCCCTGAGAGGAGGTATTTTAATAGGAAATACGTTTAATCTATAATATAAATCCTCTCTAAAAGTTTTCTCGCGGACAGACTTTTCGAGATCTTTGTTACTCGCTGCGATTATTCGTACATCTACTTTTATCGGTTTGACAGCCCCTACCCTTTCAATTTCACCTATCTCGATCGCCCTCAAAAGTTTCGATTGCAATGTGAGTTCCATATCACCAATCTCGTCAAGAAATATGGTTCCTCTATCCGCAAGTTCAAATTTACCAATTTTTTTCGAATCCGCACCTGTAAAAGCTCCCTTTTCATGTCCAAAAAGTTCTGATTCTAATAGTTCTCTCGGGATAGCAGCACAATTAATTGGAACGAAAGGATAATTTTTACGATTGCTAAGATTATGGATTGCCCTTGCGAAAAGCTCTTTACCTGTTCCACTTTCACCGAGCAAAAGAACAGTGGTTTTAGTTGGTGCTACCTTCTTGACAATTTGTGCAACATTTACAATTCCCTGACTTTTACCTATAATCGTTGGTAATCCGAGTTTCGATGCAAATTCCTCTTTTAAGAGAATATTTTCTGTTACTAATCTTTGCGTCTCGATAGCCCTCTTTATGAGCATTAAAAGATAATCAGTATCAAAAGGCTTTGTTATAAAATCAAAGGCACCTAATTTCATTGCCTCAACAGCCTTTTCAATAGTTCCATATGCTGTCATTATAATAACAGGACGAAACTGATTCTCTTCTTTCGACACCCTGAGAATATCTATTCCATCACTATCAGGAAGTTTCAAATCTGTCAAAACCAAATCTATTTTTTTCTCTTTTAGATAAGTCATTCCTTCTGCACCATCTTTTGCAGAGATTACAGTGTATCCTTCTGACTCAAGAGTCTCTCTTAGCATCTCGGCCATTGATTCTTTATCCTCAACTATAAGAATGCTATTCATAATTACATTCCTGCCTCCTTCAGTGCATCTTTACATTCACATTTTCTATCCACTGGTATAATTTCAAGTGCATGTTTTAATAACTCTTTAAGTTTCCCTGTTGTCGCTTTCATAACATCTATTACTTCTCTGGTAGTAAGTTTCGCTCCTGTAATACCAGCCGCATAATTCGTAATGACTCCTACGCCTGCATAACAAATTTCTAATTCTCTCGCGAGAGAGGCTTCTGGCATAGATGTCATTCCAACAACATCTGCACCGATTTTGGAAAAAAATTTTATTTCAGCTTTTGTCTCAAGGCGCGGTCCACTAACACATACGTAAGTGCCTTTCTCTATTAATTTCATTCCCGCCTTTTTACCTGCATTACAAAGAGATGCTCTCAATTCACAACAAAATGGTTCTGTAAAATCAATATGGAAAACCCCTTTTTTTCCATCAAAAAAGGTAGAATCTCGATTTCTTGTCATATCAATAATTTGATCGAGAATAACAATCCTTCCAGGAATCATCTGTTTGCTAATACCACCTGTTGCGCTTATGGATAAAAGTCGGTCAACGCCTAACTTTTTAAATCCCCATATATTGGCCTTATAATTTATCTTATGTGGGGGAATATTGTGTTTTGCTCCATGTCTCGGTAGAAAAATTACATCTCTATCTTCAAACTCCGCAATTATATAGGCATCAGATGGAGAACCGAAGGGGGTCTTCACTTTTTTTATTTTTTTAATATGAACCCCTTCAATTTCATAAAGCCCGCTACCACCTATAACGCCTATCATTAACTTAAATTTTACCATATAATATTTAAAATTGAAGAAAATAACGATTGTGTTGAATAATCCACAGTTTATTGATAACAGACAACAGATTTGGAGCCAATATTACAGAAGTATTTCAAATTATCTATTCAACAAAAGCCAAACTATCTTATAGTTATTAATTTTTAAAAAATTTTAACGAAAATAATAAATATGGCATTATATTTGCATTATAGGTAGAATTCGATTACTTTTATCCTTTAATATATTCGATGCGGTTACAACGAACCATAAAGAAAGAGATTATCTTCGAAGGTGTAGGCTTGCATACAGGCCGTTATTCAAAGGTCTGCCTGAAACCTGCACCTCGAGACACAGGTATTTTATTTTTAAGAAAAGACAAAGGTGTAGAAATTAAGGCTTCTTTAAGCTCTGTCACCGACACAGCCTTTGCCACTACAATCGGCTACAACGGCGCGAAAATAAGAACAATCGAACATATCCTTGCTGCTATTTATGGTTTAGGGTTAGACAATGTTATCGTTGAAGTAAATGGACCGGAAATACCAATTTTAGATGGCAGTGCATTAGAATTTACTACCTTAATACTCAAAAGTGGAATAGCAAAACAGGCTAAAAAAAGACCTTTTATTAAGATAACCAAGCCTTTTGCTTTTTCAGAAGGTAATACCGAGATAGTTGCCCTACCTTATGATGGTAGATGTATTACATATAGGATATTCTTTAATCATCACATGCTTGGTGAACAGAAATTCAGTTTTGAACTAACAGAAAAGAGTTTTCTTTTAGAAATAGCACCTGCCCGTACCTTTGGATTTCTTAAAGATGTTGAATATCTTAAGGCAAATGGCTTTGCTAAGGGAGGATCTATAGACAATGCAATAATATTAGGCGAAAGTGGTATTATAAATTCAAGTGGGTTAAGATTCAAGGATGAATTTGTCAGACATAAGATACTCGATCTTATTGGAGACTTATCTTTATCGGGATTTCCTATTTACGGTCACATAGTTGCGAATAGGTCGGGTCATACTACAAATTTGAAATTTCTCAAAAAGCTTCTGTCTAATTCTCAGTGCTGGGAGATGATAACAGAAACTACTGCAAAACCAGCCTTTATTTATTCGTAAAAAAGCTTATTTTTCAAATAGTTATAATTTTACACTTGAAAAATTCTTTTAAAATAGATTTTCATATCTTAGAAGACCGCAAAAAGAAGGGCTGGAGAATTTCTCCTCCAGCCTAATAAAATGTTTTTTTAACGTGAATGGCAAATTATTTCTTTTTTGCGGTCTTCTTCGCTGCTTTCTTTTTCGTTGCTGCCTTCTTGGTTGCCATTAAATTCACCCCCTTTCTCTCCGCACCTTTAATCCTTTAAAAGTGCGGAACACAAAACCACTCAAATTCTACCTATCAATGTTATCCTCTTCCCTGACAAAATCTTTTTCAGACTGGCATCGCCCTTTTTCTTTTTTATCTTATATTCCTCTTCATCCATTAAAATATAATTAATTTTTTGTTCAAACCTTTTCTCAAGGTCCTTGATTTCTTTATGAAGCGACGATGAAGCCCCTATAACAAAAAGGTCAACTGAATTCACGACTTCACCTTCTGCATAAGGGCCGTAGAGAAACGCAGCCTTTGCATTTGAAGCTCTTAAAACTGCCTTTAATGCTCCGGGTAAACCGAGTGATTTTGTTATGAGGTTTTTAAGTTCAGAGAAGAGGGGGGACTCTTTGTTAGCCTGAAAGTATCGGAGATTAACAATCTTCTCACTTGTAACAATACCCATCTTTTCGAGTTTATCAAGCTCTCTTTTTATACCTGATGGGTTTTTACGCAAGAGATTTGCTATTTCTCTTATATAAAACTGTTCATCCGGACTATTTAATAACAATGATAAAACATCAGCTCTTATCGATGAAGAAAATAAACTTTTCAACATAATTTCACTAAATTTTTACAATAAAAAATCATTTTTGTCAACAAAAAAATTCATTTTTAGAACAATTATTGCAAAATAGTAAACGTTTCTATTTACATAACAATCGTTTATAAAATGTAAATATTTATTCTAAATTTATCATCTCTCTTACGATTCTTAAATTCATTATGTCATCAGTTTCTTTTCTCTTAGGAGTTTCAAGTATTAATGGAATGTTTTTAAAATGCTTATAATTAATGAATTGCCTTAACCCCTCTATTCCTATTTTCCCACGACCGATATGTTCATGCCTGTCAATACATGAGCCCGCCTCTCCTTTCGAATCATTCAAATGAATTAATTTTATCTTGTCAAAACCTATATATTTTTCTATTTCGTAAAAAAGTGTCTTCAATTTTCTTCTATCGCGAATATCATATCCAGCAGCAAATGCATGACATGTATCTATGCATATACCTGCTATAAAATATTGACTTACACCATTAATAATCTCTGCCAAATCTTTTATAGTCGAAGAGACACCACCCGTTTCATTAGCCGTATTTTCGATAAGCAAACTTGATCTCCAGTTTCCTTTATTAGAAACTTCATTCAACGCACCAATTGCTCTTTTTCTCGCAGAAACGACATCTTTATCCGATGCCGTTCCAGTATGTAAAATTACATAATCTGCCTCAACTGCATCAGCCCTTTTCATCTCACTAACAAGCATATCCAGTGACTTATTTCTCAAAGCCTTGTCCGCTGATGCTATATTGATAAGGTATGAAGCATGTATGTACACAGGGGATATATCAAATTTCGTCCTATGTGATTTGAATAATGATACTTCTTTGTCAGAAAGTTCTTTAAGCGCCCAGCCCCTTGGATTGTGAGAAAATATTTGTACTGTATTACATCCGAGTTTGGATGCCCTTTCCAAACTCAAATGCAACCCGCCAGCGATAGAAGTGTGGACACCGATTTTGCGCATACAATATTATATATAAAGGCATCTTTCTCAATTTACGAATCAAAATAAACTAACTCACCTACCATAATCTCCCCTTTACAAGACGGACAGGTTTTAATATATATGCAAAATTTTAATTGACTTTCATATCAATATTTGTTTATATATTAAAAATATTAACTTTAATATATTATTCTTTTCTACTGAATAATTCATAGGAAGGGTAATTTATATATAAAAATTAATTTATTATTTATGAAAAAAATAAAGATTGATTGTTATTTATCCTTAGGGTGTTCTTCTGAATCTATGTTGAAAAAGAACATCGAAGAAGCTCTAATAGTTGAAGGCTTAAAAGCTGAAGTCAATTTTTTAAGAGTAGATAACACACAGGCAAATTCTATGAAGCTAAAGGGATCTCCCTCCATATTTATTAATGGTGTGGAGGTTCAGCCGCTTAATATGGAAGGATTCTCCTGAAGGATGTTCGTTGATGAGTTTGGGAAACTCACACCGGTGCCTTCAGTCGAAATATTAAGACAGCTTTTTAGGGAAAGGAAGGAGACTAAAAATGGAAATTAAGATTTTAGGTCCGGGATGTCCAAACTGTAAGCTTTTAGAAGACATTACTAAAAAAGCTGTTCAGGAACTCGGAGTTGAAGCAAAAATTGAAAAAATTACTGATATGATTGAGATAATGAAATACACTATGACGACTCCAGGTCTGATTATTAACGGTAAACTCAAACACAAAGGAAAACCCCTTCCTGATCTTGATAAGGTTAAAGCCCTGATACAAGAGGAGGTTTGATTGAAAGATTTAATAAATATATTCAAAGCACTTTCCGATGAAACCCGGTTAAGAATACTTAAGTTGCTCGAACATGGAGAACTCTGCGTATGTGATATCGTAGCAGCACTTGATACAATTCAGCCAAAAATTTCATTTCATCTGAGCACCTTAAAAGAAGCTGGCTTAATTAATGACAGAAAACAGGGTAAATGGATTCACTACCGTCTTAGTGATTCTGATATCTTTCGCAGATTTTTGATAGTTTCAATACTTGAACGGATAGATGACGAAGTTGTCGAAGCAGATAAAAAAAGATTAGCTGACTTTCTCAAAATCAAGCAAAAAAATTGTAGCAATAGATAAAGCAAGGTTAGTTCATGATTAAAGTAATGTTTCTCTGCACTGGTAATTCCTGCCGTTCACAGATGGCAGAGGGATTTGCTCGTGAACTCGGCAAAGGAATAATTGAACCTTACAGCGCTGGACTTAATCCAGCTGGGCTAAATGAACGTGCTGTTATTGTAATGAAAGAATTAGGCATAGATATCTCTAATCAGCAATCAAAATCAATAGACATGGATTTGCTCAAAAGCATGGATATTGTTATTACTCTCTGTGACGATGCAGCGGAATCCTGTCCATGGACGCCACCTGAGATAAAACGCATCCACTGGTCATTAAAAGACCCTGCAAAAGCAACTGGTACGGAAGAGGAAATAATGAATGAATTCAGAAGGACAAGGGATGAAATAGAAAAAAGGGTGAAAGATCTAATCAAGGAGGTGCAGAATGGTTGAAGTAGTTAACCAGGGTCTTTAAAATCGAAGGAACTACTCTATTATAGATGAAAGAACGATATAAATTTCTTCTAATATTTATTGCCTTCCTTATCTTTTACTTCCTGCCGATTGAAAATAGTCGCTTTACCAATGCAATCTATGAAGCCCTTGCATTAACAAAGTGGTATGCACGTGAGCATG
>FWPV01004771.1_pt1 | contig 27982 bp, 21 predicted proteins | sample 2228371 | NCBI WGS metagenome assembly FWPV01 (sample SAMEA103939776, study PRJEB20133) | metagenome
AAAATTTCGCTCTCGTTCATCGGCGCCAGGCGCTGGATCACTTCGAAAGCGCTTTCAGCAGGGTCCAGGATTTCCTGCTGTTGGGGCATATAGCCGATGCGGACGCTGGGGCCAACCGAGACCTCGCCTTCCGATAAATCCACCTCACCTGTGATCGCCCGCAGCAAGGTGGTTTTGCCGCTGCCGTTTGGGCCCACCAGCGCAACCCGCTCGCCGTACTGCAGTGTCTGGGAGACCCCCCGGAACAGCCAGCGCTGTCCAAAAGCTATCCCGGCTTCCTTCAAGGTGATCACCACCTGCCCGCTGCGCAGGCCGGGGGCAAACTGCAGGCGCATGTGCTCGGCCTGGTCGGGCCGCTCCACCCGGCCATCCGAAGCCAGGTAACGCTGCAAGCGTTTTTCCTTGGATTTTGCCCGTTGCGCCACCTTTTTCGCCAGCCGGCGGAGATGATCGTTGTTGGTCCCTCGTTCGGTAGACAGGGCATGCTCCTTGGTCCGGCGAATATCTTCTTCCATGCGGCGAATTTCTACCTGCTGGTCTTTCCACTGGCCCCACTGCTTCTCCAGCTCGCGGGCTTTGGCAGCCTCGTAATCGCTGTAATTACCCGGGTATTCGCGCAGCGAATGCCGGTCAGGATCCAGTTCGAGGATGCGCCGCACGGTATGATCCAGGAAACGCCGGTCATGTGACACGACCAACACGGCGCCCGGGTATCCGGTGAGGAAACCCTCCAACCACTCCAGCGCCTCAATATCCAGGTGATTGGTCGGCTCGTCCAGCAGCAGCAGTTCCGGCTCCGCCACCAGCAGCCTGGCCAGCCCCACCCGCGTGCGCTGGCCGCCGCTCAAGTGATTCATCTGGTTCGATTGAGAAACATCCTGGAGTCCCAGGCCATGCAAGACAGAATCGACCCGGTTCTCAACGCTGTAACCGCCCAACAGTTCGAAACGGCTTAACGCCTCGCCGTAATCTGACAAAATAACCAGCGATGAGTCGTGCGCCATCTGCTCGGCCAGGGCTTCAACCAGCCGGTGCGCCTCGTCGAAACCAGGAATGCCAGACCGAACGTATTCGCCAACGGTAATCGCGAGCGCCAGGTCCAGCCCCTGGGGAAGATATCCCAGGCTGACCTCTGGCGCCAGGAAGACGGTTCCCTGGTCCGGCGCCTCTTCGCCGGTCAGGATGCGCAACAGGGTCGATTTGCCGCTGCCGTTTGGACCCACCAGCCCTACCCGATCACCCGGGTTGATAGAAAAGGTAATATCATCCAGGATTGTCTGGACTCCGTACGATTTGGATACCTGGTGGACTTGCAGCATCGTGAAAACTCCAATCATCTCAAAAACAAAAGTCATGGGCCTGGAGCGGCGCCCATGACTCAATTCCATTTCAAAACTCAGATCACGATCAAACAGGCCCACGCCAGGAAGCGCGGACGCGGCGCTGCCAAAAGCTCAGCAGCCAGGGCGTCCAGGGAATGTCAGGCCTGCATCTCCGTCATTAGTTCATCCTATCGCAGACAAGTGCGAATAACTGCAAAGAGATCATAACATGACCGCCGGTGAGCGTCAAGCCAGCTCTGAAACCACTTCGACCTTCCGGCGCCTTCCTGCCCGGTCGAAGATCGCCAGTCCGGCAAAGATGACCAGCATACCCGCCAGCATGGTCGGCGTAACCTGCTCCCCCAGGAAGATGACGCCCAGGCTGCTCGCGACCAATGGAACAATATATTCGGTCTGGGAAGCGACCGTGGCGCTGAAACGCTGCACGATTTTTAAGTAAACCAGGAAAGCAAGGAAGGTGCCGGCAACCGCCGCATAGCATAAGGCCAGCACACCGCTGATACGCACCGCGCTCAGGTCATACCCCACGGTGAAGGCCGTCAACAAGCCAATCACCAGGGCCCCGGTTAAGATCCGAATGCTGGTGACAACAAAGGGGTCTTCCGTGCTCAGCCAGCGCCGGGCGTAAACCAGGCCCACCGAATTCGAAGTGATCCCCAGCAGCGCCCAGGCATAGCCGCGCCAGTCAGCTCGAGCCAGGTCAGCCAGCCCGGTTTCACCGCGCAATAAGAGCAGGCCTGCCCCCGCGAAGGCCACCAGCCCGCCGAGCAAGCGCTGGGGAGTAAGCCGCTCGCCCTTCAGGAAGAAGTGAGCCAGCAGCGCAGTTTCCACCGGCGATAGCGTGGTCAGCAGGCCGGTGATCCCGCTGGACTGGTAACGCAGTGATTGGGTAAAGCCGGTCATGGTCAGCGCCGTGCCGATCAACCCCATTTCGACGAACGCCTCTTTGGGGAACCGTACCCGCTGAACGCCAACGGAGGTGATCCCCTTCAGTGAGACGATCAACCCGTAAATCCCCGCCCGCAGCCACAGGCCCGGGTCGCGCGGCCAGGGACCCATGCGAAAAATGAAATAGCCAACCAGGAATGCCAGGGCTCCGCCGGTCAACCGCAGCGCGACGTAAACCTGGGTATCGAACTGCCCGAGGCCGAAGCGGGTCACCACCAGCGTTGAACCGAGCAGCGCACCGGTCAGCACTACAGAAGGGAAAGGCGATTGAGCCAGCCAGGAACGCATGAGAAATAATGCCTGCTTTGATGCTTGTATCGTTTCACAATGCCCAAAAAACTTCTTGAGATCGCAGTTTACAGGCAGGAATTTGCCAACCAGTATATTTTACCGCTCTATTGATCAGTAAGAATCATAGAATTCCATTGGCCAGTAATATTGACAAATTTCGTTAATTCGGCTATTATTTTCTGCAGAATTCAACAAAAATTCAACAAAATTCAACAATTCTCAGATGTTGAAATGACTACCTTCGAGAGACGATATCGACTCCTCAACCTGCTGCGCGAACAACCCGGGATTCGCGTTCCTGACGTCGCCAGGTTACTAGAGGTTTCCGAAGGGACCATCCGGAATGACCTGAAAGCGCTGGCCGATTCGGGCCAGCTAACCCGGGTGTGGGGAGGCGGCATCCCGGTGGAGGAAGAGCGCGGCGTCAGCCCGGCTTATACCGCCCGCGCGCGGATGAACCAGTCTGCCAAGCGATGTATCGCTCGCATTGCTTCCCGGCTGGTCGAGGATGGGGATTCGCTGCTCCTGGACGCGAGCACGACCGTCTTTCACATGGCCGGTTTTCTCCAGGAAAGGCAGAACCTCACGGTAATCACCAACGGCATCGAAGTGGGCCGCGAGCTGGCCCGCAACCCCTCCAATACCGTCATCCTGCTGGGCGGGATCCTGCGGACCGACGGGACCGCCATCACCAGGCCGTCCAATGAATTTCTCCTGCACGATTTGCACATCAAAACCGCGTTTATGTCTTCCAGCGGGTTTTCCATCGAAAGCGGCCTGACAGAAGTGGATTTGAATGAGGCCCAGTTCAAACGCTCGATGGTGGCCTCCGCGCGGAAACTAATAGCCCTGATCGATTCGAGCAAGTTCGGCAAGGTCAACCTGACCTCCTACGCGCGCACCAACCAGGTGGATCACATCTATACGGACTGCGATCTGCCGGATGAGTGGAAAACCCGGCTGGAACAGGCCGGGGTCGCTTTTACGCTGTGCAGCGACGCCGGGGAATCCGGGAATCTCAATATAATTGAAATGGAAACCACCAAATGACGGACATTTATTTTTACCTCGGCAATGATGCTGTTGGCCACTTGCTTAAAACCTGCGAAGAACGCGGCCTGAGGCACTTCCTCCTGGTCGCCGATGCCAACACTTACCCGGTGCTGGGCAATACGGTCGAAAAGGCGCTCAAAGCCAGGGCGTGGGATGTAAAATCGGTCGTCTTTCACGAACCAGAAGTGATCCCCAATGAAGATTTCATCTTTCAGGTCCTGCTGCAGGCAGACCCGGTCGAGCGCACCTACCTGGCCGTTGGGTCCGGAACCCTGACCGACATAACCCGGTTTGCCAGCCACCGCGCCGGCCGGCCTTTTATTTCACTGCCGACCGCCCCATCGGTGGATGGCTACACTTCGCCCAGCGCATCGCTGGTCGTCCGGAACATCAAGCAGACCGTCATTTCGCAGCCTCCGCTGGCCGTGATTGCCGACCTGGCCGTCCTTTCAGCTGCCCCGCAGCCGATGATCGCGGCCGGGTTTGGCGATATCCTGGGTAAAGCAATTGCCCTGGCCGACTGGCACCTAGGCCACCTGCTGTGGGATGAGCCCTATGATGCCGCGATTGCCCAACGCGTGCGCGGCACCCTGGATGCCTGCGTTGAATCCGCCGCGGAGATCGGGCAGGCCTCCCCGTCTGGGATTGAAAAGCTCATGACCAGCCTGTTTGATTCGGGTATCTGCATGCTCGATTTTGGCAATTCGCGGCCCGCCGCCGGCGCCGAGCACTACATGTCGCACGTGCTGGAATTGAAACTGCTGCGCGAAGGCCGGCCGGCCGTCTCGCACGGCGCAAAAGTTGGGCTGTGCTCTATCCTGTTCTCGGACCTCTACGAGCAACTGCGCCAGATCGACCGGGCTGAATCGGCCCGCCGCCTGCAGGCCGCAGCGCTCCCCGACCGGGCCGCCGAAGTCGCCGCCATCCGAAAGAATTATGGGCCAATCGCCGAAAAACTGCTGGTCGAACAGGCGCCCTTCCTCGATCTGACGCCGGCTGCCTGGGACCAGTTGAAAGGGCGCATCCTGGCTCACTGGGAAGAGATCCAGTCCCTGGCAAACCAGGTGCCGCCGCCGGCCCAGTTAAGCGGTCTCCTGCGCCGGGCCGGCGGAGCTACCCGGGCCGCAGAGTTGGGGCTGTCACAAGATGAAGTCTGCCAGGCCCTGGAATACGCTCACTTCTTCCGCAACCGGTTTACCATCAGCAAGCTCGGGCGAATCCTGGGGCTGGATCTCAAGGCCCCGTGCAGCCTGGCCGCCTGACCAAGCTCTTACCGAAAGGAACCCTCGCAGTTATGGATTTACGAAGCAGGTACGCCCCGCAGTTAGAGATGTTCACCAGGGTCTGCCACCGTCTGGCCCACAATATGTATGTGACCGGCTACGGTGGTAACCTGGCCTGGAAACTGGAAGACAACTTAATCCTCATCACGCCGACTCAGATGAATAAAGGCGCCATCCAGCCTGAAGACCTGGTGTTCATCGACCTGGCAGGGCGCGTTTTAGATGGCATCCGCCGCCCAACCGGCGAATGCCCGATGTATCTCAAATTTTTCAACGACCGCCCCGACATCGTTTCCGTCATTCACTGCCACCCGCCGGTCTTATGCGGGATGGCCATCAGCAAAGGCGAGAACTGGCTGATGCGCCCGCTCTTCCCCGAGACCACCACGGAAATTGGCCCGGTCCCGGTTGTACCCTATGCTGAACCCCTCACCCAGCAACTGGCCGACAACTTTTCCCCTTACCTGCAAAAGTACAACAGCTTCATCATGGAAAACCACGGCCTGGTGACCATGAGCCGGGGTGATATTGAATGGACCGTGCTAAACGTCGAAGTGCTTGAATCCACCGCCCAGAGCGTGATATATGCGCTCCAGGCAGGCGGGGTCAAAGAGCTTGGCTTTGACGCGGTGAAAAAACTTGGCAACGTGATGCGAGCGCGCAACCTGCCCCTGTTCGGCGCGCCCGGCGCAAACCAGACCCTGGAAGGAATGTATTTTGATGTCGATCAATGAATTGGAAACCAAGCTAAACAGCTTTTCTCTGCCCGAACGCACAGCGGCATTGTCGGCCCTGGCGGCCCAGGCGCGAGAAGGCCTGGTGAAGGTCGAACCTGAGAAAGATGTGGCCAACATGCACAGCCACACGTTTTTCTCCTTCAACGCCTACGGCTACTCACCCAGCGGGCTGGCCTGGCTGGCGAAACGATCCGGCTATGCGCTGATCGGCATCGTCGATTTTGACGTGCTGGATGCGGTGGACGAGTTCCTGGACGCTTGCTTTGTCGCCGGCGTGCGCGGCAGCGCCGCCCTGGAAACCCGCGTTTATATCCCAGAGTTCGCCACCCGCGAAATCAACTCGCCCGGCGAACCCGGCGTTTTCTACTACATGGGGATCGGGTTCACCTCCAGCCAGGCTCCTGAGGCTGGCGCGCCCATCCTGGCCGATATGCGCAGGCGGGCAGCCCAGCGCAACCTGGCCATGGTTGAGCGGATCAACGCGTACCTATCACCGGTGGAGATCGATTACCAGCGGGATGTGCTGCCGCTCACCCCGGCCGGCAACGCCACCGAACGGCATATCCTGACCGCCTACACCCGGGCAGCCGGCGACCGGTTTGCTGACCCGGCCCCGTTCTGGGCGGAAAAGTTGAAACTGCCCCTGGAACAGGTGACCACGTTGCTGAGAGACATGCCCGCCTTCCAAAATACGGTCCGCGCAAAGTTGATGAAACGCGGGGGCGTCGGGTATGCTCAACCCGGGCCAGACACCTTCCCGAGCGTCGACGAGGTCAACCAGATGATCCTGGCCTGCCAGGCCCTGCCCTGCGCCACCTGGCTGGATGGCACCTCCAGCGGCGAACAGGCCATGGAAGAGCTGCTCGACCTGCTCATCGCGAAAGGCGTGGCGGCGCTCAATATCATCCCGGACCGCAACTGGAACATCGCCGATCCTGAGACCCGCCGCACCAAAGTCAACCACCTGTACCGGGTCGTCGAGCTGGCCCAGAAACTGGACCTGCCTCTTATCGTAGGTACCGAAATGAATGCCTATGGCCAGAAGCTGGTGGACGATTTCGACCAGGCCGAGTTGATGCCCCTGCGCCGGGCTTTCATGGATGGGGCTTACTTTATCTACGGGCATACCGTCATGCAGCGCGCCGCGGGGCTGGGTTACCAGAGCGAATGGGCTAAGACGCACCTGCCCACCCGCCGCGAGCGAAATGAATTTTTTACCCGGGTCGGCCGCCAGACTCCCCCGGGCGAGGCAGGCCTGGCCCGCATCAGGCAGTTGGGGACTGGCGCAACACCCGTAGATTTCCTGGCAGCCGGGTAACAATACCGGAAACGAAACCTTTGGCAACCATAATTAGATCCTGGAGGACGCTGTGACTGATAAACTCGAAGAATACCGCCGTAGCACCGCACCACTGCCCACCCATTACCGCCTCTGGCCGTTATACGGCGCAGGGATGGAAAATTTTGGTAAAGATGGCCAGCCTATCGAAGTGCCGATGAACACGTATGGCCCTGATGAACTGCTCATCCGCCACGACGCCTGCGGGCTGTGCTTCTCAGATATCAAAGTCATTACCCAAGGCCAGAATCACCCGCGCATCTTCAAAGACATGAAAACCGACCCGGTCGTGCTGGGTCATGAAGTCTCCATGACAGTGGTCGGCGTAGGCGAGAACCTGAAGGACCGTTATAAAGTCGGCGACCGCCTTTCGATGGAGCCCGAGGTGGTCAGCAAAGGCCGAGTCCTGGCCTATGGTTACTGGTTCCAGGGCGGGCTTTCGCAGTACTCGGTCATTGGGCCGGAGTATTACGACAGCGACCTGGGCAATAACCTCATCCTTGTAGAGCCCAACACCGGCTATGCAGAAATTGGCCTGGCTGAGCCGTGGGCCTGCGTGGTGGCGGCCTACACACTCAAGTACCGCACCGGATTGAAGCCGGGCGGCACGCTTTGGGTGGTCGGCGCGGGCGATCAGCGGCCCTTCACCATCGAGTCCGGGTTTGACGCCGCTTCTCACCCCAACCGCCTGCTGCTGACCAATGTTCCAGAAGCATTCGCCGGGTGGTTGAAGCAGCGCGCGGCAGAGCTCAACATCGAGGTGATCGATGTGCCCGACCTGTCTGCCCTGCCGGTCGAGTTCGTGGATGACATTGTCGTCCTGGGCGCCGACCCCGACCTGATCGAAAAAGTCAGCCCGTATCTCGACCAGTTTGGCGTGCTGGCGATCATGGCCCAGGAGCCGATGGCGCGCAAAGTCAGCGTAGACGTGGGCAGGATCCACTACCACCGCTGGGTATATGTTGGCAGCACCGGGTTAGATGTTGCCAAAGCCTACAGCGCCGTTCCGGTGCGTTCGGCCTTGAAACCGGGCGGCAAAGCCTGGTTTGTTGGGGCAGGCGGCCCGATGGGGCGCATGCACGTCCAACGCGCGATTGAATTCCACAACCCGCCGGCCACCATCGTATGCTCCGACGTCAGCGATATGCGCCTTGAAGAGCTGTGCAATGCTTTCGCCGGCCAGGCGCAGGAAAAAGGCATCCGGTTTATCTGCCTGAACCCGATGAACAAGGCAGATTACGAGGCCGGGATGGCCGAGTTTAAGCAGGATGGTTTCGACGATATCGTCGTCCTGGCGCCCGTCGCGCCGGTCATCGCCGACGCGGGCACGCACCTGGCCCAGGATGGAGTGATGAATATCTTCGCCGGCGTGGCGCGCGGTACGATGGCCGCCCTGGACCTGAGCGAGGCTTATCTGAAGAACACGCGCGTAATCGGCCACTCGGCTTCCGGGATGGAGGATATGCTGCTGGTGCTGGATAAAACCTACACTGGCGAGCTGTCTCCCAACCGCTCAGTTGCCGCCATCGGCTCGCTTTCAGCCGCCCGCGACGGCCTCCAGGCGGTCAAAGATGCCACCCTGGCCGGGAAAGTGGTCATCTATCCCAACATTAAAGAATTTCCGCTCACCACGCTGCCCGAGCTGAAAGAGAAGCTGCCGTCCGTTTATGCCCTGCTGAACGAGCGCGGCGAGTGGACCAACGAAGCCGAGGCCGAATTTCTGCGCCTGATGCTGCCGTAAGCTGCCGCAACCAGAACTACTTCACCATCAACCTCAGGAAACAGACCCTATGGATAAGCCATTACAAGATCGAGTCGCCCTGGTAACGGGGGGTGCGCAGGGATTGGGCCAGGCCATCTGCTGGCGGCTGGCCCAGGAAGGCTGCCACGTGGTGGTAGCTGATCTAAACGAAGAAAAGGCCAAAGAAACCGCGGCGGCGATCAAAGACCGGCGCGCGATAGCCATCAAAGTCGATGTGACCGACGAGGCAGCGGTCAGCGCCATGGTCGACCGAACCGTCCAGGAATTTGGCCGCCTGGACATCCTGGTGGCCAATGCCGGCATCCTGATCGCCGAGGATATCACCGATTTCCCGGCGGAGAAATGGATGGCTGTCATAAAAGTCAACCTGTACGGGTACTTCCTGTGCGCCAAACATGCCGCGCGGGTGATGAAAGCCCAGAAGAAGGGCGTCATCCTCGAAATCAATTCCAAGTCTGGCAAAAAAGGAAGCTACAAGAACTCAGCCTATGCCGCCTCCAAGTTTGGGGGGATCGGGCTCACCCAGAGCATCGCGCTTGACCTGGCCGATTTCAACGTCCGGGTGAACGCGATATGCCCCGGCAACCTGCTCGATTCCCCGCTGTGGAACGAAGGCCCCAACTCACTCTTTAAGCAATATGCCCGCAAGTGGAACATCAGTGAAGAAGAAGTACGCAAAAAATATATCGACCAGGTGCCGATGAAACGCGGCTGCACCTACGATGATGTATGCAACGTCGTTGTCTTCCTCGCATCTGACCAGGCCAGCTATATGACCGGCCAGGCCATAAACGTCACCGGCGGACAGGAAATGCGCTAAAACGCCGCAATTCATTAATTATCAAGGAGAATAATGGCATGCTAACTGGAACGAAATCTTCCCAACCAAATTTATCCCGCCTGGAATATGTATCCGCCATGATCGAAGAACAGGGCCTGACCAAAGAAGAACTTGTCGGCTACCTGCGCCAGGTCATGGAAATCCGCGCCCTGGAGAATAATATCGCCAACCTGCTCAGCAAAGCTGTCTTGAAAGGCGCTTCGCACCTTTACGCCGGGCAGGAAGCCGTGGCTGTCGGCGCTGTGTCGGCCCTGCGCGACGATGATTTTATCACCAGCACCCATCGCGGGCACGGTCACGCGCACGCCCACGGCGACAAAGTTGCCCACACCCCCGAGGCCAAACAGGAACACTACAACAAGATGATGGCCGAGGTATTGGGGAAATCTGGCGGATACTGCAAGGGCAAAGGCGGCTCCATGCATATCGCCGATGTCGAGCACGGCAACCTCGGTGCAACCGGCATCGTGGCCGGCAACATCCCCGTGGCAGTTGGCGCGGCCCTGGCCCAAAAACTGCAAGGGACCGACCGGGTAGTGGTCTGCTTCTTTGGCGACGGTGCGACGAATACCGGCAACTTCCACGAGGCGCTTAACATGGCCAGCCTGTGGAACCTGCCGGTGGTGTTCGTCTGTGAAAACAACCTGTATGCCATGTCTGTGCCGTGGGCCAAAGCCAGCAAGCTGCCCGATGTTTCCAGCCGGGCCTGCGCTTACGGCATCCCGGGCGAAACCGTGGACGGCATGGATGTCCTGGCTGTGCGCGGCGCAGTGTCGAAAGCGGTGGAAAGGGCCCGCCGCGGCGAAGGCCCGACCCTGATCGAAGCAAAAACCTACCGCTGGTACGGCCATTCTCATTCTGACCCGCGCGCCTACCGCACCCGCGAGGAAGAGGCGGAATGGAAAAAGCGCGACCCGATCACAGTGCTGAAAGAAAACCTCGAATCGGTCAAAATGCTGACCGAGTCCGAGTTCGAAGAACTGGAAAATGCGGTGGATCACAAGCTGGAAGTGGCCATGGCTTTCAGCGAAGCCTCGCCCGAACCCAAGCCCAGCGAGGTGGATACGGATGTGTATGCCCCGTCAAAATTCACCGCCGCGGACGTGGAAACCGACCGCCAGCTGCGCGAGCGCATCCGCCAGGACGGCGCCAACATGCGCCAGATTTCTTATGCCCAGGCCCTCCAGGAGGCCATGCGCGAAGAAATGCAGAAAGACCCGCGCGTCTTTATCATGGGTGAGGATGTCGGCCTGTACGGCGGCGCGTATGGAGCCACTCGCGATCTCTATGCCGAGTTCGGCGAAATGCGCGTGCTGGATACGCCGATCTCCGAAGCGACCATCGGCGGCGCGGCGGTCGGCGCAGCGATGGCCGGTATGCGCCCGATCACCGAAATCATGTACGTTGATTTCACGCCCCTGGCGATGGACCAGATCGCCAACCAGGGCGCCAAGAACCGCTATATGTTTGGCGGCAAGACCAGCGTCCCGATGGTCGTCCGCACCGAAGGCGGCGCCGGGCGCGCCATCGCCGCGCACCACTCGCAGAGCCTGGAATCGTTATGGACCCACTTCCCCGGCATTTACGTCGTCATGCCCTCCACGCCTTACGATGCCAAGGGCCTGCTCAAGGCTGCCATCCGCGATGACAACCCGGTCATGTTCATCGAGCACAAGATGCTCTACAAAGAAAAAGGTCCGGTCCCCGAGGGAGATTACATCATCCCCTTCGGCGTGGCGGATGTCAAGCGCCCCGGCAAGGATGTGACCCTGGTGACTTATTCACGCATGGTGCTGCGCGCCCTGGAAGCGGCCGAAAAGCTGGCCCAGGAAGGCATCGACGTGGAAGTGATCGATCTGCGCACGCTCAAACCGCTGGATATTGACACCATCGTCGCGTCGGTCAAGAAGACCGGCCGGCTGGTTGGCGTCACCGAAGCCTATGAGAACACCAGCTTTATCAACGAGGTGATGGCGCAGGTCAACGAAAAGGCCTTCGACTGGCTGGATGCGCCGATGATCCGGGTGGCGTCGGCCAACGTGCCCGTGCCGCGCGCCGAAGTCCTCGAAGACGAAGCCATCCCGAATGAGAAAAGGATCATGGCTGCATGCCGGAAGGCGGTGAGCTGATGGCTGTTGAATTCTTTCTCCCCAAGCTGGGGCAGACCGTCGAAGAAGTGACCCTGGTGAAGTGGTTGGTCGAAGATGGCGCCAAGGTCAGCCAGGGCCAGGAAATCCTGGAAGTCGAGACCGACAAAGCCGTCTTCCCGGTTGAAGCCAATGGCAAGGGCTATATCCACATTGGGCCGTACAAAGAAGGCCAGGTGCTGCCGGTGCTCACCGTGGTGGCGATCATCGGAAAAGAAGATGATAAATTCGAAGTAAAGGGAACCAGCGGCGAAGAACCGGCGCCTGCTGAGGCAGCAGCGGAGCTTCCCGCGCCCGGGTCTGAAACCGCCGCGCCAGAAACGGCGCCAGCGGCCCCGGCCGAAGCCGGGCGAGTATTTGCCTCGCCGCGCGCCCGCAAGCTGGCCGGTGAGAAGCACGTCGACCTGGCCCAGGTCACGCCGACCGGCTGGGGCGGAGAACGCATCGCCGAGCGGGACGTGGTGGCCTATCTCAGCCATGCCCCCAAGGTGACCCCGGTCGCCCAGCGCATGGCCGCGGAAGCCGGCGTCGACCTGCGCAGCGTGGCAGGCACCGGCCCCGGCGGGCGGATTGTCAAGGAAGATGTCGAGCGCCTGATGAAGCCGCCGGCGGTCGCCCCCGCTGCGGCTGCCCCGGTCGCGGCCGCGGCAGTCCAGCTGCCGCCCGCCGAAGTTGTCGAGCGGGTTCCGCTGAAAGGCGTGCGCGCCATCATTGCCGACCGGATGGGCGCCAGCGTGCACACCACCGCCCGGGTGACCCTTTTGATGGAAGTGGACGCCACCGAATTTGTGGCTGCCCGCGAGCGGATCAAAGCCAAAGTGTCCGAACAGTGGGGTTTCACGCCTGGTTATAACGACCTGCTTGCGAAAGCGGTTGCCCTGGCGCTGCGCAAATTCCCCTACATGAACGCACGCCTGGCCAGCGACGCCATTGAAATTTTAGGACGGGTTAACATCGGCATGGCAGTGGATACCGAGCGCGGCCTGCTTGTGCCTGTGATCCGCGACGCCGATCAAAAGAGCCTCTACCAGTTCGGCGCAGAATTTCGCCAGATGGTCGACCGGGCCCGCAGCGGGCGCTCGCTGCCAGACGACCTCAGCGGCGGCACCTTCACCATCACCAACCTGGGCATGTTCGAAGTGGACGCCTTCACACCGGTCATCAACCTGCCCGAAGCCGCGATCCTGGGCGTCGGGCGGATTGCGCCCAAGGTTGTGCCGTATGAGGGCAACATCGTCGTTCGCCAGATGTGGACGCTCAGCCTGGTGTTCGACCACCGCCTGGTGGATGGCGCGCCCGCCGCCCGCTTCTTGCAGTACATCAAGCAGTTGATCGAGGAGCCCTACCTGTTGATCGCCGGGTAATTCGGATCAGCTTTTCGACCAGTAAAGAGAGACTTCAATCTTTCTCACCCCGAAATTAATGTTCGGGGTGAGAAAGATTAACCAAGCAGACCTCGTGTAAATGCAAGCCTGCACCAGTACATCTCGGTGAGCGCGTCTTTCTGTATAGCTTGAAGGAGCACCAGCATCTCCCTCCGCAGATCGGGCGTTCGACCACTTTCCGGCTCTTCCATAGCAAGGCGGCTTTCCACCTGTGCCATCGCTTTGTAGTAATCCGCTGCGACGGTTCCATCGTACAGCCTGACATAGTTCAGCGTGGTATCGATCCGCTTGTGCCCAAGAATAGCCTGAACGGACAAAACCAGTGCGCCGGCGTTGAGTAAAACCGTTGTGCAGCTGTGCCTGAGTTGATGCAGGGTTAACCTGACTCCGTAACGCTCGCCAGATGTCAAACGCACACATCTGGCAGCAGAATACGAGCCGGTGGTCAACCGCTGACAGGCAGTCGAAACGGTATATGCTACACACGTTGTGTACCTGCCAGTGGTATTAAACCTGGGAGCTGGGATGCAAGCGCTGGGTCTCGAGGAAGCCCTGGAGGAGGTCGCAAATTAGGGATGGATCCTGTTGATGCCCACCATGTTTCTTATGGCGCCATAGATGTCCTCCAATTGACACCCCCCGCTTCTTTTGCTATGATGACGCATAGAGCTTGACCCTTATTGGCTTTCTTAAAGGAAAACATATGCTGCCAAGAATCACCCGGGAAACCCTTTCAGAGCAGGTCACCGAACGCTTGATGGAATATATTACCGCCCAACAGTTGAAGGCCGGCGACCTGCTTCCCTCGGAGACCTCCCTGGGCAACAGCTTTGGTGTCAGCCGGCCGGTCATCCGCGAAGCCTTGAAAAACCTGGAAGGTAAGGGCATTCTCGAAATTGTTAACGGTAAGGGGGCAATCATCCGGCCCATCGACAGCGTCCCGCTGCGGATGTTCTTCCAGCGCGCCATGCAAATGGAGCAGCATCCCATCCTGGAGATGATGGAAGTGCGGCGCGGGCTGGAAGTCCAGGCTGCCGAGCTGGCTGCCCGGCGCCGGACCGAGCGCGACCTGCAGGCTATGCGCAGGATTGTCCGCCTGATGCGCGAGAATTTGGACAACCTGGATGCGTTCACCCACCTGGACGTCGAGTTTCACCTGCAAGTTGCCTCCGCCTCGCATAACGCAATCCTGGTTTACCTGGTCGAGTCGATCCGTGACGCGCTGCGCAATACCATCATGGCGGGCCTGAAAAGCCGCGGCCCTGCGCTCGAGGTAGAGACGATCCAGCGCACGCACGAAACCCTGCTCGAAACCCTGGAAAAAGGCGACCCGCAGGCTGCCATGCAGGCCATGCTCCTGCACTTCGACGAGGCCATCGCGGCGCTGAGTAACTCACCTTCATAAAAAAGCCGGCCGGACAGGTCCGTTTTATCCACTGACTGCTGAAAATGGAGGGGTTTATGGAACGACTGGAAGTTAAGGATGGAAAAATTGTCGACGCGCGCGGAAAACAGGTGGTCTTGCGAGGCACCTGCGTGGGTGGCTGGATGAACATGGAAAACTTCATCAACGGTTATCCTGGCGATGAGAGCGGCACGCGCGCGGCGATGGCCCAGGCTCTCGGCCCGGCCAAAGCCGAATTCTTCTTCGACCGGCTGCTCGACTACTTCCTGGACGAAGAGGATATCCGCTACATGAAGGCGCTCGGCGCAACCGTCGTGCGCCTGCCGCTGAACTACCGTCATTTCGAGCGCGACGATGCCCCGTTCCAATACCTGGAAAAGGGCTTTGCCCGCCTGGACCGGGCGATCCAATGGTGCGGCAAGCACGGGCTGTATGCCATCCTCGACCTGCACGCTGTCCAGGGCTGGCAGAACACCGACTGGCACTCCGATAACTCGAACCGCCAGACCCTGTTCTGGACCCACAAGCACTTCCAGGATCGCTTCGTTGCCCTGTGGGAAGCTTTCGCCCGCCGGTACCAGGGCAACCCCGCCGTCGCCGGTTATAACGTGATGAACGAGCCGGTCACCAACACGCCCTTTGGCCGGTACAGCAGCCAGTACACCCCCAACTGGGACATCATGAACAAGGTCTACCGGCGGGTGGTCAGCGCCATTCGCGCCATTGACCCCGATCACATCATCTTCCTCGAAGGCGACTATTATTCCAGCCGCTTTGAAGGGCTTGAGCCGCCCTTTGCCGAAAACCTGGTTTACAGCAGCCACAACTACACCCCGGCCGGGTTCGGGCCAGGTCCCTACCCGGGCGAGTTCCGCGGCCTTTATTGGGATATGAAAAGCCAGGAAGAGCGGTTCTACAACCACGAAGGCCCGCAGTTCGCCCGCCAGCACAACGTTCCCCTGTGGGTGGGTGAATTTGGCTCGGTCTACAACGGGCCGCAGGAGGAAAACGAAGACCGGCTCGAAGCGCTCGACGACCAGATCACAGTATTCGGCCGCCAGGGCGCGCACTGGACCACCTGGACCTACAAAGATGTGGGCGTGATGGGTTGGGTGACCTTGCCGCCCGAGTCGGAATACATGCAGGTAATCGCCCCGGCGCTCAAGGCCAAGTACGAGCTGTATTCCGATTTCTGGATGCGCTGGCTGCCGCCGACCCCGGCGGTCAAGGCGGTCGAGCGGCTGGCCGAAATCATCGAGGAGACGATCGGCGATCCGCAGATCGACAAACCGGCCAACCGGATCTACCTGATGCAGGCAGCTTTATCGGGCTATGTGGGCAATTTCCTCCAGCCCTACTACGCCAGATGCTTCCAGGGCATGTCCGAAAACGATCTCGACCGGGTGCTGCAATCTTTCGCTTTGAAGAACTGCCGCCCTAATGATGGCCTGGTCGGGGTTCTTCAGAAACACATGAACGCGTGAGGTTCACCGTGAGCCTTCCTGACGTATCTTCACAAGCAGTCATCGTCGACCCGGCCCTGGATCATGTTGCGGTGGCCAAGCAGGCTATCCCCGCCGGCACGCGCCTGCTCGGGCTGGACGGGCGGCCGCTGGTCGTGCAGGCCGAGGTCTTCCCCGGCCACCGCTTTGCCGTCCGGCCGGTGGCGGCCGGGGAATGGGTGCGCCAGTATGGGCAGCCATTTGCCGTAGCCGGCGCCGGCGGCCTCCAGCCCGGCGACCCGGTCAGCGACCAGACCGTGCTCAACGTGGTGCCGCAGGTCGATCCGCATAGCATTCCCATCGACCCGCCGGAACTGGCGCCCTGGGAAGGCGTGCTCCCCACCTTTCAGGGCTTCCGCCGCCCGGATGGGCGGGCCGGCGCGCGCAACTGGGTGCTGATCGTCCCCACCAGCAACTGCTCCAGCCACGATGCCCAAACCATCGCCATGCAGGCCGAGTTCTCCGGGCTGTACAGCCGAGAGAAGTACCCCAACGTGGACGGCGTCACGGCCATCCCCCATAGCCGCGGGTGCGGCTGCCCGGACATGCTGCCGGCCGGCGCGCCGGGCCACCGCTCTACCAGCATCGTCGAAGCCACCATGCGCCTGCTGGCCAACCACATCCGCCACCCCAACGTGGGCGCCGCCATCGTTGTCGAGCTGGGCTGCGAAAAAACCAACCTGTCGGCCTTCAACCGCTTTATCGCCCATGACCTTCACCTGTTCGACGAGCGCCCCACCCTTTCCGGCAGCACTGTACGGACCGTTCGCCCGGTCGACCTGAGCGCAGTGTATGGCAAGCCGGTTTACAGCCTGAGCATCCAGGAATGCGGCGGAACCCGAGCGACCGTGAAGCGGGCGCTGGAGCTGCTGCCCGAACTGCTCGAGAAAGCCAACGCCACCGCGCGCATCCCGATCCCGGCCGGCGAGTTGGCGCTTGCCCTGCAGTGCGGCGGGAGTGACGCCTTCAGCGGGCTGACTGCCAACCCGGCCCTGGGCCACGCGACCGATCTGCTGGTTCGCGCCGGTGGCACCGCCGTGATCTCCGAAGTGCCCGAGTTCCTGGGCGCCGAGCACCTCTTCGCCCGACGGGCCGCTAACCGGGCGGTAGCCCAGGGAATCTTCGACCAGATCGCGCGCTACCGCGACTATGCCGGGCGCAGCGGCGTCAGCCTGGACGAAAATCCCAGTCCCGGAAACAAAGCCGGCGGGCTGCTCAACATCACCATTAAATCGTTGGGCGCCATGGCCAAGGCTGGCTCCGGGCCTGTTCAAGGAGTGATCGACTACGGCGAGCCATACTGGACCCGCGGCCCCAACGGCCTCTACCTGATGTACGGCCCCGGTTACGACCCGGAGTGCGTGCCGGCCCAGGTCGCCTCAGGCTGCCAGGTGGTCTGCTTCACCACCGGGCGGGGCTCGGTGCTCGGCAACGCCATCGCCCCGGTGATTAAGATCGCCAGCAACAGCCCGATGTACCGGCGCATGAGCACCGATATGGACGTCAACGCCGGGGCGATCCTGGATGGCGAGACCAGCCTGCCCGAATTGGGCCGCCGCATTTTCGAAAAGATTCTGTCCGTCGCTTCTGGCGAGTGGACAAAATCAGAAGAAAACGGCCACCGGGAATTTACTATCTGGTCAGAAGAGGGAGTGTCCCTATAACATGCCCGCCCTGCCCTATCTGAAAACGGACAGTCCAGTGCTCAACGCCGCCTTCCGGGTGGCGGTGGGAGACATCGTCGGCAACATCCAGCCTTTTCACGATGGGCTGCTGGACAAGCCCCAGCCATGCATCCTGGCCGGGCTCGAATATGATACGCCCTGGACGCGCGACACCGCCATCAACGTCTGGAACGGGGCCGGGCTGCTCTTCCCAGAAGCCTCTCGCAGCACGCTGCTATCGGTCCTGGAGCGGTCCGCTGGCGGTGAAATCCGCATCGGTGGACAGTATTGGGACGCGATCATCTGGGTCACCGGCGCGTGGGCCTACTACCTGTACACCGGCGACCGGGAAATGCTCGCCCTGGCCTTCGAGGCTGCGCAGAACTCGCTGGCGCACTTCGAAGCCACCGAATATAACCCCGCCACCGGGCTGTTCCGCGGCCCGGCCTGTTACGGTGATGGGGTGGCAGCTTACCCAGACCGGTATGCCCAAACTGGCGGCTCCAGCAGCATCCTGGAATGGCCCAGGTGCAACCCGAACAAAGTCTCTACGCCCGGTGTGGGCATTCCAATGCAGGCCCTCTCAACCAACTGCCTCTACTACAACGCATACCGCCTGATGGACGACCTGGCGCGCGAGATGGGCCGGCCGGAAGACCCGGCCTGGGCGCAGAAAGCCAGCCGGTTAAAAGCAGCCATCCACCGGCGCCTGTGGGACCCGGGGCGGGGCATGTACCGTTACCTTGATGATGAATGGGGCGGCTGCGATCACCAGGAGGGATTAGGGAACAGTTTTGCCCTGCTTCTTGGCGTCGCCGGCCCTGACCAGGCCCGCCAGGTGCTGGCAAACCAGCACATCACCCCCCACGGGATCCCCTGCGTCTGGCCCAGCTATGCCCGCTACCAACCTGACCCGAATGCTTTTGGGCGCCACAGCGGGACGGTCTGGCCGCACATCCAGGGGTTCTGGGCCGAAGCAGCCACGCGCGCCGGGGCTGTTGACCTGTTCAGGCATGAGCTTTTCAGCCTGGCCAGGCTGGCCGCGCGCGATGGGATGTTCGCGGAAATTTACCACCCCCTGAGCGGAGAAATTTACGGCGGGCTCCAGGAAGGCGCGCCGGGATGGCAGTGGCATTCCTGCCGCCGCCAGACCTGGTCGGCCACCGCATTCCTGCGGATGGTATTGATGGGCCTGGTTGGGATGGATTTTTCGGCGCGCGGGATAACTTTCCGCCCGACGATGCCGCCGGGCGTCAGCCAGCTTTCCCTGCGCGGGCTGTCCTACCGCGCGGCCACCCTGCACCTGACCGTTTCCGGCGCGGGGAACCGCGTGGTGGAATTCACCCTCAACGGGCAAAAACAGGACAGCGCCTTCCTGAGCGCGCAGGCAGAAGGCGAGCAGGAAATTCTCATAAAAGTCGGCTAGGAGGTTAGTTCAATGCTTTATGCTCAGTTTAATCATCTGAAAGTCAGCCGCTTTATCCTGGGCAGCAACCCGTTCAGCGGGTTTTCGCACCAGAGTCCCGAGACGGATTGGGCCATGAGGCACTTCTTCAAAACCGGCAAGATTAAAGAGACGCTGCGCGAAGCGGAAGCGCTGGGGGTCAATACGCTGATCGCCCGTTCGGACTTCCATGTGATGCGGATGCTGATGGAATACCGCGATGAGGGCGGCACGCTGCAGTGGTTCGCCCAAACATGCCCGGAAGTCGGCAGCCACGAAGCCTGTATCCTGCGCGCGGCCAGCTATGGGGCGAAAGCGGTCCACCTGCACGGTGGTGTGATGGATCACCGCTTCGCCCAGGGCGACCTGGACGATGTTCAGCCGGCCCTGGACTTGATCCGCCAGAAAGGTATGCTGGCCGGGATCGCGGCTCATAATCACCGCGTCATTGAATGGGCTGAAGAAAATCTCGACCTGGATTACTACCTGTGCTGTTATTACAACCCCGAACGCCGGGATAAACGCCCCGCACATGATCCAAGCGCTCAGGAAGTGTACCTGGAGGAAGACCGCCAGGCCATGACCGACCTGATCCAAAAACTGTCCAGGCCGGTGGTGCATTACAAGATCATGGCAGCCGGGCGCAATGAACCCAGGGCCGCGTTTGCCTTCGCCGCTTCGAAAATGCGCGACAACGACGCGGTATGTGTCGGGATCTACCAGAAGGATCATCCCAATATGCTGCAAGAAGACGTTCGCCTGTTGGAAGAAAGCCTGCTGGCTTGCGCAGCCGCCAGGTAGACTACCCGGTTACAGAATCGTTGATTGGTGAGCATCATCAGATTGACTGTGGTTTTCATCTATGCTACCATCTTTGCAGGCTGTTATCGATAACGGAAACAATCCCAGGATAACCTGCAACCGGCCAGCAAGAAGCCTGGCAAACGGTCAAACCACGCAGCGGATACCGGCAAAGTATCTGGACAGAAACATCGATGCGGATAAAAAAACGGGTTACGATCAGAGAAGTGGCCCTGGCTGCTGGAATTTCCACGCAGACCGTCTCCCGTGTTCTAAACAACCGCCCCGACGTTTCCGCCGAAACCCGCGAGCGCATTAAGGCCATCATCAGCGAGCTGGGCTATTCGCCCAATGTCCTGGCGCGCAGCCTGATCGCTGGCCGCACCCACACGCTGGGCGTGGTTGGGTATGGGCTGAGTTTTTATGGCCCGGCCCGCGTTTTGACCGGGATCGAGCGGCGTGCCAATGAGATGGGTTTCTCCCTGCTCCTCAGCCTGCTGCGCGAACCCGAAGTTAACAACGGCGCGGGCATCTTTCAAAACCTGGTTGCGCACCAGGTCGACGGCATTATCTGGGCCGTACCGGAAATCGGGTCCAACCGGGATTGGGTTGCCAGGCAGGCAGACCGCTATTCCATCCCGGTTGTTTTCATCAACATGGAGCCTTTGCCTGGCATCCTGGTCACCGCCATCGACAACCGCGCCGGCGGACAGCTGGCGACCAGGCACCTGCTCGCGCAGGGATACCAACACATTGGCATCATAACCGGGCCGCTTTCCTGGTGGGAAGCCCGGCAGCGCGAGCAGGGCTGGCGCGAAACCATGCAGGGCGCAGGTTATTTCGACCTGGACGATCTGTGCGTGGCCGGAGACTGGTACCCTGCCAGCGGAGACTGCGGGCTCACCGAGCTGCTCCGGCGCTTTCCAGACCTGGAAGCCGTCTTCGCCTGCAACGATCCAATGGCCGCCGGAGCGCTCAAGGCAGCCCGGCGCCTGGGCCGCCGCGTTCCGCAGGACCTGGCCATCGTCGGTTATGATGATGTCCCGGAGGCGGCCTTTTATTATCCTTCACTGACAACAATTCGCCAGCCGCTGACGGAAATGGGCAGCCAGGCTGTGGAACTGCTGAACGATATGCTGGAAAGCCCGCCGGGCCAGTCCGAAAACGCCCCAACCAGGACGGTCTGGATGCAGCCAGAACTGGTCGTGCGTGACAGCTCGATCCGTCCCGGCTGACAGACTCACCCAACCCAATTTCACATATATTTTGTGGAGGATTTCAACCATGAGCGAACTGGATGTTAAACTTTCCCGGATCAACGAACTGTTGGACAGGCATAACCTGGATGCGCTCTACCTGCAGCGGGTCAGCAGCTTCGCCTGGGTCACCTGCGGCGCAGCATCGTACATCAACACCGCCACAAGCACTGGCGAAGCCTCAGCCTTGATTACCCGCACGGGGCACTACCTGATCACCAACAATATCGAAGCGCCGCATTACGAAAGAGAAGAAAAGCTCAAAGAACAGGGGTGGGATTTCCAGGTATCGCCCTGGTCTGAGCCATCGCCAGCCTTTGCCCGCCTGACCAAGGGGCTGCGGGTCGGCGCCGATGTGTGCCTGCCTGGTGTGACCGACTTGAGCGCGGAGGTGGCCTTACTGCGCATGAACCTGCAGCCGGAAGAACAGGCCCGTTTCCGCCAGGTAGCCCGGCTGAGCGCTGAAGCGATGGACGTTGCTACCCGCGCCGCCCAACCCGGCATGACCGAATACGAGATTGCCGCGCGGCTGGCCAAAGAAGCCTACGACCGCGAGCTGCTGCCGATCGTCGACCTGATCGCCACGGATGAACGAATTTTCGATTTCCGCCACCCGCTGCCGACCAGCAAAAAGATGGACCGCTACGCCATGCTGGTGCTGTGCGGGCGCAAATACGGGCTGGTCGCCTCGGTCACCCGCCTGATCCACTACGGCCCGCTCTCGGATGAGTTAAAAAAGAAACAGGCTGCCATCACCCAGATCGACGCCAGCGTGATCGCCGGCACGCGCCCAGGCGCGACCCTGGCCGAGATGTTTGCAAAAATCCAGCAGGCATACGCCGCCGCCGGGTATCCGGATGAATGGAAGCTGCATCACCAGGGCGGCCCGGCCGGCTATGAAGCGCGTGAATTCATTGCCACCCCAGCCACGACCGCCCAGGTTGCAGCCGGCCAAACCTACGCCTGGAACCCATCCATCACCGGCGCCAAAATCGAAGACACTATCCTGGTGACAAGCGACGGCTTCGAGGTGATGACGGAAATGCCCGGGTGGCCGGTGGTAGAAGTCAACGTGGGTGGAAAATTGGTTCGCCGTCCATTGATCCTGGAAGTTTAAGCATGCCGGCCCCTCGCCTGGGGCGGGCGGGAAGGTTGCCCGCCCCAGGCGAAAGCAGCCAAACAGGTGGACAGAGACGCGCAGGGATGAGCGATCAGAAGTATGCAATCGGGATAGACTTCGGAACTGAATCAGGCCGCGTCCTGTTGGTGGACGTATCTGCCGGCACAGAAGTGGCTACCGCCGTCCATCAATATGCAAACGGCGTGATCGATGAAAAGCTGCCCGGAACAGACATCCGGCTGCCGCCTGACTGGGCGCTGCAAGATCCTGACGACTACATCCAGGTACTCAAAAACGCCGTCCCGGCCGTGTTGCGGGAAAGCGGGGTCGCCCCTGAAAATGTAATCGGCGTCGGCATCGATTTTACCGCCTGCACGGTCCTGCCGGCCAGGCGGGATGGCACGCCGCTGTGCTTCCTGCCAGAATGGCGCGCCAATCCGCACGCCTGGGTCAAGCTGTGGAAGCACCATGCCGCCCAACCCCAGGCCAACAGGCTGAATGAAATTGCCCGCCGGCAGGGCTTTGCCTTCCTGGACCGCTACGGGGGAAAGATCAGCTCAGAGTGGTTTTTCCCCAAGGTCTGGCAGATTCTTGCCGAGGCGCCCGAGGTTTACGCAGCCGCCGACCGGATCATCGAGGCCGCCGACTGGATCATCTGGCAGATCAGCGGGGTCGAAACGCGCAACAATACCGCGGCCGGTTACAAGGCCATCTGGTCAAAACGAGATGGATACCCGCCCAAAACCTTTTTCAGGGCACTCGATCCGCGCCTTGAAAACGTTGTCGATGAGAAAATGGGCCTGGCCGTTAAAAACATAGGCACAAAAGCGGGCGGCCTGACCGAAGAAGCCGCTCATTGGACCGGCCTGAAGCCAGGCACCGCCGTTGCGGTCGCCAATGTGGATGCGCACGTGGCGGTCCCGGCCTCAACTGTGGTAGAGCCCGGCCGGATGGTCATCATCATGGGCACCTCGAACTGCCACATGGTGCTCGGCGAAGACGAAATAACCGTGCCCGGAATATGCGGTTATGTGGATGGCGGCATCCTGCCGGGTTTCATCGGTTATGAAGCCGGGCAGTCGTGCGTGGGCGATCATTTTGCCTGGTTCGTTGAGAACTGCGTGCCAGCCGCCTACCAGCAGGAAGCCAGCCGGCGTGGGATCGGCATCCACCGGCTGCTGGAAGAAATGGCTTCCCGGCTCAAGCCCGGCGAAAGCGGCCTGCTGGCCCTCGACTGGTGGAACGGCAACCGCAGCGTGCTGGTTGATGCTGACTTGAGCGGCCTGCTGATTGGACAGACCCTGGCGACGAAACCGGAAGAAATTTACCGCGCGCTGATCGAAGCTACGGCCTACGGGACTCGAGTCATCATCGAGGCATTCGAAGCTCACCGGGTACCGGTCAACGAAATCGTGGCGACCGGCGGCCTGCCCGACCGCAACCGGCTGCTGATGCAAATCTATGCGGATGTGACCGGGCGCGAAGTGAAGATCGCCAAGTCGCACCAGACGCCGGCACTCGGTGCCGCCATGTTTGGCGCCGTTGCAGCCGGTGAAACGGCCGGCGGCTTTGACTCAATCTTCGCGGCCAGCCGGGCCATGGCGCACCTGCGCCCCGACCGCTATACGCCCAACCCTGCCAGCCAGGCCATCTACGAGCATCTATATCACGAATACCGGATCTTGCACGATACCTTTGGCCGCGGGCAAAACGATGTGATGAAGCGGTTGAAGTCGCTGAAAATGGCAGCAAAATTGCAGGACCGCCAGATACCTGAATACGGATAATGACTATGAATACCCTGACCGGATACCTGTACTACCCCGACTCTCTTGCCGAAGCCGGCGGCAGCACCTACTGCCTGGTGCGCAGCGTTGAAGAGAATACCAGGTACCTGGGCGTGATCGGAAGCGCGGAGGATTTTCACTCTCCGCGCGAAACTGGCACAAAAACCCGGCTCTTTCCTTTGACGGCTGAGAATGCCGCTGCCCTGCGGCAGAAACTGGCCTGGCTCATCCCGCAGCCGCTTGGCCTGCAGGCCACCGCCGGGTTTGGCGACCGGTTGGGCCTGGCAACACCCGGCCACGCGCTGGCGGCTCGAGAAACAGGCTTTGCCCCCGTCTTCGCCCAACAGTCCGTCCGAGAGAATGTCCGCACCCGCCGCACCCCGCAGCAGGTCATGGACGACGCCACCTGGGGCGTGTTCCAGGCCGGCTGGCGCCAGCCCTGGGGAGCAGACGCCGACCACCTGAAAACGACCGCCGATATCGATTCATTCTTTGAAGCCGGTTTTACTTTCTTTACGATCGACCCAGGCGATTATGTGGATAATGCCGCCCAGAGCGACCCCCTGGCAGTCCTGCGTGAGAAGGCCGGCGCGCTGCCCTGGGATCGCCTGCACGCCACCCTGGATTCAATCTCCAACAGCTACCTGGAACGTTCCTTCCAGGTCGAAGATTTCACCCTGGCCTTCACCGAGGCCGAACTGCTGCGGGCGTTGGTCAAATATGGCCGAGCCATCGCCCATTCCCTTGAAATGGCCAGTCACCTGGCTCGCCGGGCTGGTGGAAAAGCCCACGATCTTGAGATCTCCGTAGACGAAACAGAAACCCCCACTTCGACTGCCGAGCACTTTTTCATCGCGAACGAGCTGCGCCGCCTCGGCGTGCAGTGGACCAGCCTGGCCCCCCGTTTCATCGGGCGCTTCGAAAAGGGCGTTGACTACATCGGCGACCTGGATATCTTCGAACAGGAATTCGCCCAACATGCCGCCATTGCCAGGCACTTCGGCGGCTATCGCCTGAGCCTGCACTCCGGCTCGGACAAATTCAGCATCTACCCTATTGCCGCCCGGCACACCGGCGGCCTGGTTCACCTGAAAACCGCCGGCACAAGTTACCTCGAAGCACTGCGGGTGATCGCCCAGGTAAACCCGGACCTGTTCCGCAAGATCCTGCACCTGGCCATCGAGCGGTACGAAACCGACCGGGCCTCTTACCACGTTTCAGCACAGCTCGACAAAGTGGCCGCCCCAGATGCGATCAGCGACCAGGATTTAGCCGGCCTGCTGGACCAGTTTGATGCCCGGCAGGTCTTGCACGTTACCTTTGGCGCAGCCCTCGACCGCTTTGGCCCGCGCATCCACGAGATGCTCCGCGCGCACGAGAATGAGTATTACGCCGTGCTGGAAACACACTTCAAGAAACACCTGCGGCCTTTGCAGGTAAAGTAATTTCCACCAGCGCCTGGCCATTTTTCCAGGTAAAGTCTATCCATAAAGCCAAGTCCATCTTGTCACGATTACCGGTGCGGCCGGGGAGATCGTGTGTTATCTTAGGCTTAGTTTTAGAACTTACTGGAGACATAATGCGAGTTTTACTGGCCGATGACGAGCCAAAAGTTCGCTCCGCGCTGCGCCTGGCCCTGGAGCAACTAAAAGAAGTTGATTTAATCGAAGAAGTCACCGACGCCAAAAGCCTGAGGGATTGCCTGTGCACCTCTCAACCTGACCTGCTACTGCTGGACTGGGAACTGCCCGGCCTGCACAAGGGCAGCTCATTGGCGGCCCTTGTGCAGCGCAGCAATCCGCATCTAAAAATAATCGTGCTAAGCGGTCGGTGGCAATCTCGGCGGAGCGCCCTGGCCTCTGGCGCGGACGCTTTTGTCAGCAAAGGCGAATCCCCTGACCGGCTGTTCGACACACTGCGGGCCATGGGAGCCGACTGAAAAACACTTAGAAAGAGAGCCAAAAGAAAGCATACGGCTCCAGGTGAATAGAAAGACTGCCGTCGGGTGCGACCGGGAAAGCCGCGCCGCTCAACAGGTCGACCAGCGCGCGCGGCGCCTCCTTCGGCAAGGGGATACGCGCCTCCTGGGATGCCCCGGACAGGTTTTGGACGATCAGGATATTTTCACCCTGTTCCTCATCCTGGTAAGAGCGGAAATAGGCTGCGATGGCATGGTTATCGCAGGCGGCCCAGTGAAAATCACCCTCCCCAAACGCCAGGTGGTCCTTGACGATTGCGACCAGCTTGCGCGTGAAACTCAAGCGCGAATCGGGGTCTGCCAGTTGATCTTCGACATTTACCTCCGCGGGGGAGTAAGGCGGGGTGTCAATCACCGGCGCATAGAGCTTCTCCGGCGGGGCTTCCGAGAAGCCGGCATTCGGCCCGCTTGACCACTGCATCGGCGTGCGCACCCCATTCCGGTCGTTCAGCCAGATATTATCGCCCATCCCGATCTCATCGCCATAATAGATGATGGGCGTACCCGGCATCGTAAACAGCAGCGAATTGGCCAGATCGATCTTGCGTCGGTCGTTATCCAGCAGAGGCGCGAGCCGGCGGCGAATCCCCAGGTTGAGCCGCATGCGCGGCTCGGGCGCGTATTCATCCCACATCCACTGGCGCTCTTCAGGCGTAACCATTTCCAGGGTCAGCTCGTCGTGGTTGCGCAGGAAGATGCACCACTGGTTATACTTGCTGATGGCCGGGGTGCGGGACATAATCCATACCAGGGAAGTAACATCGCCCTTACGGATTGACATAAAGATGCGCGGCATGATGGGAAAATGGAAACCCATATGGAACTCGTCGTTATCACCGAAATATGGGATCACATCTTCTGGCCACTGGTTCGCCTCGCACAGCAGGATCCGCCCAGGGTAATGCTGATCGATAAACTTGCGCAGTTCCTTGAGGTAAGCATGCGTCTCGGGCAGGTTTTCACAGTTCGTACCCTCGCGTTCGATCAGATAAGGGACGGCGTCGGCGCGGAAGCCATCCACGCCCAGGTCGAGCCAGAAACGCATGACGTTCTTCATCTCCTCGCGCAGGCGCGGGTTGTCATAATTCAAATCTGGCTGCGAGGAATAAAAACGGTGCCAGAAATACTGTCCGGCCTGTTCATCCCAGGTCCAGTTTGACTTTTCGGTATCGAGGAAGATGATCCGCGCATCTTTATAGCGCTGGTCAGAATCGCTCCACACATAGTAATCACGGTAAGGCGAGTTTGGGTCAGACCGCGCTGCCTGAAACCAGGGATGCTGGTCAGAAGTATGGTTGAGCACCAGGTCAAGGATCACCCGGATGCCGCGTTTGTGCGCCTCATCCAGAAACAGCTTAAGATCTTCCAGAGTCCCATACTGGGGATGAATGCCGTAGAAATCTGAAATGTCATACCCATCGTCCTTGAGCGGCGAAGGGTAAACCGGCAGCAGCCAGACACAATCCACCCCCAGGCTCTTGAGGTAGTCGAGCTTTTGGACCGCGCCGCGCAGATCACCATGCCCGTCGCCGTTACTGTCACAAAAGGCGCGCACGTATAGTTCGTCAAAAATTGCCTTGCGGTACCACAGCATATTTTCTTTCGTCATTGCGCTTCTCCTGATGAATATGGAAATGGGAACCCGTTGCCAGACGGATTCGCGCCGCACGAGGCGCGCACAATTAATTTTGCGTCCAGCAAAACCTGGGTTTTTCCGGTGAAATTGCCCTGGACCAGGCCGATCAGGATATCACAGGCGTCGCGAGCCATTTCAGCCAGCGGCAGCCGCATGGTGGTCAGGCTGGGCTCGATAAATTGAGAGACGGTTACATCATCGAAACCGACCAGGGCGATGTCGCGCGGAATCGACAGGCCACGCTCGCGGATAGCCCGCAT
>FWPV01004772.1_pt1 | contig 27980 bp, 10 predicted proteins | sample 2228371 | NCBI WGS metagenome assembly FWPV01 (sample SAMEA103939776, study PRJEB20133) | metagenome
ACGAAAGTAGGCTGCCGGATGCCACAGGCCATCAGGATGATCGATGCGCGCGCCGGTAGCAATCCCTTCTGCCAGCAAGCGCAAGATCAGATCGTGGGTCGCCTGCAACACTTCAGGCAGTTCAACCCGAATTGCGGCCAGCTCATTGATGTCGAAAAACCGCCGGTAGTTGATCTCTTCGGTAGCGACTCGCCAGAAGGCCAGGCGATACGACTGGCGGGCAATCAAAGCATCAAGTAAGTCAAAACTTTTCGGGTCGGCAGGATTGCCATTGTACTCGGCCAGCGCTCGCTCAATCATCCGGCGCACCGGCTCACTGGCCGCGACCAGGGTGGCGATCCGTCGCTTGATCACTTCTTTCTCGCGATTGCGCTCAATCACCCGTTCCGGCGCCGTCTCCTGGCGTCCCGGCAGGTAACCGATCGCGGTGATGATGCTCTGCAACTCAATCGCATCTGGATGATCAGGCCCCAGCTCGGCGAGCAGATCGTCGAGCCGATGCGACAGGATGTCGGCATAGCTGCGCGGATTGAGGGGAAAGCGATGTTCCCAGTAGGCGAGACTGAAACCGCCATCATCGTCGTAGCGCAACTGCAACTCGCCCCGTTCGAGAATGACGCCGTATTGATCGCCCAAAACCGGCAGCAACACCTTGCCGTACAGCTCCGGCGGCACCGGATCCCAGTCGATATCGAAGTAGGGAGCATACACCGAACTCGGCCCATTTTCGAGCACATCGCGCCACCAGGCATTGCGCAGATCGCCGATGCCCATGTGGTTGGGCACCACATCGAGGATCAGACCGAGCTGATGCTCGCGCAGGGTCGCGGCGAGCCGGGCAAAACCCTCTTCGCCGCCTAATTCGGGGTTGAGTCGGGAGTGATCGGTAATATCGTAGCCGTGGCGACTCCCGGCGCGGGGCGTTAGAATTGGCGAGAAATAGAGATCGCTGATACCGAGTTCGGCAAAATAGGGAACCAGCGTAGCGACATCAAAGAAGGTCAGATCGGCATTCAACTGCAATCGATAGGTCGCGCGTGGAATGTGGGGCGCAAGATTAATCATGGCTCTCCTGGAGGCAGACGAAAGCGCAGCTTAGCGCCCAGCGCGCGGAAGAGGCGCACCCAGGCGTGAGCATCGGCAAACCCGGCAGCGACTTCGGCTTTCATCTGCGGATACACGGCTTGCAACAACTCATAGTAGACGTTCTGCGCCTGCCAGACATCGACTTCAAACGGCAGGCTGCACGCCAGCCCTACCGCAGCGTCAAGCTGGGCCAGCAGGCTACGATCTTCAGGGGTGACCGCAAAGGTTTCACTGATCCGCTTAATCGTGCCGGTCAGCGCATAACCGAGTCCGGCGGCATCGAGGGTCACGCCCGAACGTTGCGCTTCGCGCAGCAGACTGTTGATGCGGTCGAAGTCGAGCGGTTCTTTCTCGAAGAGGCGGCGCAATTCGGTATTGATGGCAAACTCAGCAGCGATCTGGAACTCACGCGGCACCGGCATGCCCATACTGGCGAGAAACCGCATCAGCGGCGCATGATTTTCGTAGATTTGCCGGTAGGCCGCTTCGGCATCGGCCAGGCTTGAATTCAGAATGCGGTTGAGAATCTGGCGCTGCTCGTCGCCGAAGAGCAGCTTGAGCGAGTATTGTTCCTGGCCGAAATTGCGATCGACGAGGCGCAGCACACCGGGAATATCGGCGCGCAGAAAGAGTTCGCTCAGATCATCGATCAACTGCTGGTAATTCTGCTCGCCCTGATATTCGCGCACCCCGCCAGAGATATTGTGATCGCCCAGATGGAGCACCCCGAAGCTGAGTCGGGTCGAGTCGCCGGTAATCGTCGAGCGGATCCGGATGCGTCCCAGCGCCAGCCGCGATTTGCCGGCCAGCAGCAGATGGTAATCCTCCCGTTCGACCGTATATGCGTAGATCTGTTCCTGTTCGCCGGCGCCGTTAAACAGGGTGGTCATGGCATAGTGCGCGCCCACCTTGCGCAGATCGACCATGGCGGGTCGCACGTGTCGCTCATAGAGATCGCGCCCATTACCTCGCGCCGGGAGATTGCTGCGCGCGCGCGCCAGCCGATCAAGAAACTCTGGTTCAAGGTTATCGCCAAACAATTCCTGCGCCAGTTGCAGAGCGCGCCCGGCATACATCATCACCTGAATCGTCTCGATCCCGCCCAGATCATCGAAAAACCAGCCGCACGAGGTATACATCAGCATCAGGTGACGCTGCAATTCCATCAGCTTTAGCACCGCGATGCACTGATTGTCATCGAGGCGACCGCGACTGTGACGGCCAATGAACGCGGCCACGTTTTCGGGAGAGCGGTCGAGGATGACGTTGATGTAGTCATCGCGCGCGGCCCAGGGATCAATGAGCAGACGACGGGCATAACCCTCGAAGCGTGGCGCAATCGTGTCACGCAGCCAGTCGAGCGCAGCGCGCAATGGCGCGCGCCATGCCTGATTCCAGCCCGGATTGGCGCCGGTATTGCAACCGCAGTCGGCGCTCCACCGCCCAACGCCGTGCGCGCAGCTCCATGCGGAATGTTCGATGATCTGCACTTCGTGGGTAGGGCGATAACGCTTGAGGTACGAGGCATAATTGGTCAGCTTCGCCAGCCCCGTCTCTTCGATATAGTGCAGCGCATACGCCAGCGCCATGTCGCCGTGCCGATGGTGATGACCGTAGGTCTCGCCATCGGTGGCGATGTGGGCCAACTGCGGCCATGGGCGCTGATCGTTGAAGATGCTGGCCAGCCGATTGGCAAAGCCGACACCGCTGCTCAGCAGGCGCTCGAAGGCGACTGCGCGCGCGACCGGGCCATCGTAGAAAAAGACGACGATCGACCGTCCGCTGGCAAGTTTGACCAGGTAGGGCTGGGTGGGGTCAATCCGTCCGCCGCTCACATCGTGCCAGATCAGCTCGCCGATCTTGCGCACATGGCTGGCCTGAGTGGGAGCCAGAATCGTAAACTGAATCCCATGCTCGGCCAGAATATCGAGCGTCTCAAGGTCTACAGCGGTCTCCGGCAGCCACATGCCATCGGGGTGACGACCAAAGCGATGGACAAAATCCTGAATGCCCCACACGACCTGAGTCACTTTATCGCGCCGTGAAGCCAGCGGCATAATCATGTGGTTGTAACACTGGGCCATTGCCGAACCCGCGCCAAAGTAGCGTTCACTCTCCTGGTCGGCAGCGAGAATGGCCTGATACACCCGCGGCGCGTGCTTTTCCAGCCAGACCAGCAGGGTGGGGCCGAAATTGAAGCTGATGCGACTATAGTTGTTGACGATCCGAACGATCTGATTCTGGCCGTCGAGAATGCGCGATGCCGCATTCGCCTCGTAGCATTCGGCATTGATCCGCTCATTCCAATCGTGATACGGGTACGCCGAATCTTGTTGCTCGATGGCTTCAAGCCACGGGTTTTCGCGCGGAGGCTGGTAAAAGTGACCATGAATGCAGATCAGCCGCTCGGCCATACGTTCTCGCTCCGTTGTGCTTACAGCGCTGATGAGCGCTCGGCCACCAGCAGCACGGCACTGTGCCCGGCGCAGGTAAGATGTGAGTCGGTCAGGCTGGCCTGGGGCGGATCGGCGCTATCAAGCCGGATCTGCCACTGTCCGGCGGGAAGCCTGATCTGGGCTGAATCCGGACCGAAATTGAGCAGTAGTCTAATCGTTGGCCATTCCACGACGATCAGCGCGCCATCGACCCACGCCCGCGGACGTTGACGTAGCCCCGGCAGTTGCCGGCGAAGCTGGATCAGGTCGCGGTAGAATGCCTGATGCGCCGCATGGCGTCCCACCGCGCGCAGCGCCTGATTCAGCTTCGAGCGGGCGAACGTGTCCGGGTCTTGCGGATCGGGCACTTCCTGTCCGGCGTTCATAAACGGCGCAAACTCCCGTTTGCGACCTTCGCGCACGCCTGCGATCAACGCGGGATCGCTGTGATCGGTGAAGTACAGGAATGGCGCTGGTTCGTTGTACTCTTCACCCATGAAGATCAACGGTATATATGGTGATAATACCATAGCCGCCGCCGCCAATCGCAATTGCGCTTCACTCAACGTTGCGCCCAGGCGGTCACCGAGGGCGCGATTCCCGACCTGATCGTGATTCTGGATAAAGACGACAAACTGTTCGACGGCCAGATCGCGCGGATCCTGACCGAACCGGCGGCGAGCGTGGGGCGAGTATTCACCGGCAAAGACGAAGGCTCGTTCCAGCGCGGTGGCGATCTGTTCGACTCTGCCGAAACCTTCGTAATAGCCGTGTTGTTCGCCGGTCAGGCAGGCGTGAATGGCATGATGGAAATCGTCGGCCCAGATTCCGCTCAAACCGTGGCCGCCCACGATCCGGGGGCGGGCAAAGCGCGGGTCGTTGAGCGGATGTTCGGCGAAGAGATACGCAGATCGGCCCAGTCGCTGAGCCTGCGCCTGCACTCGATCGGCCAGCTCAGCCAGCACATGATAGGGTGACACGTCAAAGATGGCGTGGGTCGCATCGAGTCGCAGACCATCGAGATGGTATTCGCGCAGCCATTCAAGCGCATTTTCGATGATCAGCCAGCGCACCAGATCGCTATCAGGGCCATCGTAGTTGATCGCTGCCCCCCAGGGGGTGCGATAGCGATCGGTGAAGGCTGGCGGCGCAATGTCCCACAGGTAGTTGCCTTCCGGGCCGAAGTGGTTGTACACCACATCGAGCAAAACGGCCAGCCCGTGAGCGTGGGCCGCATCCACCAGTCGCTTTAATCCGGTCACGCCGCCGTAGGCCGTATGAGGCGCATAGAGATAGACACCGTCGTACCCCCAGTTGCGCGTGCCGGGGAAATGAGCGACCGGCATCAGCTCGATGGCAGTGATACCGAGATCGCGCAATGTGGGCAGATGGGGGATGACTGCCTCGAAGGTGCCTTCGGGAGTAAACGTGCCGATGTGCAGCTCGTAGATCACCAGGTCATCCAGCGGCACTCCGCGCCACGCCGCATCGTTCCAGGCAAAGGCGTGATCGATCACTGCCGAGGGGCCGTGGACGCCTTCAGGCTGGCAGCGCGACGCCGGATCAGGCCGTTCGCGCGCGCCGTCGAGTCGGTAGCGGTAGCGAGTTCCGGGTGGGGCCGTGGTCACGGTGTGCCAGCAGCCATAACCGATCGGCTGCATGGTCAGCGCGCGGGGCGCAGGATCGAGAATCAGCAATTCAACCTGTTGCGCGCCCGGCGCCCACAGGGTGAAAGCAGTTGTGCCATCGGCGCGGTAGACTGCGCCGGGAAGTGGGAGATCAAACATAATCGTCTGATGTGACGCAGTTCGCCGCTCGTGTCGCAGAGCGGCGAACCATCGTCGTAAAGCGTTGCCGGTTGTGGCATGACAGTCGGTTGACCATCAAGCCGGTTGCGCCGCTTGCTACCAACCTGAATGCTTCAAGAAGACCGCGCCCAGCGGCGGCAGCCGCAGACGCAGCGAGAATGGCCGACCATGCGCCGGCGTCTCTTCTGCCATTACGCCGCCAGCGTTGCCCTGACCGCTGCCCCAGTAGTACTCCGAGTCGCTGTTGAGCAGCTCGCGCCACCAGCCGCCCGTCGGCACGCCAACTCGATAATCTTCACGCACGACCGGGGTGGCGTTGAGCACAATCACGATCTGCTCGCCGCTGCGGCTCTTGCGCAAGAAACTGTAGACGCTGGCATCGGCGTCATTGGCATCGATCCACTCAAACCCGCGCGACTCGCAGTCAAGTTCGTGCAGGGCCGGTTCAGAGCGGTAGAGCCGATTGAGATCGGCAATCAACTTCTGCACGCCCTGATGCGACGGAAACATGAGCAGGTGCCAGTCGAGGCTGGTCTCGTGGAACCATTCCCGCCACTGACCGAATTCGCCGCCCATAAAGAGCAACTTCTTGCCCGGCTGCGCGAACATGTAACAATAGAGCAGGCGCAGATTGGCAAACTTCTGCCAGACATCACCGGCCATCTTGTCGAGCAGCGATCCCTTGCCGTGCACCACCTCATCGTGCGAGAGCGGCAGCACATAGTTCTCGGTGAACATATAGAGACCGCGGAAGGTCAGCTCGTTGTGATGGAAGCGGCGGTAGATCGGGTCACGGCGGAAGTATTGGAGGGTGTCGTGCATCCACCCCATATCCCACTTGAAGCCGAAGCCCAGCCCGCCCACATACACCGGGCGCGAAACCATCGGCCAGGCTGTGCTCTCCTCGGCGATGGTTTGCACATCGGGATAGTACTTGTAGATCTGGGTGTTCAGTTCGCGCAGGAAACTGATTGCCTCCAGATTCTCGTTGCCGCCATACTCATTCGGGATCCACTCACCGGGACGGCGCGAGTAGTCGAGGTAGAGCATGCTGGCGACGGCATCGACGCGCAGACCATCAATGTGGAACTTGTCGAGCCAGCAGAGCGCCGAGCTAATCAGGAACGCGCGCACCTCATTGCGCCCGTAGTTGTAGATATAGCTGCCCCAATCGGGGTGATACCCCTTGCGGGCATCGGCGTGTTCGTAGAGATGGGTGCCATCGAAATAGGCCAGCCCGTGACCATCGGTGGGGAAATGGCTCGGCACCCAGTCGAGGATGACCCCGATTCCCTGCTGGTGCAGATAATCCACAAAGTACATGAAATCCTGTGGCGTGCCATACCGGCTGGTTGGCGCAAACATCCCGGTTGACTGATACCCCCATGAGCCATAGAAGGGGTGTTCGGTCACCGGCAGCAGCTCAACGTGCGTGAAGCCGCAATCCTTTACGTGTTGAGCCAGCTCGTGAGCCAGCTCGCGATAGTTCAGCGGGCGATTGTCCTCTTCGGGCTTGCGCCGCCACGAACCGAGATGCACTTCATAGATCGAGATCGGGGCATCGAGGCGCTGGCGCTGGCCGCGTTCGGCCATCCACTGCTGATCCGACCAGGTATACTCGCGATCCCAGATGATTGCCGCCGTCTGCGGCGCGACCTCAAAGTAGGCGCCGAACGGATCGGTTTTATCTTCGCGGTACCCGTAATAGCGCGAGGCGATATGGAACTTGTAGCGCATGCCTTTGCCGACGTGGGGAATAAAACCCTCCCACACGCCTGAGAAGCCGCGCTGGCGCAATGGGTTGGCGCTGGCATCCCAGTGATTCCAATCACCAATTACGGCCACATACTCGGCGTTGGGCGCCCACACCGCAAAGTAGGTGCCCGGCACCCCTTCAATGGTGACCGGTTGGGCGCCGAATTTGTCATACAACCGGTAATGTGTACCCTGATTGAACAGGTAAATATCATCCTCGCTGAGGATGCTGTGCATCATAGCCCGCGTAGCCGCAGATGGTTCGTCGCCAGGGGCAACCGGCGTTGCAGGCGGGTCAGGCACTGCCGTCACCGATTCGGCTGCCGCTGACGGTGCGCCGGTTGTAGCGTCGGCTGTCGCGGTTTTGCGCGCGCGGCGCGGTTTGGTTTCAGGGGCGGAACTGGTCGCCGTCGTCTCTGCCTCCGGCGGGGAAGCAGGCGCTTTCTTGCGCGCGCGGCGGGGTTTTTCTGTATCGCTCATGATCTTCCTCTGATGATATTCAGCGTGAACGGATGGCGAGTAGCGTCTTCATGGTAGCACTACTCAAGCTGGCGCAAGATACCATTAATTGGGATCGGAAGCCAGTCAGGACGGTTGTTCATTTCGTAGCTTAGCTCGTAGATCGCCTTTTCCACCACGAAGGTTTCCAGCAGCGCCTCGATGTCGGCCCGGTCAGGCGGGAGAAACGCTTCATGGCGAGCCGTCGTCAGATAGCCATTGAGGAACGCAGCGCTGACCCAAAAGCTCCAGAAATCGGCCCAGCGTTGCAGGCGCTCGTGTTCATCGGGCAGGCTGGACAGATTGTCGAGTGAAAAGAGCGCCGCATACGCTGCGTACTGATACGAGCGGAGCATACCGGCAACGTCGCGCAGCGGTGAGCGCTTGATGCGCCGTTCGCTGATTGGGCGCAACGGCTCACCCTCGAAGTCGATGATCATATAGTCTTTGCCAGTAAAGAGCACCTGTTCGAGATGGTAATCACCGTGAATCCGGATGCGCACCGTCTCGATTTTATTGCCGGTGATCCGTTGCAGGCGGGCCAGCAGCGCCTCTTCCGCCTGCGCCACCCGCGCGGCGAGCGAGCGAACGGCTGGCGGCAATGAGGGCAGGAGCTTGCGCAGATCCTGCAGGGTGCGCCCGATCAAACCGCGCACGCTCTGATATACCGAGCGCTGGTAGAGGGTCGAGAACGGCTCTGGCGCCATCGCCGGCCCGCTGCCGCGCGCGAGCGCCTGATGCATTTCAGCGGTGCGCTGACCGAGCAAACGCGCCGATTCCAGATAGCCGCCGATCAACTCTTCGGCCAGCGGTGATGGCGGCTGCTCTGCCGCATTGAGCAGTTCGGCGACACTGGGGTTCACCGGCGGCGGTTCGAGATCGGGGCGGGTCTGCAAAGAGTCGTAGTAGCGCCGCACCACATCAAGCGCATAATCGAAGGCATCGCCTTCGTTCCGCGCGTAACCCTGAACGATTGCCAGTGTCATCGGCTCATCTTTGCCGCGCAAATACTCGATAAAGCCGGCGACCGGCGGCGTGTGGGGGAAGTTCGCCTCTTCGGTCAGGTAGCGCCCCAGTTCAAGATCGGGGTTGCGGCCAGGTTCGATCTTGCGGAAGAGTTTCATGATCAGGCGACTGCCGAAGTTGATCGACGAATTGCTCTGCTCGCCGCGCATGAGTGTTGGCTCGAGTCCATCACTGCCGCTCAACATGCGACGCAGCGCTCGCGTCGTTCCCCCAACCAGCTCGCCGCCATACTCGCCCCGGATGCGTCGCCGCCCAATCACCGTTTCCAGCAGGGTTGCAGCAAATCGGCGATCAACCAGCGGATCGTAGAGAATCCCGGCTTCTGGGCGGCGGCCAATGCGGAGACGCGCGATCACCAGATGGCGCTGATCGACGAGGAGCTGATTGGCGCGCTCGCCTTCAGTATACCCCATCGGCAAGAGGTAGGTTTCAGGACTGCCATCAACGTACTGCACCTGGATCAGAACCAGATACGCCGGGCCGCCACTGTAATCGAGCCGGGCGAAATCACCGATCGTCACCTGCTTGATCTTGCGCGTCTTGGCCCCAAACCAGCGCCGGTTGACCAGATAGGCGGGCAAGATTTGCTCAAGGCGGGCCTGGCGACCATCGTAAAAAATGGCGTCCCACTCGAACGCATCCACCGGAATCTCAACCAGCTCGGTTTCAGGCGGCAACGTTGCCATGCGCACCCCTTCCACCCGCTGCGGCGCCAGCGTGAACCAGTAGAAGCTGTGCGGGCCAAGGGTCAGAAAATAGGGTGCATCGCCGATCGGGGGAAATTCGACCTGGCCGAACAGCTCGACCGGCATCAAGCCGCGGTACGGCGAGAGATCCAGCTCAACGCCCTGCACAAAACGCGAGAGATTGAACACCATCAGCAAAATCTGGTCGTCGGTTTTGCGCAGGAAACAGAGCACCTTGCGATTCTCTGGGTAGAGAAACTCAAGCGAGCCGCGACCGAAAGCGGCATACCGCTTACGAAGCGCGATCAGACGCTTCATCCACCAGAGCAGTGAATGTTGATTGGCGCTCTGCGTTTCGACATTGACCGTCTCGTAGTGGTATTCAGGGTCGGTAATAACCGGTAGGTAAAGCTGCTGCGGATTGGCGCGTGAAAAACCCGCGTTGCGGTCACCGCTCCACTGCATTGGCGTGCGCACGCCATTGCGATCGCCAAGGTAGATGTTATCACCCATGCCGATCTCGTCGCCGTAGTAGATGACCGGCGTGCCGGGCAGCGAGCAGAGCAGGCCATTCATCAACTCGATCTTGCGCCGGTGATTACCGAGCAACGGCGCCAGGCGGCGCCGGATGCCCAAATTGATCCGCGCCTGCGGATCGCGCGCATAGACGCGGTACATGTAGTCGCGCTCTTCATCGGTGACCATCTCAAGGGTCAGCTCATCGTGGTTGCGCAGGAAGATCGCCCACTGGCAGGTATCGGGGATCGGCGGCGTCTGGCGCATGATATCGATGATCGGGTAGCGGTCTTCAAGATGCACCGACATAAAGAGCCGCGGCATCACCGGGAAATGGAAGGCCATGTGACACTCGTCACCGTTGCCAAAGTAGGCCACCGCATCTTCGGGCCACTGATTGGCTTCGGCCAGAAACATGCGCCCGTGATACTTCTCGTCCATGTGTCGGCGCAACCGCTTGAGAAAAGCGTGGGTTTCCGGTAGATTCTCGCAGTTGGTGCCTTCGGCCTCATAGAGGTAGGGGATCGCATCGAGCCGCATACCATCGACGCCGAGATCGAGCCAGAACTCCATGGCCTTGAAGACCGCCCGTTGCACTGCCGGATTCTCAAAGTTGAGATCAGGTTGATGGCTGTAAAACCGATGCCAGTAGTAGGCCTGCGCCACCGGATCCCACGTCCAGTTGCTGGTCTCGAAGTCTTTGAAGATGATGCGCGCATCCTTGTACCGGTCAGGCGTGTCTGACCAGACGTAAAAATTGCGCGCCGAGGAGCCGGGTTTCGCCCGGCGCGCGCGCTGAAACCACGGATGCTGGTCAGAGGTATGATTGCACACCAGCTCGGTAATCACGCGCAGGCCACGGCGATGCGCTTCGCGGATGAAGACCTTGAAATCGGCCAGCGTGCCGTAATTGGGATGAATGTTGGTGTAATCGGCAATATCGTATCCATCATCGCGCAACGGTGATGGGTAAAATGGAAGGAGCCAGATCGCGGTGACGCCCAGATCCTGCAAATAGTCGAGCTTGCTCGTCAGACCGGGAAAATCGCCGATGCCATCGCCATTGCTGTCGCAAAATGCGCGCACGTGGACTTCATAGATAATCGCGTCTTTGTACCAGAGCGGATCATCAGAGAGCAGGATCGGCGCCTTGGCCGGACGTGGACGGTTCATGCCAGCTCCTTATTCGCAACCAGACTCAGGCGAAATACTCAAAACCTCGCTCATCCCGGCGTAGCCGGCGAATACAGAAGATATGCACCGGCGCAGTTGGGCTGAGCTGAACATAGTTGAACTCGCCCGACCAGGTGTAACGGGCATCGGTCAACAGATCGTGGGCTTGATAGATGCTGTTCAGCCCCCATTCAGCCGCTGGCACCTGAACCCAGCCGCTATGCGTTCGCTCGGGATCGAGATTGACCACGACCAGGATGATGTCCTGCTGATCGACAGATGTCTTGCTGTACGCCAGCAGCCACTCGTGTTCGTGGAAGTCGATGTCTACCCGATGGAAGCGCAGGGTATCATTGCGGTGCAGCGCCGGATGTTCGCGGCGGATCCGGTTAAGCTGGGCAATGAATCCGCGCAGACTGTGCGGCGCATCGAGATTCCAGCGCCGTATCTCATACTTCTCGTTGTCGATATACTCTTCCCGCCCCGGCACCGGAATGTGTTCCATCAGCTCGTAGGCCGGGCCGTACATCCCCCAACTGGCCGTCAGCGTGGCCGCCATCGCGGCGCGGGTCACAAACACGGCCCGCTGTCCGGCGTAGAATTGCGGGGTCAGAATATCGGGCGTATTAGGCCAGAAATTGGGAATGAAGAAGTCGCTCACCGGACGCGCGTTCAACTCGCGCAGATAGTCGCTGATTTCCGTCTTGGTGGTGCGCCACGTGTAGTAGGTATAACTCTGGGTAAAGCCGATCTTGGCCAGGTGGTACATCACTTTGGGGCGCGTGAATGCCTCTGACAGAAAGATCAGATCCGGGTGTTCGGCCTTGAGCGAATTGAGGCACCACTCCCAGAAGCGGAAACTCTTGGTGTGCGGGTTATCGACGCGGAAGATGCGCACACCCTGTTCGATCCAGAAGGCAAAGACCCGACGCAACTCTTGCCACAGCCCCTGCCAGTCATCCGACTCGAAATCGAACGGGTAGATATCCTGATACTTCTTCGGCGGATTCTCGGCGTACTGGATTGTGCCATCGGGTCGGGCGCGGAACCACTCCGGATGCTCGCGCACATAGGGGTGGTCAGGCGAACACTGGAAGGCAATGTCGAGCGCCACCTCGATACCGTACTTGCGCGCCTCTGCGACCAGCGCGCGGAAATCATCAAGCGTTCCCAGTTCGGGATGCACGCTCATGTGACCGCCATCAGCATTCCCGATCGCCCAGGGGCTGCCGGGATCATTCGGCCCGGCTTGCAGGCTGTTATTCTTGCCCTTGCGGAAGGTATGACCAATCGGATGAATCGGCGGCAGGTAGAGCACGTCGAAGCCCAGTTCGGCCACGTATGGCAGGCGCTTGATCACATCGCGGAAGGTGCCGTGGCGCCCAGGTTCATCGGCAGTTGAACGGGGAAAGAGTTCATACCAGGCCGAAAAGCGAGCGCGCTCGCGCTCAACCGTAATCGGATAGATCTCGGACTCGGTGGCAAACCGGCGCGGCAGATGGATTGCCATCAGGGCGTGGATTTCGCTGGCAAAGGCTGTATCGACATCGCCGGCAATCAGCGCTGCCTCGGCAACGTGCAACACTGCCGCATCAGCGCCGCTGGCCTGGCGCGCTGCTTCACCTACCAGCGCCGCGCCAATCTGGAGATCAACTCGCACATCCTGGTTGGCAGCCAGTCGTTTTTCGAGCTGATGCACCCAGGTCGCAAAGCGGTCGATCCAGGCCACGATCTGAAACTCGTGGCGGCCAATACTGTTTAACGTGAAACTGCCTTCCCAGCGGTCATTAGCCAGCGGGCGGAGCGGCGCTTCGTGCCAGTCTTGCGCGCCGAGCGGGCGATGGCGCACGACCGCGGCCACTTCATCGTGACCGTCGGCGAACAGGTCACAGCTCACCGTCAGCGTATCACCGACGATCCGCTTGACCGGATAACGTCCGCCATCGATGATTGGTTCAACGGCCTCGATGATCACGCGCCGCCGTCCCTCACCAATTGCGGCGAGCGCAGGATCGTTCGCCGCAGCTTTGCGGCGGGAGCGAGCGCGGGGCGCCTTGACGGTCATGGAGCCTCCTCAGGCATCGTTATCTCGCGAGAAAGACAGGCTGTTCAGAGTGACAGACAATCTACCCGGCGGCATAATGGACAGGCCATACGTCGCCAGCAGATATGACGATATTCAGTACGCTCGTCTCTTGATTGTACGGTGGTCGGCGGAATGTGTCAAACTGGTTGCATGCGGTACTGATTTGCCGGGATCAGAACTCTTGCCCCGGTCTCTACTGTTCCACCGCTAAGCGCACCCCCAACCCGGCCAGCACGGCGCCGGTCGCGTACTGGAGTCGTCGCCGCACGGCTGGTTGCCGCAGCCAGGCGCTGACCAGCGCAACCACCAGAGTGAGAACGGAGAACCAGAGTATGCTCAACCCGAAGTGAATGGTAGTCAACGCCAGCGCTGCCGGGAGCAGCGGATACTGCGGATCGAGGAATTGCGGCAAGAAAGCCAGATAAAACACAGCCACTTTCGGATTCAAGACGTTGGTTAACAGACCTTCGGTGAACGCATGCCGCTCTTGCCCCGTCGGCGTGGGCAGATCATGGATCGCCCGCTGACGCCACGTCGCGATGATCGTCCATACGCCCAGTCCAACCAGATAGAGCGCGCCGGCAGCCTTGATTGCGTGGTAGAGCTGCGCCGAGCGCACGATGATGGCAGCCAGTCCCAGACTCGAACCGGTAGCCTGCACAAACAGGCCGCAGCCGATGCCAAAGGCAGTGGCGATCCCGGCCAGGCGGCCCCGCGTGAGCGCATTGCGCAGCACCAGCATGGTATCAGCGCCCGGAATGATGGTGAGAATGGCAACGGATACGGTGTAGGCCAGGAGATGATTGGTAAACATAGCGCGACTCCAGACTATCGTGGCGGCTGTGCGCCGATCAGTATATCCGAATCGCGGTATCGAGCTGATGATGGGAGTTTGACGATTTTTCTGTTGTAAATTCACGGGTCTGGCGAAAACGGGAAAGGCCATGGATGCCTCACGGACAGGGAAGGGTCGGTGAGGCATGCCTTTTGCCTTCACAGAGGATCGCCGTGGGCAGTAATATGAACCACGGCAACGAGGCGCGTTCCCGCCAACCCCATGTCATTGCGAGCCGCGCGCAGCGCGGCGTGGCAATCTCCTGTCAGGCGCGTGGATTACGCTCACAGCATACTTCTGGCTATCGAGCGGGTGCGCTGTGAACGTGTGCGCACTGGCGCGATGCCTCTTTCCTGCTGTTCCGTGGTCGAGAGAAAGGATTGTTCGTGAAGGTCTATCACCGACTCTCTTGCAGATGCACAGATCGTAAGCAGAAGGGCAGGAGGGGCGAACCTTATGTTCGTCCCTCCCATGACCAGGTTGCGCTACGCTAGAGTGGGTTGGCAACTATACTGCGATCAGGCCGGAACGACCATCGGTCGTTCGCAAACTGACGAAGAACGTTGGTTGATTCCTCACCTCATTATCTGGGTAACCAGCGGCACGTAGACCTTCTGTTCGGGCGCGCCGACGGTGAAGTTCCAGGTGTGCGCCGTTGCCAGCGCATTGCCTGCCTGATCCTTCACGCCGGTGGTGATAGTGACCACATAGCGGCCATTGGGTAATGCTACGCGCGGCGCCAGCGCAATCTGGTTCGCGCCGCTATCAAAGGTTGGCGTCGCCGTGATGACCGTGCCGTCCGCGCGCGCCAGCCGCACCGTGGCGCTGGTAACGGTGGCGGCATCCAGCGGCTCCGACATCCCGATCAGGATGACCGGCCCGTAGACTGCGCCCAGCGTGTCGGTAAAGACCGGCGTCGCCGTCGCGAGCACGCCGCTGGCATCCGCCGTCGGCTCCGTCCACAGCACGACCGGCGGCGTGGCATCGCCGGTGGAACGCACGTCGATCTGAACGGTCGCCGGGCGACTGGTGGCGATGCCGTTGCTGACCTGAAAGGTGAAGCTGTCAAGGCCGGTGAAGTTTTCCGCCGGCGTGTAGGTCAGGGTAGGCGCGGCACCGGTCAACTCGCCGCCGCGCGGACGATCAACCACGGCGTAGGTGAGCGGCGCGCCGCTTGCATCGCGCCCGCTCAGGGTAATCGTCAGCGGCGCGCGGTGATCGGTTGTCAGCTCCTGCGGGAGTGCGCTCAGCGGCGCGACCAGATTGATCCAGGTGTTGGTGGGGGTCTCTTCCGGCACGCTGGGGAAGCTGACCACGGCCTGGAAGGAAACCGGCGTGCCGCTGCGCAGGTCGGAGCGCAATCGGACCGTAAGGGTGACCGTGCCGGTAGAGCCGGGCTGGCCGCGCGGCGCCAGCTCGCCGATGTCCCAACTGATCAGGCGGGCGCTGGCGTAGTAGACGCCAGTGCCGCCGAGGCGGAGGGTGGCGGCGTCGAATACGTCGCTCAGTTCAGCGGTGATAAATACGCCGTAGGCCGCGCCGGCGCCAACATTCTCATACTCGATAGTGTAGGTCACCTCCTGACCGGGGAGGAGGTCGCCCTCTGGCCCGCGCACCTCGTTGGGGTCGCGGGCTGCTGTCACGCGCTCCTGGCGGCAATGGCTGCTGGATACCCCATTGCTGCATCCGATACCTGGAATACAACAATCACCAAAGGCGCAGGGGATATATTCGGGCAGATTGCTGTAGCAACCGTTGCGACAACGCCAGATCGTCTTGCTAGGCACTCCCAGCCAGTCGTAGATGTTAGACCACGACGGCTCGCAGGTGACCAGATCGCCGGCGCAGTCGTTGCTGGTGGGGTCGCCCGCACATCTGGCCAAACATTCAGTAGCCCCTGCCACTTCTCCCATCACCGGCACGCCTTGAACCTTGATCAGGTCTGACTTCAGGCTGGCGGCGCAATTGGCCAGCGCGCTAGATTCTTGGGTGCGCAGCGCATCGTAGCAGGCTTTCGTGGTCAGCGTGGCATCGATCGCCTTTGAGAGCTTGCCGCCGATCGAGGTCAGCAAAACGTTGGCCAGACAGTTTTGCAGACAGCAGCCGGCGCCGCAGAGATCAAGCAGCGTGCCGGGACTGGCGGCATGATTCGCGTCCCACGCGCCCCAGAGACGGCGCTGATCGGTGGCGATGTCCCAGTCAAACCCGCCATCGCCATCGGTGACGGCGTAGTGGCGTGGCGAGAACGTGTTCATCTGAGCAGAGTCGGCGTTGCCGGTCAGGATGCGCGCGCTCCGGCGCTGCGGATGCAGCAGCATGGCCTGGAGGATCGCGCGCCCGTCCACCGTATACCGATCCGCGCTGGCCCAGCGATAGCCCTCGGCGAGCGACTGGGTGAAGAGGGCATTGAGGCGCGGCGCAGCGGCGAGCAGGGCATTCCATTGCGCCTGCGTCAACGGTTGGGCAGCGCTCACGACCGGCGGCGTGTAGTTCAGATAGGCGTTCAGATCGAGCAGGTCGGCCTGGTAGTTACTGCCGACCAGCAGGCTGGTGGTGGTATCGGTCTGCCCATTGGGAATGCCCCACAGATACTGCACGCGCAGCCACTGCTCGCCCTGAGCGGCGGGAGCCAGATTGCCCAGCTTCCAGAAGACTAGATGGCGTTCCGGCCAATAGATGCCGCCATCGCTGCTTTCGACGAAGGTTGCCAGCGCAGGCAGGCGCATCATCAGCACCGCGTTGGTGATGATATCGCTGGTCATCTGGTTCTGGTAGGTGACACGGTAGGTTGCCTGCTGTCCTGAACTGACCTGATCTGGGCCGCTGATCACAACCAGTGCCTCTTCAGGCGGCGGCTCATTGATGTCCGGCGTCACCTTCCACGGATAAAAGAGGACGCCATCGGTGACCTCATCACCCTGTCCGCCGGGATTGATGGTTGGGTGTTTTGGCCCGCTGGCATGTCCCCACCAGTTCGAGCGGGCATAGACCGTGGCCGATGAGAACGTGAAGACGCCATAGCTAAGATTGCCTGCGATCTGATTGTTGACCAGTGTCAGAGGGGTATTCAGGTGGAACACGGTGACCCCGTATCCATTGTCTGTGAACAGATTGCCTGTGATCTGATGCGCGCCAGCGCTGTCAGAGATGTAGAGACCGCTGCCATTGCCGTGCGTATTGCGGATGGTTGAAAATCGTAGCGTCAACGCTCCCGTTCCCGTCTTGCCGATCCCAAATCGCTCGCAGCCAAACCCGCCGAAACAGGCAGGAGATCCGGCATTGGCGACAACGACATGCTCCAGGGTTGCGGTTCCAGCATTCCAAACCACGATACCCACCCACCAGCCGGGTTGCTCTGTTGAGCCGGTGAAGGTGATTGGCAGGCTGGCAGAGCCAATCGCGTTCAGGGCGCCCTCAACGATAAGCCAGTAACCGAGACCAAACTCAACCCGCACTCCTGGCTCAATCGTCAGGGTGACACCCTGATTGATTGTAATCCCTCCCGTAACCCGGTACGGACTGTTTGCCAGTGTCCAAGTCGTGTTGGTCGTGATCTGACCGCTGACCTCAGTCGGGGTTTGAGCCAGCGCCTGGCGATTACTCTGTGGCATGAGCAACGCGCTTGCCACCGTTAGGCCGACGATGAGACTGACACATGTGATGAAATGAACGGCGTTTCGAGCGGAATGCATGCCACCCTCCTTGCAGATTACAAATGCTGAAGTTGCCTGCGGCAATCGTTCATGTCAGATGTTCTGGGCATGTTGTCCCGCGCCAGAGCAGGTCAGCGCGCGGTTTGGATGTGGCCGTACTCCTGGGGGGGCGGCTATCCGGTATTTGCGGCTGATAATCAGTGGGCAACACCGGATGTGTGTAGCGCTGTGACCCAAGAATGCAAAACTGATTGAGCGTAGCGATGGGTGGAATCGTTGCGCTATTTTAGGGTGAGGGAGGAACGGTGAGCAGTGGAACTATTGACCACCTAATGTTCCAGTTGCTCGTTTATCCTTGTCGTTCGGCCAGCGATCACCTGTTGGGGAATCATGCCTCCCTCCCATTTGAAGCGAGCATAGTGCGCGTCAGGAGCGTTTCACAAGTGCCAGTAACGCTATGAAAAGCGTATTCTTCTTCACTCTGGAAAAATAGGGCGAACAACCTGAATGACAGATCCGGTGAGGCATGTTTTTCGCCTTCACAGAGGATCGCCGTGGGCAGTGATATGAGTCACGGCAACGAGGCGCATTCCCGCCAACCCCATGTCATTGCGAGCTGCGCGCAGCGCGGCGTGGCAATCTCCTGTCAGGCGCGTGGATTACGCTCACAGCATACTTCCGGCTAGCGAGCGGGTGCGCTGTGAACGTGTGCGCGCTGGCGCGATGCTTCTTTCCTGCTGTTCAGTGGTCGAAAGATAAGGATCGTTTGTGAAGGCATGTGATACCAACTTTAGGTGTCCAATCATCGCTGCCGAAGCAACCGAATAGCTGCATCATGCTCACCGTACCGGGGCGCGCGTGGCTGCCTGATCCGTTCCAAGGGAGTTCCCGTTCAGATCAGCGCGCGGCGCTTCCTGCACTCCCGTGCCATCCTTCTGTCTGGTCAGGAGCATGTAGCGCCGTCCTGATCCGTGTCATTGCGAGGGCGCGTCAGCGCCCGCAGCAATCCCCCGCGTCAGCGGGAAGCGCTCCGCAGCGCCCGCTGCTGCTCTCCCCTCTTCCAGCGGGAGCGGGGACGGGGGTGAGGGTCTCCGCTCTCCCAGCGGGAGCGGGGCGGGAGTGAGGGCGCGCAGGAGCTGGCCACGCCGTCGCCATCCCGGTCATACCAGCGTTCGGCGCGCGATCGGTGCTGCCCCAGCAACCGCTCTTCGGCGCGCTCCCGCCGCATCCTGCGCACTGCGGCAGCGTTGACGCGGCGGCCCGATCCGTGACCATCTATCTAAAGTCGGTATGATACCAACGTTCAGATCAATAGTGGGCAGCCATGCAACCCCTGCTCCGCTCCGAACGATCAGGTGGGGTCGGGAAGGCTGGCGGTGGAGCGCGCATCGCTGATGATCGACCGCCGATGGCTCCGCGGGCGACGCGCTGGCGCAGCACGCATGGCGCAGCGCGCGCGGCGCAGGAGCGTGGCCGGGGGTGCGGGTGCGTCTGCGCCATGGACTGCTAAAGCCATGCTTCAGCAGTCCGTAGCCGGAACCATTGCTATCGACGGGAGATGAATCGTCATCCCAAAGCGCGACGAATGGTCACGGATCGGGTCGTGACGCCAACCCTGCTCCGACCTGAACAATCAGGTGCGGGCGATGCGGGTATCGATGGCCTGGGCATAGCTTATCAGAGACCTAACGTTGGTATAAAACCGCGGCGCAGGCAAACGAAGGGACGCATGATCTGCGTCCCTTCGCGCTGAGCATGACTCCTTGCCAGTCTACTCGTCTACCCGAAACAGGCGGCGTCCGGCCAGCACAGCGCCAGCCGCCAGCGCGCCAGCGCCCAACACTAAGGGCGCCCAGCTCCGCGCGCGCGTATCGGCGAGCACAACACGCGCCGTGTTGTAGCCGCTCGCGCCGAAGACGCCGCCACCCGGATGGGTACTGGCGCCAGTGAGGTAGAGGCCGCGAATAGGGGTGCGGTAGCCGGCCAGTTCGGGCAGCGGACGGAAGAAGAACATCTGGTCGAAGCTCATCTCGACATGCATCACATTGCCGCGCAGCAACCCGATCCGGCGTTCGAGATCGAGCGGGCTTTGAATGAAACGATCGATGATCTTGCCGCGCATATTCGGCGCATAGCGGTAGAGCACCTCCAGGATCGAATCGGCCACCGACTCGCGAATATCGTCCCATTGCCGGCCATTGCTCAACTGGTAGGGGAAGTATTGCGCCCAGAGGAAGACGGTGTGCTTGCCGGGCGGCGCGACATCGGGATCGATTGCTGAGAAGGTCATCGCGATCACTGCCGGCTCGCGGCTTGGTTCGCCGCGCAGATAGTCTTCGTAGGCCCGGCGCACATAGTTCATGCTGGGGCTGAGCAGTTGCAGGCCGTGGTGACTCTCGTGCGGGCGACCATAGCTGCGAGCTGCGGTGTAGTCGGGCAATTCTTCGGCTGCGCAGCGCACTGTCATACCGAAGCCGTTGCCGATCCGAATATGGCTGAGCCGACGCCTGAGTTCGGGGCTGAGGTGATCCGGTCCGACCAGTTGCAACAGGGTGGTCAGCACGTGGGCATTTGAGACCACGATTGGCGCAGAATAGCGCTGACCGTCAGCGGTTTCCACTCCTTGCACCCGCCCATTCTGCACGATGATCCGCCGCACCAGCGCGTCGAGCACTACTTCGCCGCCCATGGCTTTGAGCGAACGGGCCATCGCCTGGGTCAGCATGCCGGAACCGCCGCGCGGGTGTTTGGCCCCGCTGTAGTGCAGCATTGCGTGCCAGCCAAAGAAGTCGCCCGCGCCGATCTCGTCTGGCGGTGGACCGCTCTGCGCTGCCAGCCACGTCATGGCCGCCCGCATCGCTTCACTTTCAAAGGTCTCTTCGATCAGTTGCGCGTAGCTGGTAAACAGCCGGCGGGTGACTTCCAACACCTTTTGTTCGGCTTTGGGCAGGCGAGGAATGCTGGAAGCGACTTTGCCGAACAGACGGGTGACCGATGGCGGGTTCAGGAAGACATCGAATACCGCTTCGTTCAGCGGTGTCCAGAACTCGAGAAAGCGTCGGTACGCCTCGGCATCGCGCGGACTGACGGTGGCAATGCTCTGGCAGGTGCGCTCGACATCGCGGTAGAAGTAGATCGCGCCACTCCCGTCGGGCAGCGGGTAGAAGGCGTAGGGATCCATGTCGATGTATTCCAGCCCATACCGTTCGAGTTCGAGGTCGCGCACAATCGGCGTGAGGTGGATCATGATGTGGGCCGAGGAGCCAACATCGATCTTATAGCCGGGGATGACCTCTTCGGTGCAGACGGCGCCGCCCACGATCGGTCGTCGTTCGAGCACCAGCACTCGTTTGCCAGCTTTGGCCAGATAGCCGGCGCAGGTCAGACCATTGTGGCCGCCGCCGACAATGATCACGTCGTAGTCAGTTGCAGATGACATGCGTTCCTTTCCCTGTCTGAGCAACACGTCGCGTCATGTTCAGTATACATCTGGTTGGACACAGCGCGGTCAGACAGTTCACTCTGATCGCGTCACCCGGTAGATCACGACTTCATCCTGCGCAAAGACAACCTCGCCTACCTGCGCCAGGGCGGCCAGGCTGGTCGCCGGGTAGCGTTCGCGTTCGAGTGCGCCGACGTAGATATAATCGACCCCGTATTGATCGAGCAGAGGCCGGATCCGGGCCGGATCGCCGCTGCGGTAGATGGTGTCAACCGCAACGCAACGCGGGCCAAGTTCGGCCAGCGCTGCGCGATCGCCGCCGCGCCATTGCATTTCGTGGCCGACCCAGCCCAGCACTGTGGCGTGACCGGTAGCTGCGGCTACGCCGCCAAAGCCCTGCCAGTTGTACGATCCGCCACAGCGCGGCGGTTCGCTGCCCGCCGCCACCGCAGCCTCGTTGTCAACCGCAACCGCTTCGAGCACGACGCTGCCCGCCGGCGCGTTGCGACGCAGCCAGGCGATGGCTGCCGCGCCTGCCGGTGTCTGTTCGCGGGGGGTGTAACCGTTCAGGCCAAGCTCTGGTCCACGCCCGATGTCGCGCACCGACAGGAGCGGATACACCAGCGCGCCGATCAGCAGGAGCACAGTGACAATACTAACCAGCGCTGTCACCAGCCAGCGCCAGCCGTCGATCTGCATCCACAACCACCATAGCGCTACCGGCGCCAGGATGCCCAGCATGAGCCAGACCTGATAGTAAAACTTGAATACGGTGTTCATGCGGGCCGACAATCCCTCGAACACGTCACGAATGTAGACAATCTCGACGCCAAATAGGATGGCGCTGGCCAGAGCGGTCAGCAACAGGCCGAAACGCAGGCCCGGTTCATCGCCATGCAGTGCCCGCCAGACTGACAGCCCGGCCAGTCCGGACAGCGCCAGCAACGGAAACCCGATCAGAAGCCCGCCAGCCAGCAGGATGAGTGGAAGCCACGGTAGCCAGCGCGGTTCACCTTCGGCGGGGGCGCTGGCAAGATAGACCCCGGCGATGATCGGGAACGCGCTGAGACCGAAGATGATGATAAAAGCGTGCCATCCGCTCCGTTCGCCCAGATAGATGCCGATAGTGCTGGTGAGTCGACTCAGCACGGGCAGATCAAGCCACGGCGTAGCCCCGCCGACCGGTGCGCGAAACGTGAGATGGAATGGCAGGAAGAGAGTGACGGCGAGCGCCGCGATGATGAAGGCTTCGCGCAGCCATGCTCGCCAGGGGAAGGCCGACGTGGCCCGCTGATAGGCCAGGGCGAGACTGCCCCAGCAGAGCAAGAGGTAGCCGGGCAGTTCCCAACTGTTTACCGGGTAGAGGCTGCCGAGCGCAATGCCGTGCAGAATCCGGCTGAGCCAGCCGATCCAGCCGGCTGCGAAGAGGCTGGTTGCCGTTGCCAGGGAGCTGGTGGCAATCGCCAGCGCCAGCCCGATCGCCAGGGTCGCAAAGGGGAGCGCCATCACATGCGGATGCATGTCGCCGAGGCGAAAGCTAAAAAAAGGAAACTCAGTGATCGTATAGCGGCGCTCAATACGTGGCGGATCGCCCGCCACCCGATAGCCGTCCCACAGTGACCGCGATGGCCACCACCAGTTGAAGTTGTTCCATCTGTCGGCCCGCGGCCATCCTTCGATCGTGCCGAAATCGTGAGCAGCGGTGTGCAAGGGGTAGGGCAGGGTGATGAAGGCGGCGCCCTGCCAGGCCTGACCGAGCGCGGCGCTGAGCTGGCGGTCATCGAGCGCGACGGCCCGTTCATCCCCGACAATCACTTGAATGGCGCCTGATTGATTGCCGGCAACCAGGATCAGCACTGCGCCCAGTGCGCTCAGCGCGCCGCGGATCAGTCGCGGCGGCGGCTGCCGCACCAGATTCAGTAGATTGCCGATAATCCCTGCCGCGCCCTGCGCGGTCATGCCGGCCAGCAGGGCCAGGGCCAGATTGTAGGCTGTTGCCGGCGGCAGTCCGCTCAGCATGGCTGGAATGGCCATCAGCAGATACCCAAAGTAGTAGTAGTTGATGCTGTAGCCCGCCAGCCACGGATCGTTGGGCGGGAAGAAACCGCTACGCTGGATGGCATTGAAGAAGGCGAAGTCCATTGGTCGCTCGGTGCCCCACGGCGTTGGATCGTGGATGCGGAGCCAGACTACGCCGAGCATGGTCGCCAGAAAGATGGCTTCTCCGCCCAACACCACCGTCAGCGAGGGTCGTCGATGGCGTCCGCTGCGCCACAGCCAGATCCACCCGCTTCCGCCAACAGCCAGCAGACTGATGATGATCAACGGCAGCTCGAAGCGTCCTAACCCCAGCATGGCCAGCGTCCAGGCGCAAAATCCGGTCAGGAGCAGACCGAGCGGGCGCGCCAGCGCGTAACCCTGATCAGGCAGATGGCCGCACAGCCAGCGGGCTGCTGGCCATCCGATCACCGTGAAGAGCAGGGCGATGAGCCACCAGATGAATACATCGCTGGCGACTGCGCTCATGGTTGCCCTCCGTTAAGCCTGGCCAGCATCTGTTGCGCCTCTCCGGCCCAACGGCCATCGGGCGCCAGTTGCAGGTAGCGACGGAGCGCATCCTGCGCCAGCGCAGGCTGATCGCGCAACAAGAAGAGACGGGCGAGCTGGAAATAGGGATCAGGATGCGAGGGATCGGCGCTTAACGCCTGCCCAAGCGCAATCTCGGCTTTGTCGAGCCAGCCCCAATCGAGCAGGGCGGTGGCCAGTTTGTTGTAGTTGCCTGCCGTTGGGCTGGCTTGCGCTGCGATCAGGTAGGCGCGCTCAGCTTCATCGTAACGCCCCAGATCGGCCAGAATGTCGCCCCACAGGTGATGCAGGCCGATGTCGTCTGGATTGGCCGCAGCCGCCACCGCCAGCACCTGCGCGGCCTCGAATAACCGCCCTTGCTGGCGGTAGGCTTCAGCCAGCCCAAACGCAAGCGGGCCGCTGGTGGGCTGCGCGGCGACGGCGGCTTCCAGCTCCGAGAGATCGACCACCGGTTCGTTGGGCGGCGGTTGCGGGGGCGGTTGCGCGACTGGCGGCGCTTCGGCTCGCAATAATCGGTAGCTGTCGGGCAGTTTGGTCACCTGATAGATCGCGACGCCGTTGTGTTCATACACCGGGCGCAGGTAACGGTTGCGGAGCAGGTCAAACTTCGCTATTCCATCGGGATAGAATGCTCGTTCGACGCCGCCGATATAGAGATAATCAACGTCGTATCGGGCCAGAATGCGCAGTGCCGTTTCCGGATCACTGGTCGTGTAGAGTGTTTCCAGATCGCGCACTCGCCGACCGGTGACGACCGGATCTCGCTGTTCGTCGGCATGGAGAGCGCTGATGACGGTGGGCAGGCCGGTGGCGGCAGCAATGCGGATGCCGTAAGCGCGGTAGAACCAGAGGCTCGACTGAGCAATGACCGGAGTGCCATTGATCTGTTCATTCAGCCAGCGAATGGCCGCAGCGTCGCCGCTCAGATCTACCCGCACCTGATTGAGGCCCGGCTGACATCCGCCGAAGGCCACGCAGTCGTAGCTGAATGAGGCCGTTTCCATGAAGGCGATGCCGTCGAGCGTCGGGCCGGTGTTGACCTCGAAGCGGGTGGCAAGGCGCGAGGGGATGGCGACCGGCAGATAGCTGGCAGCCATCAGCGCAGGGATGGCAATCACAGTCATTCCAGCGATCAGGGCCGATTGCCCGCCTTGCCGGTTGAGACTGGCGAGCAGACGCGGCAAAAGCCCTGCTGCCGCCAGTCCGAGCAAGACCCAGACGTGCAGGCCGAATTTGAAGACAGTATTCATGCGATACCAATCGCTGCCGTCGAGATGGTCGCGAATGTAGACCACTTCCACCCCCAGCGAGATGGCCCAGGCCAGCCATGCTAGCAGCAAGGCGTACCAGGCTGGCGCGCTGGCCGCCCGACGCAGCAGCAGCAGGGTGGTCAGAACGAGCAAAACCAGCAGGATCGGGCGCAGACCGTATTCGGGCGCGGCTACCGCAATGATCAGGAGCAGGCCAGCGCCGCTGAGGGCAAAGGTGCTGGCGCGCACCGGCAGTCGCTTGCGCCACCGCCGCGCTGCGGCGGCGACAATGACGGGCGCGATGATGACCAGCGGCAGGCCATAGACCAGCGCGTAGTCGAGTGGAGTGGTGAAATGCTTTGTCACCAGCCCGATGCCGCTCACCATCGGCCAGTAGCGGTCGAAGAAGGGCGCAAAGAGCAACAGCGAGCCGATGCCCAGCCCAAGCGCTCGCAGTGCAGCCAGCGCGATCGGCGGCCAGCGCCAGCCTGCCCGCCATACTGCTCCACCGATGATCGCCAGCCCGGTCAACAAGCCGTAGGTGGGAAAATCCCACGAGTTGGTGACCGCTAGCGTACCCAGCGTTAGGGCGCTCAACAACCAGGTGGCTCGTGTCGGATGCAGGATCAGGCGCCAGGCGCTGGCAATCGCCAGCAGCGAGAGTGGTAGCGCTATCAGATGTGGATGGAGGTCGGCATAGAGAAAACTGAAGAGCGGGAATTCATTAATCGTGTAGGGAATGACTCGACTCGGCCCGACAAACCAGTCGCCGATCAGACTGGCATTCCCGCTTAGCAGCAGACGTAAGCCGACAGCGCCCTGCGACCATCCGGCGGCAACGACGCTGGTCAGATTACCGGCCAGGCCGATCAGGCCGAGCGCTACCAGCCCATAGCGCCGTTTGCCGCCCAGGTGGGTTCCCAGTTGGTAGGCGCCGGCCAGTGTCAGGCCAAACAGGGTAGCCAGCGCCAGATTGAAGCCGATCGCCGGATCGAGACCGAGCAGTTTGATCGGCAGCGACATGAGATAGAGGCCATAATAGTAGTAGTTGATGTACCCGTTGCTGTAAAAGGGATCGTAGGGCGGCATCACCGGGCTGCGCAGGATGGCATTCAAAAAGCCCTGTTCCATCGGTTTTTCGCCGCCCCAGACCGGGTGCCACAGGTCGGGATTGAGCGCGCGAATGACGACCATGGCGGCGAAACCGAACAGGAAAACCGCCTCACTTGCGAGTGCGTCACGCCAATCGCTGCGCAGTGGGCGCGCGCCGCGCCGCCAGAGGAACAGACTCAGCGCCAGGGTGAAGAGCAGACCGCCACCGATCCCGATGATGTCGTAGCGCCAGAGACCGAGGCTGGTAGGCAGCCAGATCGCATAGCCCAGGATGATCAACCCCGCCAGACGCGCCCACGCCAGCCCACGGGCGCCCAGCGCGCTATATGCGGGCAAAAGACCGAGAGCTGCGATGATATACCAGATCAGCAGCCAGCCGATCACGGCCAGCCATTGGTTGTTGAGCAGCGTGTTCCAGCCCAGTCGTCCGGTTGCCGGCAGTTCCTGCACCGGCTGCATGAGTTCGAGCGCCGGTATGGTGCGGGTTGAGGGTGGGCGGATGGGCAGATCATTCGTCAGCATGCGCGGCTGGCCTGGTGCGCGCAACCGGTAGATGACGCTGCTTCCCTGCCGGAAGGCGACATCCAGCTCGCCGCGCTCGACCATGAGGGCGAATTTTGCCAGCCCTTCCGCGCTGTAGAGCTGGCGTTCCACGCCGCCGACATACACGTATTCGACGCCGTATCGACGCAACGCAGCCAGCGCATTGTCTGGATCAGGGGTGTTGTAGATCAGGCTGATGATCTGCTGACGATGCCTGATCACCGGTTCGGCATTCACTGCGCTGCGCTGCTGAATCTGATGCCATTCCCAGCCGAGAATCGTCGGCAAGCCGGTGAACGTGGCGATGCGACCGGCCCACTGGTACGATGGCTGATGCGCTTCGAGAATGATCGGGGTGCCGCGCGCATTGCGGCGCAGCCACTCAATCGCTGCTGCATCTTCATCGAGGGAGTAGCCGGCCCCGTTGCGCGCTTCGCTGATTGTGTTCAGAAAGGCGGCGCCGTCGAGCGAGCGCGGCGCTGCCGGGTTCCAGCGATCGCCAATTCGGGCCGGAGTTGCCGTGACCGGGTAGACCAGTCCCGCCGTCAGGATCAATCCCAGACCGATGCGCAGTGCCCACCGCCACTGCTGCGCCAGCCGTTGCGTAGCGCTCCATATCCACGGCAAGGCTGCCGCGGTTGCCAGCGCCAGCAAAAGCCAACTGTGCAGGCCAAACTTGAAGACGGTGTTCATGCGGCCAATGTCGCCGCGCACCACCACGACCTCGACCAGGAGCCATAGCCCGATACCGGCCAGCGCCCACAACGCCGGCAGGATGATCATGAATGGGCGCAGCGCCAACGATCGCAGCAGCCAGCCGGCAGCGATCAGTAACGCCAGCAGCGGCACGATGGCCGGTAGGTTCAGAGCCAGCGCAATGAACAGGACGGCGAGCGGGCCGATGACGGTCAATAACGTTTCGCCGCGTCGCCAGGCCCACAGTCCGATCACCGTCAGCCAGACCGCCAGCCAGTGCCCGCCAATCTGCGCCAGATGCTCGGTTGTAGTGCGCTCGGCGGCCAGTAACATCTCGAGCAATGTGAAACCGCCGCCTTTCCACAGATCGATGCCGCTCGACTCGGTGGTGAAGCTGGCAGTAAACGGCCAGAAGAGCAGATTGCCGATCAGCGCTGGCGTGACTGCCACCGCAAGCGCGGCCAGCATGGTGGCCGGCCAGCCGCGCCCCGCCCGTCTCCAGCGCCGCCCCGTTGCCAGCGCCAGCATCAGGCCGGCCAGCCCGACGAAGGTCGGGTAATCCCAGGTGTTGGTTGCCCGAATCGCGCCGGCTACCAGCCCCAGCAGACCGAGCAGCCACCAGTGTCTTGCCGTTCCTTTGCGCACCCAGGCCAGCGCCAACCCTAACGCGGCCAGGCTCAGCGGCATGACGATCATGTGCGCGTGGAGATCCCCGAACAGAAAGGTAAAGAAGGGAAACTCGTTGATTGTGCCCGGCACGATCCGGGTCGCATCCCAGAATGCCCACTCAAGT